>Ga0209069_10001211_pt1 | contig 12970 bp, 11 predicted proteins | sample Str013_2_FD_187202 | JGI IMG/M metagenome (GOLD analysis project Ga0209069, IMG submission 187202) | Freshwater sediment microbial communities in response to fracking from Pennsylvania, USA - Straight Creek_MetaG_SC_2013 (SPAdes) (version 2) | ecosystem: Environmental > Aquatic > Freshwater >...
CCAGCTCAGCAATCAGGTCCCATGAAGCCGCCGCGCAAGCTGCATATCAAGTCATACGGCTGTCAGATGAACGTCTACGATGCACAGCGCATGGCGGACACGCTGGCGGGCGAAGGCTTTGTCGAGACATCGAGCAGCGATGACGCGGACCTGGTGATTCTCAACACCTGCCATATCCGCGAAAAGGCCTCCGAGAAGGTTTACTCTGAACTCGGGCGGCTGCGCATCCTCAAGGACGAGGCGGCGCGCAACGGCCGCGAGATGCGGATCGCGGTAGCCGGCTGCGTCGCCCAGGCCGAAGGCAGCGAGATCATTCGCCGCGCGCCCGTTGTCGATGTCGTCGTGGGCCCGCAAAGCTATCATCATCTGCCACAGCTTCTGGCCCACGCCAAAGCCCATGGCCGCGCGCTGGAGACCGAATTCCCGGTCGAGGACAAGTTCGGTTTCCTCCCCGCCCCGAAACCCGAAGCCATACGCGCCCGCGGCATCTCCTCGTTCGTGACCGTGCAGGAGGGCTGCGATAAATTCTGCACCTTCTGCGTGGTGCCCTATACGCGCGGCGCGGAAGTGTCGCGCCCGGTGCAACGAATCGTCGACGACGTTGCAAGGCTGGCCGACCACGGCGTGCGCGAGATCACCTTGATCGGGCAGAACGTCAATGCCTATCACGGCGAAGGCCCGGACGGCCGAACCTGGCCGCTCGGCAGGCTCTTGCATCGCCTCGCCGAAACTCCCGGCATCGTGCGGCTGCGCTACTCCACCAGCCATCCCCGCGACGTCGATGATTCCTTGATCGAGGCCCATCGCGACTTGCCGGCGTTGATGCCGTTCGTCCATCTTCCCGTGCAATCCGGTTCCGACCGAATCCTGGTCGCGATGAACCGCAGGCACACCGCCAGCGAATACCGCGGGGTGATCGACCGTTTTCGTGCCGTGCGGCCGGATATTGCGTTTTCGTCGGATTTTATCGTCGGCTTTCCCAGCGAAACCGAGGAAGATTTCGCCGCCACCCTCGCGCTTGTCATGCAAATCGGTTACGCTGCGGCCTACTCGTTCAAATATTCGCCCCGGCCCGGCACGCCGGCGGCGGACATGCGGGAGACGGTGTCAGCGGCGGAAATGGACCAGCGATTGGTGCGGCTCCAGGAATTGATCGACAGCCAGCAATCGGCCTTCAACGCGGCTACGATTGGTGAGACCGTCGATGTGCTGTTCGAGCGCTCCGCGCGCAATCCGGGCCAGATTGTCGGCCGCACCGCCTATCTGCAGCCGGCGCATGTGATGGCATCGCCAGAAATCATCGGACAAATATTGCCGGTGACCATTACAAGCCTCGAGCGCTACAGCCTTCTGGGCGAACTCGCGGTTCGTTCTCCAACGCCGCCGGCGCCGCTACCTTATCCTCAAATGACCGCGGGAGCCTGAACCCTTGCCCAAAAGCGCATCGGATTCGCCCTCGCTTGCTCCCAGCCGCAAACCTGACCGCGACATGCAAATTCCACCCGAGACGCAAGTCGTCATCGACTTCGACGACAACCGTGCCGCTTCCGCACTGGTCGGACCTTACGGACAGAACCTGGCGCTGATCGAGCGACGGCTGGGTGTCGTCGTCGATTCCCGGGGCAACCATATCTCGATCGCCGGAACACGCGACGGCTGCGATGCGGCGCGACGCGTGCTGGAGACCCTTTATGCGCAGGCTACCCAGGGCCACGATCTCGCACAGGGCGACGTCGAAGGCGCGATCCGGGTGGTGATCGCCCAGGGTTCGCTGTTCGAGTTCGACGCCAAGGCGGCCAAAACCTCGTTCGAGACCATCAACCTGCGCAAGCGGCCGGTGCGGGCACGCACCGCGGCGCAGGACTCCTATATCCGCGCGCTCAAACGCCACGAGATGGTGTTCGGCGTGGGCCCGGCCGGTACCGGAAAGACCTGGCTTGCGGTCGCGCATGCCGCACAATTATTCGAACGCAAGGAAGTCGATCGCATCATCCTGTCGCGGCCGGCGGTGGAGGCCGGCGAACGGCTCGGCTTCCTGCCCGGGGACTTACGCGAGAAGGTCGATCCTTACTTAAGGCCGATCTATGATGCGTTGTACGATCTGATGGATTCGCGGATCGTCGAGCGTGCGCTGCAGGCCGGCGAAATCGAGATCGCGCCGCTTGCTTTCATGCGCGGCCGCACCCTCACCAATGCCGTCATCATCCTTGACGAAGCCCAGAACACCACCTCGATGCAGATGAAGATGTTCCTGACGCGCCTTGGCGAGAACAGCCGCATGATCATCACCGGCGATCCATCGCAGGTCGACCTGCCGCACGGCCAGGCTTCCGGGCTGGCAGAAGCCGTCAAGCTTCTCGATGGCGTCGACGGCATTGCGCAGGTCAAATTTACCGCCGAAGACGTCATCCGCCATGAACTGGTGGCGCGAATCGTCGCTGCCTATGAGGGATTGCCGCAACGACCGGCAACCGGCAAAGCTTGAGACCGACTTATTCCGCCGGAACCGCGCCGCGACGCAGAACCGGCCACAACCGACCTTCTGGTGCGATGGCGTCTTCCGTTCATCCGATGACCGAAATTCTCGTTGTCGCCGATTGCTGGCAGACCGAACCGGGTGCCGAAACGGCGATCCGTCGCGCCATCGAGGCCGCGGCCGAAATCGCCGATGCCGATGTCGGCGATGCCGAACTTGCAGTCATGCTGACAGACGATTCCGGTATCCGCACTTTGAACAACAGCTGGCGCGGCATCGACAAGCCAACCAACGTATTGTCCTTTCCGGCGCTGCAGCCGACTGGCGCCGTCGGACCGGACGATGCGCCCCGCATGCTCGGCGACATCGCCATTGCCTTTGAGACGACACGCAAGGAGGCCGATGACGAACAGAAGCCGTTCGATCATCATCTCAGCCATCTTGCGGTCCATGGCTTCCTGCATTTGATCGGCTACGACCATGAAAATGACGACGACGCCGACGCCATGGAGGGTCTCGAAACGGAGGTCCTCGCGCAGCTCGGCATTCCCGACCCCTATGCGGATCGGGAGCGGATGGATTGAGATGGCCGACTTAGAACCGCCCCGGGACAAGCCGGCAGACCGGCCGGGCGACAATCCGCGCAACCTTCCGGCCGTGGTGCAGCAGGGCGAGGTTCTGCGTCCGGTCGCCGACAACTGGCTGACCCGCGCCATCCGCACGCTGTTCGGCTGGAAGCCGGGATCGGTGCGCGCCGACCTGCAGGTGGTGCTCGACGCTTCCACACCTGACGAGGTTGGCTTTTCCGCCATCGAGCGCACCATGCTGCGCAATATTCTCGGCCTGCATGAACGGCGCATCGCGGACGTCATGGTGCATCGCGCCGACATCGTCGCGGTCAAGCGCGATATTCCGCTCGCCGAATTGCTCAGCCTGTTCGAAAGCGCGGCACATTCGCGACTGGTGGTCTACAACGAAACCCTCGACGATCCCGAAGGCATCGTCCATATCCGCGACCTGCTGGCGTTCATGACCGCGCGGGCACGCGTCGGCGACGCCGGCAAGGCAAAACGCAAGAAGCCTTTCCCGGCGGGTCTCGATTTGCGCGCGATCGATCTCGCGCTGCCGCTCGGGGACGCCAATATCATCCGAAAGCTGTTGTATGTACCGCCCTCGATGCGGGCGATCGATCTGCTGGCGCAGATGCAAGCATCGCGTATCCATCTGGCGCTGGTGGTGGACGAATATGGCGGCACCGATGGACTGGTTTCGATCGAGGATATCGTCGAGCAGATCGTCGGCGAGATCGACGATGAGCACGACAGCGACGAGCCGCCGGCGATCGTTCGGCAGGCAGACAATTCCTTTATCGCCGACGCGCGTGCCAGCCTCGACGACGTGCGCTCGGTGATCGGCGAGGAATTCGTGACCGGCGAGGCCGGCGAGGAAGTCGAAACGCTCGGCGGCTATCTGGTCTCGCATGTCGGCCGCCTGCCGGTGCGCGGCGAAGTCATTTCCGGCCCGGGCAATTTCGAGATTGAAGTGCTCGATGCCGACCCGCGGCGGGTCAAGCGGCTGCGCATCGCCGTGCGCAAGGAACGTCCTGCGCCGCGCAGCCAGCGCGAGCGAGGTCGCCGCGAGCCGGCGCCGGAGCCAGGATCGCCGCAGGCCAACGACGATTCGCCCCCGCCGCCCGGCGGCGATGGAGCCGGTTCGCCGTGAACCAAGCCAACCAGCTTCGCGCCGCGGGCCTTGCCATCATCCTGACCTGGGGATGGAAACGCGCCGCAACGGCCGTCATCACGGGTGCGCTGTCGGCGCTTGCCATGGCGCCATTCAATGCATGGCCAGTGTTGTTCCTGACCTTTCCGGTCGCGGTCTGGTTGATCGACGGTGCCGCGGCCGGACGCTGGCGCGGCGTGCCGGCCGCGGCCCTGACCGGCTTCTGGTTCGGACTCGGCTACTTCGTGCCCGGATTATACTGGATCGGCTACGCGTTCGTCGTCGACGCACCGACATTCGCCTGGCTGATGCCGTTCGCAGTGTTGGGCCTGCCTGCCTATCTTGCCCTGTTTAGCGCGTTCGGCTTCGCACTGGCGCGGCTGATCTGGACCCGTGACGGCTCACGCGTGCTTGCATTTGCGATCAGCCTGACGCTGGCGGAATGGCTGCGAGGCCATTTGTTCACGGGCTTTCCATGGAATGCTTTCGGCTATGCGTTGACCGAACCGCTGGCGCTGGCACAGACGGCATCACTGGTCGGGCTCTGGGGCATGACGTTTCTCTCGGTCGCGATCTTTGCAAGCCCCGCGGTGCTGATCGACGGAAGTTCGCGCGGCTGCAAGCCCTGGCTCGCGCCGGTATCGGCACTGCTGCTGCTCGCGGCGATGGGAATTTTCGGCATCGTTCGCCTCACGCTACAGCCGACCGCGACGGTCGCCAATGTGAGGCTGCGGATCATGCAGCCGAATCTGCAGCAGGACGTCAGGTTCAACTATGCCGCGAAGGCGGAGGTGATGCAGAAATATCTGACGCTGTCGGATCGCGCCTCTGGGCCGCAATCCACCGGCGTCCGCGATGCAACTATTCTGATCTGGCCGGAATCGGCCTTTCCGTTTTTCTTGACGCGCGAAGCCGACGCAATGGCGCAAATCGCCGATCTCTTGCCCAAGGGCACCGTCCTGATCACAGGATCGGTGCGCGCGCCCGACCTGCCGCCCGGCGCCCGGATCACGCGCGCCTATAATTCGATCTACATCATCGACCATGATGGCAGCGTCTTGTCGGTCTACGACAAGCTGCATCTGGTGCCGTTCGGCGAGTTTCTGCCGTTCCAGGACTGGATGGAAAAGCTCGGTTTCGTGCAACTCACCAAGGTCCAGGGTGGATTCATTCCGGGTACGCGCCGCCGCGCGATGGAAGTGCCGAACACGCCGCGCGTACTACCCCTGATTTGTTATGAGGCCATCTTTCCCGGCGCTGTTGCATCGCGCGACGACCGTCCGGGCTGGATCGTCAACCTAACGAATGACGGCTGGTTTGGAATTTCGACGGGCCCCTATCAGCATTTGCAGCAAGCGCGCCTGCGCGCCATCGAGGAAGGGCTGCCTGTGGTCCGCGCGGCCAACACCGGCATATCCGCCGTGATCGACCCGTCAGGACGGATCGTGGCCCGGCTCGGACTTGGCATCGAAGGCGTCCTGGATGCCAGCTTGCCGGTTGCAATTCCGCCGACGGTCTATGCGCGCGTCGGCGACATTCCGGCTGCAATGATTGTCATTGCTGCGCTATTGCTCGTCATTCGCCGCCGCGTGACGAGGCGAGCTAATTGAATGCTGCATATTTTCGGTTGTCGTCGACGATGCGAAATTAAATCAGCCTTGTGCTTATCCTCCGGTTGACAGACCGACGGCGCCATTCGCATTCTAGGGTTCAAGCCGAAAAACAAAGTCCAGTCAGTCATTGCAGAAGCTGACGGCACCGGCGCCCGGGGGCATGTTTCACTTTCATCATCATGCCTCATCCCGCGGGCGGTCGATCCCCAGGAGTGTTGGAGATGTCCACCAAAGCACCCAACCCTGTTGACAAGTATGTCGGCAGTCGCGTCCGGATGCGCCGCATCATGCTGGGCATGAGCCAGGAAAAACTCGGCGAAGCGTTGGGGCTTACGTTTCAGCAGGTGCAGAAATACGAAAAGGGCGCCAACCGCGTCGGCGCCAGCCGGCTTCAGCAGATCTCCGAGATATTGCAGGTCCCGGTATCGTTTCTGTTCGACGGCGGACCGACCGGCGGGACCAATAATGGCAGCTTCAGCGAAGGCAGTTCGCCGACCTACGTCTCCGATTTTCTGGCGACTTCCGAAGGTCTGGCGCTGACCCGCGCCTTCACGCGGATACCCGACGCCAAGCTTCGCCGCAGTATCGTCGAATTGGTCGAGCAAGTCGCTGCGCGCGAAGAACCCGACAAGCGCTGACATCGACCGCCATCACCCGCAACCTGCCGATTGACGCGCCAGCGGGCGCAGGCGCATGACATGGCGCAAGACCTTTTTTGCTGAAGAAGCACCGATGACAGACACGTCCGCCAACCCGTTCGCCCCCCGCACCGACGGCGTCAGCGTCCGCGCGATCGGCGAATTGAACCGGCCGCCTTACGAAAGCAGCAACGCAGGCGCCGCGCAGTTCGAACAGGCCAAGATGCTGGCTTCCGAACTCGGTTTCGACCTCGTGGATGTTTCGACCGGCGGCGGCTCCGACGGCAATTTCACCGCGCCACACACCGCGACCCTCGACGGGCTCGGCGTCGACGGCCGGGGCGCGCATACCCATTGCGAACAATTATACGTTTCCTCGATCGAGCCGAGAGCGCGTTTGCTGCATCGGCTCTACCAGACGCCGCGATGAGTACCGCGTCTCGCGGTCCCGTCGACCCCGATGCGTCGGCCGACGATGGCGCGGCCAAGGAAGGGCGAGGCTCGTTTTTCGGGCGGCGCAAGGGCCACAAGCTACGCGCGCATCAGGCAGACCTGATCCAACACCTGCTGCCCCGGCTGACGCTCGATATCCGCACTCCCGCGCCGGACCGACTGGTCGAGTTGTTCGATGCCCTGCCAGACGATATCAGGCTCGAAATCGGTTTCGGCGGTGGAGAACATCTGGTCGCGGAAGCGCTCGCCTTCCCGAATATCGGGTTCATCGGCTGCGAACCCTACGTCAACGGCATGGCCAAGATCCTGACCCGGATCGAGGCCCATAACATCGGAAATATCAGGTTGTTCGCAGGGGATGCCGCGGAATTGCTGGCCTGGGCGCCGCCACGATCGATGCGACGGGTCGATCTCATTCATCCCGATCCGTGGCCGAAGCGGCGGCACTGGAAGCGGCGCTTCGTGCAGGATGCGACCATCGCTGCGATGGCACGCATTCTGGCGCCCGGCGGCGAATTCCGCTTTGTCAGCGATATCGATGACTATTGCGCGTGGACGCTGGCGCATCTCTTACGCTCGCCGGATTTTGTCTGGACCGCAGAGCGCGCCGCAGACTGGAATCTGCCATGGGCGGGTTACACGATGACCCGCTACGGTCGCAAGGCCGAGCGCGAAGGCCGCCGCGCGGCGTATCTGCGGTTTCGCCGCGTCGCCTGATTTGTGCGGCGCGCGCGTTCCTGTTAGCCGACGTCCTCTGGGCGAGCCACGATGTCAGGTCGATTCCTGAGTCCGCCAGAAGCCAACGACGCGCTCGGCAGTCGAAGGCATCAAGCGAGCAAAATTGACACGGGCGGATTCGATATCCGCGGGCGACGGCACCCGGTTCGGACCCAGCCGCAGCAGGATCAAGGCGCGCACCGTGGCCCAATCGAAGCCGATGGTCTTGCCCAGGATCAGGATCGGGTCATATCGATCGCCCGAGATCAGGCGGTCGAGCGTCGCAATCCTTACACCGGACATTGCCGCGAGCGCGGCGACCGATTCTTCGTATCGATAGGCCTTGGCAAAGCCCAGCAGCACGCCTTCATTGAGACCTCCGGCGCGACGCAGCGCGAGGATCGCGCTTTGTGCCGGCGCAAAGTCGCGGTAGCCCGCGACCCGATCGGCCACGCCGGATATCTCGCTCATCGCCTGCCTGATCGCCGCCCGTCTGTTCGGCTGGACAACATCGAACAGGCGCCGGCGGACGACATCGACCGATCCATCGAGCAGCTCCTTGAGCCTATCCGATGAAAGATCGTCGCGCTGACCGACCGCGAGCGTCAGGACGCCATCCTGCCCGGCGCGCCTGATCAGCGTGGAATAGCCGGCAGGCGAAAAACATGCGCCGGCATTGCTGGCGGCGCGCCTGACCACGTCGCGGTCACCACGGCGGACGATGACATCGGTGAGATCGGACGAAAGCACCGGACGTTCCGACATGGCCAGCAGATGGCCCTGTCCCCCGCTCCCGGCGATCTCGATCAGGGTCCGTTCGTCGACGACGGGCGACCGGCGCAGCAGCGGTCCTGCGACCATGATCTCGTCTTCGCGTGCCAGCCGCCTGACCAATCCAGGCGGCGCATTAGCAACGACCGACAGCCGCTCGGCGAGTTCGGCTTGCGCGGCAAGTTCCGTGTCCGGGACGAGACTGATCAGGATGCCGTCGAACAAATCGACATGATCGGATTGGAAGCTCGCTGCGCCCTGCACGAACAATTCGCTGATGCGCCGCGCCGCCTCGGCGCGGCGTTTCGGATCGCCGCTTCTGACCAGCTCGTCGAGCCCGGGGATCAGCGATGTCATCTGGCCTGCTCAAAACCGGCCGCAGCGCTTCCAGGGCGGCCTTTTCAGCAATCTAGGTAGCCTTGGTGAAGGAAGGGTTAGGTCCGGCACCGGCCTCGGAGGAGCGTAAAATCGGTCTTTGTCAGCACTCCGGGCCCTTGCCGGATGGCGGCAAAGCCGTTATATCGGCGGCAACTTATGGTTCTCATACGATCGCGTATTGAGAGTGGGCCCCCCGGGACCCGCTCTTTTTTATTACCTGAACGAGCCCGGCGATGCCGGGTTCGTTCAGGTAGCGCAGCCGGGCCGATCCGTCAGGCCAACCCGATGCAAGTAGCAGTCAGACCGCCTTTGACACTGGACATGACCGATCCAATCCCTGGTTCCGTGGATTACGATCTGCTCGCCGAACCGCGTTTGGTCGTCGAGCCGGGCATGGCGGCGCGTGTTTCAGCGGTCGCAGCCCCGGTCCTGCAGGGGATGGGTTACCGGCTGGTCCGGATCAAGATTTCCGGCGAGTCCGGCTGTACCGTCCAGATCATGGCCGAACGGCCGGACGGATCGATGCAGATCGAGGATTGCGAGGCGATTTCGCGGGCGCTGTCGCCAGTGCTCGATGTCGCCGACCCGATCGACCGCGCCTATCGGCTGGAGGTCTCTTCGCCGGGCATCGACCGGCCGCTGGTGCGGCGATCCGATTTCGAGCGCTATGCCGGCCATCTGGTGAAGATCGAGATGGCGGTCGCCCATCAGGGCCGCAAGCGTTTCCGCGGTACCCTCGATGGCGTCGAGGGTGCGACCATTCGGCTACGTCGGGACGATGTGCGGGCGGAGGAAGAGACCGACGTATTGCTTGTCATGGAAGACATTGCCGACGCCAGGCTGATTCTGACCGACGAACTGATCGCGGAATCGATGCGGCGCGGCAAGGCCGCCGAGCGTGAATTGCGTCAAAATCTCGGGCTAGTGCCACCGCCGCCGCCGCACGCCAAAAAAAGCGATCCGGCGAAAAGCAACAAACCGAAACCCAAATTGGACTTGAAGAAGAACGCCCCGAAGAACACCAAGGAACATCGGCTTGCCGCCGAAAGACTGCGGCGAGGCGAAATCGATCCCACCGAAGGAGACTGAACCATGGCCGCTGTCAGCGCCAACAAACTCGAACTGTTGCAGATCGCGGACGCCGTTGCGCGCGAAAAGTCGATCGACCGCGGCATCGTGATCGCGGCGATGGAAGACGCGATCGCCAAGGCGGCGCGGGCGCGCTATGGCAGCGAAACCGACGTTCACGCCGAGATCGACGCCAAGAAAGGCGAGTTGCGCCTGTCGCGCCACATGCTGGTGGTCGACGTGGTTGAAAATCCGGCCAACCAGATTTCGCTGGTCGATGCGCAGCGCGCCAATCCGGGCGCGCAGGTCGGCGACACCATCGCCGACACCTTGCCGCCGCTGGAATATGGCCGTATCGCCGCGCAATCCGCCAAGCAGGTGATCGTGCAGAAAGTGCGCGAGGCCGAGCGTGACCGGCAATATCAGGAATTCAAGGATCGTATCGGTGACATCGTCAATGGCATCGTCAAGCGCGTCGAATATGGCAGCGTCATTGTCGATCTCGGCCGCGGCGAGGCCATCGTGCGCCGTGACGAGATGCTGCCGCGCGAAGTGTTCCGCAACGGCGACCGTGTCCGCGCCTATATTTTCGACGTACGGCGCGAGACCCGCGGGCCGCAGATCTTCCTTTCCCGCACCCATCCGCAGTTCATGGCGAAGCTGTTCGCGCAGGAAGTGCCCGAGATCTACGACGGCATCGTCGAGATCAAGGCGGTGGCACGCGACCCCGGTTCGCGCGCGAAAATCGGCGTGATTTCGAGGGATTCCTCGGTCGATCCGGTCGGCGCCTGCGTCGGCATGCGCGGCTCGCGAGTGCAGGCCGTGGTCAATGAATTGCAGGGCGAGAAGATCGACATCATTCCGTGGTCACCCGACATCGCGACCTTTGTCGTCAACGCACTGGCGCCAGCCGAAGTCGCCAAGGTCGTGATCGACGAGGATCGCGAGCGGATCGAGGTCGTGGTGCCCGACACCAACAACCAGTTGTCGCTGGCGATCGGCCGTCGCGGACAGAACGTAAGGCTCGCCTCGCAACTGACCGGCTGGGACATCGACATTCTCACGGAGCAGGAAGAGTCCGAGCGCCGCCAGGCCGATTTCGAGAACTCGACGCGGGTGTTCATGGAAGCGCTGAATGTCGACGAGGTCGTCGGTCAGTTGCTGGCCTCGGAAGGCTTCACCTCGGTCGAGGAACTCGCGCTGGTGGACATCAAGGAACTGGCCGGCATCGAGGGCTTCGACGATGAAACAGCCAACGAATTGCAGAGTCGGGCACGGGAATATCTGGAGCAACTCGAAACCGAACTGGAAAACAAACGCAAGGAACTCGGTGTGGATGACGCGTTGAAGACGGTGCCCGGCGTAACCTCGAAAATGCTGGTGAAGTTCGGCGAGAACGAAATCAAGACCGTCGAGGACCTTGCGGGCTGCGCAACCGACGACCTGGTCGGCTGGACCGAGCGCAAGGAAGGCGGCGAGCCGACCAAGCATGCCGGCATTCTCGACGCCAACGACATCTCGCGCGACGATGCCGAGACCATGATCATGCAGGCGCGCCTGATCGCCGGCTGGATCACCGAAGCCGACCTCGCCAAGCCGGCGGAGCCTGCCGAAGTTACCGAAGACCAACCGGCGTGAGGGCCGCGTTGCTCAAATTGGAAACAAGGTTTTGCGCCGTGAACTCGCGCAAATGACCGGAGATTTGCCGCTCGCATGCTCGCTTTGGCCGACACCGATCTCGACAACGGACCGCGGACCGACAGGTCTGCGACGATGCGGATGTGTGCGGTCACCCGTGAGGTGCAGCCGATCGACGACCTGATCCGCTTTGTCGTATCGCCCCAGGGCGAGGTGATCGCGGATTTGAAACGGAAGCTTCCGGGCCGCGGGTTGTGGGTTACAGCATCGCGTCGGGCCGTTGCAGAAGCCGTCCGGCGCAATCAGTTCAGCAAAGGCTTCAAGCGCGAGATTCGCCCCTCGCCAACGCTCGCTTCCGAGACCGAAACCCTGCTGGTTCGCAGCGTGATCGAAGCGCTTGCCATGGTGGGCAAGTCAGGCCAGGTCGTTGCCGGTTTCAGCAAGGTCGAAAGTGCCCTGGAGCAGCGGCAGGCCGTGGTCCTGATCCACGCTTGCGATGGCGCCGCCGACGGAATTCGCAAATTGGACGCGATCGCCAGGCAAAACGGCAAAAATAGTGACGAATCGGCGGAATTTCCGGTCGTCACCGTGCTGACATCGGAACAATTGGATTTGGCACTGGGCCGGTCAAATGTGATACATGCTGCCGTGCTCGCGGGCCCGGCGAGCAGGACATTCCTGTCGCGCAGCCAGATCCTGGTCCGATACCGGATGGCGGATGACGATGGGACTGCCGGCACGGCCAAGAATTCTGACTGACGAAGACTCGCTTCAACGACACTTGCTTCAACGACTATGCGCATGCGCGCAACGCAACGAGATTGGGACTGTTGAATGGTTGATACCAAAACGCCTGGCGACAAGACTTTGAGCGTGCCGACCAGGACCTTGACGCTCAAGCCGCGCGTCGAGACCGGCACCGTGCGCCAGAGCTTCAGCCATGGCCGGACCAAGCAGGTCGTGGTCGAAAAGCGTGGCAAGCGCCGGGTCGGCGGCGACGCTCCAGCCACCGCCGAAACGCCGGCGCACGAACCCGCGGCAGCTGCGAAGGTCGCGGCGCCGGCCAGGGCTCCTGCCGCCCGTCCTGCCGCGGCGACGCGTAGCGCCGGATCGGGCGTGGTGCTGCGTACGCTGACCGAAGACGAGCGTTCCGCGCGCGCCAGCGCGCTAGCCGATGCGAAGGTCCGCGACGTCGAGGAGCGACGGCTGGCGGAAGCGGAGGCCAAGCGGCGCGCCAGCAAGGAAGGCATCGAACAGGCCGAGCGCGAGGCTGCCGAAGCCCGCCGCAAGGCCGAGGAAGAGCGCCACCGCCAGGACGAAGAGGCCAAGCGCAAGGCCGAGCTCGAGGCCAAGAAGCGTTTCGGCGAAGCCGAAATCAAACCGGCAGCCGCTCCGGCACGCGCCCCGGTGCCGCCGGCGCGCGCGCCCGGCGTCGCCGCTGACGCCTCCGACGAGGATGAAGGCCCGCGGCAGATCCGCCGTGGCCCCGGAGGGGC
>Ga0209069_10001212_pt1 | contig 12969 bp, 14 predicted proteins | sample Str013_2_FD_187202 | JGI IMG/M metagenome (GOLD analysis project Ga0209069, IMG submission 187202) | Freshwater sediment microbial communities in response to fracking from Pennsylvania, USA - Straight Creek_MetaG_SC_2013 (SPAdes) (version 2) | ecosystem: Environmental > Aquatic > Freshwater >...
CTCCAAGTCCGGTTCGATGAGCGGAGAGAGGAAACGGAACGATGGCTGATATCAGTGGCCGCCAGTCACCGCGCCTCTCTTCGACTCTACTCAAGCGCACCGCGACCATGGGCTCCGTCCGTGGCTGTTGGGTCGCGCGAAGGCTTGACCCAACCTACAAGTGGCGAATTGATCAGCCTGATTTGGTAGGACGCGGTCAGCCAGCAGCACGGGGCGGCAGGGTGCGCCAGATCCCGCGGCCGGCCTCACTGCGGCACCGGCGCAAGCCCCAGATGATGGCGGGCCTGCTCGCGCAACAGATCGATCGGCTGCAGCGCGCCACCGCTGTGGTAATGCCAGAAGGTCCAGCCGTTGCAGGCGCTCAGTCCCTGCACGTGGGCGCCGAGCTTGTGGATCGAGCCCTGCGCGCCGCGGCACGACAGCGTGCCGTCGGCCTTCACCTCGGCGCGGATCACGGCGCTCGGATCGAACAGCGTCATGCCGGGCTGCAGCATGCCGAGCTCGATGATAGTGCCGAACGGAATGCGCGGCTCGGCGCGTTTGCTGCGGGCGGTTTCGAGCGCGGAGGCGGACAGCGGCTCGACGCGTCCGATCCGCTCGCGGGCGGCTTTGGCGTAGTCGGGATCCTGCTCGATGCCGATCCAATGGCGGCCGAGCCGGCGGGCGACGGCGCCGGTGGTGCCGGTGCCGAAAAACGGATCGAGGATGATGTCGCCGCGGTTCGTGCTTGCCAGCACCAGGCGATGCAGCAGGGCCTCCGGCTTCTGCGTCGGGTGGGCCTTGCGCCCGCCGTCGTCCTTGAGGCGCTCGGGACCCGAGCAGATCGGGAACAGCCAGTCCGAGCGCATCTGGATATCGTCATTGAGCGCCTTCATCGCCTCGTAGTTGAAGGTGTAGCGCGAGCGGGCGGAGTGCGCGGCCCAGATCAGCGTCTCGTGCGCGTTGGTGAAGCGGCGGCCGCGGAAGTTCGGCATGGGATTGGTCTTGCGCCAGATCACGTCGTTCAGGATCCAGAACCCCTGGTCCTGCAGGGCCGCGCCGAGCCGGAACACGTTATGATAGGAGCCGATCAGCCAGGCCGCGCCGTCCGGCTTCAGTATGCGCCGGCATTCGGCGAGCCAGGCATGGGTGAAGCGGTCGTAATCGGCCAAGCTCGAGAACTTGTCCCAGGCCTGGTCGACGCCATCGACGCGGGTATTGTTGGGCCTGAGCAGGTCGCCGGCCAGCTGCAGATTGTAGGGTGGATCGGCGAACACCAGATCGATGCTGGCGGCGGGCAGCCGGGCAAGCTCGGTGAGACAGTTGCCGAGCACCACCTGATCGACCGGCAGGCGCGCCCGCGCCGGACGGGCCGTGGAAACGCGCTTCGCAAGCTTGATCGACTTCGAACTCATAGCACACACTCGCTCAACTCACCCCGGCGGTTGCAACCCGCCGACACCAAATAATTACGTCTCAGCGCGGCATTTCACACGGACCGACCGCCTTGCGGCCCTTGCATCGATCCTGCCAGTGACGCCGGCATGGTCCTGCCGCGGGCCCCACCGGCAAACTCACTCGAAACGTGTCAACAATCGGTTACCTCGCTTCTGGGGAGCAGTCAGCCCGGCACTTTGCGCCGCGCGCATCGCCCTGTCGATCATGCTGGCGGGCCGGCCTCGTCCCGATCCGCCGGCGCGAGCTCGGCCACGTCCGCTGCGGCGATGCCGCCGCCGGCCAGCAGCGTCCGCACCGGCTTGAACGACCGGCGGTGCAGCGGCGTCACCCCGTACCTCGCCAAAGCCTCCGCATGCGCTCTGGTCCCATAGCCCTTGTGCCGCTCGAAGCCGTAGGCCGGCCAGCTTTGCGCAAACGCGCACATCAGCCGGTCGCGGGTCACTTTGGCGATGATCGAGGCCGCGGCGATGGACAGGCAGATCGCATCGCCCCGGATGATAACTTCGGCCGCACCGGCGAGCGGCGGACAGCGGTTGCCGTCGACCAATGTCAGCGAGGGAGCCGTCGGCAGCTGGGACACGGCGGCAGCCATCGCCCAGAGCGTGGCCTCGAGGATATTGTCGCGATCGATGCGGTCGGCATCGGCAATGGCAATGCCAACCTGGGCGGACACCGTGATGTCCCGGTAGAGCCGCTCGCGCGCCGCCGCGCTCAAGGTCTTGGAGTCGGCGATGCCCTCGGGGATGTTGTCGGGGTCGAGCACCACGGCAGCTGCGACCACAGGTCCGGCCCAGGGGCCTCGTCCCGCCTCGTCGACGCCCGCAATCGGCCCGCCAAAGCGTTGTGTCCGTTCCCGCTCCAGGCGGAATGTCATCCGCGACCGCCGCACCATTCAAGATCCCCCGCCTCCCAGCGGCGTACCATGCCATGCGAATCGGCGGTCTCCAAGCCGTGGCTATGATCGGGCTCGAGGGTGCGGGTTGCATCGGCGCCTCACAGCAGTTTCATCTGGCCGCCCGCCGGCACCGGCGCGCGGAACAGGTCGGCGCGCAGCCGCAGCCGCCGCCGGTTGAGGCCGAGGCGTGTCAAGGCCAGCGAGAACCGCCGCGCGATCAGATCGGCGTAGGGCCCCGAGCCGCGCTGGCGCAGGCCGAACTCGGCGGAGTAGTCCTTGCCGCCGTGCATGGTCTGCAGAATGGAGATGACGCGCCTGGCGCGGTCGGGATAGGCCGCCTCGAGCCATTCGCGGAACAGAGTCTTGAGCTCGAGCGGGAGGCGCAGCATCACGTATCCCGCCTCGATCGCGCCGGCCTCCTTGGCCTCGGCGAGAATGGCCTCGATCTCGCTGTCGTTCAGCGCCGGGATGATCGGCGCGACCATGACCGCGGTCGGAATTCCGGCTTCAGCGAGCGCGCGCACCGCCGCCAGGCGGCGGGCCGGCGTGGTCGCGCGCGGCTCCATGCTGCGCGCCAGCCGCCGGTCGAGCGTGGTGACCGAGATGGCGACCTTGACGATCCCGCGCGCCGCCATGCGGGACAGGATATCGATGTCCCGGACGATCAGCTGGGATTTGGTGACGATGCCGACCGGATGGGAGGCGCGGTCGAGCACCTCCAGCACCTGACGGGTGATCCGGTACGTGCGCTCGATCGGCTGGTAGGGGTCGGTGTTGGCGCCGAGCGCGATCACTTTCGGCACGTAGTGCGGCTTCGCGAGCTCGCGCTCCAGCAGCTCGGCGGCATTGGTTTTGGCGTAGAGCCGCGTCTCGAAGTCCAGGCCGGGGGAATGCCCGAGAAAGCTGTGGCTCGGGCGCGCATAGCAATAGCTGCAGCCATGCTCGCAGCCGCGATAAGGATTGATGGACTGATCGAAACTGATATCGGGCGAGTCGTTGCGCGCAATGATGCTGCGCGCCTGTTCGATCTGCACGTGAGTCTGAAACGGGGGCAACTCGGCGAGGCTGTCCCACCCGTCGTCCTGCTCGAAGCGGACGAGCTTCTCGAACCGGCCGGAGGCGTTGGAGGTGGCACCGCGACCACGCCGGCGTTGGGGTTCGATTTTCAGGCTGAAGCTCATTGCCGAGTACCCTCTGCGCGGGTGACACGATCCTGCGCATCCGAAACGTTAACGGAACACAAAGAACAATACAAGAACTTTTTCACCGCTGCGGCGCCAATGCCTGTTCAAGTCCGCGACCGGGCCGCTATAGTCCCGGCATGCTTTCAGTTGTCATTCCCGCGCTCAATGCCGAACACCGGCTGGCCGACGCGTTGTCGGCGCTGGTGCCGGCCGTGGTATCGGGGCTCGTCAGGGATGTCGTGATCGCCGACGGCGGCTCGAGCGACGCGACGGCGCTGATCGCCGAGGCGGCGGGTGCGGCGCTGATCAAATGCGAGCGCGGGCGCGGCCATCAGCTGCGCACCGGGGCGGCTGCAGCCAAGGGTCCGTGGTTGTTGTTCCTGCATGCCGATACGGTGCTGGAGCCGGGCTGGGAGCGGGAGGCGCGCAGTTTCATGGAGCTGGTCGACAGCGGCAGGCGGTCCCAGGCGGCGGCAGCGTTCCGGTTCGCACTCGATGATGCCGGCCTCAAGCCGCGTGTTCTCGAGCAGCTCGTTTCTTGGCGCTGCCGGCTGCTGGCAATACCCTACGGCGATCAGGGGCTGTTGATCAGCAAGCGGCACTACGAGGCCACCGGCGGGTTCCGCGCGCTGCCGCTGATGGAGGACATCGATTTTGTCCGCCGGCTCGGCCGCAGCCGGCTGGTAATGCTGAGGAGCAAGGCGCTGACCAGTGCCTCGCGCTATCACCGCGACGGCTACGTGTTGCGGCCGATGCGCAATCTGTCGTGCCTCATGCTCTACTTCCTGAATGTGCCAGCGCGCCTGATCAGCCGGATCTACGGCTGAGTCCGGATCATGGCTTCCGGTGCTCCTCGAGCCGCGGCATGATCTCGACGAAATTGCAGGGCCGGTGGCGATTGTCGAGCTGCCATTTGAGGATGCCGTGCCAGGCGTCCTTGCAGGCGCCGGGCGAGCCGGGCACACAGAAGATGTAGGTGCCGTTGGCAACGCCGCCGCACGCGCGCGACTGGACCGTGGACGTCTCGATCTTCTGGAACGACAACAGGTGGAAGACCACCGAGAACCCGTCGATCTCCTTTTCGAACAGCGGTTTGATGGCCTCGGGCGTGACATCCCGGCCGGTGAATCCGGTGCCGCCGGTGGTGATCACCACATCGACCAGCGGATCACCGATCCAGGCTTGCACCTTGGCGCGGATCTGAGCCACGTCGTCCTTGACGATGGCGTGCTCGACGACCTCATGGCCGCTCTCACGGACCATCTCGGCGAGCAGCGTGCCCGACTTGTCGTCCTTCGCCGTGCGGGTATCCGATACCGTCAGCACGGCGATGCGGACGGGGAGAAACGGGCGGGTCTCATCGATCCTGGGCATGGTGGACCTCGTAGGGTGCGGGCCGGCGGCCCATCATAGCGACCGGCGTGAGCGTGGCACAGGGCTTCCCGAAGCGGTCCCGACGCGAGGTTCCGAGCAAAGGCTGCAAGCTCCTGAAACCCTTGCCGATCCCGGACTTTCGAGGCAATCCGTGCATGGCCCTGAACGGTGGCCAGCGGTCGCCGGGATTTTGCAATAATGTTGCGCTCCCTCTGGCGTTCGACACGCCGTGCCATTATGCTGGCAAAAATACAACAGCGCAGGCAATTTTTCATGGTCACCCGACGCCGCCGTGTTTTCGAGGAAGGTCATCGCCGCAAGTTTCTCGTCATTGTCGACGAGACCCCGGAGGTAGATTCGGCGCTGGCCTACGCCGCCGCGCGCGTCAAGCGCACCGGGGGCCGCCTGGTGCTGCTGTACGTCATCGAGCCGCAGGACTTTCAGCAATGGCTCGGCGTGCGGCAGGTGCAGCTCGAGGAAGAAAGCACCAAAGCCAAGGCGCTGTTCCGGCTGTGCCGGCGCAAGCTCAACCTGCAGGGCTTCGACAGCGTCGAGATCGAGGAAGTGATCCGGGAAGGCAAGAAGTCGGAGGAAATCATCGAGGCCATCGAAGAGGACGAGGACATCGGCATCCTGGTGCTGGGTGCCTCCACCGACCCCAAGGGGCCGGGACCGCTGGTGTCGTCGCTGGCGGCCGGGCGCAATGCCGGCAGCTTTCCGATACCGATCGTGGTCGTGCCGGGCACCTTGAAGCCCGAGGACATCAGCTCGCTGGCTTGAATGCGGACGCGAGCGGGCGCACATATCGGCGAGGCCCGGAAACAATCACGCGGGGGCGATGAATGGCATGACCCGAGGGTAGGATGCCGGGCTGCTCTGCAACCGCGTTTTGACGGCTTTCCCGAAAGCGGATAGGCAATCCTGAGCGTGTCCGCGCCGACGTTCTTTGCAACCATCAACCTCCGGCCTTGAACCGGAAGCGAGAGGATCATGTTCATCCAGACCGAGCCGACACCCAATCCCGCCACCTTGAAATTCATCCCCGGCAAGCCCGTGCTCGGCTCCGGCACGCTCGATTTTCGCAGCGGCTCGGAGGCGGCAAGCTCGCCGCTCGCCGCCAAGCTGTTCGGCATCGAGGGCATCGAAGGCGTGTTCCTGGGCTCCGATTTCATTTCGGTGACGAAGGCGGAAACCGAGGCCTGGCAGCATCTGAAGCCGGCGATCCTGGGCGCGGTCATGGAGCATTACCTGTCCGGCGCCCCGGTGATCGAGGGACAGGCGGCCGACAGCAACTCGCGTGGCGGCGAGGACTACGACGCCAAGGACGAGGAGGTGGTCGCCACCATCAAGGAGCTGATCGAAACCCGCGTGAGACCGGCGGTTGCTAGCGATGGCGGCGACATCGTGTTCCAGGGGTTCCGGGACGGTGTCGTGTTTCTGCACATGCGCGGCGCCTGCTCGGGTTGCCCAAGCTCGACGGCAACGCTGCGCGGCGGCATCGAGAACCTGCTGCGCCACTTCTGCCCGGAGGTTGCCGAGGTGAGGGCGGTGTAAACCGAAGCGGCCCGAATGCCAAAATTGCCCCCTGGACAGCCTCGCGGGGCAATGCATTTCAAGCGTTGCAACCGTAAGCTCCCTCAGCTGTCGCCTTTGTCTTCCTTCTCCCAAGGGAGAAGGAGGCCGAAGGCCGGATGAGGGGTCTGGCCAGGTTGCATCCCCATAGCCTTGATCGACTGAGCACATCGCGCTTGGCCGACCGCGGCGCGGTGTCGTATAGCCTGCCGCATGCTGATATTGGCTTTTGATACCTGTCTTGGCGCCTGCTCGGCCGCCGTCATTCGTGGCGCGGACGACATGGCAGCGGTGGTTACCGCACGCTTCGAGGAGCGGCAGACCGGCCATGCCGAAGCCCTGATGCCGATGATCCGGGACGTGATGGCGGAGGCCAAGGCAACATTCGCAGGGCTCGACCGTATCGTCGTCACGGCGGGGCCCGGCACCTTCACCGGTGTTCGGGTTGGTGTTGCCGCGGGCCGAGCGATCGCGCTGGTCAACCGCACCCCGGTCGCCGGCATCAGCAGTTTGCAGCTATTGGCAGCCCAAGCCAGACACACGCTGTCGGCCGAGCCGCTCGACGGACACGTGCTGGCCGTGGTCGTCGACGCGCGGCGCGGGCAGTTTTATGCGCAGATGTTCGCCGGCGACGGCAGCCGATTCGGACACCCGCGACTGCTGTCGGCGGACGCGGCGGCGCTGATGCACCCGGAGCTGCACATGGTCGCGGTCGGATCGGGCGCGGCTGCGGTGGCGGACGCCGGTAAACTGCACGGTCGTGAGGTCCGTGCCCTGCTGCCGCGGCTGCAGCCCGATGCGCGATTTTTGCCGGCAGTCTTTTGTGGACCTGCGCAGCCCGCTTGGCCATTGCAACCGCTTTATCTGCGTCCGCCCGACGCCAAGTCGCAAACCGGCAAATCGCTGCCGCATGCCCCGTCGAGGTGAACCCGGATGGCTGACTGCGTGGTTCGGCTGGCGGGGCCTTCGGAAGCCGAATTGCTCGCGCACCTGCATGGCCGTTGCTTCCAAGATCGATGGGAGGCCGAGTTCATCCACCGCCTGCTGGCCGGACCGGGCGGGATCAGCGTTGTGGGTACAGCGACCCCGGCGTCGCCGCCATTCGGGTTCGGCATTGCCCGGATTGCGGCGGACGAGGCGGAAATCCTGTCCCTGGCGGTGGTGCCGGAGGCGCGTCGCCGAAAATTCGGGCGCGCCCTGCTGGCCGCTGTCTGCGAGGCCTGCAAAACGCGCGGCGCGCACCAGTTGTATCTTGAGGTTGCCGAATCCAATGTGGCCGCCCGCGCCCTGTATGTCAGTGCCGGCTTTTGCGAGGTTGGCCGCAGGAAGGATTACTACCTCGACCCCACGTCGAGCGGGCGAACCGATGCATTGTTGCTGGCCCGCCAGCTGGCGGGTTGAGCCTTCGATCGGCGGATGGACGCTGGATGCGGTCCGCCGTATAACGCGCCAACGATCACAGCAAATGAATTGCGCATGTCCGCGATACCCCTGAACGACCCGTGCCGGATCGAGCAAATCTGCATCGCGCGGGGCCTGCGGATGACCGGTCAGCGGCGCGTCATCGCGCGGGTGCTGTCGACCTCCCACGATCATCCCGACGTGGAGGAGGTACATCGGCGCGCTCATCATGTCGACCAGGGAATCTCACTGTCGACGGTGTACCGCACGCTGCGCTTGTTCGAAGCAAAGGGCATCCTCGAGAAGCATGACTTCGCCGCCGGCCGTGCGCGGTACGAAGAGGTTGCCAGCCAGCACCACGACCATCTGATCGATATGAAAACCGGCCGAGTGATCGAGTTCCGCAACGAGGAGATCGAGCGCATTCAGGAGCGGATCGCGCGTGAGCTCGGCTTCGAGCTGATCGGCCATCGGTTGGAGCTCTACGGGCGTCCGCTGAAGCGCAAACCGGAGTAGCCGATGGCAACGGGGACAAGGCGCGGAGCACTCAGGGCCACGGCCGTGCTGCTGGGATTTGTCCTGCTGACCCTGCCGCTGATGCCGGTGCAGGCGGCCCTGCTGCGGGCGGGGTCGCCACTGTCGAAACGACTGCCACACTGGTACCACCGCCAAGTGTGTCGCCTGCTCGGCCTGAAGATTTGTCAGAAGGGGGCGGTCGTCAGCGAACGGCCCGTGCTGCTGGTCGCCAATCACAGCTCCTGGCTCGACATCCTGGTGCTGTCGGCAATCGCGCCCGTGTCATTCGTTGCCAAAAAGGAAATTGCCAGCTGGCCATTCGCAGGTACGCTGGCCCGCCTGCAGCGATCGGTTTTCGTCGATCGGGAGCGCCGCGCCAGCGTCGAGGGGACCCGGTCGGAGATCCAACAGCGCCTGCTCGAAGGGGATACGATCGTGCTGTTCGCCGAAGGCACGTCCAGCGACGGCAATAAGGTGCTGCCGTTCAAGACCCCGTTGTTTGCCGCGGCAAAACCCTCGCGGGCGGACGACGGCGTGCACGCGGCCTGCCTGCAGACCCTGGCGCTCGCTTACACCAGCCTGCACGGCCTGCCGCTCGGCCGCGCCAATCGGCCGCTGGTGGCCTGGTATGGAGATATGGATCTCGCCGGCCATGTCTGGCGCCTGCTTGCCGCCGGGCCGCTCGATGTCGCCGTCGATATCGGTCCCGCGATCCCGCTGCATGCGTTCGAAGATCGCAAGGCCCTGGCGCGCCATGCCGAGCTGGAAATCCGGTCCGCCGTAGCGCAGTTGCTGCACCAGCACAGCGGCGGGCAGCACTCCGAAGAGGTGGCGATTGCCGGCGGGGAGCTGCCAGTCGGAGCGGTGACAATCAGCCGGTGATGCACGCAGGCCGAGGTTTTTGTTGCGCCGCAGCAAAAACTCGTTCAGCATGGGCGTTAATTGCTTGGACCGAAAGCTCTGCTAAGGTTCGCTCGAAACAATCAGACGTCGAATCAATCAGCGTTTCACGTCAACCGGGTGCCACATGTCTGGAGGATTGAAGCTGTACGTCAAGACGTATGGCTGCCAGATGAACGTCTATGACAGCGAGCGCATGGCCGAGGCGCTTGCGCCGCGCGGCTATGTGACCGTCGCCAGCATGGACGAGGCCGACCTGATTGTCCTCAATACCTGCCACATCCGCGAGAAGGCTGTGGAAAAAGTCTATTCCGAGCTCGGCAGGCTCAAGGAGATCAAGGACTTACGCGCGGAAGTCGGGCAGGCGCCGGTGGTCGCCGTCGCCGGCTGCGTCGCGCAGGCAGAAGGCTCGGAGATCCTGGCCCGGGCGCCGGTGGTGGACATGGTGGTCGGGCCGCAAAGCTACCACCGGCTGCCCGAGTTGCTCGACCGGCTGGCGGCAACCGGCAAGGCGGTTATCGAGACCGAGTTTCCCGAGGATGACAAATTCCGCCATCTGCCGCCGCGGACAGCCCCTAGAGCGCAGCAGAATGTCCGGCAGAATGCGCAGAATCCAGCGCGGAATGCGCGGCAGAATCTGCAGAATCACTCCGCTTCCGCGTTCCTGACCGTGCAGGAAGGGTGTGATAAGTTCTGCACATTCTGCGTGGTCCCCTACACCCGCGGCGCCGAATACGGGCGGCCGGTCCTGGACCTCGTCGAGGAGGCGCGAGCGCTCGTCGGCAGGGGTGTGCGGGAGATCACGCTGCTCGGGCAAAATGTCAACGCGTACAAAGGCACGGGTCCGGATGGCCGACCCTGGTCGCTGGCCCGGCTGCTGGCCCGCCTGAGCGAGATAGCGGGTGTCGAGCGGCTGCGCTATACCACCAGTCATCCGCGCGACATGAGCGCGGATCTGATTGCCGCCCATGCCACCCTCGACAAGCTTATGCCCTATCTGCACTTGCCGTTTCAGTCCGGCAGTGACCGGATTCTGGCGGCCATGAACCGCAAGCATACGGCTAAGGAATATCTCAGTCTTGCCCGGCGCATTCGCGAGGTGCGGCCGGATATTGCCTTGTCGACCGACATCATCGTCGGCTTTCCCGGAGAGACGGAGGCGGATTTCGAGGCAACCCTCGAGATGGTGCGAACGGTCGGTTTCGCACAGGCCTACTCGTTCAAGTTCAGTGCGCGCCCCGGCACCCCCGCCGCGACCATGGACGGTCAGCTGTCCGAGACGGTGAAGAGCGATCGTTTGCAGCAGTTGCAACAGCTCATGAACGAGCAGCAAATTTCCTTCAACCATGCTTTTGTGGGGAAGATATTGCCGGTGCTGTTCGACAAGCCGGGGCGGCGGACCGGACAATTGATCGGCCGCTCGCCCTATCTGCAGTCGGTGCATGCAGAGGGCCCTGGCGAATGGCTGGGCCGCATCCTGGAAGTCGAAATCGCCGGAGCGGGGCCGAACAGCCTCAGTGGTGTCATAAAGGCATCGCAGCGCGCGGATATCGGTGCCGGGGCGTAATGCTCGTGTGCTAGTTTTGATTCGCCTAAACGGCGGCATGAGCGTTAGCTTGGCGCTGCGGCTTTGAGCAATCCGAGGAGATTGACCTTTTGGCAGGCATTCGCGGACCGGCCCTCGCGGGCCACAGGAAACCCGTCAAATCCCGCGCATCCGAGATGCGCTCCGCCAAGCGGCGTGTTGTCATCCCCTTCGAGGAAAACCGGCTCCTGTCCGAGCTGCTGGGCGAGTATGACCGCAATCTCGCCTTGCTCGAGGAACGGCTCGGCATCGAGGCTCATGCCCACGGCAATCTGGTGACGCTGACCGGCTCGGACGAAGCCACCAGCATCGGCAAATCAGTGCTGGAACAGTTGTACGCGCGGCTCGCCCGCGGCGAGCATGTAACCGCCGGTGACGTCGACGGCCTGATGCGGCATGCAAGCCAGGCTCCGGGCAAGGGGCGAGAGGCGCCGAGCCCGGATGGGGTTGCCAAGATCAGCACGCGGCGTCGCGTGGTGGCCGCCAGAACGCTCGCCCAGTCCAGCTATATCAAGGCGCTAGAGGATACCGATCTGGTGTTCGGGATCGGGCCGGCGGGCACCGGCAAGACCTATCTGGCCGTTGCGTTCGCCGCCCGTTGCCTCGAGCAAGGCATCCACGAGCGGATCATCCTCTCGCGGCCGGCAGTGGAGGCAGGCGAGCGGCTCGGATTTCTGCCTGGCGATATGCGCGAGAAGGTCGATCCCTACCTGCGGCCGCTGTACGACGCTTTGTATGACGTACTGCCGCCGGAGAAGGTCGAGCGGGGCCTGGAAACCGGGATCATCGAGATTGCACCTTTGGCCTTCATGCGCGGTCGCACGCTCGCCAATTCGTTCGTGATCCTCGACGAGGCGCAGAACACCACGCCCATGCAGATGAAAATGTTCCTGACCCGGCTCGGTGAGGGCTCCAAAATGGTCGTCACCGGCGATCCGAGCCAGATCGACCTGCCGGTCGGTCAGAAATCGGGACTCGACGAGGCGGTGAAGTTGCTGGATGGGGTCGAAGGCATCCGCAGCATTCGGTTCACCGGCAAGGACGTGGTGCGGCGCGATCTGGTCGCCCGCATCGTCGAGGCTTACGACAAATCCGCGTGAGAGCCATGGCGACTGCGTCGCGAAGCGGCCGGTCCGGCACGCCTGCCAAGACGCTCGCGGCGGAGCCGCGCCTCGGGGTGGATGTGATGCGCGAAGCAGACGGCTGGGATCAGGTTTTGGCTGGGGACGCGCCGGTAATCGAAGCAGCCCTGGCGGCGTATCAGCAGGGCTTGCCGGCAAGCCGGTCTCGGACGAAGGCTGCCTGGGCGAGCGTGTCCGTGGCGCTGAGCGACGACAGTGCGGTGAAAGTGCTCAACAAGAGCTACCGGGGCATCGACCAGCCCACCAATGTGCTGTCATTTCCAAGGCCGCCCGGCGCCTGCTGCCCCCCCGACGAAGCGCAGCCGATCGGGGACATCGTGCTGGCGCTCGAGACCGTGCAGCGCGAGGCGGGCGAGCGCGGCATCGCGCTCGCCGACCACGTTCGTCATCTCGTGGTCCACGGCACGCTGCACCTGCTCGGTTTCGACCACGATACCGACAACCAGGCCGAGACGATGGAGCGGCTGGAGGTGCAAATCCTGAGCTCGCTCGGAGTAGCCGATCCCTATGGTGATGATTAACAGGCGCCACGGTGTCGTGCATACGCGGCGCTTTGTGCTATAAGTTGTAGGTCCATGGCTGAAGCACCCCCCAACTCGACCTTGCACCCCCCTGCCAACGGTGACGGACAACGCCGCCCATCCAAGCGCTGGCTCGCCGCGCTGCGCGCGCGTCTCGGCTTCCAGGGCGCCGGCACCTTGCGGGATACGCTGCAGGAGGCGCTCAACGAGGAAACGGCAGCCTCATCCAGCGCGTTCAGTGTCGAGGAGCGGGAAATGCTGCAGCGCATGCTGCGGTTCGGCGCGCTGCGGGTCGACGACCTGATGGTGCCGCGCGCCGACGTGATCGCAATCGAGGAAAGCGAGCCGATCAGCGAGTTGCTCAGGACATTCGCCGAGGCCGAGGTGTCCCGGCTGCCGGTGTTCCGGGAGACCCTCGACGACCCGCGTGGCATGGTCCACG
>Ga0209069_10001214_pt1 | contig 12968 bp, 12 predicted proteins | sample Str013_2_FD_187202 | JGI IMG/M metagenome (GOLD analysis project Ga0209069, IMG submission 187202) | Freshwater sediment microbial communities in response to fracking from Pennsylvania, USA - Straight Creek_MetaG_SC_2013 (SPAdes) (version 2) | ecosystem: Environmental > Aquatic > Freshwater >...
CCAGTATCTGTATAAAGAGCAGTGCAATGCTTGCAAACGGGTTTACCCCCGCTTCCTTGTAAAGCGCAAAAGTCTCGCGCGCAAGTGTCTCTCGGTCGTCCTTATAGCGTTCCTTTATTTCGTTGAGCCGGGGTTCAATCTCGCGCATGCCGCGCTGCGTGCGGGCAGCTTTTATCGAGAGCGGAAGCAGTGCAAACTTTACACATACGGTGAGTAAAATGATTGCGAGCCCCACATCCCCTCGTGGCACCACATCTATCAGGAACACGAGGCCGTTATAAATCGGGTTAAAAAAAAGCTCGTGCCAGATGGAAGAAATCATAGGGTTTAGTATACCTTCTTTTTCAGAAAGAGCTCTTCGAGTGCTTGTTTTAGAGCTGCGTGCGTCATACCTTTCGCCTCTTTTTTAGCGACACACACAAGCAGAATGGCGGGGGATACTTCAGGAAGTAGTGCGCGTAGCACTTCATACGTTTGTCGTCGCATTCGGTTTCGCATCACTGCTGTCGCGGCAACCTTTTTGCTCACCACCACCCCTGCGCGCGAGCTACCGACTGGGGCAGGGAGGTACACGCACGAGAAGAGCGTGCTTTGAGCACGCTTTCCTCGTTTCATTACATCGACGAGTTCTGTCCTTCCGAGTCGAAAACGTGTCCGACGCATAGAGGCCTAGACGGCAAGTCGCTTTCGTCCAACCGCACGACGGCGTGCGAGCACTTTTTTCCCACCCACGGTCTTGCCGCGAGTAAGAAAACCGTGCGTCTTTGCACGCTTGCGCTTTTTTGGTTGATAGGTTCGCTTTGGCATACGGAGTAGAGTACACCACAATGACACTTTTATCAAATGTTACAACTGACACCGTTGACGTGTTCTAAATTATTATGTTGTCCCCATGCTATACACAGTTCGAATGTGGATACGTTATGAAAGCCTTATTTGGCGCCATAGTTTACAGCCTGATTCACGAGAGTATAATGCTGTGACATCATATTTGTTCCATGACTACTACGCACAATGTTTCATTATCGCAGAGTCGCATCGAGCATATCGATATCAAGGCACTCTGGGACAACTCGCTCGTCAACGTCGAACTTTCTATCTCTCCAGCAAACTTCAAGACATGGTTTCGTGACACACACATCGTGTCGCTCGAAGACGGCACCGTCACCCTCGGCGTTCCGTCGGTGTTTGTAAAGGATTGGCTTTCCGATAAGTTCAATCCGCTTATTTTAAAAACGCTACGTGCGCTCTCTCCTCATGTGCGTGCCGTCGAGTATGTGGTAGTACAAAAAAACGATCGCCGCGTCGAAAAGCAAAAGACACAGACTGTCAACGCAACAATTCCCCTTGAAGAGTACTACATCAACAAGAGCGACAACCTTAACCCGCGCTACGTATTCGACACATTTGTGGTCGGTCCCTTCAACCAGCTTGCACATGCTGCAGCACTGACGGTGGCGCAGAAGCCAGGTATCGCGTACAACCCACTCTTTATCTATGGTTCGACAGGCCACGGCAAGACACACCTCATCCAAGGTGTTGGTAATCATTTGAAGCGTATGGGGAAGAAGGTCTTTTACGTGACCAGCGAACGCTTCGCCGTTGACTACATGAACGCGCTTCAGAGCGGCTCTGCAAACAATTTTAAAGACAAGTACCGTCAGTACGATGTTTTGATAATGGACGATATTCAGTTTCTCTCAAACAAAGAGAAGACACAGGAAGAGCTCTTCCACCTCTTTAACGCAATGCATGACAACAACCGACAGATTGTATTTTCATCTGATGTGCATCCGTCTCTGATGCAGGGGATGGAGGAGCGTCTTCGTTCACGCTTTTCACAGGGCATGATTGTTGATATCCCAAAGCCAGACTTTGAGTCTCGCGTCGCGATCCTCAAGGCAAAGGCGGCACATATCCACATCAATCTCGCCGACGATGTTGTGGAGCACCTTGCAGGTACCATCGAGGGCAACATTCGTGAGCTTGAAGGTGCACTCAACACCATTTTGTGTCAGTCACAGCTCTTGGGAAAGACGCTCACCCTCGACGAAGTGCGCACACTCATCAAAAACAGCACTCGCCCACGCAAGACACTTGCGGTTCAGGATGTTGTCGACAAGATTGCGCGTTTCTACAACATCGACCCCGCTTCTATCTACGAGAAGACACGAAAGAAGGAGGTGGTGAAGCCGCGTCAGCTCATTATGTATATTTTGCGTGAAGATTTTCAGGTGTCGTACCCTGCGATTGGTCAAAAGCTTGGTGGTCGCGACCACACAACGGTCATCCACTCGTGTGAAAAAATTAAACACGACATGAAAAACGACACAGAGCTCGAAGAGGAGATTGGCCACATCCGTGCGCTTCTAAAGTAGAAGTGGTTCTTTGGGAGTTCTTTTTGCGTAGGTCGCTCCTGTGGAAAATATCTGTATAAGGCTGGGACAATATTTGAAGTGGGCTGTGGGTGAGATGTGTATAAAAAACCGCCGGGGTAAAAATATCGATTTATACACATCTTGTCAGCCGAGCCGACAACAGCTATCTGCACGATCTCCACAGAAGGGTGCCTGAAAATACAGCTTGGCGGAAGGGTATTCGAGACATTTCCACACATCCACAGCACTAATAGGAGTAGTAAAACTTTTTAATCTAAAAATATATGAAAGTACTGTGTACAAAAGAAAAGTTGCAACGCATGTTGGAAACTGCGGTTCGTATCAGTGCTCGTCATCACACACTTGCAATACTTCAGGCTGTTCGTATTGAAGCAAAAAACAACACACTTGAGGTTCGTGCAACAAATCTTGAGATTGGACTTATTGCAAACATTGAAGCTGAAGTAAATACGAATGGTGTTATTGCTGTTGCAGCGCAAACACTACTGCAAACACTTACTGTTTCCTCTGCATCCAAAGTATCGCTTGAGGTTGTTGGTGAAACACTCGTTGTTGTGCTTGATCGCACACGCTCTGAACTCAAGTTGTACCCCGTAGACGACTTTCCAACAATAAACTACATTACCGGTGAAGGTGCTCAGATCGATGGAAAACTTTTTGCAAGCGGAATTAAAAGTGTGGTGTTTGCAGCATCACAGTCATCAATCAAGCCAGAACTTTGTGCGGTCTACATGTACCAAAAGAAGGCACACACACTCACGCTGGTTGCTACCGATTCATTTCGTCTTGCTGAGTGTCAGGTCCCCATGACATCTTTTACACTCGCCCACTCTATTCTTGTTCCTCAGAAGAATGCTCTTGAGATTGCTCGAACGCTCGAGAGTATTGAGGAGTCACCCACACTCACGATTACCGAAAATCAGATTGCCCTCTCATTTTCGAGTGGTGTATATCTCGTGTCACGCCTTATTGAGGGTAATTTTCCCGACTACGAGCAGATTATCCCAAAAGAGTATCAGAGCCACGCCACGCTTCTTTTAAAGGACTTGGAGCGCGGTCTACGTTCGGTGACGATTTTTGCAAACAAATTCATGCAGGTGGCTTTTGAGCTGAAGCCATCAACACACACGCTGACGCTCCGTGCGGAAAATCTAGAATCAGGACGCGCCGAAGACGTTGTGCGCGTCGAAGGCGATGGTGCTGACCTTACGCTTAGTTTTAATCAGCAATACCTCACGGAGGCATTGCCGCACTTTTCATCAGACAGTATTTTCTGCTCCCTCGCTGGTATCGGCCGACCGCTTGTTATGAAGGGTGTTTCTGATGAACGATTTCGTTATTTGGTAATGCCAATGAATAAATAAACCCGCTATGGCGCTCGACATCCGCGGCATTCTGGAGGCGTACAAGCACCGTCTCCGCGCGCCACAGAAGACGGTTATAGCAGAAATGGTGCGAGCGTATGCGTCGCTTGGACTCACGGTGTCTGAGCGAGATCTTTCATACACACCAAGTACCCGCACGGTTACTGTTCGCGCTATGGGGCCACTGAAAATGGAGATGCTGCTTCGAAAAAGCGCTGTGCTGCATGAGGCGCGTGCAACACTGAACGACAAAGACGTGCCGCTCGATATTATTTAGTTTGTCGTTGTAGAGGTGGGAGGTGTTGAGCTGCCCACAAGGAGCATCAGAGAATTTAGTTTCCAGAGAGAGACGGGGTATTCCCAGTATTTATACTGCGGATCACTTGCGGGGTTTGTTGGATACGGTCCTTGAGGGTCATTTTTGATGACGTAGTGCAAGATATCGTGCGCTGATCCAAACGCACCACCAATGTCGACAGAGCTGCTGCTAGTGCCGTCGCCTTGTGCGTACCAGACACCGCGAAGTACGGGCTTGATGTCAGACGGAAGGGGGTCCGGCTCGGTGAATTTTTTGTCAGGGCGCTTCGTGAGTGCAAAATCCATAAACTCACGCCACATAGGGGACACAATGAACCCAGCAACCTGATGCGCCATCGAGTGGTTGTCGTTGTTTCCGGCCCACGCACCAACGGCGATGGTCGGAGTATAGCCAATGATCCATGTGTCGCGGTAGTCATTGGTGGTACCGGTTTTTGCTGCAACGTCTTTTCCTTCGAAACGAAGCGGTGAGTTCCATCCATACGACGGTGCGCGAGCAGTGTTGTCGGAAAGCACGCTCGATACTTGGCGCGCGACCTGCTGGTCTATGATCTGTGTGGTGTTGTCTTTATACTCCTCAACCACCTGCCCATGAGCATCTTCGATGCGAAGGATGCCGGTAATGTCGTGTTTCCGTCCTTCGTCAGCAAACACGCCGTACGCCCCCACCATGTCGAGCAGTTTTACTTCGCCACCACCAAGCACAAGGGTGAGGCCATAGTGTGCCTTATCGGTCAGTGTTGAGATGCCAAGGTCGCGCGCAAATTTAATCGCGTTGTCGACGCCGACGAGGTAGAGAAGCTTTACTGCAGGCACGTTGATAGACTGCGCGAGTGCGTCACGCAGCTTCATCGGTCCGCGGAACTTTCCGTCGTAGTTGACTGGAGCGTAGCAATTGTCTTTTGTGGTGAGGTCGTCGACAGCGCAGGCGGTAGAAAACTCTGTCTTGAGGTCGAATATCACCGTGTCGGGCGTGTATCCAATTTTGAAGGCGTCTGCATAGACGAATGGCTTGAACGAAGATCCCGGCTGACGTGTAGCCACAGCGATGTTGAAGTTGCCATCGATGTTCTTGTCGAAATAATCACGGGAACCAACCATAGTGAGAATCTGTCCAGTCTGCGGGTCAGTCGCGACGATGGCCGCATTCTCAGCATCAAACGTGATCTTGTTTTTGAAGGCCCACTTCTTTGCGACCTCTTCAGCTTTTTCCTCGAGAGGGTAGTCAAGTGTCGAGATGACCTTAAAGCCACGTTCCCCAAGCGACTCCTCGCCGTATTTTTGGGCAAGGTAGTCACGAATGTAAAACACAAAATGCGGTGCGAGTATGCCGGTTGCTGATTGTGGTTTGAAGGTGACCACTTCTTTTCGTGCCTTTTCGTACTCGTCGTTTGTAATAAAGCCATGCTTCTTCATTTGAGTCAGGACGAGATTTTTTCGATTCTCTAGGTCGCTCCGGTGTTCACCGTAGGGTGAGAGGTATGTTGGTGCCTGTGGTAATGCTGAAATATACGCAGCTTCTGCAACGGTGACGTCCGCAGCGCTCTTTCCGAAGAATGACTGAGACGCTTCTTCGACTCCGTAGAGCGTGCCGCCGTAGGGCGACTCGTTGAGGTAGTGTCCAAGAATTTCGTCCTTGGAGAGCTGACGCTCGAGCTTGATGGCAAGAATTGCTTCCTTTATTTTTCGGGTCAATGTCTTGTCATGCATCAAGAGGGAGTTTTTGATGACCTGCTGGGTGATGGTGGATCCGCCCTGACCATGCAGGTCGCCGCCGGTGACGTTTGCAAGCGCGGCGCGAATGATTGAGAGCGGACGAATACCGATGTGCTCGAAAAAGGTATCATCTTCAATGGCGACGGTCGCATTCTTTATGTTGCGGGAAATATTTTCGTACGGCACAACCGAGCGACGCACATCTTGATGGAGGTCATAGAGGAGGATCTGACCCGTTCGGTCATAGATTTTTGTTGACTGCAGTACGCGGCGCTGATCAAAGGAAGACAGGTCAGGTATCTGGAGCGTCGAGACCCACATCATGAGGATCCCGGCAGCAATAAAACCAATGGCTACAAAGCCAATACAGAGGTCGATGAGGATTTCTTTTAGGTGGCGTCGAAGAAAACTGCGCATAGCGAAGGCTTTGTATACAATATTGAACCGATACTGTCTATAGTATCACGAAGCCATGGTTCGGGAATGGTGCCTCTTTATAAATATGCTACAGTGTCCGTACATATGAAAAAAGTCATTGTTGATGAGCAAAAAATCGACGAACTTCTCTCACGCGGTGTATCGGAGGTCCTCGTACGTGAGGATCTCAAAAAGAAGCTCATGAGCGGTAAACGGCTCCGCGTAAAGCTCGGCATTGACCCAACGAGCCCCCACATACACATCGGACGTTCGATACCGCTTCTCAAGCTCCGTGACTTCGAAGAGCTAGGCCATCAGGTCGTGCTCATTGTTGGCGATTTCACCGGCCTCATTGGTGATACCTCCGACAAAGAAAGCGAGCGCCCGATGCTCGACAAAAAAGTCATCGACCAAAATAAAAAGAGCTACTTTGCGCAGGTCGCCAAAATTATTGATACAAAAAAGGCAGAGCTCCACTACAACTCTGCGTGGCTCGGAAAGCTCAAGTATGCGGATATCGGAGCCCACGCTGACGTATTTTCTGTTGCCGATTTTATCGCGCGTGAAAATATTGCGAAGCGTCTCGAAAAAGGTTCTCGTGTGTCACTCCGTGAGCTTCTCTACCCGCTCATGCAGGGGTACGACAGCGTGGCCATTAAGGCAGATGTAGAGCTCGGCGGTACTGATCAAAAGTTTAACGTGCTCGCAGGGCGCCCACTTCAAGAAAAGTACGGACAGGAAGCCCAGAATGTTATTCTCAACCCACTCATTAACGGGCTTGATGGTCGCAAAATGAGCTCGTCGTGGGGAAATGTCATCAACCTCGAGACAGAAGCGCCCGACATGTACGGAAAGGTTATGAGCATGGCTGATACCGAGATTGTGACGTACTTCAATGTGGTGACACGTGTGCCGCTTACTGATGTTCATGAAATAGAGCGCGCACTCAAAGCGGGTATGAACCCTCGCGACGCAAAAATGAAGCTTGCACGAGAAATTGTGCGTATGTATCACGGAGAAAAAGCGGCAGGGGGCGCCGAAGCAGCATTCATCGCAACGTTCCAAGAGAAAAGCATTCCTGACGACATTCCAACTGTGAAGGTAAAAGATTCCTCACTGCTTCCTGATGCTTTTGTAAAAGCGGGCGTCGTTGCATCCAAGAGCGAGCTCACACGCCTGCTCCAAGCAGGAGGTGTGCGTCACGCAGAATCTGGTGAAAAAATTACGGCAGTGTCTGATCTCAAAAAGGGCGAGTCCGTACTCAAGGTTGGGAAACGACGATTTGTAAAAGTTGTTGTTGGCTAGTTTGCCTAAACATCCCGCGCAGCAAAAATCCCGCACATGCGGGATTTTTGCTGCGCGGGATGTTTAGATGGGATCTACGTCGTCGTGTCGATCGAAATCAACCTGCTTTTCATCCTCGTCATCCTCGTCATCACCAGAACTTACTGCTACACCAGCGTCAAGCAGATCGTCCTCAGCCGCAAAATCGTCGCCGATTTCGTCGAGCGCATCGTCTGCAATAGCGGCATCTTCATCCTCTTTTTCTTCTTCGTCATCACGATGGATCATGTGGGTCATGGTATAGATTATTTCTTACTACGTGACTGTTGTACCAAAGGTCGTCAGTTTCTGCAAATATAAGAGTGGATAACTTTACGGCACATTGCTTTTATCAGCTATTTCCCGCAATATTGTCGCAGACTGAAAATGAGAAGGAGATCTTTCGTATGTCTACCAAAGAGCCAATAGCCACAGGCCTCGTCGAAGCACTCGCGGTCAATGGGGTCGAAACAAAGCAGCTCGCGTTTGCAGCAGACGGACCGGTGGGCGATGTTCACCAGGGGTTTACGCGAGTGCTTAGCGGGCATGACGGAGGTTATATTCGCACATCGGGGCTTGTGAAAGGAAGTCAGGTGTTCAACTGGAGAAGCTGGACAGGGCTTTCAGCCGAAGAGATGGTTGCTGTGGGGTATGCGCTGGGGAGGAAGATACCTGTCGGCTGCCTCCTTGAAAATATTACATTTTCGGGCATTCTACATTTTTCAAAACTTGTTCCAGGCACACGGCTCGTATTTCCGTGTCATGGTTCAGAAGAACACCCGTCCCAAGTGATTCTTGCGGTGTGGGAGGAAAATGGTCCATGCAAAACAGTCGGAGCGCGCCTCGAACAGCTGTACCCAACGCACGCTGGTCTCAAGACCGAGTTCGTCCGCGCTGCCCAAGGAAGGCGGGGCGTGATGGGGTTTGTCCTCTCAGCCGGGCATGTATATGTTGGTGACACAGTTACAGTGTTTCCGCCGATTCGCTAACAAAACGCCTCTCGTGCACGAGAGGCGTTTATTTTTTGCTAGCACACCCTATGCCCGCTCAGTCACGAGACAGGTGACCGCAGCAGCGATGGCGTCGTATTCGTCATCGAGTGCTGACGCAGGAATATTAGAAACAAGGCGACGAAGCATGTCTTCCACCTGTTCTTTGCCGCTTGCGCCATGGCCGGTGACAGCTATTTTGATGGCTTGTGGACTGTACTCAAAAACTGGTACACCGTGGACCTGACAAACGTAGAGTATGACGCCACGAGCCTCAGCGACATTGAGGGCGGTCTTCACATTCTTATTAAAGAAGAGCGTTTCAATGCCAAGGCGTGCCGGCGCGTACTCTTTCACAATGGCTGCAAGGGCCCCACCTGCCTCATGAAGTCGCTTTGGGATAGACGCTTTTTTGTCGGTTGTTATGCAAGTCGAAAAAATAAGGCGCTGCGCATGCACATCGCCTTCAAGAATGGCAACACCAAGCCGGTCGTATCCTGGATCTATACCGATAACACGCATAGAGAGAGTATATCGTAGAAGCGCCCGCAAAGCTTTTTTGAAAGGTTGGGGGTAAGTCTGGGTTCAAAAAAGCTTTGCGGGCGCGAACCTACTCCGCGTTCACCTCGTCTGCAGACGTAAACACATCCTGTACGTCGTCGTTGTCTTCGATGGCTTCAATGAGGCTGGCGAGTTTCTCGCCGTCTTCGTCACCGAGTGTCATCGGCATGGTGGGGATGTAGCGACCGTCTTTTTTCGCAAATGCCCATGAGGCACTACCTGGTGTGCCGAGCGCGTAGCCTTCTTTGGTGAAGATATGTCGGATCTCCTGGCTGGTGCGGTTGTTGTTGTCGGTGAGTCCTGTGATGATGAGCGCCACACCTCCTGGACCAAACGCTTCAAAAGTGACGTCGGTCATTGCAGCTTCAGAGCCTTTTCCTTTCTGAAGTGCTCGCTCGATGTTGTCTGCTGGCATAGAGTCGGCTTTCGCGCGCTCCACGGCAGCGCGTACTGTCGATGCGTTTACATCGCCGCCCGACCGCTTCACCTCAGTCGCAATGAGGTTCGCATGTTTTGAGAAAATCTTGCTGCGTTGTGAATCCAAAGCGCCTTTCTTTCGTTTAATCTTTGACCATTTATTATGACCTGACATAGTCAATACTATTAACCATTAAAATCAAATTCTTTCTGCGCGCTCTTTTTCTTCATAAGAAACCGCAGTGCAAGCAGCTGCGTATCAGCAAGGAGTGGGCTCACCGCTCGGCTTTTTTCCGCTATTGCTTCCGCATCTGTGATGCGGTTATTTAGTTTTTCCGCACGATCTGAGTACATCATAGTCAGGTACGCTTCGAGACGGTCAAGCCCTTTTACAAATAGTGCTTCGGGCGTTGTTTGCTCATGATATTCGGCGAGCAATGCGGCAAGGCTGTCATTCCTGCGGAGCGACTCGAGGCGCTCTATCTGCTTTTCGGCCTCGCGTTCCTCTGCTCGAATGGTGTCATTTTTTAAAATCGCATCGCCGGTGATAGTCTCGTGGGCATCATGATAGCGAATGAGCGCATGAATTCGTTCACGACTCAGTGTCGACGTGCCCTGTTCGGTGTCGAGAACAAGATCTGCAAGGACTGACATACCATGGACATGTTCCGAAAGCGTTTGTTCGAGGGCCTCCATCTCAATCGTAGTTTTTAGTCCGTTGCCAAAACGCATGACACGTTCGGATGGTTTGTGCAGCTCAAGAAAGTGACGAATGACGCGCTGTGCGTCTGACAATGAGGGGCGTTCCAGACGAGATGTGTGTGGTTTGCCTTCCATATTATTTTCCTAAATGTTCGTATGCTTCCTGTGTAGCGGTGCGGCCACGCGGTGTGCGCTCGATGAGGCCTTGGCGGAGGAGGTGCGGCTCGATGACATCTTCGATCGTAGCTTGCTCTTCGGAGAGCGCGGCCGCGAGGGTGTTGAGCCCCACCGGACCACCGCGATACTTTTCGATGATGAGCCGCAGGAGCTGTCGGTCGAGGGCATGCAGTCCGCGCTCGTCGATATCGAGGAGTGTAAATGTTTTTGAAATAATATCTGCGGTAATATCGCCACCTTCAAGCTGTGCTAAGTCGCGGCAGCGTTTAAGGAGATAGTTTGCCGTGCGCGGCGTAGCACGCGCACGCTTGGCAATGGCGCGGAATGCGTCGGTCGATGCTTCGATACCGAGGACCTTTGCGGAGCGAGAAAGTATCGTCACGATCTCCTCATCGCTGTAGTACTCAAGGCGGAACGTGCCGCCCGAAAAGCGTGAACGCAGTGGTGCTGAAAGCATTGCAATGCGTGTCGTGGCAGCCACAAGGGTAAACGGCGGTAAATCGAGCTGTACGGTGCGTGCCGAAGGACCTTTGCCGATGATGAGGTCGAGTACACCCGACTCCATGGCAGGGTAGAGGACTTCGTCGACGGCTTTCGAAAGGCGGTGGATTTCGTCGATAAAAAGGACATCACCTGGTGACAGGTTGGTGAGGATAGATGCAAGGTCGCCGACGCGCTCGATGGCAGGACCAGAGGTCGTGCGCATGTTCGTGCCGAGGGTCTGGGCGATGAGGTTGGCGAGCGTCGTTTTGCCCAAGCCTGGTGGCCCGTAGAGCAAAATGTGCTCTGGTGCATGACCGCGTTCGCGGGCTGCAGTGAGCAAAATACGTAGGTTTTCCTTTGTTTTTTCTTGCCCTACGTACTCCTCCCAAGTCTTTGGACGGAGGGTCTGGTCGAGAGAGCCATGACCTCCATGCGTATATGCAAAAACCTCACTCGAGACGGGTTCTTTTGAGGGTTCAAGGGGGGTGCTTGACATAAAATGTATTCTATGCTAGTATAGCATTGTTAGTTCGCATACCCATTATAGCAGTAGACGAGGGTATTTCACGCGCGGTCGCTCTGACCCGCGATTCATCAAAAAAAGAATATCCAGCCGATAACTCTCGGAACAACATTGGTTGCTCTGCGGGGGTGTTTTGGTCCTCTACTTCGGTAGTGCCACTGGGGCATACCTTGGCATAACAATCACTTTTCATACAAGAGAAGGTTTGTTCCGAGAGTTATATGTTGGATATGAAAAGAACGCTGTGCTTTGGACTATAGCACAGCGTTTTTTTTGTGCACTCTTGACCGCGCACATTCTCTGTTCGTAAATATAGGTAATAATTCTATGAGGTGCGCAAGTCGACAACACGAGTGAGCTCTTCGAGCGAGGTGTCGCCAGAAAGCACCTTAAAGACGCCATCTTGTTGCATCGTCGGGATGTGCTGCGTGAGTGCGACAGCCTCGATGGAAGCATCGCGCGCATCAGAAATGACAATATCAGAAATCTCTTTGGTCACGCGAATGCCTTCGTACACACCCGCGCGGCCGCGGAAACCAGTGCCGTTGCAGACCGTGCAGCCAACAGCGTCGTACACCACAGTAGTCGCAGTTGGTGCAGGCACATACGTGGTACCAGCAAGCAGTGTGTTCATAAGCGTAAGCTCATCCTCGCGCACGGCTCGTGCTTTTTTGCATGTATTGCACAGCACACGAATGAGGCGCTGACCGATGATGAGGTTCACGGCGCTTCCGATCATTTCGCGATCGATGCCGAGGTCGAGCAGGCGAGGGAAAGCGCCGGCTGCGCTGTTGGTGTGGAGTGTTGAAAGTACCAAATGACCAGTGAGGGCTGCATGGAGTGCAGTCTCTGCTACCTCGCGGTCGCGGATCTCACCCACGAGGATAACGTCAGGGTCTTGGCGAAGAATCGCGCGCAAGCCTTCTGCGAAATGGTAGTGCTCGCCGACCTGTGTTTGTACGATTCCTTCGATTTTGTATTCGATAGGATCTTCGAGGGTGATGATCTTTACTTCTGGCGTATGAATGTGACGAAGGAGGGCATAGAGCGCTGTTGTTTTTCCTGAGCCGGTAGGTCCTGTGGTAATGATCATGCCGTTTGGTCGCTTCACTTCGTCTTCAATGACGGCGCGCAAGACGCTATTAAAACCAAGGTCACCGATGCCTTTGATAGCTGAGCTCGGGTCGAGCAAGCGCATCACGATCGACTCACCGAAACCACCGGGGATGATGGATGAGCGGATGTCGAGCTGCTTGCTGTCGTGTGCAATAGTGAAGCGGCCGTCTTGTGCGATATCACTTTTATTAAGCTTGAGTCCAGAAAGGAGCTTCAGGCGTGAACGAAGAAGCTCGTAGAGTGGCTTTGGAATATCGAGCACATCGACGAGTACGCCGTCGAGGCGGAAACGTAAGCGCACGACGCCTTCTTCTGGCTCGATGTGGACGTCTGATGCATGGAGCGCAATGGCACTACCCAAAATGACTTCAAGTATTTCAGAAACCTGATGCGCGTGGTCGCTTCCCGCCAGAGCGTTGATGCGCACGCCAACGTCGGCAAGTGTTTTGGTACGACTCGAAAC
>Ga0209069_10001215_pt1 | contig 12959 bp, 10 predicted proteins | sample Str013_2_FD_187202 | JGI IMG/M metagenome (GOLD analysis project Ga0209069, IMG submission 187202) | Freshwater sediment microbial communities in response to fracking from Pennsylvania, USA - Straight Creek_MetaG_SC_2013 (SPAdes) (version 2) | ecosystem: Environmental > Aquatic > Freshwater >...
TCGTCAGCTTCCGAGCCCGATCGACATCGGCTCGTATGGACACCTCCATCCACAAAGGTTCATGATCGTTTCAGGACACACCCCAACCTACGAGTTGCGCACCAGCCGGTCGCGGGATCAATAGAAGTGCGCCGCCGTCCTCGATCGGCGGCGCACTATTTTCGTTCAGGTCCGGGTGTTGACCTGCAGCTTCAAGGTGCCCAGCTGCACCACGCGCGCGCCGTCGAGCGGCACGAAGCTGGTGCTGACCGGCTTGCCGTCGAGCTTGGTGCCGTTGGACGACCCGGCATCACAGATTTCGAGCCCGCGCCCGGGCGCATAGCGCATCCGCGCATGCACACCCGAAACCGATGCGTCGGACACCACCCGGTCGGCGGATTCGCGGCTGCGGCCGATCACCCAGTCGGTGGCCAGCAGCTCGCCGCTCGCCTCGTCGAGCTTGGGCTGGAACAGCAGCTCGACGCCGACGCCCTTGCCGTCCTGTCCGGTCAGCCGCCATTCGGGCCGGGATGTGCCGTTGGCACGCGCGGCCCCGGAGCTGCGTTGCGAGGACGCCCCGGTGCCGCCGAGGTCGACCCGGTAGGCGACGCTGCCGAACTTGATGGTCTCGCCGTCGCGGAACACGGCGTTGGTGATACGCTTGGTGCCCTGCCACGTGCCATTGCCGGAATGCAGATCCTCGACCTTGAGCTGCCCTGCGCCGTCGGTCGTCAGGCAGGCATGACGGTTGGAGACGGCGCTGTCGGCGATCACCAGATCGCAGCTGTCGTTGCGGCCGACGATGATGCCGCGGCCGGCCAGCTTGGCTCCGTCGAGCCCGAGCGCGCTGCCGCCCGCCACCGGGACGAGCTTCATCGTGCTCTGCACCTCGGTCAGCATCCGCGTCGGCGCGGAGCTGTGCCGGTCGGGATAGGGCGCAGCGCTGCGCGTGTCGGCAACCGTGCCCGGCGGCGCGCCGGTGGTCGGGCGCTGCTGGGGTGGGCTCATCGGCACGCCGGTGGTCGGCCGCTGCTGCCCCATGCCCCCCGATGTGCCCATCGGCGCCATCACCGGCATCGGCGCGCGCACCCGCGTCATGCCGCTGAGCGCCGAACGCAGGCGCGGCTGGCGCAGCGCCAGCATGAGCGCCATGAACGACAGCAGCACCGCGCCGATGGCAATGGCCGGCGTCGTGTACTTCGCGTACATCGCGGCGTTGCAGCGCTCGGAGTGGGTGTTGATCGGACTGCCCAATAACTTCAGTGCGCGTACGAGCTCGCCCGAATAAATTGCGCCGCCAATGCCATATTCCTTGCCGCGAAACGCGTTGATGCCAATCACCGTGTTGCACGAGTCGAACAGCGGGCCGCCGCTGTTGCCGGGCGAGATGGGCGCCTGGTGTTGAACCGTCTCGACGCCATCGAACCGTATGGTTCGCGATATCCGGCCATCGGTCTTGGTCGCAATCATCATTCCGGGATTCTTAGTCAGGTCGACTTTGGCGATATCGCTGCCGAAGTCGGCCGCCACGGGATAGCCGATCGCCTTGACTTCGCTGCCATCCTCCAACTGCGAGAACGCGAAATCCGCCAGCTTGAGCGGCTTGCCGGGAAGCGCCCTGTTGGCTTTCAATATCGCCAGGTCGGCGCCCTTGCCGTTTACGGGCACAAATTTCTCGACACTCGCCGTCGTATATTCGATTTTGCCGTTCTCGCGATACATCACGTAAATCAATGCGTTGCCGGACTTGTCTTTGACGGCGTTCTCGACCACGTGGGCATTGGTCGCCACGACATTGATGCCGCTGACCAGAAAGCCGGTCGCCACCGAGTAGTTCTCGACAATCTCGTCGCGCCCTTTCGAGTTTTTGTTCTTTTCACTGACTTTCGCGATGATGCGGTAAACCGATTGCTCCGCCTCGCGCAGCTCCGGCGCGTCCACGCCGGCACACGATGACAGCAACAGCCAAACCGGAAAGATGAGAAACCAACGCAAAACCGCTGACATGGCATGACCCCTTGCGAAACAACGTTGACTTCGATGCCTCGATCGGCAGCGATTGTCCTCACCGCGGCAGGCCCGACGCAATTCGCGCGAGAACAACGCCTTCTATTTTATGAAAATTAGCACCGAACCAAGCATAGATCAATCGCTTCGCCGCAATGATTGCCCCGGCTTTCGGCCAGACTTCTCGGCGTGAACTGCGCCCGCTGCCGCACGAAATCGGATCAGTCCAAATCGGCTTGCAATCTTGCTGAGTTGGATATTGAAGTCGATGCGGCGCTGACCTATACTGGGGTATTAATCCGATCGTCGCAGGCTGGGGAGTGACGAGCCCATGCGCATCTTTCTTTCCGTGGCAACACCCGAACGCCCGAAAGCCGAGGAGGTCGCGCTGGCCCTGCGCGGCGATGGGCATGTGGTTTTCCTCGATACCGACGACCTGCCGATCGCGGCCACCTATCACGACCGCATCCGCCAGGCGATCGAGCAGACCGATCTGCTGGTGTTCTTCATCAGTCCGGCGTCGGTTTCTCCGCAACGCTATACGCTGAGCGAATTGAAGTTCGCGCAGCAGAAGTGGCAGCACCCGCGCGGGTGCGTGATCCCCGTGATGGTGGTGCCGACACCGATGAGCCAGATCCCGCCGTTCCTGAAGGCGGTGTCGATCTGCATCCCGAAAGGCGATCTGGCGGCCGAGGTCGCCTACGAGGTCGGACGCATCGCGGCGATGCAGCCGGCAACGATCCCCAGCAAGCCCGGCCTCATGACGCAGTTGTTCGGCGTATCCTCGCGGGGCCCGGCCGGCAAGGCCGTGTCGGCACACGCGAGCCAGCCGCTGCTGCCGATGATCCCGCTCGTCACTCTGTTCACGCTCATCGGCTTCGTTTCGGGCGCGGTCACCTACCTGATGCGGCTCGGCTGGCCCTCGGACGTGCCGAAGATGCCCTACCTGACGCTGACCCGCGGCGTGGTGTTCGCAACCGTGCTGGTGTTCATGCTGGTGTTCCTCGATCTGGCGCGGCTGCGCGCGATCCTGGTCAGCATCGTTGGCGTCCTGGCCGCATTCCTGGTCGCGGAGTGGACGCTGACTCACGCCAGCTTCACCACCGACACGGCGAACGGCGTTGCCGGCGCCATCCGCGCGGTGATCATCTGCGGCGCGCTGGCGGTGGCATTTCCGGAGTTCCAGCAGCCGCGTCACTGGGCGCTGGTGATCGGCGTCAGCATAGCCTCACGGCTGGTGCTTTCCGGCGGATTTGGCATGCCCGTCACGGTCGCCTGGGCGATCTGGGACGGGGCATTCGCCGGAGCCCTGTGCTTCGTGCTCTGGCGCATCGGCAACGAGCAGAGCTACGGTCAGCCTGCCGCTACCCGCGGCGCCGGGTCCGCGCTGCCGCGCCGGACCGCGTGAAACGCTCGGCCTACTTGCGTCCGAACCAGCGGCCGAGCTTGAAATTGTCGAAGATGCGCGCGCCGCCCAGCTCCGCCAGATTGAGATCCGTGCCGGGGGCGGCGGGCGAGGTCTGCGGCTTGCTGTTTGCAGCGCCAGAGCGCTTGATCCCATGCCGATCCAGCGACTTGACGATCAGCTCGACGGCCCGGTCCGGATCGCGCCACACCTCGACGAACTGCACGCCGGCCAGTTGATATTGCCAAGCGGACGGAATCTCGGTCGGTGCAATGCAGATCGGCAGGATGCGCACGCCCGCGCCGTCCGCCAGATCGAGCTCCTTGCGCACGTTGTCGGAACGGGCGGAATTGGGAGACAGGAACAGCACCAGCGCGTTGGCACGGCCGATCGCCGCGACGATCTCGCTGCGCCACTGCTCGCCGCCGCCGATGCCGCGCCGATCGACCCAGGTCCGGATCCCGCATTGCTCGATCGCCGCCGCAAGCCCGTCCACATAATGGCCATCCCGCCGCGAGTAGCTGAGAAAGATGTGCGCCATGATCCTGAACCTCCGTGGTCAGTCGCCTAACTGTCCAACTGGTGCTTCTGATCGGTGAATACGCTGATGAACCGCTGCGCGGCGCGGATGCTGTGACGGTCGGAGCGGATCCAGATCGGCACCAGCTCACGCGTCCAGAATACGCAGCCGGCCTTTTCGTAGCGATAATACAGCCAGACCACCACCGGCGTCAGCGCGAACAAGGCGGCACCGACCACCAGCGAGCCGATGAAGGATAGAATCCCGACCGGCCCCCAGATAAAGGCGAAGATCGCGCCGACCGTCCAGAACAGGGCGAACAGCAGCCAGCCGATGATGACGATCCACAGCTTCACCAGCGACGGCTGGTTGAACGTCGCCCGATTGAGCGACTTGATGAACCCGAACTGGAAGCGCACCCAGCCGGCGTAATTGATCATCAGGCCGCAGACCCGGGAGTTGGTGACGCACCAGAAGCAATGCTCGGGGAAGATCAGACCGAGCGAGCCCAGATAGCCGCAGTCGATCACCTGCTCCGTGCGGCCGAGAAATCCCTGGAACATCTCCTGCACGGCCTGCCGGTCGTTCTGCTTGGCGCGCCGGTAGACCTCGCCCAGTTGAATGCGCCCCTTCGGCGCGATCTCCTCCGCCCGCGACAGATTGTTCGACAGCCGCGAATTCACCGGCCCAAGATCACGCGTCATGGCGGCGCCTTGCGCCTTCAGCTCGAGCGTGAACGGCCCGATCGCGAGCTTCTGCCCGGGCCGCCAATCCCCCTCCTTGACGCGTTTGCCGTCGAGGCGAATGCCGTTCGAGCTGCCCTTGTCGCGGACATGCATCGCGTTGTTTTCCAGGTATATCTCGGCATGCAGGCGGGACACTGCGGCATCTTTCAGCAGGATGTCGACGCCATCCTCGCGGCCGATCGTGACGTTGTCGGCGGACTGGATTTCCCGGTAGCCGCGAATTTGCGTGCCCGGATCCGTGCCCTTGTACCAGCTGACTTGAAAACCCATACCGCCCCCCAGACGCACGACCCAGCGCAGCGCAGTATCGATGACGGCCTTCCCAATAGAACTACCTCAAAACATTGGAAAAACGCAAGTTGCGTTGCAACACAAGCGGCTGCTTCGGCTGCTGCCGCCACGCGCCCGCGCGCCGCGCAGGGTCTACAGCTTCACCGTCGTGAACGCCGCCGGAATGTGGAACTCCAGAAAGCTCGCGCCCGCATGCCCCTGGGCGGTATGCAGGCCATGGATGTCATTCATGGTGAAGTAGGCGCCCTCTCCCGGTTTGACGACCACCTTGGCGCCATTGACCGTGAACTCGCACGCCCCGTCGAGCAGCACGAACAGGCTCTCGGCGTTGGGATGATGGTGCAGCGGCGTGAAGGTTTGGGAAGTGTAGATCACGATCATGGCGTGGCCGCGCTCGGTATGGGCGCCATGCTCGTGCCCACAGAAATAGACCCGCTTTTTCTGGTCGGGGACCGGCACCACCGCGGTCTTCGCGCGTTCGGCGACGGCCATGCCGCCCGTGAAACCGGCAAGTGCGCTCGCCGAATTCACCGGCGTCACGACCTGCAGGATCTCGATGCCGAACTCGCCGGCATTCTCGACCGCGAACTCGGTGCCGCCCTCGATGATCGCAAAGCTCTGCTCGGGAAGGTCGCGCGGTGGTGTCGTGGCGTGGATCGTGCCACCCCCCTTCAGGGAGAAAACATAACAATCGGCGCCCTTCGGGGCGGTCGCCGACCACCGCTTGCCGGGTGCGATGCGCACCAGCTCGGCGGCGAACTGCCTGGCGTCGCCCGAGGTGATCGGGCCGATCTGCACGCCATCCCCCGCCGTTCTGGTGGCGATCTCGGCAAACTTGACGACCCGTCCCATGAGCTCTCTCCCTGCCGATGTTGCGGAAACGGAGCGCGTCAGCACCAGGAGCCGACACGACTGCGTTATTACGTGCAAAAATCTAGGCACCTGCCCGCGGCGCTGTCAAACCGCGAAATCCGATCGGGCAGGCCCGACCGAGGACGGTTCAATCCATCACCCTCAAGGTTGTCATGGCCGGGCCTCTTGTCCGGGCCATCCGTGCGGCGGGAGACTGGCGAATTTTGCTCACGCTCGCGGCCGAACGCTGGACTCGTGCCGTCGCTATGCCGGCGACAGCGAGGCCGCCGCGGGTTATATGTCGGCGTGTCGCATGGCGCGCCGCCAGCGCTCGTTGATGCCACGCCATTGTCTGGACCCGCAGCTGGGAGGTAGTTTCGTGCGAATCGGATTCAGCGGCCACCGGCCCAACCGTTTGAAAATCGGCGCGGCGCAGCTCAGCGAGTTGTTGCGCGAGGTGCTGAGCGCCATCGCTGGCGGCGCGCGAGCGTCCGATCCTGACGCGCCGGTCGTTGCGTTGTCGGCGCTGGCCGAGGGCGCCGACCGGGTGTTCGCCGAGGTGGCGTTGTCGCTCGGTTATTCGCTGCACGCGTTGCTGCCGTTCCCGTCAGCCGATTATGAAACGACCTTCGCCGATCCGACCACCACGGCCAGCTACCGGCGCTTGCTGGGCGGGGCGGCGACGCTCATCGAGCTGCCGGGCACGCTCGCGCTGAGCACGGCGGCCTACGAGGCGGTCGGCCGGGCAACGGTCGATGCGTGCGAGCTGTTCCTGACGGTCTGGGACGGCGAAGCCGCCGCCGGCCGCGGTGGCACCACCGAAATCATTGCCTACGCCCTTGCCAACCGTCGCCCGACATTGTGGATCGATGCGAGCCGCCCGCGTGCCCCGATGCGGTTGCTCGGCGTCGAGCCGCTGCCCGATGCGAAAGCCCTGCAGGCGGCGGACATTGCGGCGATCGCATCGGCGATCAGCGCGTTGCAATTGAGCGGACAGAGGCCCGGATGATGCGGCCGACGCCGCCGATGCGCTCGCTCCTTGGCGACAGCACTGCGCTCGCGGGATCGTGCATTCAACCCGCAAAGCCCCTTTGCAAGCCCGTCAACCGGTCGAGCGCGGCCTGCGGCAGCGGACCTTTCTGCACCGCCGCCAGCGCTTGCTCGAAATGTTGCGGCGTCGCCATCCCGACCAGGATGGTGCCCATCGCGGGGTGGGAGATGGCAAAGCGTGTGGCAGCCTCGGTCAAGCTGTCCGCGAACCCGTCCGCCACCAGCGGCGCCAGCCGCCGCGCATGCTCCACATCGGCATCGTAGCTCGCGGCGGAACCGATCGGGGCCGGGGCCGGGCCCGATATCGGATGGCGCTCAGCCGAGCCCGACAGCGCGCCGCCGGCCAGCACGCGAATGCCGACCACGCCGACACCGGCCGCCCGGGTATGCTCGAACAGCCGCGCATAGTCCTGTGCCGGATAATTGGCCGCGACCGGAGCCGCGGCGGAGGGGTTCAGCATGTTGTAGACCACCTGGGCACTGTCGAAGGCGCGTGCATCGATGACCTGGTGCAGCGCATCGGTTTCGCCGACCGCGGTGAGCCCGAGGAACCGCGTCTTGCCCTGTCGGCGCAATGTCTCGAAGGCCGGCACCACTTCATCCAGCACCTGCTGGACGCTGAGTGACTCCCCGCCGCCGGCGACGGTAATGGCATTGTGCATATGGAAAATGTCGATCCGATCCAAGCCCAATCGCCGCAGACTTCCCTCGAGCGACTGGCTGACGGCGGCGGCGATACGGCCAAAATCGGCAGACGGCAGGCGCACCTTGGTTGCGACGACGACATCGGCCGGCTGCAGCTTCTGCAGCACCCGGCCGAGGTTCTGCTCCGACAGGCCATTGCCATACTGCACAGCGGTATCGAAGTAGTTCACACCCGCTTCCAGCGCCCGTGCCACAGTCCGCTCCTGATCGGCAGGGGCGCCGCGCACCATCAGTCCGCCGACCCCGCCACAGCCAAAGCCCAGCATCGAGAGCCGCAGTCCACTTCGACCGAATGTCCGCATCTGCATTGGCGCGTCCCCACTCTCAAAAAAGCTATTGCGCTGCTGCCGCCTCGCCGCCTGCTGCGAGCCAATCCGGTGCATCGCTGCCCAGCAGCGGGGTCGGCCGAACCCAGTGCGGCGGCGTTTCCGAGAGCCGCAGGATCGGGCCCAGATGGCGCAACGGACCGCTTTTCGGCTGGCTCTCGATGCGCAGCGCCGCCACCTCAGCCGTCGACAGGTCCAGGTTGGGTTCGCAGAGCGCCACCTTGCCTTGACGGTAGATGAACATACCCGATTGGCAGAGCGAGACGCGGACGTGATAGCTGCCGCCCTCACGCGCACGCCGGGCCAGCGCCAGCAGCACGCCATAGGCGGCGAGATAGCCGGTCGTGTAGTCGCAGGCGGCCGCAGGCAACAGCGCCGGGCGGTCGGGGCGGCCTTCGTGCAAGATGCCGGTGACCGTCTGCGCCACCTGCTCCCAGCCGCCGCGATGGCTGAACGGACCGTCCGCACCAAAGCAGCTGATGGATGTATAGATGATGCCCGGCCGGTGCTTTGCAAGCTGCTCGGGTCCGAAGCCGAGCCTTGCCAGCACACCGGGCCGATAGCCCTGCGAAAATACATCGGCGCCCTTGATGAGCCCCTTCAATCGCCCCGCATCCTCCGCCACCGCCAGATCGAGGAATGCGCTGCGCTTGCCATGGCTCGTATCGATGACGTGCTCGGGAATCTGCGGCAGGCGCTCCGCCGTGATCATCAGCACGTCGGCGCCATGCTCGGCGAGCGTGCGTGCCGCGATCGGACCGGCCAGGATGCGTGTCAGGTCGAGTACGCGCAGGCCGCTCAAGGGACGGGGACCCTCGGGCAACGGCTCGGGATCGCTGTCGCCGATCTTCATGATCTCGACGATCGGTTTGGCGGCCAGCACCTGCCCGTGCGGATGCGCCAGCCACTCGGCATTGGAGCGCACCATGCCGCCACAGGCACGGGCCTCATCGATGGCCGCTTCCAGCGCGAGCGCCTCCCACTTGGCGACGGCCCTGGCGACGGACTGCGGATTTGGCTCGCAGTCCAGCACCTTGAGCACCCGCTGCTTCAGATTGGGGAGCCCGAAGTGCGGCAGGAACCAGCGCCCATCACGGGTCGGCCAGGGCTGGGTGATGCGGCGCATGGCCTCGTGATCCTCGTTGACCACCGCTGCGAAGCCGCCATCGGGGCCAGGACGCAGCAGGTAGGCCGTGCTGCGCAAGCTAGCCGCTGCGTGGCGCACGTCGATCGAGGCCTGCTGACGTCGGCCGGTCTTGAGCTCCCACACATCGGCCAGGGCAACGCCGACACCGCCGAGCACGGCAGCACACGTTTCGCCGATCTTGAAGCGCGTTGAGAACACCGGATCGGCACCGACACATGCGACCTCGCCGCCGGCCGGCATACCAAGACCGCGGACGGCCATCACTTCTTCAAACGCGGTTGACGACATGCGTGTCCCCTGCCCCGCTTTCATCTTCCCTCGCCGATCATGGCAGGTGGTGGCCGGAGCGACAGGTGAGGGGGTACAGTTGCGAGGGTTGAATTCAATCGCTCGGCGACGCCCCCGTCCCCGGCTGGTTTGGGTTCGGCAGCTCGAGTTGCGTCGGCAAACTTCTTCTTGACGCGATCGGCGATGTCAAGGACAAACGCCTCGCAAGAATCGCGGCCCGAGTGCGCCGGTAAGTTGCCGATCCCGCAGCCGATTCAAAACGTCCGACGCATCGCAACCGAAAAACCGCATGACCCTTGCCGATCGCACCTTTCAACGCATTCTGCTGGTCAAGTTGTCGGCGGTGGGAGACGTCGTCCACACCATTCCGGTTTTGAATGCGCTGCGGCGGCGCTACCCGCAGGCGCGCATCGATTGGCTGCTGAAGCCGAGCGTGGCGAGCCTCGTTCGAGCGCATCCGGCCGTCAGCAACGTGCTGGTCTACGGCGAAAACCAGACCGAGGTGCCGCGCTACAACTGGGATGGGGTAACGCATTTCGTCGGCCAGCTCACCGATTCGGTGTTCCTGCGCCTGTTACGCAACTTGCGCGCCGCCAACTACGATCTGGTCGTCGACATGCATGGCCAGATGCGCACGGCGTTCGTGACCCTGGTCACCGGCGCGCCGGTGCGGATCGGCTTCGACCGGCCACGACGCAAGGTCTGGGAGGCCTACGGCAAGGGGCTGCCGGAGGGCACCATCGGCCGGGCATGGAAGGGCGCGCGGGAAGGCTCCTGGATGGCCTATACCCACCACATCGGCCTGGAGACGCTGGATCTGCATGCTGTCGACCGCTATCAGCGGGTCGGGCGGCTGCTGGGCTTTGCCGACGCGCCGCCGGATTTCTATTTTCCGGTGCCGCCCGCATCGATCGAGCGCCTCGATGCCCTGCTGGAAAGCCACGGCATCGCCAAGCCGGCCCGGCCGATCGTGATCTCACCGACCGCGTTGTGGGAGACGAAGCGCTGGCTGCCGCAGCATTTTGCCGCCGTGGCGCGGCATTTCCTCGCGGAGGGCCACAATGTCGTGCTGATCGGCTCCACGGTCGAGCAAGCAGAATGCCGCGCGATCGCGGAGGCGGCGCCGGGGGCCATCGATCTTTCCGGCCAGACGTCGCTGCTCGAGCTGGCGGCGCTGATCGGCAGATCCGCGGTTTGCCTCACCAATGATTCCGGGCCGATGCACATGGCGGTCGCTCTCGGCAAGCCCGTCGTCAGCGTGTTCGGCCCAACTCATCCGGTCTGGGTCGGACCTTACCGGCAGAGCGACGCCGTGCTCAATGCGAAGCTCGCGTGCTCGCCCTGCTACGTGCGGCCGCTCAGCCGGTGCCCGCACGCGCACGCCTGCATGCATCAGATCACGCCGGACGCCGTGATCGCGCGGATGTCGGCGAAACTGGCCGCCGGGTCGGTGGCTCCAGCGGTACGGCCGGTGGTGACGACGGCGGGATTGGTCGTTCCGGTCGGACACGAGCTGCAATGACAGCCAGTGCCGACGAGGTCGCGGCCGCACTGCCCTGCGACACAGGTGGCGGACAGGCCGCGCGCGTCGTCCCGCGCCGCATCATCCTCGACGTTTCGACGGTCTGCCGCTGGACCGGTCCCGTCGTCGGCATCGTGCGGGTCGAGAGCCAGCTGGCCCGCTGGGCGGGCGCCCATCTCGACGCTGTCGTGTTTGCCTTCTTCGATCCCGTCTCGCAACGCTACCTGCGGATGCGGCCGGGCTTTTTCATGCAAATTCTGCAAGGCGAATGTGCGATCGCAACCTGGGAGCTTCCCGATGCCGGGATGCAGCGGCGCCATTTCGAGGAGCGGCTGGCGCCGGCGATCCAGCCGGCCGCGCGCTGGCTCCTGCACTTCCGGCGGGAGGTGCTGATGGCCCTCGAACGGCGCCGGACGACAACGCGAAATCCGCGCGTCCGGCAGTGGATCGACACGGCGCAACGTTCGCTGATGAGCGAGAAGTACCAGCGGATGATGGTGCAGAGCGACGGCAGCCGGCGCTCGATGCTGACACCGGCGCAGGCGTTCGGCGAACCCGTCGAGCTGGGGCCGAACGACATCCTGGTGTGCGCAGGCAGCTCATGGGGCACCAGCAACATCGAGGCGATCGCGCGGCAGAAGCGCGCCAGCGGGTTTCAGTTCGTCACGCTGTGTTTCGATCTGATCCCGATCCTGTTCCGCCAGCACTACCGCGAGCACGATACGGCAAATTTCGAGCGGCACTTCCGGCACGCATTTCCGATCGCCGATCTGGTGATCGTCAACGCGCGCAGGATCGAGCAGGATGTCCGCGACTGGTGCGTGGCCCAGGGGCTGCCTGCACCCCGAACCGCGGTCATTCCGCTCGGCTCGGATGGTGCGAAACGGACGACCGGGACCACAGCTCTCGCGCGCTTCGGCCTCGAGCGCGGGCGCTACATCCCCTTCGTCAGCACGATCGAGCCGCGCAAAGGGCATCGTGTGGTTTACGAGGCGTGGTGCAATCTGGTCCGCGAGGGCATTCCCCAGGCACGGGGTTTCAAGCTGGTTTTTGTCGGCCGGCCGGGCTGGATGGTCGATGAGCTGCTCGCCCGGCTGCGATCGGGGGAAGGCAGCGAAGGTACGCTGGTGCTGATTGCCGATGCGGACGATGCGGCGCTCGCCGCGCTCTATGAGAACGCCGCGTTCTGCGTCTACCCGTCCGAGTACGAGGGCTATGGCCTGCCGATCATCGAGGCGTTCAACCACGGCAAGGCCGTCATCGCCTCGACCGGTGGCGCCATTCCGGAGGTGGTCGGAGAGCTGTCGCCGTGTCTCGACCCGCACGACGTGGCGGCGTGGCGCGCGACGTTGCGGCAGTGGCTCACCGACGATACGGCGCGCGCGGGCTATGAGACAAAAATCAGGGAGCGTTTCCACAACATGACCTGGGATGAGGTTGCCGCCCGGTTTTTTGCCGAGGTCGGATCGCTGGCGCCGCCGTCAGGCCCATGACCCAGCCGCGGGTGTCGGTGGTGATGGCGGTGCGCGATGGCGAGCGGTGGCTCGCCGAGGCTTGCCGCAGCGTGTTGACGCAGTCGTTGCGGGAGCTGGAGCTGATCGTCGTCGACGACGGCTCCACCGACCGCTCGCCCGACATCCTCGCAGAGGCGGCCAGGAGCGAGGCTCGGCTGCGCCTGGAACGGCAGAGCCCGCAAGGTCTGGTGAGCGCGTTGAACCGGGGCGTTGCCCTCGCCAGGACGCCGCTGATTGCGCGGCTCGATGCGGATGATGTTGCACGCCCCGACCGCCTCGAACGCCAGCTGTCGTTCCTCGATGCGCATCGCGACGTCGTGCTGCTCGGGAGCTGGGCCGAGAAGATCGACGAGAGCGGCGCGGTTGTCGGCCGGTTGCGGCCGCAGACCGACTCCGTGCGGCTGAAGGCCGTTCTGCAGCATAGCAATCCGTTCATCCATTCCTCGGTCGTGATGCGGGCCGAGCTGGTGCGCGCGCTCGGCGGCTATCGCCCGCAATGCCGGGCGGCGGAGGATTACGATCTGTGGCTGCGCCTCAGCGAGCACGGCGCCGTCGCCAACCTGCCGCACGAGCTGGTGCAATACCGGCGGCACCCGGGCAGCGTCAC
>Ga0209069_10001216_pt1 | contig 12952 bp, 8 predicted proteins | sample Str013_2_FD_187202 | JGI IMG/M metagenome (GOLD analysis project Ga0209069, IMG submission 187202) | Freshwater sediment microbial communities in response to fracking from Pennsylvania, USA - Straight Creek_MetaG_SC_2013 (SPAdes) (version 2) | ecosystem: Environmental > Aquatic > Freshwater >...
ATTGAACCATGCCCCGCTCCCAACGAATTGTATTTAATAGTTGCTTCGCCATTAATTGCCTGTTACTATTTGTTTTGCTGTTTGCAAGCAGGCTGGTAATCCCCTCCTGGCTCCAGGTACTGGGCCGCATGCATCCACTGGTATTACATATACCCATTACCTTATTGTTATTATATATAGCCTGGATCATACTTATAGAAAAAAGATTGGAGAACAATGAAACATTAAAACTGCTGGGTGACTGGCTATTATTAATCACTGCATTTACCGCAGCCGCTACTGCCTTAATGGGAATGTTTCTTTCACTGGAAGATGGTTATGATCCTTCCTCCCTTCAGTTGCACAAATGGAGCGGTATAGCGGTATCCCTTATCACGATTATTTGGTTTGCTTACCAGGAGAAAATAAAAAAAGTAAAATGGCTAAACAGCTCCACCGCATTATTGAGCCTGGTGGTTATTGTTATTACCGGGCACCAGGGTGCGGAAATATCTCATGGAGAAAACTTCCTGCTGGCGCCTGTAATGAAAGACAATAAGGGAAAACAGGTGTTAATGGAAAACGCCCTTGTATTTGAGCATATGGTGAAACCCATCCTGGAATCAAAATGCATGGGTTGCCACAATACATCAAAGGCCAAGGGACAATTGATAATGGAAACAGAAGCGCTGTTGTTAAAGGGAGGAAAGAATGGAAAATTGTGGGATAGTACAGCTGCCAATTATGGTTTATTGCTGAGCAGGATACATATGCCCCTTGAATCAAAAAAGCACATGCCCCCATCCGGGAAACCACAACTCAGCGAACAGGAACTACAGGTACTATATGCGTGGATAAAGAGTGGCGCCAGCTTTAACACCAAAGTGTTGGATTTGGATGCAGAGGATACAATTCGTGTCATCGCCAATACCTTATTCAATACAGTAGAAACGGATGATTACGATTTTTCTCCTGCTGATGAGGCTACAATAAAAAAACTGAACAACAATTACCGTGTTGTATCAGCGCTTGCCAAAGAATCTCCTGCATTGGGTATTACTTTCTATGGTGCATCTTTTTATACACCCGCTCAATTGACTGAATTGCTGCCGGTAAAGGACCAGGTAGTGAGTTTAAATTTAAACAAAATGCCGGTGAAAGACGATGAATTAAAAACCATCTCCCAGTTCAGCAGGCTTAGAAAACTCAATCTCTCCTTCACCAGTATTACCGGCACTACCTTGCAGGAACTGAATAAACTGAAGGAACTCAGGCAACTTTCCCTCACCGGAACGAAAATTAATAAAGAGGCAATACAAACGCTTTCCTCCTTAAATAAACTATCGCGTATCTATTTATGGAGTACTACGCTTTCAGAAAAAGACATAGCAGATTTACAACATTCCATGAAAGAAATCTCATTTGAAAAGGGGTTCCTTGATACTGGGATGATTAAATTAACTCCCCCGATCCTGGTGAATGATGAACGCATCGTAAACAAACCCCTTACCCTGCAGTTAAAACATTATATCAAAGGGGTAAGTATGCGGTATACATTGGATGGAACAGAGCCTGATAGCGCCTCCTCTCCCTTATTTAAGAACAGTATTCTAATCGACAGCAATGCAACACTAAAGACCAAGGCGTTTAAGCCCGGATGGTTGAGCAGTAGCACAACGGAAACTGTTTTCTATAGTTCAAAGCAAAAGCCTGACTCTGTAATTCATATAGAACTACCAGAGGACCCCTATAAGGGGGATGGTCCTAAAACACTCAATGACCTGGTAAAAGGAGACATGTATAATTACCGGACCAGTAAATGGCTTGGGTACAGGAAGAATAAAATGGAATCGCTGCTGATGTATACCAGCGCCGTAACAATAAAAACTGTTGGGTTGAGTACGGTAGTGGATATTGGCGGTTTTATCATGCCGCCTTTTTCTGTAGAAGCATGGGGCGGGGAAAACAAAGATCATTTAAAACTACTGGGCCGCATCAAACCGGCACAACCCGATACCATACAACCGGCATATTTTAAAACATATGAATTGAATTTTAAGCCTGTCAGTGTAAAATACATAAAGATTATTGCAGTACCTGTTCCGGTTTTACCCAAATGGCACCCGGGTAAAAAACAGAAAGGATGGATATTTACAGACGAGGTAATGGTGAATTGATGCCAATGTTTAAAACATTTTTTAATTATATAACCGGGCTCATATTGGTCTTATTTATCTGCCATAGATTAACCGCATACGCTCATTAAATTGCGACATCATTCTCCTGGTGAGTTCACGATACAGCTCATCATTGTTGGGCTGGTTATTATAATTTCCCCTGATAATTTGCCAATCCTTATCGCTCAATGCACGTGAATCGCCTGTATAATTACCGGTTAATTTTTCCCATGTATATTGTGAAGCCACCCTGTCAAAGGCAATCATTCTCCTGCTGGCCGCATCCGTAATGCGGTAATCCATCATGGCCCGGGAATCAATAATTCGCCGGGTAACATTTACATTCGCTGTAACAGTAACCGTTTTGGTAACCTTGGGGTCCTTATCATCTTTCTCTGTTATATCCTTGGAAACAGCATAAGAATAACTATTGGATGCCAGTTGCCCAAACCATATATCATACACATTGATATCCATGTACTGATCCACCCGCAGTTCCATGGACCTGGGATCATTTACCCCGTAAAACTTGTAATAATGACCACGGCCAATATTATTCAGCGTAGTCGTAATATCATTTTGAAAATAGGCCCCATTGATATTGTAATATTCAAACCGCTGATCAAATTTGTCCACCACCACATTTATGATGGCCATATCATAGGCCCTTGCCATCAATGATTCCACATCCTTATAACCGGGTACATAGGTTTGCACCGTTTTAAAACCCTCATAAGCTCTTTGAGCGCTAACCCTGTCTCCGTAATTCAGTAAATCAAGCGACCTTGTATAGCGGTCCTGCGCAGCATTTTCAGCAGCCTCGCTCAATTCATTATTATAATTGGTGGCATTGACATGCGGAAAGGAAGCAGGTGTTGCTGCCACTGCATTGTACATTCTTTGCAGTGCACTGTAATCGCGGTAAATAATATCCAGCTTTTGAGAGGTAACGGTACCGCTTTTAGCAGCCTGGAGAGAATTCATGTAGCCGTTAACGGCCTCATTATAAGCCTGTGGCAGTATTGATGCGGCAGTCGCATTATCCGGTCGCTTCTTCAAATCTTCCAGCGCCGAATAAAACGCCCTGTCGTATTGGCCGTCATCAAATAGTTTTTTGGTGGACTTACAGGCAAAAATAACTGTAATAAGTAGTAGTAAAAGGTAAGAGGGGTTTTTCATTTCCAAATGGTTTATGCAGGGAAAAGTACAAAACTTAATTGACGAATCAATAGAACGCAGGATTACTGACCGTTTTCAACATAAATGGTTTGCTTCAACCGGATAGGTACATTTTTCTCCAGCCGGATAGCAGGCACCCAGGCGGGCATCGCTTCAAATCTTTCTATAATCAGGTTGTTCATTTCATTGCTGGCGCCTTTCAATACCTTGGGTAAAATAATCTTCCCGTTCTTGCTTACGATGTATTCAACCGTAATAAAAGTCTTCTTTTGATCCTCTGGCAACATAGCCGCCAGGTCTTTTGATAAATCATCAAGGAATTTCTGAAAAGCTTCACTGCCCCCAGGAAATACCGGTAACTTGTTTACAGAATTAACCAGTTCCGTTTCATCAAAGGGCGCAGGTGTAGCTTCCTTGCGCTTTACCTGCTTGCGTTCAATCTTTTCTTCATCCACACCCATTTTTACCTCTTCACCCAATACATATTCGCCTTTCTCATTGGTAAGAATAACTGGCAACTCCCTGTGCTTTTCAAAATAATAATACACCTGCTTCAAACGGTCCGCAAGGTTCTTGTATTCTGGAAAATCCTTTTCATATTTTGCCAGGAAATCAACGCTGCGCTGGTTCTTAAATGAGATGGGAAATATATGAACGGGGATGAAATCCTGTCCCTCATCCTTTGCATGTGCAGCCAGAATATACAATTCCTCTATTTGTAAATCCGTAATAGGAATACAACCGGTGGTAACACAACTACCATGGATATAGATATCACCGCCGGGCTGCAGTGAATCGCTTAGCATTCTATCCGAAGTATTGGGATAATTCAATCCCAATGATAAATGATACGTGCTTTTAGGATTGAATTCATTTACATAATAAAACCCTTCCGGTACCTGGTAATCACCGGCCATGCGTTTGGGACCTAAGGTTCCTGCCAGTGCGCAAACTTTATAAGTCTTGAATAATTTATAAGGATCTTTTTTATCCTGCTTTACCCAAACTTCCAGTTGACTATCATATTTGAAGGAACGGATGTAGACATATTTAGCGGGCCATTTCAGTTTGCGCTCTTCAAATTGTTTCATCAATGTATCTTCCTTGCGCTTCAGTACATCATTGAATACCGGGAACGAACGCTGGTAATCAATAAAACTAAAGACAGGAGCCGATGTTTGCGCCATCGCGCCAACCAGGCAAAAAACGAGGATCATTGAGAGGAAATAACGCTGCATAACCATTTTGTCTTTCATAAAACGGGAGTCCGGAACATTTAGTGCCGCCCTGTAACACAATAAGCGATAAAATTAACACAAAAGGGTTCGCAAAAATCAAACCAGCTTATCCACCATTGTGGAAAAGCCCATATCCAGCGTGTATTGTACTATAAATTCCCGCGTAAATCCTGCTCTCTTTCAATTGCCTCAAAAAGTGCCTTAAAATTGCCCTTTCCGAAGCTTTTGGCCCCTTTTCTTTGAATAATCTCAAAAAATAAAGTAGGCCTGTCTTCAATGGGTTTGGTGAAAATTTGTAACAGGTATCCCTCATCATCCCTGTCTACCAGGATACCCAGCTCTTTCAATGGCTCCAGGTCCTCATCAATATGCCCTACCCTGTCCAGCAATTCATCATAATAGGATGAAGGCACTTTTAAAAATTCTATGCCGCGGCGCTGCAGTTCAGATACGGTTTCAACAATATTGTTGGTAGCAAGCGCCACATGCTGACAGCCTTCTCCATCATAATATTCCAGGTATTCTTCTACCTGGCTTTTCTTCTTCCCTTCCGCAGGCTCGTTGATGGGAAATTTCACAAACCCATTTCCATTACTCATCACCTTACTCATCAGTGCGGAATATTCGGTAGAAATATCCTTGTCATCAAAACTTAAGATATTGCGGAAGCCCATTACATCTTCGTAAAATTTCACCCTGGATACCATCTGGTTCCAGCCAACATTGCCCACACAGTGGTCCACATACAACAAGCCTGTTTCAGCAGGTGCATAATTGGTTTTCCATGCACGGTATCCTGGCATGAATGGGCCCTTGTAATTATTTCTTTCGATAAAAAGATGAACTGTATCTCCATATGTGTGGATACCACTCATTACCAGCTCACCGTTTTCATCCTTCATGGTAACCGGTTGCATATAACTCTTACCGCCACGTCTTGTAGTTTCATTCCATGCGGCAGTGGCATCATCAACCCGAAGCGCCAGCACCTTAACGCCATCCCCATGTTTGTATATGTGATCAGCCATTTCATTGTTGCTCCTTAATGGCGTGGTTAGTACAAATGTGAGCCTGTTCTGACGGATTACATAACTGGCCCTGTCCTTTACCCCTGTCTCAGGTCCTGCATAAGCAATACTTTGAAAGCCAAAGGCAGTTTTATAAAAATGGGCGGCCTGTTTTGCATTACCCACATAAAATTCAACATAATCGGTTCCCTGCAGGGGTAAGAAATCAGTGTTTATGGTATTGGTATTCTTTGTCCCGGTAACAGTAGACATAGCAAGCGTTTTTTAAAAGAAATTAAATAATAGCGGCAGTAGTTATGGCAATCATGAATCCATGAGCGGGCACCAGCTAATAACGGTGCATTCAATACTATTATGCGGCATCCATGGCAAGCGATTCCATCAGCAGGAAGTAGTTCAACCGCTTGTCGTTAAAGATTTTATGTGGATAATCTGGCCGCATGATAAGCAAAGGTAGAAATTTCGCCGAAACAAACCAGTTAGTCCCAAAAACTACATTGGCTTCCCTTATTTTTGTTATACTATGCAAAAAATTGGAATACTTGGTGGCGGACAGTTGGGAAGAATGTTGTTACAGTCGGCAGCCAACTACCCTGTGGAAACATTTGTAATGGAAAACGACAGTGATTGTCCTGCAGCCCATTTATGCCATTATTTTACAAAAGGGGATATAAGGAACTATGATGATGTATACAATTTCGGGAAAGGACTGGATGCCATAACCATTGAAATAGAAAGTGTGAATGAAGATGCGTTGGAGAAACTGGAAAGTGAAGGCGTAAAAGTGTACCCAAAACCAGCCGCATTGAGAATTATTAAGAACAAGATATTACAAAAACAGTTTTATAAGGAACATGAGATTCCGAGCCCTACCTTTGTTGTGACGCAAAACATTGCCGAACTGCAGGGCCATATCGCTCTCCTGCCCGCTGTTCATAAAATCGGAATGGGTGGATACGATGGCCGGGGTGTACAGATTATTAAAACCAAGGAAGAATTGCACAAAGGATTTGATGCACCTGGTGTACTGGAGAAAATGGTCAGCATTCACAAGGAAATGTCACAGATAGTCGCCATCAATGAAAAAGGCGAAATAGCGCTCTATCCACTAGTGGAAATGGTAGTGGACCCATTGCTGAACCTGCTCGATTATCAGATCAGTCCAGCCGATGTACCGGAGAAAACATTGTGGAAGGCAGAGGCACTTTCCATAGCGGTGGTAAAGAATTTAAAAAGCCCCGGCATATTCGCCATTGAATTGTTTCTCGACAAAAACGGGGAGGTATTTGTAAATGAAACTGCACCACGTGTCCATAACAGTGGTCACCATACCATCGAAGCCAATTACAGTTCGCAGTTTGATATGCTCTGGCGCATTATGCTGGGCTATCCATTGGGCAACACCAAACCCATTGTAAACGCCGCCATCGTAAATATAGTGGGTGCAGAAGGCTATAGCGGGGAAGCAATATATGAAGGGATGAATGATGTATTGAAGATGGACAATGTATTTGTTCATATTTATGGGAAAAAAGAAACAAGGCCCGGAAGAAAGATGGGTCATATTACCATACTCAGCAAAGAAAAACACGACCTCACTCATAAGGCGCATTTAATCAAACGCACTTTTAAAGTCATCGCCTGATAAGAGCTATTTAATCAATAAGCAAATTTGCAGCTAAAATTTTAATTGATTGGCTACCCTGTTCAATTCTATCTCGGCAGCTTTGGCAGCATAACTTAAATTGGTTAAACTGTAAGAGGCAGTTTCAAAACTTTGCTGCGCCTGGTTTACTTCCAGTAAAGTAGCCTGCCGCAATTGAAACCGTTGCAGTACCAGTGACAATAATTGCAGTGCCAGTTGCTGGTTCTCCCGGGCAGTATTCAGTTGTTGTAAATTATTCTGGTAGGCCTGGTAGGTTTTAACGATGGTTCCCGTATAATCACGCAGCAATTGTTGCTGTTGAATTTCAGCATTCTTTACATTTATTTCCGCCACCCGTTGTTGTCGCTTATAAATCGAGCCATTGTAAATGGGCACCGTAACAGAAACGCCAATGGTAGGGCCATAACTTTGGTTGAGTAAACTAAAGCCTGCCGCATTTTTGCTTCTTGAAAAACCATAACCGGCTGTTCCGCGAAGGGAAGGATACCGTTGCGCGCCGGTTTCCTTTACCAGTTGTTCATTTATCCTGATTTGATCGCCGGCAGCCATGATATCAGCATTGCCTTTTAGTTTATCCAGAACTGTCTGCAATTGTATTCCATCACTTACTACAATGGTATCAGCAATATTCACCAGTGAATCCGGGCGAATGGTCAATACCGTAAGCAGGCTTGCTTTAGCCTGGTCAATTACCAGTTGCTGCGTTTGCTTTGCCTGCAATAAATTATTTAAATCAAGCTGTGCCTGGAACAAATCCGCATTATTGGCCATGCCCACAGATTGCTGCTTTTTTACAATATCCAGTTTTTGCTGGGCAGTACTGATAGACTGATCAATGGTTTTAATATAATACTGCTGCCTTACCACATCATAATAAGCAGTCATTACAGATGCAAGTGTATTCTGCACCTGCGAATTCAGCATTTGCTCACTTTGCGCCTGCAGTTGGCCCAACCTGCTCTTTGCCGCTACTACACGCATGCCGTTATAAAGCAATATGTTGCCGGTAAGATTGGTATTAAGGTTATTGGAAGCGGCATTATTGCGCAAGGTATTCCGCGTTGGATCAGAAAACTTCTGATTGATACTGGTAATTTGCTCATTGTCCGAACCTGTAGCAGATACTGTAGGCAAACCACCGGCCACACCATAGTTGTTCAATACAGTTGCAGACGATACCCCGTTCCTTGCCAACTGAATATCAAGACTGTTTTTCAACGCAATGTTTATTGCATCTTCCAATCGGAGGGTTTGTGCATACCCGTTAGTCAAAAAAACAACAGCAGTTAATACAATCAATAATCGCTTCATCCCTTTATTATTTTTCAAAAATGTGCAGGCAATAAATACCTGCCTTTATTCTGTAATATTTGTAACGTGTTCCTTGTGTTTGCTGGATATGAATGTATATACAGCAGGTATTACAAACAAAGTGAGCACCAGCGAGAATAAAATACCACATACCACCACCACACCCAGTGGCACCCTGCTGGCAGATGAGGCGCCAAGGCTCAATGCAATGGGCAATGCTCCCAGGGAAGTAGCCAGGCTGGTCATTAAAATGGGACGCAATCGCTGCGTTGCTGCTTCTATTACCGCCTGCATCTTTGGTAAGCCATGCTCCCGTTTCTTATTGGCGAATTCAACAATCAGGATTCCATTTTTTGTTACCAGTCCAATCAGCATAATCATCCCAATCTCAGAAAATATATTCAGGGTCATATCAAATACCCAAAGACTTAGCAATGCACCCGCCAGTGCCAATGGCACGGTAAGCATAATGGTAAACGGATCAAAAAAGCTTTCAAACTGGGCAGCCAGTACCAGGTAAATCAATACCAATGCCAGGGCAAAGGCAAATACGATATTTGAAGAACTCTCGGCAAAATCCCTCGATGGGCCGGTTAAAGCAGTCTGGTAGGTTTCATCCAGTAGTTTGTTAGAAATCTGTTGCATGGCTTGGATGCCATCGCCAATGGTAGCACCCTCAGCAAGTGAGGCAGATATGGTAGCCGCTTTATAACGGTTAAAGTGAAACAACGTAGTCGGGCTCGCACTTTCTTCCAGGTGTACTACTGCATTCAATGAAATGTTTTGACCCTTCGAATTCCGAACATACAAATTATCAATATCGCTGGGCCTGTCGCGGTCCGTTCTTTCCACCTGTGCAATTACCTGGTACTGGTAGCCATTCTGTATAAAATAAGCAAGCCTGCCACCACTAAAAGCCGCCTGAACAGCAGCTATTACATCCGAAGTAGACAATCCCAAATCGCGCACCTTCATCCGGTCTACTGTTAATTGCAATTCAGGCCGGTTAAACTTCAGGTTCACATCCACCGTGGAAAAGGTTTTGTCTTTTCTGGCTTCATCCAGGAACTGGGGAATAATGCTTTTTAATTTAGCGATATCCTGGTTTTCTATAATAAACTGTATGGGCAGTCCTCCCCTCGATCCTGCACCCACCGAAATAGTTTGCTCCTGCACAACAAATACCCGCGCATCATTGAAGCGACCCATCTTTTTCTGCAAATCATTCGCAATCATACTTTGGGTTCTCGCTCTCTCTTTTGGATTAATGAGCGCCAACCGCGGGTTGGCTACATTCGTAGCGCCAAACCCACCTCCACCTCCTACCCGCGCAAACACAAAATCACGTTCGGCCACAGAATCATACAGGAAATTGGAAATTTTATCCGTCAGATTCAGCATATAACTGTAACTGGTTCCCTCCGCCGCAGTTGCCGTAAAACGAATACTGCTTCTGTCCTCCAAAGGAGCGATTTCACTTTTCAGTTTGCCAATGGTAAACCATATTATCAAACCGCAGATAGCAATAATTAACCAGGCGGCCCATCTTATTTTCATAAATCCACTCAGTAACCGCTTGTAACCATTTTCCATTCCTGCGAAGAAAGGTTCTGTTTTTTGATAGAACCATCCATGCTGTGCATTTTTCCTGGTCAGGTACACATTTAATACCGGAGTTATCGTAAGCGATACAAAAGCGGAAATCAACACAGCTGCCGCCAGTACAACGCCAAATTCGCGGAACAGCCTTCCCACAAAACCCTGCAGGAAAATAACCGGCAGGAAAACAATCGCCAGCGTTATGGAAGTAGAAATAACTGCAAAAAATATCTCCTTACTGCCTTCCACTGCCGCCTTACGGATAGGCATACCCGATTCAATTTTCCTGAATATATTTTCCGTCACCACTATTCCATCGTCCACCACCAGGCCGGTAGCCAGTACAATACCCAATAAGGTGAGGATATTAATAGAAAAACCGGAAACATACATGATAAAAAAGGTAGCAATCAGCGAAATGGGTATATCAATCAACGGGCGGATAGCAATCAGCCAGTTGCGGAAAAAGAAAAAGATAACCAATACCACCAGTCCGAATGCAATAGCCAGTGTTTCCTTTACCTCTGCCAGCGACTGGCGAATGGTTAAGGTATTATCAATAAGTACATTGATTTCAATATCAGATTTATTTGATTTTTTTATCTGGTCAAGGCGCTTGTAAAACTCATCCGCTATCGAAATGTTATTAGCGCCCGGTTGGGGTATAATTGCCAGGCCCACTGCATTCACCCCATTGTATTTCCAGGATTGTTCCAACGCTTCCGGGCCCAGTTCCACTTTCGCCACATCCCCCAATCTTACAATACCGGTATTGTCTTCTTTAATCAATAAATCGCGAAATTGCTTTTCGGTAGTCAGCCTGCCCAATGCGCGAATGGTAAGCTCAGTATTGTTTCCATAAATTTTACCTGGCGGCAATTCAATGTTTTCACTATTCAGCGAAGTCCGAATATCCGTAAAAGCCACCCCATGAGCGCTCATCCTGTCCGGGTCCAGCCACAAACGCATGGAATAACGCTTTTGGCCAAATATGTTGATGGAACTAACATCATTGATGGTTTGCAACTGTTGCTGTAATACATTCTCGGCATAATCGCTTAACTCCAGTAAACTTTTGGTACGCGATTGAACGGCAAGTATCAGGATAAAATCACTGTTTGCATCCGCCTTACTGATTACAGGTGGCGCATCAATATCCTGTGGCAGGCTCCTGGCTGCCTGCCCTACTTTATCCCTTACATCGCTGGCGGCCGCTTCCAAATCCACTCCCAGGTTAAATTCAACCGTTATCTGGCTGCTTCCAATTGAACTGGAAGAAGTAATAGTGCGTATACCTGGAATCCCATTTACCTGCTTTTCAAGCGGCTCCGTTATCTGGCTTTCTATAATATCCGGGTTTGCACCCACATAAGAGGTACTAACCGTGATGATGGGAGGATCGATGGCCGGATAATCGCGAACCGCAAGAAACGTGTACCCAACAACTCCAAACAGGATAATCATCAGGTTCATCACAGTGGCCAGTACCGGTCGCTTGAGCGATAATTCTGAAATATTCATAATTCAAAACTGGTCTAATGGGAAGCCAATACAATCGGCTGTTCCTGGTTATTAAGTCTCGTAGAAAACTGACAAGAAAATGTTCTCTTTATACTTCCTTTGGTACAATTCATCAGGGCTTTGCCAGTTGTTCCAGTGTTTTGACGCTTCGTACTTTCAGCTGGCTGCCGGGCCTGGCAAACAATACCCCAGTTACCACCACCGAATCACCTGCACTGATGCCACTGGTTATTTCCACATTATTCGCCTCACGAACCCCTGTCTGTACGTTGACAAATGAAGCCTTCCCGTCTTTTACCAGTACCAGCTGACTGTTTCTGTCATCCGGTATAATGGCATTGGTAGGCACCATAAATGCTTTCTTTTCAGAATTCGAGGCAACATACACTTTTACAAAAGCGCCCGGATTAACGTTGATAGCATCCAGTACAGCACGCACTTTCAGGTTACGTGTAGATTCATTTACCTGGGGTTCGGTGGCGATGATGGTAGCTTTCCGCCTGGTTTGCTTTGCAGCATCCATTACAATATCGACTGTATTTCCTTTGCGGATAAGACCACTGTATTGCTCAGGCAGGGTGAAATCTATTTTAATTTTATCCAACTGTTGAATGGTAGCAATAACGCTGGATGATGTTACAAATGCCCCCGGGCTAATCTGCTTTAATCCAACCACTCCGCTAAAAGGTGCTTTGATGACTGTTTTATCGATCAAGGTTTGGGTATACTGAATATCTGCTTTCAAACCATTTACCTGGTTGAGCGCATTGTCATAATCACTCTGGTTGATCCCATTTACTGCAAGCAATTGTTTATACCGTTCCTCGGTCTTTTGGGCAAGATCAAGCTGTACCTTACTTTTAGCCATTTGTGCCTGCAAATCGGCGTCATTGATCCTGGCAATCAGTGTTCCCTGGCTTACATGGCTTCCTTCAGGAACATTCAGGTAAGTCAGGCGCCCGCTTACTTCCGGGTGCAGTTCCACATATTCGTTGGCCACTACACTTCCATTTGCCTCTATTGCATTTGTAAGGGCCTGCGGACTTACAACGATAATATCCACTACAGTGGGTGGTAATTGCTTGGGAACGTTGGTTTCGGGTTTGCCTTTACAGGCCGTTAAAAAATACAAAACAAAGAATACCATCAAATAAATACTGGTGAATTTCTGCCGATACATTAGTGGGGGGCTTTAAAAATATAGTAGGGTCAAATATAAAGAGTTTTATACGTGTCAACATCACACGTATAGTC
>Ga0209069_10001218_pt1 | contig 12948 bp, 10 predicted proteins | sample Str013_2_FD_187202 | JGI IMG/M metagenome (GOLD analysis project Ga0209069, IMG submission 187202) | Freshwater sediment microbial communities in response to fracking from Pennsylvania, USA - Straight Creek_MetaG_SC_2013 (SPAdes) (version 2) | ecosystem: Environmental > Aquatic > Freshwater >...
TTGCTGACCGTGATAAACGGCTACGCGGAATTGCTGCTGCAGCGCACGCCGGCAACCGACCCGTCGTTCCGCGATCTCAACGACATCCGCTCGACCGGTCTGCGCGCCGCCTCGTTGGTGCGCCAGTTGCTCGCGTTCTCGCGCCAGCAGACGCTCGAGCCGCAGATGCTGTCGGTCACCGATCTCGTCGCCGATTGGTCGGTGACGCTGCGCCGGTTGATCGGAGACCGGGTCAAGCTGAAGGTCGAGCATGGGCGGGATTTGTGGCCGGTGATGGCCGACCCGACGCAGCTCGGCAACGTATTGATCAATCTTGCCGTCAACGCGCGCGACGCGATGCCAAACGGGGGTACGCTGACGCTAAGGTCGTCCAATATTTCGGTCGAGGAAAGCAAGGCGCAGGGCCATGTCCTGATGCCGACCGGCGACTATTGCATGATCGAAGTCGAAGACACCGGCATCGGCATCCCGAAGGAAAACCTCGGCAAAATCTTCGAGCCGTTCTTCACCACCAAAGACAAGGGCCACGGGACGGGCCTGGGTCTGGCGTCGGTGTATGGGATCGTGAAGCAGACCGGAGGCTATATTTTCCCGGAGTCGGAGGTCGGGCGCGGCACGGTTTTCCGAATCTACCTCCCGAGATACGTGGCGTCCGCAACCAGCGAGCCGGCAAAGATGAGCGAACCGGAAAAGCCGCAAACGCCGCGCGATCTGACGGGCGTCGGTACGATCTTATTGGTCGAAGACGAGGACGCCGTTCGCGACTTCGCGGTGCGAGCCCTGACGATGCGCGGCTATCGCGTGCTGGCGGCCTCGGGCGGCGAAGAGGCGCTTGAACTCGTGCTGACGCATGAGGGCGAGATCGACCTTCTGATCTCCGACGTCGTGATGCCGTCGATGGACGGTCCGGCGCTGGTCAAGGCCGTGCGCGAGATCAAGCCGAACCTGAGGATCATCTTCATCTCAGGTTACGCCGAAGAAGCGTTCCGCAATTCGCCCGACCGGCCCGAAGATTTCCACTTCCTGCCGAAGCCGTTCAGCCTGAAGCAGCTGACGACCAAGGTGAAGGATGTGCTCGAGGCGAGTTAGGACCTCGTCCAAGGGCGAAGTCGTGAAAAAAGATCGGCGCGGCAAAGCCAGGAACATTGCCGATTCCCCGCGACCGGACCTTTTCGCAAAGGCCGGCGAAGAAGACGTGATCGAACGCTTCAACCGCTTGGTCGAGGCGATGGCGAAGACGCCGGCACAGCCGAAAAAGAAAAAGCGACCGCCGGCGCGCAAAGAGGCCGAAGGCGACGCGTTCGATGACTAAATTTTCGCAATTGTGATCGCGACTCACGCGCGCGTGGCGCGTGCGCATCAGACAACCTCATATCCGCAAGATGACTCGTGATCTCGCGTTTCATGCGCCATGCTGTCTTATAGGTCACGCCAATTTCTCGTTGAATCTCTTTGGCGCTGAACGGTTTCGTCCGTGTACAGATCAAGAACATCAAAAAGTACCAAATTTGCAGACTCACGCGAGTACCCGCAAAAGCTGTACCGGCCATCGGGTGGATGTGATGACCACACCACTGACAGATGTAAGCGGGCTCTTTCGACAGACGGTGAAGGCGTCCGGGGCGGCGACATTTTGGACAGAGGCCGGGATTGCCGAATCGAAGGGCAAGCAAGTGGTCCAGGCAGATATCGTCTGTCGGGAATCGATCGGCGAATTGCCTGAAAATTGCCGTTTGCAAAGGTCGCCTCTTTGAGCCATCGAATCTAACAAACGGGATTACGTAGGCAAAGGGGATAATTCAACTTGAGAACATATTTCGAACAGTCGAAGTTTTATGTATTATATTCAATGAGTTATGCAGTTGTTGCCAAACGAGAACAAATAGGGTACATTCACCATCATTGCAGCGCCGACACCCTATGGAATAAGGAGAGACCTGAAATGAGTGCCCAACTTCGCGTTGTCGAACCGCAGGACGAAATGGACCGTAAGAAAGCCCTCGAAGCCGCCCTCAGCCAGATCGACCGCGCGTTCGGCAAGGGTTCGGTCATGAAGCTCGGCACCCAGACCAAGATTGCGGAGATCGAATCGATCTCGACGGGATCGTTGGGTCTCGACATTGCGCTCGGCATCGGCGGTCTGCCGAAAGGTCGTGTCATCGAGATTTACGGACCGGAATCGTCCGGCAAGACGACGTTGGCACTGCAAGTTGTGGCCGAGGCGCAGAAGGGCGCTGGAGTTGCCGCCTTCATCGATGCGGAACACGCGCTCGACATCGGCTACGCAAAAAAGCTCGGCGTCGATGTCGCCGAACTGCTGGTCTCGCAACCGGATACCGGCGAGCAGGCGTTGGAGATCGCGGACACGCTCATACGCTCGGGCGCGGTCGATGTGATCGTTATCGATTCGGTTGCCGCGCTGACGCCCAAGGCCGAGATCGAAGGCGAGATGGGCGATTCCTTACCCGGCCTTCAAGCGCGGCTCATGAGCCAAGCGTTGCGCAAGCTCACCGCGTCGATCTCGCGCTCGAACTGCATGGTCATCTTCATCAATCAAATCCGCATGAAGATCGGCGTTATGTTCGGCAACCCGGAGACGACGACCGGCGGCAATGCGCTCAAGTTCTATGCCTCGGTGCGTCTCGACATCCGCCGCATCGGCGCCATCAAGGAACGCGAGGATGTGGTCGGCAACCAGACGCGCGTCAAAGTCGTGAAGAACAAGGTGGCGCCGCCCTTCCGTCAGGTCGAGTTCGACATCATGTACGGCGCCGGCATCTCGAAGACCGGGGAGCTCGTCGATCTGGGTTCCAAGGCCGGGATCATCGAGAAATCCGGCTCCTGGTTTTCCTACGACAGCCAGCGCATCGGACAGGGCCGCGAGAATGCGAAAGCCTTCCTCGCCGAGAACCCGGACATGGCGGCCAAGATCGAAGCTGCCATCCGTGCCAATGCCGGCCTCCTCAGCGCCGCCTTGGTGACGGCACCTGAAAAAGATGCAGCCGACGACGACTGATTTCTTTCCCACAGACCGCACCCCGCATGTGGCAAAGAAAGGCCCAGGTCTATCCGCTTGGGCCTTTGTCTTTGTATGACCGGGCGCCGGCGCCCGTGTCCGAGCTGAGCAGGGAAAAAACGGCAGATTTCAGCCGATGTGACGGTGCGAGAGGCGGCCGACGCGCTGTCCGGACTGGGCCTGCGGTGATGAAGTGCAATCGCGACCCGCCTTCGCTGGACACCCGCAGAGGTGGCCGATTACATCCTTGTGCAACGTGCGTGCGAGACTCGTGGGCCGAGCACGGCAGGATCAGACATGGCATCGCTGAACGACATTCGATCGACGTTTTTGGACTACTTCGCGAAGGCGGGGCACGAGATCGTGCCCTCGTCGCCGCTCGTGCCGCGCAACGATCCGACGCTGATGTTCACCAACGCCGGCATGGTGCAGTTCAAAAACGTGTTCACCGGCCAGGAGAAGCGCCCCTATACGCGCGCGGCGTCCTCGCAGAAATGCGTCCGCGCCGGGGGCAAGCACAACGACCTCGACAATGTCGGCTACACGGCGCGCCATCTCACCTTCTTCGAGATGCTCGGTAATTTTTCGTTCGGCGACTACTTCAAGGAAGACGCTATCAAGTTTGCCTGGGATTTGGTGACGCGCGTGTTCGCGCTGCCAAAGGATCGCCTCGTGGTCACGGTCTATCACGACGACGAAGAAGCATTCAGCCTTTGGAAGAGGATTGCAGGTCTTCCGGAGTCCCGCATCATTCGCATCGCCACCAACGCTAATTTCTGGTCGATGGGCGATACCGGTCCGTGCGGTCCTTGCTCGGAAATCTTCTTCGATCACGGCGATAAGATTCCGGGTGGCCTTCCGGGAACGCCCGAGGAAGACGGCGACCGCTTCGTCGAGGTTTGGAATCTCGTCTTCATGCAATTCGAGCAGATCAGCCCCGACCGGCGCGAGAAGCTGCCGCGGCCGTCGATCGACACGGGCATGGGGCTCGAGCGCTTCACGACGGTGATGCAGGGCGTTCACAACATCTTCGACATCGATCTCATGCGCCACTTGATCGACGCATCGGCGCATTTCAGCGGCCAGCACGCGAGCGGTCCGCATGCAGCGAGCCATCGCGTGATCGCCGACCATTTGCGCTCCTCGTCGTTTTTGATCGCCGACGGCGTGCTGCCCTCGAATGAAGGACGCGGCTACGTGCTGCGCCGGATCATGCGGCGCGCCATGCGCCATGCGCACATCATCGGCGCCAAGGATCCATTGATGTGGCGGCTGGTGCCGGCACTGGTTGGCGAGATGGGCGCGGCTTATCCCGATCTGACGCGCGCGCAGCCGCTGATCGCCGAGACGCTAAAGCTCGAAGAGACGAAATTCCGGCAGACGCTGGAACGCGGGCTCAAATTGCTAGAGGATGCGGTCGAAAAAAACGGCGCGTCGAAGACGTTGCCCGGTGATGTCGCGTTTCGGCTCTACGACACATTTGGCTTCCCCCTCGATCTCACCGAAGACGCTTTGCGTCCGCGCGGCATCGCGGTCGACCGGACCGGCTTCGATGCGGCGATGGCAAAGCAAAAGTCGGATGCGCGTGCGGCGTGGATGGGCTCGGGCGAGGCGGCGACCGAAGCGGTTTGGTTCGAGCTGCGCGAAAAAGCCGGTGCGACCGAATTTCTGGGCTATGACACCGAAAGCGCGGAAGGGATTGTTACCGCGCTGTTGAAGGGCGGGAAGCCCGTCGATGCACTGCAAGCCGGAGACGAGGGCCAGGTGCTCGTCAATCAAACGCCGTTCTACGGCGAGTCCGGCGGTCAGGTCGGCGATGAAGGCGCGATGTTCACGAAGACCGGCGCCGAATTCGCGGTCGGCGACACGCAAAAGAAACTCGGCGATTTGCATGTGCATGTCGGCAAGCTCGAGCGCGGGACGCTTAAGATCGGCGATGTCGTCGACTTGCGCGTCGATACGGCGCGGCGCAACGCCACGCGAGCGAACCACTCGGCGACGCATCTTTTGCACGAAGCGCTGCGGCGGGTGTTGGGGCCGCACGTGACCCAAAAGGGCTCGCTCGTTGCACCCGACAGGCTGCGTTTCGATTTCTCGCACCCGAAAGCGTTGAGCGACGCGGAAATCGTCGAGATCGAGGCCCGCGTGAACGCTTTGATCTTGCGCAACGAAGAGGTTGTGACGCGGCTGATGACACCTGAGAAGGCGATCGAAGCCGGCGCGATGGCGCTCTTCGGCGAGAAATACGGCGACGAGGTGCGCGTGCTCAGCATGGGCAGCAACGATGGCCATACCTTCTCGACCGAGCTGTGCGGCGGCACGCATGTGCGCCGGCTCGGCGACATCGGCCTGTTCAAGATCGTCGGCGAGAGTGCCGTCGCGGCGGGTGTTCGGCGCATCGAGGGGCTGAGCGGCGCGGGTGCGCTTGCCTATCTCAACAGCTACCATCGCTATGCGCGCGAAGCGGCGGCGGCGCTGCGCGCGGCACCGGCCGAATTGACCGAGCGGGTCGCCCAACTCGTCGAAGAGCGCAAGCGCCTCGAGCGCGATCTCGGCGAAGCACGCCGCCAACTTGCGATGGGAGGCGGGGCTGGGCCGGCGACCTCCGACGTCAGCGATATCGGCGGCGTCAAAGTTATCGCGCGGATCGTCGAGGGCATCGACCCGAAAGATCTGCGCAGCATTGTTGACGGTGCCAAGAAACAAGTCGGTTCCGGCGTCGTGGCGTTTGCGACCTCGGCGGACGGAAAGGCGGCGATTGCCGTCGGCGTGACGGACGATCTTGTCGCCCGCTTCAACGCCGTCGAGCTGTTGCGCAAGGGCGTCGAAGCGGTTGGCGGCAAAGGTGGCGGCGGACGGCCGGATATGGCGCAGGGCGGCGGTCCGGAGGGCGCGCGCGCGCAAGCCGCCCTCGACGCCATCGTCGCCGTCATCCGCGAGCGCGCCGCTTGAGAGACGCGGGCAGAGACACGGGCCTCGGCCGGCTGCGACGGCGAGTCTACGCCGTACTCGAAGCGGGCGGATCGACGCCGGCGGCCTACGCCTTCGATCAATTCATGGTCTTGTTGATCATCTTCAACGTGCTCGCGGTCATTCTGGAAAGCGTGCCGTCGTATCACGAAATGTTCGCGCGCGAATTCTTCGTCTTCGATGTCGTCTCGATTGCGATATTCAGCGTCGAGTATCTTTTGCGCCTGTGGGTGTCGATCGAGATCCCGGCGATCCGGCATCGCGGGGCGCTGGCCGGGCGGATAACGTTCGCCTCGCGCCTGTCGATGATCATCGACTTCTTGGCGATCGGGCCGACCTATTTCGCGATCTTCTTGATGCCCGGCGCGGATTTGAGGATTTTGCGTGTCTTCCGCCTGATGCGGTTTCTGAAGCTGGTGCGCTATTCGCCGGCGATGGTGACGCTCGGCCGTGCGCTTTACGAGGAACGCCGGGCGCTCATCGGCGCCTTCATATTGATGATGGGCATGGCGGTATTCGCCGGTGCTGTCATGTACGAGATCGAAGGTGCCGTGCAGCCGGAAACCTTCGGCACAATCCCCAACGCCATGTGGTGGGCGATCGAGACGCTGACGACAGTGGGTTACGGCGACGCCGTGCCCGCGACAGCGCTCGGTAAAGTTTTTGGCGGCGTCATCATGATTTGCGGCTTGGGCCTCTTTGCGCTGCCGATCGGAATCGTCGCGACGGCGTTCGTCAACGAAATCCACCGGCGCGACTTCGTGGTGACCTGGGGGATGGTGGCGCGGGTGCCGCTGTTTGCGACGCTCGACGCGGCCTCGATCGCCGAAGTGATGAAGATCATGCGCACGCGCATGCTTGCGGCCGGTACGGTTCTGGCGGCGCGCGGCGACGATGCGGAGGGTATGTATTTCATCGCCGACGGCGAGTTGCGCATCGACCTGCCGCGCCGGCAATTGAAGCTCGGCGCCGGCGAGTTCTTCGGCGAAGTGGCTCTGCTCAAACGCGTGCGGCGCATCGGCACCGTGACGGCCCTGACGCGCTGCCACGTGATGATCATCGACGCCGCCGATTTCGAAGGCCTGATGCGGCGCGACGACAATTTGCGGGCGCAGATCACCGCGATCGCGGAAGAGCGGCTGGCCGGCGATTGGGCGGAGGTCACCGGCGACGTCGTGCAAGATGAGTTGGAGCAACAACCCTCGGTGCGGCCGGAAGGCGATCCGGTGCTTTGAATGATCCTCGGCGCGCTGGGACCCGGTTTAGGCCATCATCGCTTTGCGCAAGTTCTGGTCGACCTTGTCGAGGAAGCCCTCGGTTGTCAGCCATTTCTGATCGGGGCCGACGAGCAGCGCCAGGTCCTTCGTCATGTCGCCCGCCTCGACGGTTGCGACGCAGACATGTTCGAGGGTTTCGGCAAAATGCTTGAGGTCGGGCGTCGCGTCCAGTTTGGCGCGATGGCCCAGGCCGCGGGTCCAGGCGAAGATCGAGGCGATCGAATTGGTCGAGGTCGGTTCGCCGCGTTGCCATTGGCGGAAGTGACGCGTCACCGTGCCGTGCGCGGCTTCGGCCTCCATGGTCTTACCGTCGGGCGTCAGGAGAACGCTGGTCATCAGGCCCAACGAGCCGAAGCCCTGGGCGACCGTATCGGACTGAACGTCGCCGTCGTAGTTCTTGCAGGCCCAAACGTACTTGCCGCTCCACTTCAAGGCGGAGGCCACCATGTCGTCGATCAAGCGATGTTCGTATGTGATCTTCTTGGCATCGAACTGGGATTTGAATTCGGCGTTGAAAACCTCTTCGAACAAATCCTTGAAGCGTCCGTCGTAGGCCTTGAGGATCGTGTTCTTGGTCGAGAGATAGACCGGCCAGCCGCGCTGCAAACCGAAGTTGAACGAGGCGCGGGCGAAATTGCGGATCGATTCGTCGATGTTGAACATCGCCATGGCGACGCCGCCGCCGGGAAACTTGTAGACCTCATGCACTTGCGGCACCCCTCCGTCCGGCGTGAAGGTGATCGTCAGCGTTCCCTTGCCGGGCACGACGAAATCGGTCGCACGATATTGGTCGCCGAAAGCGTGGCGGCCGATGACGATGGGATCGGTCCAGCCCGGGATCAGGCGCGGGACGTTCTTGCAGATGATGGGTTCGCGAAAGACGGTGCCGTCCAAGATGTTGCGGATGGTGCCGTTGGGCGACTTCCACATCTTCTTCAGTTTGAATTCCTTCACGCGCGCTTCGTCCGGCGTGATGGTCGCGCATTTGATGCCGACGCCGTAGCGCTTGATGGCGTGGGCGGCTTCCTCGGTGATCTTGTCCTCGGTCTTGTCGCGGCTCTCGATGCCGAGGTCGTAGTATTTGAGGTCGAGGTCGAGATAGGGAAGGACCAACTTCTCCTTGATGAGGGCCCAGATGATGCGGGTCATCTCGTCGCCGTCGAGATCGACGACGGGATTCTTCACCTTGATCTTCGCCATGGGAGCTTTCTTTCAAATACCGAACGGACCGGGGCAGGCCGCGGGCGTTGTTTAACTTCCGCCCGGGCGACGTGCAAGGCGGCGGCATGACGGGCCCGACATTCATTCTGTCGCATCCGCAGCTCGGCGAAAACATCGGTGCGGCTGCTCGGGTGATGCTCAATTTCGGGCTGACGGATTTGCGCCTGGTGGCGCCGCGCGACGGCTGGCCGAACCGCAAGGCCGAGGCGATGGCGGCGGGCGCCGACGAAGTCCTCAAAGGCGTGCGCGTTTTCGCCACGATCGAGGAAGCGGTCGGCGACCTGGGACTGATCTTCGCGACGACAGGGCGCGACCGCTTGATGTCGAAGCGAATTGCGACGCCAGGTGAGGCGATTGCGGAACTTGCGGCCGAGGCCGGCGAGCGGCGTAATTGCGGCGTACTCTTCGGGGCGGAGCGCACGGGTTTGACCAACGAGGAAATCATCCTCAGCGACGCGATCCTATCGATTCCGTCGAACGAAGCATTTTCCTCGCTCAATCTGGCGCAGTCGGTCGCCGTCGTCGCCTATGAATGGTGGCGCGGCACGAAGGAGAAGCCGAACTTCAAAGTGCCGGCCAAATTCCGCCGTGCCAAGCCGGCGTCGAAAGAGGATCTGATCGGCTTCTTCGAGCATATCGAGCGCGAGCTCGACCGCACGGAATTCTTATTTCCACCGGCCAAGCGGGCGGCAATGGTGCAGAATTTGCGTAATATGTGGCACCGCGCCGGACTGACGTACCAAGAAGTGCAGACGCTGCGCGGCATGGTGCGCTCGCTCACGGGCGACAAGAGGCGCGGCAAAAAGGGCGAGACATGATCAGACACGGCTACGCGAGCGCGAACGAACTCCAACTTCACTATGCGGCGTCGGGCAACAGCGATGCGCAACTGCTTCTGTTCCTGCACGGCTTCCCGGAGTTTTGGTATGCTTGGCGGCATCAATTGGCGGACCTCGCTGACGGCTATCATTGTGTCGCGCCCGATCTGCCTGGCTACAATTTATCGTCAAAACCAACCGACGTCGCGCGCTATCGCACCAAGCGTCTGATCGACGACGTTGCGGCGTTTGCCAAGCCGTTTGCCGGCAAGCGTAAGTTCACGCTGATCGCGCATGATTGGGGCGGGGCGCTCGCTTGGGCGTTTGCGATCAAGCGGCCGGAACTGATCGATCGCCTGATCATCATCAACGCGGTGCATCCCGGCGCGTTTCAGCGCGAGCTGGCGAAGAACCCGGCGCAAGGGGCAGCGTCGCAATATATCCATGACCTGCGCGCCGACGGCGCCGAGGCGAAGTACGCGGCGAACGACTTTGCGCTGCTGTGGCGTTCGCTGGAGAAGACCGCGGCGGCGGGTCATCTGACGGCTTCTGATCGGGCGGCGTTCGTCAAAGCTTGGTCGGAGCCGGGCGCACTGACCGGCATGTTCAATTGGTATCGGGCGATGCGCTTCGATCCGCCGAAACCCGGCGCCGAGCCGGCGGCTGAACTCTACAACGACGAAGCGCTGAGCGTTCGCGTGCCGACGCTGGTTGTCTGGGGGATGCAAGACACCTCGCTCTTGCCGGGCTGTGCCGAAGGCCTGGAACGCTGGGTGCCTGAGGTCGAGGTCAAGAAAGTGCCGGACGGCAGCCACTGGATCGTATACGAGAAGCCGCGCTTCATCAGTGAAACGATCCGCGGCTGGCTGGCACCCGGTCAGGCGTAGGTCGCCATGCTTTCGGCAACCAAGCCTTGCGCGTTGAAGACGAAGGTTTCGACCACATGCTGGCCGCGATGATTGCGGTAAGAAATCGACAGGCTGTCGCTGCCGACATAAACGCGCTCGAGGTGGAAGCGCAGGTCCTTGATCTGAGACAGGGCTTTGCTCCAATACCGCGCCAAGGCGGCTTTGCCGGAGACGGAATCAATCGGCTCGCCCATCACCGCGGCGATGCGCGGGGAATGAAAGACCACATCTTCAGCGTAGTGGCTGAGGATGGCGTTCAGGTCGTAGCTGTTCCAGGCGGCGATCCAATCAGCGGCGAAGTGCTCGGCCCAGGGTCGGTCGATCATGTGGCTCTCCAGGGCAGGCACTTTAGCCGGGGCGGGCCGGTTTGACAGGTCAGACGGCGCCCCCTAAAACCCGCCGCTCGCCTGGGGATTGCCCTTGGCATAGGAAGCACCCGCGGCGGGGAAGCCCCCGTCTGTCGGCCCAGGGAGACCTGAGCAAAGGAGGGCGCGTTTCCATCACTTTGCGATAGGAAAACCGCGATGACGAAGCGCCTTGAATCCAAATACAAAATCGATCGCCGCATCGGCGACAATCTCTGGGGCCGACCGAAGAGCCCGCAGAACACCCGCGAATACGGCCCCGGCCAGCACGGCCAGCGGCGTAAGTCCAAGATCTCGGACTATGGCGTGCAGCTCAAGGCCAAGCAGACGCTGAAGGGCTATTACGGCAACATCACCGAGCGTCAGTTCCGCAAGATTTACGCCGAAGCGCAGCGCCGTCGCGGCGACACCGGCGAGAACATGATCGGGCTGCTTGAGCGCCGCCTCGACGCCGTGGTCTACCGCGCGAAGTTCGTGCCGACGGTTTTTGCCGCGCGCCAATTCGTCAATCACGGCCACGTTTCGGTCAACGGCCGCCGCGTCAATATCCCGAGCTACACCGTCAAAGAGAATGACGTCATCGAAGTGCGCGGCAAGGCGCGCGAGATGGTGCTGGTTCTGGCGGCGATGGAGTCGCCCGAGCGCGACACGCCCGATTACGTCGAGGTCGACCGCACCAAGATGCAGGCCAAATTCCTGCGCACGCCAAAACTTGGCGACGTGCCCTATGCCGTGCGCATGGAGCCGAACCTGGTCGTCGAGTTCTATTCGCGCTGAGGCGAGAAGCGGTCTAAGTTTCGCGGCGCTGCCTTCGGGCGGCGCCGTTTTGCTTTGAAGGCGCGCTGCTTTTGCGGCAAGGGAGACGTGGCCCATGGATCTGCATTTGCGCGGTAAGACAGTCCTCATCACCGGCGCTTCGAAAGGCATCGGCGCAGCGGCGGCCGAAGCGTTCGCCGAAGAGGGTTGCCATCTGCATCTGGCGGCGCGCAACGAGCAGGCGTTGGCCGATGTGGCAGGGCGGTTGCGCTCGGCGCATCAGATCAACTGCAAGGTCCACGCGGTCGATCTGCGTCAGCCTGAGGACATCGCGCGGCTGGCGAAGGCGGCGTCCGATGTCGACATTCTTGTCAACAACGCCGGCGATATCCCCGGCGGTTCGCTTGCCAAGGTCGATGAAGCGACTTGGCGCCACGCTTGGCAGCTCAAGGTGTTCGGCTACATCGATCTGACGCGGCTCGTCTATGCGCAGATGAAGGCGCGCGGCGGCGGCGTGATCATCAACGACATCGGCGCCGCGGGCGAGCGCTTCGATGCCGACTATATCGCCGGATCGGCCGGGAATGCGGCGCTGATGGCATTCACCCGCGCGCTCGGCGGCAAAAGTCTCGACGACAAGATTCGCGTCGTCGGCGTCAATCCTGGTCCGGTCGAAACGGACCGCATCGTCAGTTTGATGAAAGCCGGCGCTAAGAGCCGCTTCGGCGATGAGAGCCGGTATCGCGAATTGATGGCGCGCTTTCCGCTCGAGCGGGCCGCGAAGCCGCGGGAGATCGCCGATATGATGGCGTTCCTTGCCTCCGACCGGTCGGCATATACCAGCGGCGTGATCGTCACCATCGACGGCGGGATCTGCGCCCGCCCTTCATAGCTTCGCGCCGGTTTTCATCTTGCGGCAAGAGCGCGGGCGAAGAGGTCGGCGTCGACATTGCCGCCCGAGAGAACGACGGCGACAGTCTTGCCCTTGGCGTCGATCTTCTTCGACAGCAATGCCGCAAGGCCAACGGCGCCGCCCGGTTCGACCACGAGTTTGAGTTCCTTGAAGGCCGCCGCCATTGCGGAAAGGGCCTGGCCGTCGCTGACGGTCAGGACCCCTGCCAAGAGCTTGCTGTTGATCGGGAACGTCAGTTCGCCGGGCATTTGCACCTGCAGCGCATCGCAAATCGACTTGGCGCCGCGGTCGTTTTCGAAGCGCTCGCCGGCCGCAATGGAGCGTGCGGTGTCGTCAAAGGCTTCCGGTTCGACGCCGAAGACTTTGGTGCGCGGCGATAGGGCCGCCATCGCTGTCGAAACGCCGGCCGCCAAGCCGCCACCGCCACAGGGCGTCAGCAGAATGTCGAACGTAACGCCCAGGGCGGCTGCGTCTTCGGCAATCTCCAACCCGATCGTGCCTTGGCCGGCCATCACATTATGATCGTCGTAAGGCGGCACCAGAACCAAGCCGCGTTCCTCAGCAAGCCGGCGGCCGATGGCGGCGCGATCTTCGGTGGCGCGATCGTAGAGAACGACTTCGCCGCCGAGCGCGCGCGTGTTGTCGAGCTTCAGCCGCGGCGCGTCCGCCGGCATGACGATGACGGCGGAGGTGGCGAGATCGCG
>Ga0209069_10001219_pt1 | contig 12946 bp, 13 predicted proteins | sample Str013_2_FD_187202 | JGI IMG/M metagenome (GOLD analysis project Ga0209069, IMG submission 187202) | Freshwater sediment microbial communities in response to fracking from Pennsylvania, USA - Straight Creek_MetaG_SC_2013 (SPAdes) (version 2) | ecosystem: Environmental > Aquatic > Freshwater >...
CGTTCATGGGCTATTCCGGCGCGACCTACCTGATTCAGGAAGTCTGCAATGCGCTGTTCGATGCGCTGTTCAACATCCTGCCGCTGGCGAGCGATCTCGACCGGGTCGATCCGACCCCGGCTCGGCTTCATGAAGAAATCCTGTGGAGCGAAGAGGCCAAGGCGCTGCTCGACGAGGTGCTTGAGGCGCATCCGGTGCTGGTGCGCATCTCCGCCGCCAAGCGTCTGCGCGATGCCGCGGAGAGTAGCGCGCGCCGCGCCGGCGAAGGGCGCGTTACCGCTGACTTCGTCACGAAGGCCCGCTCGGCCCTGATGGACGGAGCGCCCGCATGAGAATGAACGAAGCCAATTTGTTTCCGGTGATTCCGCATCTGTATGTGGAACGCCACACTCCGGAGGTGACGTCGATGTCCGACTATGTCCACACCGGCCGCCGTTCGAAACTCCCGGTCGAGAGCGGGACGATCGAGTCGCGGCTCATGTTCGGCGCCTGTTACGTGCTGTTTCTGTTCAGGGCAGTCGCCATCCGACTGATGCCCTGGCACAAGCAAGCGGACTTTGGCCGATCCAGCCATCGAAAATCGATCTTTGCCGAGGCCCGCAGTGAAGCGGGCACCATTGTGACGTCGTCGTTCATGGGCCTGTAACCGGAATCTCGTCCGGCGGTGCCGGGCGGATAACTGCCGTTTCGAAGGAGATTCGGCATCTCGCTGCCGCCCACGCTCGGGCGGCGAACGGCCGCAAGGCCATCACCAGGAGGAATACCAAATGAAGGACGGTTCCCTCTCGGGGCTTACGGAAGCTGAAGCCAAGGAATTCCACACGATATTCATGACGAGTTTCTTTCTCTTCACGGCTATCGCGGTGGTCGCCCACATCCTTGCCTGGATGTGGCGTCCCTGGCTGCCGGGCCCCGGCGGTTACAAAGCAGCGATGGATGGCATCCAGCACCTCGCCAGCGTTTCCTTGTCGTATCTGACTTAACGGGAGGCAAACATGTGGCGAATTTGGCTTCTATTCGACCCGCGGCGTGCGTTGATCATGCTCTTCACGTTCCTGTTCGGACTGGCGATCGTGATCCATTTCATTCTGCTCTCGACCGACCGGTTCAACTGGTTGGATGGACCTCGCAAGGGTCCGGGGAAGGCGTCAGAGATTTCTCTGCCTTACACACCACCAAGCATGCCGTCCTGACGGCATGACCAACAGCCTATCGGAACGGGCGAGGCCGGATAGAGCGGCCGGTCTCGTCCGCTTCCGGTAGCTAACAGGCGGAAGTCGACAACGAGACGACAACGAGCGGTGTTTTTCAGAATTCGGACGCGGAGGAACGATCGATGGCGATGCTCAGCTTTGAAAGGAAATATCGCGTTCGCGGCGGAACGCTCATCGGAGGCGACCTGTTCGATTTCTGGGTCGGTCCGTTCTATGTGGGGTTCTTCGGCATGACGACGGTGTTCTTTGCGTTGGTCGGCATCGCGATGATCCTTTGGGGCGCTGCGCTCGGCCCGACCTGGAACCTGTGGCAGATCAGCATCAACCCGCCTGATGTGAAATACGGCCTGTCCTTTGCGCCTCTGCAGGAGGGCGGCATCTGGCAGATCGTGACGATCTGCGCGCTCGGCGCATTCGTGTCATGGGCGCTGCGTGAAGTCGAAATCTGCCGCAAGCTCGGCATCGGCTATCACGTGCCGTTCGCCTTCAGTTTTGCGATCTTCGCCTATTTCACCCTGGTCGTGATCCGGCCCGTGCTGATGGGATCGTGGAGCTATGGATTTCCGTACGGCATCATCAGCCATCTCGATTGGGTGTCGAACACCGGCTATACCTACGGCAACTTCCACTACAATCCCGCCCATATGATCGCCATCACGTTCTTCTTCACGACGTGCCTGGCGCTGGCGCTGCACGGTGGCCTGATCCTGTCGGCGAGCAATCCCGACAAGGGCGAGCCGGTCAAGTCGCCCGAGCACGAGAACACCATCTTCCGCGACCTGATCGGCTACTCCGTCGGCACCCTCGGCATTCACCGCCTCGGGCTGTTCGTGGCGCTATCGGCGGTGTTCTTCAGCGCCGTCTGCATCGTGATCTCCGGACCCCTGTGGTCGGAGGGTAACGCCTGGTCCGAATGGTGGAACTGGTGGCGCAATCTTCCGATCTGGTCCTCCAATTAAATCCGGTCATCAGAAAGAGCACTCGTCATGGCCCAGTATCAAAACTTCTTCACGCAGGTGCAGGTTCGCAGCACCGTCTATCCCGGTATTCCCCTGCAGCCAGGGACGTGGGTTCGCACCGGGGAGGGAAAGTTCAACTATTGGCTCGGGAAGATCGGCGACGCCCAGGTCGGTCCGATCTACCTCGGTTTCACCGGCCTCGCCTCGATCATGTGCGGCATTGTCGCGATCGAGATTATCGGCCTCAACATGATGGCTTCGGTGAACTGGAGCCCGATCGAATTCGTGCGCCAGCTGCCGTGGCTCTCGCTCGACCCGCCGAAGCCCGAATACGGCATCAGTTTTCCGCCGCTCAAGGAGGGCGGATGGTGGCTGATGGCGGGCTTCTTCCTGACCACTTCGATCCTGCTGTGGTGGACAAGGACCTACCGCCGCGCACGTGCGCTCGGCATGGGCACCCACGTATCCTGGGCGTTTGCCTCCGCGATCTGGCTCTATCTGGTGCTGGGCTTCATCCGTCCGCTGCTGATGGGGCATTTCAGCGAAGCGGTTCCTTTCGGAATCTTCCCGCATCTCGACTGGACCAACAACTTCTCCATCACCCACGGCAACCTGTTCTACAATCCGTTCCACATGCTTTCGATCGCGTTCCTGTATGGATCGGCTTTGTTGTTCGCGATGCACGGCGCCACCATCCTCGCGGTCAGCCGCTACGGCGGCGAGCGCGAACTCGAGCAGATCGTCGATCGCGGCACGGCGCTGGAGCGGGCCGCGTTGTTCTGGCGCTGGACCATGGGCTTCAACGCCACAGCAGAATCGATTCACCGCTGGGCGTGGTGGTTCGCCGTGCTCTGCCCGTTATGCGGAGGTATCGGAATTCTTCTCTCCGGCACCGTCGTCGACAACTGGTTCGACTGGGGCGTCAAGCACGGATTGGCGCTGCCGAGATAGGCGATCGAGCGAACAGCCGCGGATTCCAAGACGCGCGCGCCGGCAACAGAAATGCCATTCCGGCGTGCGCAAGCCTCCCTCGTCTCGCAGATTCAGCCAGCCTGATCCTGCCGGGGACGATACGGCGGCGAGCAGATGAGGTCGAACTCCGTGCGACACGCGTCCGCCGATAATAAAAAGCCGGGTTGGAACAACGCTGGAGTGGAGGGTCACTGGTTGGTGGAGGATATTTGCCCTGGTGCAGGTGTTCAAATCTCCGAAGGAATCGCTGGGCGATCTCGGTGCCCTGTCGGCCGCGAACCTGATTGCGGCCGCGACCGACGTCGCCGTCGTGGTCGACGGGCAGGGATTCATTCGCGACGTCGCGTTCAACAAGGACGAGCTGTCGCTCGAACTGGACGCGCAGGGCCGATGGATGGGTTCGAAACTCGCCGAGATCGTAACCCCGGAGACCCGAGCGAAGGTCGGGGAATTGCTTCAAGATGCGACGGTGCGAAAATCCTCGCATTGGCGCCAAGTGAACCATCCGTCGCCCGGCGGGGAAGATATCCCGGTGCTGTATTCGGCGATCAATATCGGGCGCAACGACCGCTTCGTGGTGGTCGGCCGCGATCTGCGCCCGCTCGCCATCATGCAGCAGCGGCTGATCAATGCCCAGCAATCGATGGAGCGGGATTACGTCCGCCTTCGTCATGCCGAAACCCGTTACCGGCTGTTGTTCCAGGTATCGTCGGAAGCCGTCATGATCGTTGACGCCGGCAACAACACGATCGTCGACGCCAACCCGGCGGCACTTGCGCTGTTCGACGAGAGCGCGCCGCGGCTTCTCAAGTCCGGCCTTGCGGGCCATTTCGATGCGACCGGCATGCAGGCGATCGAGACGCTGCTGGCGGAAGTGCGCGCCACCGGCCGCGACAACAGCGCGCGCGCGCAGCTCTCGAACAGCCGGCGTGAATGCAGCATCGCCGTGTCGCTGTTCCGACAGGAGAACGCGTCACTGTTTCTCGCCCGCTTGTCTTCGGACGCGTCGGCGTCGGGAAGCGCCGCCCTGAAGGCAACCTCCACACTGCTGAAGTACTTCGAGGCCGCTCCCGACGGGCTCGTCATCACAGACTTCGACGGCCGCATCGTGACGGCGAACGCCGCGTTTCTCGAGATGGCCCAGCTCAGCAGCTCCGAACAGGCGCGCGGCGAACTGCTCGATCGTTGGCTCGGCCGGGCCGGCGTCGATTTCAGCGTCGCATTGGCCAATCTCCGGCAGAGCGGCTCGATCAAATTGTTCGCGACGGCGGTGCGCGGCGAATACGGCGCGAGCGCAGAAGTCGAGGTGTCGGCCGTATCGCTAACCGGCGGCGACGACAAGCCCGGCATTGGCTTTGCGATCAGAAACGTCGAAAAGCGGCTGTCGGCGGCCTCGACGTCGACCGGCGAACTGCCGCGCTCGATGGCGCAACTGACCGAGCTCATCGGCCGGGTGCCGCTGCGCGATCTGGTTCGGGAGACCACCGATGTGATCGAGAAGCTCTCCATCGAGGCCGCGCTGGAGTTGACGGGCGACAACCGCGCCTCGGCGGCTGAAATGCTCGGCCTCAGCCGCCAGAGCCTTTACGTCAAGCTCCGCCGCTTCGGGCTCGACGACCACGCAACCGATGACGAGGCCGAAGATGAATAGCACCGTGGCCCATCGCGCTTCGCCGCTGGTCGTGCTGGAGTTGCTGAAGCCGATCACCTGGTTTCCACCGATGTGGGCGCTCGGTTGCGGCATCGTTTCATCAGGCGTTTCGCCGGGACAGCGCTGGCCGCTGGTCGCGGCCGGCGTATTGCTGGCAGGGCCGATGGTGTGCGGCACCAGCCAGGCCGTGAACGACTGGTATGACCGCCATGTCGACGCCATCAACGAACCCGACCGGCCGATACCGTCGGGGCGCATCCCCGGACGTTGGGGAATTTATATCGCCGCGATCTGGACCGCGCTGTCGCTGCTGTTGGCGACATCGCTCGGCAAATGGGGTTTCGTCGCAGCCGTGGTCGGACTTGTGCTGGCATGGGCGTATAGCGCGCCGCCGATCAGGCTGAAACAGAACGGCTGGTGGGGCAATGCGGCATGCGGGCTCTGTTATGAAGGCCTGCCCTGGTTCACCGGCGCTGCGGTGATGAGCGCGTCGATGCCGGACTGGCGCATTGTCGTCATCGCGCTGCTCTACAGCATCGGCGCCCACGGCATCATGACCTTGAACGACTTCAAGTCGGTCGAGGGCGACAAGCGGATGGGAATCGATTCGCTTCCGGTGCTGCTCGGCGTCGGCAACGCCGCGCGGTTTGCCTGCCTGGTGATGGCGTTGCCGCAAGCGGCAGTGGTCGCATTGCTGCTGGCATGGCAGCGGCCATACTACGCAGCCGCGGTCGGCGCATTGCTGGTCGCGCAATTCTTTTTGATGGCGCATTTCCTCAAAAGCCCGCGCGAACGCGCACCCTGGTACAACGGCACCGGGATCAGTTGCTACGTGGTCGGCATGCTCGTCAGCGCGTTTGCGCTGGCGGCGATCGGTGCGGTGTGATCATGAGCAACCCAGCGCTTTCCTGGTTCGGCATCTTCAGGCTCGGTCTGGTGCAGACCGGCCTTGGTGCCATCGTGGTCCTCACCACCTCGACGCTGAACCGGGTGATGGTGGTCGAGCTTGCGATGCCGGCAATGCTGCCGGGCGCGCTGGTCGCCATTCATTTCGCGTTGCAGGTTTTCAGGCCGGCATGGGGGCACGGATCGGATCTGGGGGCCCGCCGAACGCCCTGGATCGTCGGCGGGATGGCAGTTCTTGCGACTGGCGGTCTGCTCGCCGCCGTGGCAACGGCCTGGATGACGACGCATCCGCTGTTCGGCATAGCGCTCGCCGTTGTCGCGTTTTGCCTGATCGGGACGGGTGTCGGCGCCGCCGGAACCTCGTTGCTCGTGCTGCTCGCCAAGCGCAGCGACGACAGCCGCCGCGCGGCGGCGGCCACCATCGTCTGGGTCATGATGATCGCGGGCTTCATCGTGACCACGGCCGTTGGCGGCCGTATGCTTGACCCGTTCTCGCCGATGCGGCTGATCGCCGTGTCAGGTTCCGTCTCCGTCGCGGCGATGCTCCTTACCATCGTCGGCGTGTGGGGCATCGAGGGTCGCGATACAGCGGTGGCCGGTGGACCACGACCGGCGCCGCCGTCATCGTCCTTCCGGGCGGCGTTCATGGAAGTGTGGGCCGAGCCCAAGGCGCGGCGGTTTGCGATCTTCGTCTTCGTTTCAATGCTGGCCTACAGCGCCCAGGATCTGATCCTCGAGCCGTTTGCCGGTGTGGTGTTCGGCTTCACGCCGGGGGGCACCACCAGGCTCTCCTCGGTCCAGCACGCGGGCACGCTGATCGGGATGGCGGCCGTACCGCTGATTGGCGCGGTCTATCCCCGCTTGCGCGGAAATCTGCAGATATGGACCGTCGGCGGATGCTTGGCGTCCGCTATTGCCCTGTTGGCTCTGGCGGCGGCGGCGCTGGTCGGGCCGTCGTGGCCCTTGCGCGAGACGGTGTTCATGCTCGGCGTGACCAACGGCGCCTACGCGGTGGCAGCGATCGGTTCGATGATGGCGCTGGTCGGCGCCGGTGGTGAAAAGCGCGAAGGTGTGCGGATGGGCCTGTGGGGCGCAGCGCAGGCCTTTGCATTCGGCACCGGCGGATTCCTGGGAACGCTGGCGAGCGATGTTGCTCGATATTTGCTGTCGTCGCCGGGGCTGTCTTATGCGGTCGTGTTCGCTTCCGAAGCAGGCCTGTTCGTGATCGCGGCCTGGATGGCGGTTTGGGTTCATCGGGCGCCGGAAGGCAATGCCATCAGGCGAGGCGGCCTTGGCGATTTGCGTGCCGCGGTTGCGGGAGGGTGAGGTATGGTCAACTCCGAATTGTTCGACGTGGTGGTCATCGGTGGCGGGCCCTCGGGTGCCACCGCCGCACATGATCTCGCCTGCCACGGGCGAAGCGTATTGCTGCTCGATCGCGCCGGGCGCATAAAACCATGCGGCGGCGCCATCCCGCCGCGGCTGATCCGGGATTTCGACATTCCCGACCATCTGCTGGTGGCGCGGGTCAACTCGGCGCGGATGGTGTCGCCGTCGGACAAGCGGGTCGATATGCCGATCGATGGCGGTTTTGTCGGCATGGTCGATCGCGACGTGTTCGACGAATGGCTGAGAGAGCGGGCGGCGCAGGCCGGCGCCAAGCGGCGGACCGGACTGTTCAGGCGGTTCGAGCGGGACAACGCCGGAACAACCGTCGTGCACTACGAAGAGCGCGCAGGCGACGGAGCATTGCGCGAACGGACCGTTCGGTGCCGCGCGCTGATCGGCGCGGATGGCGCCTTGTCGGCGGTGGCGCGGCAATGCCTCCCCGGCGCCGACCGGCTTGCTTATGTGTTTGCCTATCACGAGATCGTTCGTTCACCGCGTCCGGAAGCCGAATTCGATGGTACGCGTTGTGACGTCTACTACCGCGGCACTGTGTCGCCGGATTTTTATGGCTGGGTGTTCCCGCATGGCGAAACCGTCAGTGTCGGCACCGGTTCGGCCTGCAAGGGGTTTTCGCTGCGCAACTCGGTCGGCGGCTTGCGCGATGCAGCGGGACTCGGCGCCATGGAAACGATCCGGCGCGAAGGCGCGCCGATCCCGCTACATCCGCTGCCGCGGTGGGATGACGGTCACAGCGTCCTGCTCGCCGGCGACGCCGCCGGCGTCGTCGCGCCGGCGTCGGGCGAGGGGATCTATTACGCCATGATCGGCGGGCGGTTGTCGGCGGAAGCGGTCGACGAATTTCTCGAGACTGGCGACGCCCGGGCCCTGCGCGTGGCGCGAAAGCGCTTCATGCGGATGCACGGCATGGTGTTCCGCATCCTCGGCATCATGCAATGGTATTGGTATTCGAATGACCGCCGGCGCGAGCGCTTCGTCAGCATCTGCCGCGACCGCGATGTCCAGAAGCTGACCTGGGATGCCTACATGAACAAGGAACTGGTGCGGGCCAAGCCGATCGCGCATATCCGGATATTCTTCAAGAACCTCGCCCATATGGCTGGGCTGGCCTCGGCGTAATGGCAGCGCGGCGCGGCTTCTGGAAACCGGTCCTGATCGCGGCGGCGGTCGCGCTCTTGATCGCCGGGCTCGGCGGAACACTGACCGACACCGGGCCGTGGTATCAAGACCTGCGTAAGCCGCCCTGGCAGCCACCGAACTGGCTGTTTGCGCCGGCCTGGACACTGATTTTCGCGCTGGCGACGGTGTCCGCGGTCTATGCCTGGCGCAACGCGCAAAGCCGCGTGCGACGCGAATGGGTCATCGGACTGTTTGCGTTCAATGGATTTCTCAATGTGCTGTGGAGCACCTTGTTCTTTGCCCTGAGGCGGCCGGACTGGGCGCTGATCGAGGTGGTGTTTCTCTGGTTCTCGATCCTGCTGCCGGTCGTGGTGTTCTGGCGTGGTGCGAGGCCAGCCAGTTTCTATTTGCTGCCGTATCTGGCGTGGGTGTCGTTTGCGGCTTTTCTCAATCTGACCGTGGTTCGCCTGAATGCGCCGTTCGTTTAGCGGCGCGAGGATCGGGTTGCCGGCGCGCGGTCGCCATGGGATCGTCGGACATGGCTGATCTCTTTGCGAGCGGACGCCTCGTTGACTTCATCCTGATTTTGGTCGTCCTCGAGGCTGCGGTGTTGTTCCTGGTTTGGCGCTACGCCCGCTGGGGTATCGCGCCTGGCGATTTACTGCCGAATCTGTGCGCTGGCGCATTTCTGCTGCTGGCCTTGCGCATCACACTCGGCGGTGGCGGATGGATGCCGCCAGCGGCTTTCTTGCCGCCGCGGGCGCGGCGCATCTGATCGATGTCAGCCGGCGATGGCGAGGGTAACGCCGGCTGAAGGCATCGCGCTGATCTGGCGGAATTACTTCTTGTCGGAGAATTTGTTGATGTAGGCGATGACGTCCTTGCGCTGCTGCTCGTCGCTAAGGTGGAATGCCATCTTGGTCGAACCGGTGGCGAGTTCCGGTTTGCCCTTGTCGGTCAGGAATTTCTTCAGGAAGGCATTGGGATCAGGCAGATACTGCATGATCAGATCGTCGGACCATACGAGGCCGTTCTCGCCCGCGGCCTTGTTCAGCGCCGAATAGGCGAAGCCGGGAGCGGTGCCCGATTGCCGGCCGATCACGCCGGTCAGGACTGGACCGATCAGGTTTTTCGCGTCGGGACCAATACGATGGCAGGTCATGCACTGCTTGAAAACCTGCTCGCCTTTGTCGGCGTCCTGGGCGTAGGCGCCGCCGCTGGAAAGAGCTACGGCAACTGCAACAAAGGCTAGAACTGTAGGTTTGGTGACCACGTCGCTCTCCCTGACTTCATTTTCGATTCTGCTGTTAAGATACGTTGACATATAAAAATATCAAACGTTCTTGTCGGTATTGCTCTGTTTCCGAGCCGAATTCGGTCGGAATGATCGAGCCTCTCCCCGCTTGGAGCGGAATTAACCGCAAAGCAGTCCTTGGGTTCCGAGCGACTGTAAAGTATATGTGACAACTAAAACGTTCAAAATAAAGGTGTTTCTTGACTTGGTGCCAGATTCTGCGCAATCCTAGGGAGCTATCCACGGATTTCCGGCGTTGAGTGTCAGGTAGCATTGGCATATTCCGTGCATTGGTTTGACTGTCGCTATTTTCGAAGGCTTCTCGGAGCAAACGCTCCCAGGCAAATGATCGGCAGATAGAAGAATGGCCGCCTTACCGACCGTACAGCCCGACATCACGTTGCTCCTGGACATGGAAGGCGTGATCCGCGAGGCGACCTTGTCGCCCGCGATGAGCGGCGAAAGCGTCGATGGTTGGCTCGGACGCCCTTGGGTCGAAATCGCCGGCGAAATCGGCGGCGACAAGGTCAAGCGCATGGTCGACGACGCGCGCGCCAGCGGCATTTCGGCTTTCCGCCAGATCAATCAGCGTTTCCCGAGCGGGCTGGAAATTCCGATGGAATTCACCACCGTGCTGCTCGGTGGCCGTGCGGGAATGCTGGCGATCGGAAAGAACCTGCAGGCGGTTGCCGAACTTCAGTCGCGCCTGATCGCCGCGCAGCAGACGATGGAGCGGGACTACTGGAAGCTCCGCGAAATCGAAACCCGTTATCGCCTGGTATTCGACGCCTCGAACGAAGCCGTGATGATCGTGTCCGCGGCCAATCTGCGGATCATCGAAGCCAACCGTACCGCGGTCGAGGCGCTCAACTCCCCGCGCCGCCGCAACGAGGATCTTGGCGGCCGCGAGCTGCTTCACGACGTGGCAGCGGAAGACCGCGAGGCCGTTCGTGAAATGCTGGCGCGCATCCGCGAGCGCGGCAAGGCGTTGAGCATCCTGGTTCATCTCGGCGTCGAGGCGAAGCCGTGGATGCTGCGCGGATCGCTCATTACGGCCGAGCCGGGGCACATTTTTCTGCTGCAGTTTACCGCCGCGTCCAGTCTGCCGGCGCCGAAGGAAAACGGTGACCATTCCACCATCGAGGACCTGGTCGATCATTTGCCCGACGGCTTCGTGGCGCTCGATGAAACCGGCGTTATCCGTCACGCCAATCAGGCGTTTCTCGATCTCGTCCAGCTCGGTTCCAAGGGCTCGGCGATCGGCGAGTCGTTGGGGCGCTGGCTGTGGCAGCCTGGTGCGGACTTGAACGCGCTGCTCGCCAATGTCCAGCGGCACAAGACCGTGCGGCTGTTCACGACGACCATTCGCGGGGAACTCGGCACCGATACCGAGATCGAGATTTCAGCCGGCACCAGCGAAGGCAGCGAAGCGAACCATATCGGCGTTCTGCTTCGCAACGTTTCCCGCCGCCTTCCGTCCCACGGGGAGAGCGATCTGTTGCGCACGGCGTTGGGGTCGATAAGCGAGCAGATCGGAAAATCCTCGTTGCGCAAGCTCGTCAAGAACACCGTGAGCATCGTCGAGCAGCACTATGTGAAGCAGGCGCTCGAACTCGCCGGCGGCAATCGGACGGCGACGGCCGAACTGCTGGGATTGAGCCGGCAGAGCCTTTATGCCAAGCTCAACCTCTACGGCCTCGACGACAAGGGGCCGGATACCGAGGAAACCCCAGAGGATTGAGTTGGCGTTGCATTCTCTCGCCACCCCGGCGTTCGGAAAAGCCGATCTTTCGAATTGCGAACGGGAAGAGATTCATCTCGCGGGCTCCATTCAGCCGCATGGCGCCCTGTTGGTCGTCAGCGAACCCGATCACCGCGTCATCCAGGCCAGCGCCAACGCCGCCAAATTCCTCAATCTGAAACAGGTGATAGGACTGCCGCTCGCCGAGCTCGACGGCGATCTCCTATTCAGGATCCTTCCTCACCTCGATCCGACTTCGCAGGGCATGCCGATCGGCGTGCGATGCCGGATCGGAAACCCGAGCGCGGAATTCGACGGCCTGCTGCATCGGCCTCCGGCCGGCGGGCTGATCATCGAGCTTGAGCGCGCCGGACCTTCGGTCGACCTCACCAAGCAAATCGCAAGCGCGCTCGAGAAGATTCGGACGGCCTCCTCGCTCCGAGGGCTGTGCGACGAGACGGCGACGCTGTTTCAGGACCGTACCGGCTACGACCGCGTGATGGTCTATCGATTCGACGACGATGGACATGGCGAGGTGTTTTCGGAACGCCGCAAGCCGGACCTCGAGGCCTATCTCGGCAACCGCTATCCCGCGACCGACATTCCGCAGATGGCGCGGCGGCTGTATGAGCGCACCCGGGTCCGGGTGCTGGTCGATGTCGGTTACGAGCCGGTCCCGCTGCAGCCGCGGTTGTCGCCGTTGACGGGAGGCGATCTCGACATGTCCCTGTGCTTCCTGCGCAGCATGTCGCCGATCCATCTGCAATATCTCAAGAACATGGGGGTCGGCGCCACGCTGGTGATCTCGCTGGTCGTGGGCGGCAAACTGTGGGGCCTGGTGGCGTGTCACCATTACGAGCCGCGCTTCATTCATTTCGAACTGCGCGCCGTGTGCGAGCTGCTGGCCGAGGCGATCGCGACCCGCATCGCGGCGCTCGAAAGCTTTGCGCAGAGCCAGTCGGAAATCTTCGTGCAACGGCTCGAACAGCGGATGATCGAGGCGATATCGCGCGAAGGCGACTGGCGCGCGGCGATCTTCGACACCTCGCAATCGATCCTTCAGCCGCTGGGCGCGAGCGGAAGCGCGCTGATCTACGAGGGGCAGATCATCTCGTCCGGCGAGGTGCCGGGGACCCAGGAAATTCGCGAGATCGGCAACTGGCTGGACACCAATCGCGATACAGCCGTGTTCACAACGGCTTCGCTGGGTCTGGAATTCTCTCAATTTGCCGGTATCACCAAAGTGGCGAGCGGCATCGCGGCGACGCCGATCTCGAACAATCCCGGAGAATATCTGATCTGGTTTCGCCCGGAGCGCATTCGTACGGTGACCTGGGGCGGCGATCCGCTCAAGCCATTCGTGATCGGCGACAATCCCTCCGATCTGTCGCCGCGGCGCTCGTTCGCCCAGTGGCATCAACTGGTGGAGGGCACCTCCGAGCCCTGGACGCCCGCCGATATCGCGGCGGCGCGCCTGATCGGCCAGTCCGTGGCGGACTTCGTGCTGCAATTCCGGGCGGTACGCACGCTCATCGTGCAGGACCAACTGGAACAGTTCAGTCGCCACGTCCGTGTTTCCGAGCAGCCGGTGATCATCGCCGACATCGACGGCAAGATTCTCCTGATGAACGAAGCCTTCAGGACGCTGTTGCCGCCGGATCTTTTGGCGGTGCGGCTCGATGA
>Ga0209069_10001221_pt1 | contig 12942 bp, 14 predicted proteins | sample Str013_2_FD_187202 | JGI IMG/M metagenome (GOLD analysis project Ga0209069, IMG submission 187202) | Freshwater sediment microbial communities in response to fracking from Pennsylvania, USA - Straight Creek_MetaG_SC_2013 (SPAdes) (version 2) | ecosystem: Environmental > Aquatic > Freshwater >...
GGCGCCGAGAACCCGGATGATGTCCTGCACCGTGACGGCGTCGTGGTCCGGGTGCCAACAGTCGAAGTCGGTCACCATGGCCACGGTCGCGTAGCAAATCTCCGCCTCGCGAGCGAGCTTGGCCTCCGGCATGTTGGTCATGCCGATGACCGAATAGCCGAGCCCCTTGTAGGTCAGGCTCTCGGCCAATGTCGAGAATTGCGGCCCCTCCATGCACACATAGGTGCCGCCGCGCACGACCGTGATGCCTTCCTGCTCGGCCGCCGCCGCCAAGTGAATGCGCAGCCGCGGCGATACCGGGTGCGCCATCGAGACATGCGCCACGCAGCCCCTGCCGAAGAACGAGCTTTCGCGCTTGTGAGTGCGGTCGACGAACTGGTCGACCAGAACGAAGGCCCCGGGCGGCAGCTCCTCCTTGAACGAGCCGCAGGCGGAGAGCGAGACCAGATCGGTCACGCCGGCCCGCTTGAGCACGTCGATATTGGCGCGATAGTTGATGTCGGAGGGGGACAGCCGGTGTCCCTTGTCGTGGCGCGAGAGGAAGACCACCGGCAGCCCGGCAATCTGCCCGATGCGCAGCGCCGCCGACGGCTCGCCCCAGGGGGAATCGAAGTGCTGCTCGCGCACGCCCTCGAGCCCGGGCAGATCGTAGATGCCCGACCCGCCGATGATGCCGAGGACGGTCTTGGTCACTTAAGGATGCAAATGCGCTTCGCGCCAGATCTTCTTCTTAGTGAAGTAGAGCAGCCCGGCCATCACGATGAGGTAGAACATCACCTGGAAGCCGATCCGCTTTCTCTGGTCGAGATGCGGCTCGGCAGCCCACATCAGAAAGGCGGAGATATCCTGGCTGTATTGCTCCACCGTCTGCGGCGATCCGTCGTCGTAGGTGACCTGGCCGGGAAACAGCGGTTGCGGCATCGCCAGGTTATGGCTGGGGAAGTATTTGTTGTAGAACAAGCCCGACGGGACGGTGACGCCGGCGGGCGGGTTGTCGTAGCCCTTCATCAGCGCCGCGATATAATCGGGGCCCTGCTCCTGATATTGCGTGAACAGGTCGAACACGAAGCCCGGAAAGCCGCGCGGGTAGTCGCGCGCCTTGGCCAGAACCGACATATCGGGCGGCTTGATCGGAAACGCGCTGAGCACGGCCTCGTTGGGAGCCGGGAAATGATCGGCAGCGCTCAATTTATAGGTCGCGGCGAGCGCCGCGGCTTGCGCCGCCGAATAGCCCGGACCGCCCGCATCCGCCAGGTTGCGGAAGGACACCAACGACAGGCTATGACAATTCGCGCAGACGTCATGATAGATCTTGAGGCCCCGTTGGATTTGCCCAGGATCGTACTTGCCGAAAGGACCCGCGAACGACCAGCTGAGCTTTGGCGGCGTGGCCGCTTCCTCTGCGGCGGCAGCCGGCTTGACCAGCGCCACGGAGGCGCCGGCGAGCATGAGGGCGAGGAGCTTGCGCTTAAGGGTCATGACATTCCTCCTCGCTTTTAGGCCTTCGCCCCGGCCGGTCCGCTCACGCCCAGGATCGATTCCGAGATCGAGTTGGGCAGCGGCTTGGTCTTCTCGACGAGACCCAGCACCGGCAGGATGACGAGGAAGTAAGCGAAGTAATAAATGGTGAACAAGCGGGCGAAGATCACGTAAGCGCCTTCCGGCGGTTTCGATCCGAGATAGCCGAGCCCGATGCAGACGATGACGAACACCCAGAAGAATTGCCGGAACAACGGCCGGTAACGCGCCGAGCGCACCGGCGAAGTATCGAGCCAAGGCAGGAAGGCGAGGATCACGATCGATCCCCCGAGCGCCATCACCCCCATGAGCTTGTTGGGGATCGCCCGCAGGATCGCGTAGAACGGCAGGTAATACCATTCGGGTACGATCTCAGGCGGCGTCACCGCCGGATTGGCCGGGATGTAGTTGTCGGCATGACCGAGGTAGTTCGGAACGTAGAACACGAACCAGCCGAACACGATGCAAAACACCATCAGCACGAACGCATCCTTGATGGTCGCGTAGGGAGTGAACGCGACCGTATCCTTCTCCGACTTCGGCTCGATGCCGGCCGGGTTGTTCTGTCCGACCATGTGCAGCGCCCAGACGTGCAGCACGACCACGCCGGCGATGACGAAGGGCAAGAGGTAGTGCAGCGAGTAGAAGCGGTTCAGGGTCGGGTTGCCGACCGCGTAACCGCCCCACAGCCAGGTGACGATCGATTCGCCGACGACCGGAATGGCCGAGAACAGGTTGGTGATGACGGTCGCGGCCCAGAAGCTCATCTGGCCCCACACCAGCACGTAGCCCATGAAGCCGGCCATGATCATGAGGAGGAGCAGGATCACACCGAGAATCCACAGGACTTCGCGCGGCTCCTTGTAGGAGCCGTAATACATGCCGCGAAACATGTGGATGTAGGCGGCGAGAAAGAACATCGACGCGCCGTTGGCGTGCACGTAGCGCAAAAGCCAGCCGAAATTCACGTCGCGCATGATGCTTTCGACCGAATTGAAAGCCAGGTCGACATGCGGGGTGTAGTGCATCGCCAGCACCACGCCGGTGACGATCTGCAGCGCCAGCATGAAGGTGAGGATGCCGCCGAAGGTCCACCAGTAGTTCAGGTTGCGCGGCGTCGGATAGACGACGAAGGAGGAATAGATCAGTCCGCCGATCGGCAGCCGCCGCTCGAGCCACTTCATGAACCCGCTTTGCGGCTGGTAGGTCAAATTTCCGCTCATGGTGCAACCTTAAGTGTGGGCTGTCTCGGTTTCGCCGATTCGAATCTTGCTGTCGGAAAGGAACAGGTAGGGCGGGACAGGCAGATTCAACGGCGCTGGACCCTGCCGGATGCGACCCGACGAATCGTATTGCGATCCGTGGCAGGGACAGAACCAACCGTCGTAGTCGCCCTGATGGGCGATCGGGATGCAGCCGAGATGGGTGCAGATGCCGACGACGACCAGCCATTGGTCGTGGCCGGCCTTGACGCGCGCCTCGTCGGTCTGCGGGTCGCGCAGGCTGTTCGGGTCGACCGCGCGCGCCTCGTCGATCTCCTTCTGGGTGCGGTGGCTGATGAAGATCGGCTGACTGCGCCAGAACACCTTGACGATCTGCCCGGCGGCGATCGGGGCAAGATCGATCTCCACCGGCGCGCCGGCCGCGATGGTCGAGGCGTCCGGGTTCATCTGCGCGATGAGCGGCACCAGCGCCGCCGCTGTTCCGACGGCAGCCACGGACCCGGTCGCGATATAAAGAAAATCGCGACGCGTCGGCTCGGCCGAAGACATCGTTGTCACGTTTGCAATCCCTTTCTTATCCTCGATCCACCCACACGCCCCGCTGCGGCGCTCCCTTCCCCAAAAGGGCGCCACCCAGCAATGGCGGGCGAACCTGCCGCTTTCCGTCCCGGGGACAGGAGGCCAAGCGGCACCACCCAGCGAGGTTCTATTGGCACCCTTGACGGGGGAGCGCAAGTGCGCCATCGCCCCAATGCCCAGGCTAAGCGTAAGAAATTGATTGCACCTCAGCGCCCTGCCCGGGCCTATCCTCGTGCCGGCTGGGCCAACACGGATCGGGCCAATGCGAATCGCGCTCTATGAGCCCGACATTCCCCAGAACACCGGCACGATTCTCCGCCTGGCGGCTTGCCTCGGCCTCGCTGCGGATATCATCGAGCCGGCCGGATTCCCGATCTCCGATCGCGCCTTCCGCCGCGCCGGGATGGACTATCTCGACCAGGTGACCATCCGGCGGCACGGGAGCTTCGAGGCATTCGCGGCCTGGCGGGAGGAAGCGGGCGTCCGACTCATCCTGTTCACGACGGGCGCCGACACCTCCTATCTGGACCACGCGTTCCGCGACGACGACGTGCTGCTGTTTGGCCGGGAATCCGCCGGCGCGCCCGAAACGGTGCACCGGGCCGCGCAGGCGCGGCTCGTCATTCCCATGCGGCCGGGAATGCGTTCCCTCAATGTGGCGATGGCAGCCGCGATGGCGATCGGGGAGGCCGTGCGGCAAACCGGCGGTTTTCCTGCGGGCATGGCTGCGGGCATGGCTGCGGGCATCGCATCAGGATCCGCTTGAGCAGATCGAGAATTTTCCCCAAATACTGATGGGACCAACCCGGAGAAGCTTTGGTGGCTTACGCGGTCAAGGAAATCTTTCTGACCCTGCAGGGCGAAGGCGCCCAGGCGGGGCGGACGGCCGTGTTCTGCCGGTTCGCGGGCTGCAACCTCTGGTCCGGGCGGGAGACCGACCGCGCCGCCGCGCAGTGCCGCTTCTGCGATACCGATTTCGTCGGCACCGACGGCACGGGCGGGGGCTCGTATGGGAGCGCGCGCGCGCTCGCCGACCGGATCGAGGCGGAATGGGGCAGCGGGCCGGATCACCGCTATGTGGTCATCACCGGCGGCGAGCCGCTGCTGCAGATCGACGACGCCTTGCTGGTGGCGTTGCACGCGCGCGGATTTGCGATCGCGGTCGAGACCAATGGAACCATCGATCCGCCCGCCGGTCTCGACTGGATTTGCGTGAGCCCGAAGGCCGGAACCAAGCTTCGCATTCGATCCGGTCACGAGATGAAGCTGATATTCCCGCAAGCCGACGCGCCGCCCGAGGCCTTCGCCGGCCTCCCGTTCGAGCGCTTCTCGCTGCAGCCCATGGACGGACCGCAGCTCGCCGACAACACGGCGCGCGCCATCGACTATTGCCTGCGCCATCCGCAATGGCGGCTCAGCCTGCAAACGCACAAGACCGTGGGAATTCGCTGATGTGGGAGCTCACCAAATCATTTCGGTTCGAGGCCGCGCACGCGATCGCCGGCACGACGCTGGGAGCGGCCGGCGAGGAGATCCACGGCCATTCCTATCGGGCCGAGGTCACGATCCGCGGCATTCCGGATGCCGCCACCGGAATGATCGTCGACCTGGGCGTGCTGGACCAGAGGCTGGCGGACATCCGGGGCCGGCTCGACCACAAGCACCTCAACAAGATCAGCGCGCTCGGGTCGCCGACCCTGGAGCATCTGGCGCGCTTCATCTGGGATCACGTGCAGGAGGCCGGAAACGTCACCCGCGTCACCGTGTTCCGCGACTCGTGCGCGGAATCCTGCAGCTATCAAGGGTCGATAGGTGGGTAACCGCATGGACGCCGGACTGCTGGAAGCCCACAAAGCCCGCGCCCGCGCCTGGTTCGAAGCGCTGCGCGACGACATCTGCGCGGCGCTCGAGGGGCTCGAGGACGGATTGCCGGCCGGCGCACCGCGCACCACGCCGGCGGCGGGACGGTTCGTGCGCACGCCCTGGTCCCGCACCGATCACACCGGCGCGCCGGGCGGCGGCGGCGTCATGTCCATCCTCAAGGGGCGCGTGTTCGAGAAGGTGGGAGTTCACGTCTCGACCGTATTCGGCGAGTTCGCGCCCGAATTCCGCAAGGACATTCCGGGCGCCGACAGCGACCCGCGCTTCTGGGCATCGGGCATCTCGCTGATCGCCCATCTGCACAATCCCAATGTGCCGGCGGTCCATATGAACACGCGCTTCGTGGTCACCACCAAAGCGTGGTTCGGCGGCGGCGCCGACCTGACGCCGGTGCTCGATCGGCGGCGCAATCAGGACGACCCCGACACGCGCGCGTTTCACGCCGCCATGCAGGGAGCCTGCGACGCTCATGCGGCGGTCGCTCCCTATCAAAAGTACAAGCAATGGTGCGACGACTATTTCTATCTCAAGCACCGCCAGGAGATGCGCGGCATCGGCGGCATTTTCTACGACTATCTCGATGGCGGCGACTGGGAGGCCGATTTCGCCTTCACGCAGGACGTTGGCCGCGCCTTCCGCACCATTTATCCCGAGCTGGTGCGCCGCAATTTCAGCGCGCCCTGGACGGCGGCCGACCGCGAGGAGCAGCTCATCCGGCGCGGCCGCTATGTCGAGTTCAACCTGCTCTACGACCGCGGCACCATCTTCGGGCTCAAGACCGGCGGCAATGTCGAGTCGATCCTCTCCTCGCTGCCCCCGGTGGTGAAGTGGCCGTGAGACGGCTCGATGGAACCGCCGTAGCCCGCATGGAGCGAGAGCGCAATGCGGGACAGCAGCCCCGGATTTCGCTGCGCTTCATCCAGGCTACGTGCTCAATCCGCGCTCGGCAGCCGGCGGACGGTGAATTCGATGCGATCGCCGGGCAGCACGCGCCAGGTCTCGATCTCGGTCTGATAGGCGGCCTTGGGAAAGCGCCGGAACAGCTCGCGCGCCATTTCGCGCGCCTCCTCGCGCGGCAGCGCGAAGGTCTCGCGCCGAAACGCGTTCGAGCGCGCCGTGCGGTTGGCGATGGCCGTCGCGGAACGGCGGGCGATGTCGGCGGGACGAACAGCTTGGGCCATGGCGCACCTCGACGGGCGGTCTACCACCAATCGAGGTGTGAGGCGAGTCGCGCGCGCCGGAGGGCTCCTGCACTGATCAATCGGCCAGCACGCGCCGCGCCGCCGCGTCCGCGATCGCCGAAATATCCGCAGCGTCGGTCGGAAAATCCGCCGCGATCCACACCTCCTCGGCGGCGCGCAACGCCGTTCCGAGCGCCGGCCCCTTGGCAACGCCGCGCTGGACGAAATCGGCGGCCTTGAGCGGGAAGTCGGGCGCTGCCCAGCGCTCCGGCAGCCGCGCGAATTCGTGCCAATCGGTATCCGCAACGCCGGCCGGCGAACGCGTCCAGGCCAGCAGCACCCGGTCGGTGAAGCGCTCGCGGCCAAGCCGATAAAGCGCGGCGTGCCCATCCTGCTCGGCGTTCGCGGCGGAGATGCGCCACCATCCATCCGCCATCGCGTGCAGGCGTTCGTGCTCCACATTGGCCAGCCGCAGGCGATCGCGCAGCCGATCCGCATCCTCGACGATGAACAGCGCAAGCGCGCCCAGGCGGCGGACCGGATCGGGGCCAAGTCCCAGCACCGCCTCGATCTCGGTCATGGCGCGCAAGCTCGCCAGCAGCGGCACCCCGGCGAGCACGGACAAGAGCAGGCCGGCTTCGCTCATGACCACCAGCACCGGCACCGCGTGGGCGGCGACCAGGAGCTTGAACATCTCCATCCGGACCCGCTCGCGCGACAAGCGGTCGAGGTGCTGGCGCGCCGCGATGCAGGCCGCAAGGCCGGCCGGATCGGGGGCGCCGTGCCCATAGGCGGCATGGAAACGGAAGAACCGCAAAATCCGCAGATAGTCCTCCGCGATGCGCGTTGCCGGCTCGCCGATGAAGCGCACGCGCCGCAAGTGCAGATCGACCAGGCCGCCGACATAGTCGTGGATGGTGCCGTCGCGGCTGACCGAGAGCGCGTTCATGGTGAAGTCGCGACGCTCGGCATCGCGCCGCCAGTCGCGGCCGAATGCGACCTTGGCGCGCCGCCCGTCGGTCTCGACATCCTCGCGCAACGTGGTCACCTCATGCGGGCGGCCTTGCGCAACCACGGTGACGGTGCCGTGCTCGATGCCGGTCGGCACCGCCTTGAAGCCGGCCGCCTCCACCCGCGCGATCACCACATCGGGCGTGGCGGTGGTGGCGATGTCGACGTCGCCCACCGGCTCGGCGAGCAACGTATTGCGCACCGCGCCGCCGACCACGCGCGCCTCCTCCCCGTCACGATCGAGCAGGCCGAGCAGCACCGCCACGGCGCCGTCCCGCAGCCAGTCGGCTTCGAGCCGCTGCGGCGCGGCGCTCATTTGGTTTGTCCCGGACTGGTTTGTCCCGGACTGAGCCGGCCGTCGTCCACATGCGCCGGCACATAGGTCGAGCCCGCCGGTGCGCCGCCGAACTCGGCCAGCATGACGAAGCTTCCGGTCATCAGGGACAAGGCGGCCATCAGCAGCCATACCAGGCGTATCGGCGACCATGCGGACGGATCCATCACACCCGCGCGCGTCGCCCACAGAAAGACGGCGTAGACCAGGAACGGGACCAGAAACAGCGCCACCTCGGTGAAGACCGGACGGATCATGCGGGCAATTCCCCAGTTTCTGTCGTCAGCCGAGATAGATTCGTTCGTAGAGGTTGCGTAGGATACCCGCAGTCACGCCCCAAATGTAGCGCTCGCCGAACGGCATGGCGTAGTAGCGGCGGATGACGCCCTTCCAGTCGCGACTGTGCAGCGCGTGGTTCTGCGCGTCCATCAGGAACGCGAGCGGCACCTCGAAGGCTTCGTCGACCTCGGAGCGGTTGAGCGAGAGCACGAGGCTCGGATCGATCCGCCCCACGGTCGGCAGGATGCGAAAACCGCTGAAGGTCAGGTAGAGATCGAGGTGCCCGATCGGATCGACCAGGCCGCGGTCGAGGCCGATCTCCTCCTCGGCCTCGCGCAGCGCCGCAGCGACCGGCGAGGCATCGCTCGCCTCGATCTTGCCGCCCGGAAACGCGATCTGTCCGGCATGGCTCTCGAGGTCGGCGGTGCGCAGCGTGAGCAGGACCGTGGGCTCCGGACGGTCGACGACGCCCACCAGCACCGCGGCCGGCCGCGTCGCCGCGACGCCGGCACGCTCCCACAGGGAGGGATCAAGATCGAGATCGCCGCGTGTGGCCGGGACGGCGTGGTCGGTCAATGCGGGCGGCACGTCGAGCGTGAGCCGCGCCCGGGCGCGGGCAAAAAATTCTTGACCGATCGCACGCCGATCGCTCGAAAGCAGGCCGTCCATCACGTGAAATCCCTCAAGCTCGCGGCCGGCTGCATGGCGAAAAACTCCAGGTCCGAAGCGATGCCGAACATTTGCTGACCGCCGACGCCACGCTCCTCGCCAAGCTCCACCAGATCGTAGAACAGGGCGCGTGTCACCTTGGCCCACAAGTTCCGACGCACGTGCAGGTACGGCTTGAGCCCGCCCGTCGCCGGCTCCGGCTCGAACCGCAACGCGTGTTGAGGCCCGCAGGCGACCCAGTCGTCGACATTGGTGCGAAAGTGAAGAATTCGGCAGCTCGGCTGCGTCTCGACTTTCAGCTCCACGGCCAGAAAGGGCGCATCCTCGACCACGATCCCGCATTTCTCGACCGGGGTCACCAGATAGTATTTGTCCCCTTCCCGCTTGAGCACCGAGGAGAAAAGCTTCACCAGCGCCGGCCGGCCAATGGGTGTCTTGAGATAGTACCAGGTGCCGTCGGCTGCGATTCGCAGGTCGAGGTCGCCGCAGAACGGCGGGTTCCAGAGGTGGACCGGCGGCGCGCCCTTGGCCGCAATCGCGCCTACGGCACCCGCGATCCCGTCGAGGCCGATCACCCGTCCCTGCCCTTCCTTCGCCATTGTTTCCCGCAATCCTGCCCCTGCCCGCCGGGATACTCTCGTGATCGTGATCGAAACTCCGCGTCCCCCTTACAGGCGTGAGGCTTGGGGAAGGGCCGCAAAGGCGCAAGACCCGCCACAAAGGCCACGACAAGGCCCAGCATTGGGCCAAAAGACCGGGCGCGCGCATGGCGGGACTGCAGGAGGCAGCCTCGCGCCCGTCGGAAAATAGCGTATTCTGCGCCCGACCGAGAGGAAACCGCCGCGATTCGGCTTCGACCGGCCGAGGCGGCTCACGGATTGCAATATCTGGCTTGCGATAACATGGCTTGAATATTGCTACTTTGCAGAAAGTTATTGTTGCGGAATGTGCCTATTGCGGAGCGTAACAATGTCAAATCGACCCGGGATGACTTATTGGTAACGTTGCATCGATCCGAGTTGCTCATTGCAACGTCAAGGCCGACAATGACAAATTCGACCTACGGACACTTTAAACGCTAGACGGCAGGAGAGAGATGTGATGGCGGCAGCCGGTGGTGAAGTGATCGAAAAGCTCGATGACATGATCGTGCGCCAAGCGGAAGCGACGGGGGCGCAGGTCGCCGCCGCCAAGGACGCGATCAGCAAAGTGATCTTCGGGCAGGAGCGGGTGGTCGAGCAGGCCCTGATCACAGTGCTGTGCGGCGGACACGCGCTGCTGATCGGTCTTCCCGGCCTCGCCAAGACCAAGCTGATCGAGACCATGGGCACGGTGCTCGGGCTGGATGCCCGCCGCATTCAGTTCACCCCGGACCTCATGCCCTCCGACATCGTCGGCAGCGAGGTGCTCGACGAAAGCGTCGGCGGCAAGCGCAGCTTCCGGTTCATCGGCGGCCCGATCTTCGCCCAGCTCCTGATGGCCGACGAGATCAACCGCGCGAGCCCGCGCACCCAGTCGGCCCTGCTGCAGGCAATGCAAGAGCACCACGTGACGGTCGCCGGCAATCGTCACGACGTACCGCATCCCTTTCACGTGCTGGCGACGCAAAATCCGATCGAGCAGGAAGGCACCTACCCGCTGCCCGAGGCGCAGCTCGACCGCTTCCTGATGCAGATCGACGTCGGCTATCCGGACCACGCCTCGGAGCGGAAGATCATCTTCGATACGACCGGCACCGAAGAGAGCAAGCCGAAGCCGACCATGACGGCCGATGAGCTCATTTCCGCGCAGCGCCTGGTGCGCCGCCTGCCGGTCGGCGAATCGGTGGTGGAGGCGATCCTCAATCTCGTGCGCTCCGCCCGTCCGGGCCCCGAAACCGGCGAGCTCGGCAAGCTGATCTCGTGGGGACCGAGCCCGCGCGCCAGCCAGGCCCTGATGCTGGTGGTGCGCGCCCGCGCGCTCCTCGACGGGCGGCTGTCGCCCTCGATCGACGACGTCATGGACATGGCCGAGCCGATCCTCAAGCACCGCATGGCGCTCACCTTCGCGGCGCGCGCCGACGGCCAGAGCATCGAAGCCGTGGTCGCCAAGCTCAAGTCCCGCGTCGGATAGTCTGATGGCGGCACCACGACGAGCGGCGGGGCACGAGATCAAGGCAACCCAGCGGGCCGGCGGCCAGGCCCGCTCGCTCGCGGAATCCATGCCGCGTCTCATCCTCGAGGCGCGCCGCATCGCGGCGACAGTCATTCATGGGCTGCACGGCCGGCGGCGGGCGGGACCGGGCGAGAATTTCTGGCAGTACCGCCGCTTCCTCTCGGGCGAGCCGGCGCGGCGCGTCGACTGGCGCCGCTCCGCCCGCGATGATCAGCTCTACGTGCGCGAGCAGGAATGGGAAGCCGCCCATACAGTGTGGATCTGGCCGGACCGCTCGCCTTCCATGGCGTTCACCTCGCCGCTGGCGCAGGAATCCAAGCTCGACCGAACCTTGGTGGTCGGCTTCGCCCTAGCCGAGGTTCTGGTGCAGGCCGGCGAGCGCGTCGGCATGCCGGGCCTCATGCGGCCGACCGGCAGCCGCAATGTGCTCGACAAGATGGCCAATGCGATCGTGCATGACGTGACCGCGCGCGCGAGCCTGCCGCCGTCGTTTGCGCCATCCGGGCTGGCCGAGATCGTGGTCGTGTCGGACTTCTGGAGCCCTATCGCGGAGGTGCGCACCACGCTCTCGCAGCTCTCGGCGACGGGCGCGCACGGCCACGCCGTGCAGATCGTGGATCCGGCCGAAGAGACCTTTCCATATTCCGGCCGCGTCGAGTTCGTCGAGCCGGAGGGCGGCGGCGAGATCACGGTCGGGCGGGCCGAGGCCTGGAAAGGCGACTATGAGGCGCGAATCGCGCGCCACCGCGCCGAGATCCGGGCGGAGACCGACCGGCTCGGTTGGAGCTTTGCGATCCACCGCACCGACAATCCGGCAACCGAGCTCCTGCTCGCATTGCACGCCCGCATGGGCGCGCCGCCCCCCGGGGCCGCGGTCGGCGGCCGCTTGGGCACGCCGGGATATGCCGGGAGGCACCCATGATGGGACTGATGGGCCTGCCGCTCGCCTTTGCTGAGCCGCTGATGCTGCTGGGACTGTTGAGCCTGCCGGTGCTGTGGTGGCTGCTGCGGCTGATCCCGCCGCAACCGCGCCGCATCGATTTCCCGCCGACCCGCCTGCTGTTCGACCTTGCCCCGAAGGAGGAGACACCGCGGCGCACCCCATGGTGGCTCACGCTGCTGCGCTTGACGCTGGCGGCGCTCGTCATCATCGCGGCCGCCGGGCCGCTCTGGCATCCGCCGGTCGAGACCGCCGTCTCCAAACTGCCGCTGGCGCTGCTCATCGACGACGGCTATCCGGCGGCCGGGACCTGGGAAGCGCGCATGCGCACCGCCGACGACCTGCTGGCGCGGGCGGAGGCGGCCGATCGCGGCGTCGCCCTCATCCGCTTGTCGGAGCCCGCGCGCGACATCTCGATCGAGACCCCGGCCGCGGCGCGCGTGCGGCTCACTCAGATCAGGCCGCAGCCCTATGCGGTCGAGCGCGCCGACACGCTGCCGGCGCTCGGACGCTTCCTGGACGCCACGCCCGACGCCGAGATCGTCTGGCTCTCCGATGGCGTCGATCTCGGCGGCGGCAGCGAATTCGTGGCGGCGCTCGGCCGGCTTATCGGGACCCGGCAGCTCACCGTGATCAAGGGCGGGCTGCCGCCCGCGCATGCGCTGAGCGCAGCCGACAACACAGCCGGTGCCCTCACCGTCAAGGTCTTGCGCTCGGCGACCGGGACGGCGGAAACCGGAACCGTGCGCGGCCTCGACCTCAAGGGCCTGCCGCTCGGCGATACGTCGTTTGCATTCAAGCCCGAAGAGACCGAGACCGAAGCCGATCTCACGCTGCCGGTCGAAATCCGCAACGACATCGCCCGGCTCGAGATCAGCGCCGAGCACTCGGCCGGCGCGGTGCAGCTGCTCGACAAGCGCTGGCGTCGGCGCGCCATCGGCGTCGTCACCGGCTCGACCGCCGACACCGCCCAGCCGCTGCTCGCCTCGACCTACTATCTCGCGCGCGCGCTCGCGCCGTTCGCCGACGTGCGGATCGCGGAGTCGAGCGCGCCGGCGCAGGCGGTGAGCCAATTTCTCGACCAGCGCTTGCCGATGATGATCCTGGCCGATGTCGGCAACGTCGCCGAGGTACACGATCAAATCACGCGCTGGATCGAGGACGGCGGCGTGC
>Ga0209069_10001223_pt1 | contig 12939 bp, 9 predicted proteins | sample Str013_2_FD_187202 | JGI IMG/M metagenome (GOLD analysis project Ga0209069, IMG submission 187202) | Freshwater sediment microbial communities in response to fracking from Pennsylvania, USA - Straight Creek_MetaG_SC_2013 (SPAdes) (version 2) | ecosystem: Environmental > Aquatic > Freshwater >...
CTTCATGAAGCACTATTTCCTGGTCGCCAAGGATGTCGGCGATCTGACCGCCATCCTGTGCGCCGAGCTCGAGGACAGCCAGGCCAAGGCGATGCCGGCGCTCGGCCGCGTGATGGCGAAATTCCGGCCGCGCCGGCGGCGCCATTTGAGCGAATCCGACGACTTCATCGTCGACTACAATCGCATCAACGTGGCCGATCCGCGCGTCTTCGCGCGCGATCCCGTCAACCTGATCCGCATGTTCCATCTGGCGCAGAAGCACGATCTGGCGTTCCATCCGGACGCGCTGCGGCTCGCCACCCGCTCGCTCAGGCTGATCGACCAGGGCCTGCGGGAGAACGCGGAGGCGAACCGCCTCTTCCTCGAGATCCTCACCTCGAATCATGCCCCCGAGATCGTGCTGCGCCGCATGAACGAGACCGGCGTGCTCGGCCATTTCGAGCCCGCCTTCGGCCGCATCGTGGCGATGATGCAGTTCAACATGTACCACCACTACACGGTGGACGAGCACCTCTTGCGCTGCATCGGCATCCTGTCGGAGATCGACGCCGGCACGAGCATTGATACGGGGTTCGCCAGCGAGCTGATGCGCTCGCTGCAGCCGCAGAACCGCACGCTGCTCTACATCGCGCTGTTCCTGCACGACATCGCCAAGGGGCGCGTCGAGGACCACTCGATCGCCGGCGCGCGGATCGCGCGGCGGTTCTGCCCGCGGCTCGGCTGCTCGCCGGCCGAGACCGAGACCGTCGCCTGGCTGGTGGAGCAGCATTTGGTCATGTCGTCGGTGGCGCAGTCGCGCGATCTCTCCGACCGCATGACCATCCAGAATTTCGCCGGCGTGGCCCAATCGATCGAGCGGATGAAGCTGCTCACCATCCTGACCACCGCCGACATCAAGGGCGTGGGACCGGGCGTGTGGAACGGCTGGAAGGCGCAGCTCCTGCGCACGCTCTATTACGAGACCGAGCCGGTGCTGACGGGCGGCTTTTCCGAGGTCAACCGCGCGCAGCGCGTGGCGGTGGCGCAGGCCGAGCTTCGGGCCGAGCTCAAGGATTGGCCGCCGGCGCAGCTCGATGCCTATGTGGGCCGGCACTATCCGGCCTATTGGCTCAAGGTCGATCTGCCGCAAAAGGTCGCGCATGCCCGCTTCCTGCGTGACACCAAAGCGGCGGGGAAGCCGCTGTCGACCGCGGTGGCCTTCGATACCGCGCGCGGCGTGATCGAGCTCACCGTGCTGGCGCCCGACCACCCCTGGCTGTTGTCGATCATCGCCGGCGCCTGCGCCATGGCGGGCGCCAATATCGTGGATGCGCAGATCTTCACCACCACCGACGGACAAGCGCTCGACACCATCGCGGTGTCGCGCGAGTTCGAGCGCGACGAGGACGAGCAACGGCGCGCCGGGCGCGTCGCCGACACGATCGAGCAAGTGCTGCGCGGCGCCATCCAGCTGCCCGAGATGGTGGCGAAGCGGCTCAACCCGAAGGGGCGCTACAAGGCCTTCGCGCTCGAGCCCGAGGTGATGATCAACAATGCGTGGTCGGATCGCTACACCATGGTCGAGGTGACCGGGCTCGATCGTCCCGGGTTGTTGTTCGAGCTGACCACGACGCTGTCGAAGCTCAACCTGAACATCGGCTCCGCCCATGTGGCGACGTTCGGGGAGCGCGTGGTCGACGTGTTCTACATCACCGATCTGTTCGGGGCGAAAATCACCTCCGCCACCCGCCAGGCCGCGATCAAGCGCGCGCTCATCCAGCTGTTCGTGCCGCGCGATCAGGCCAACGGCAAGGCATCGCGCGCCGGCGCTGCCGGCTGAGGCGGCCCGCCAAAGGCCCGACCGGCTTACCGGTAACGGCCCCTTAAACCCCGCTATCTACGGTGCGGACGGGATCCCGAGGGGAGCAGCGCGTGGCCGAATCCGACGACTCGCAACCGCGACCGGCGCGCCCCAAAAGCGCGCCCAAATCCGGGCGCAAGTCTGGATCCAAGCCTGCGGCCAAGTCTGCCGGGCCCAAATCAGCGCCGAAATCCAAGCCGGCGGCCGATCGCGATGCGCCGGCCCGTTCTCCGCTGCGACGCCTGGTCTATTGGGGCGCGGTTCTGTGCCTCTGGGGACTGATCATGGCGGGCGGCGCGATCGCCTTCACGGTCTCCACGCTGCCGCCGATCCAATCGCTCGCCATCCCCAAGCGCCCGCCCTCGATCGAGATCGTCGGGCTCGACGGCAAGCCGCTGGCGGTGCGCGGCGAGATGGGGGGTGCGGCGGTCGCCCTCAAGGACCTGCCGCCTTATCTGCCGCGCGCCTTCATCGCGATCGAGGACCGCCGCTTCTACCACCACTACGGGGTCGATCCGATCGGGCTGACCCGCGCGGTCATCGCCGACGTGCTGCACCGGGGTGTCGCGCAAGGCGGCTCGACTATCACGCAGCAGCTCGCCAAGAACCTGTTCCTCACCCAGCAGCGCACGCTGTGGCGCAAGATGCAGGAGCTGGTGCTGGCGGTGTGGATCGAGCGCAAGTTCAGCAAGAACGAGATTCTCGAGCTCTATCTCAACCGGGTCTATTTCGGCTCCGGCGCCTATGGGGTGGAAGCGGCGGCACAGCGCTATTTCGGCAAGCCCGCGCGCGACGTGAAGCTGGCCGAAGCCGCCATGCTGGCCGGCCTGGTCAAATCGCCGACCCGCCTCGCGCCCAGCCGCAACCCGGACGGCGCCGAACGCCGCGCCCAGATCGTGCTGGCCGCCATGGCGGACGCCGAATTCATCACCGAGACCATGGCCAAGTCCGCCATGGCGCAACCCGCCCACGCGGTGAAGCCGACCGGCGCCGGCACGGTCGGTTACGTAGCGGACTGGATCATGGACGTGCTCGACGATCTGGTCGGCCACCTCGACGACGATCTCAAGGTCGAGACCTCGATCGATCCCGTCTTGCAGGCGGCGGCCGAGAAGGCGCTGGTCGAGGAACTGGCGCAGAAGGGCCAGAAGTTCGACGTCGAGCAGGGCGCCCTGGTGGCGATGACGCCCGAGGGCGCGGTGCGCGCCATGGTGGGCGGCAAGAACTACGCCGAAAGCCAGTTCAACCGCGCGGTCGCAGCCAAGCGGCAGCCGGGCTCCGCCTTCAAGCCGTTCGTGTACCTGACGGCGCTCGAGCACGGGCTCACGCCCGACACGGTGCGCGAGGACAAGCCGATCGCGCTCAAGGGCTGGAAGCCGGAGAACTACGGCCGCCAATATCTCGGGCCGGTGACGCTGACACAGGCCTTGGCGATGTCGCTCAATACCGTGTCGGTGCGCCTGACGCTCGAATTCGGGCCGGCGGCGGTCGCCAAGACCGCCTATCGGCTCGGCATCGCCTCCAAGCTGGAGCCCAATCCGTCGCTTGCGCTCGGCACTTCGGAAGTCTCACTGATCGAGCTGGTTTCAGCCTACGCGCCCTTCGCCAACGGCGGCAGCGCGATTGCCCCGCACGTGATCGAGCGGGTGCGCACCGTGGCCGGCAAGACGCTCTACACCCGCACCGCGCCCAACTTCGGGCGGGTCGTCGATGCGCGCCATGTCGGCATGATGAACGCCATGCTGCACGAGACTATGATGAGCGGAACCGCCCACAGCGCGCAGCTCGCAGGCTGGCCGGCGGCCGGCAAGACCGGCACCAGCCAGGATTTCCGCGACGCCTGGTTCATCGGCTACACCGACCATCTGATAACCGGCGTGTGGCTCGGCAACGACGATTCCTCGCCGACCCGCAAGGCGACCGGCGGCGGACTGCCAGTGGAAATCTGGTCGCACTTCATGAAGCCCGCGCATCAGGGCGTGCCGGTTGCGGGACTGCCGGAGCTCGATAGCGGCGGCGGATTCTCGCTTGCCGGGGTGCTGTCGCCGGGCGGTGGCCCGATCCCGCCGGCACCGGTCGGAGCAGCATCCGGCGCGCCGGCGCGCGGCGACCGCAGCACCAGCATCGATGGCTGGTTGCTCGACCGGTTGTTCGGGCGGCGCTAGGGTGCGGGGTGGTTCGAATCTCTCCGGGCGCGCCGCTTCGGAATACGCTATCGTCGCCAAACCCCGCCTTTGGCGCGCCAGCCGCGCCAGAGCTCGCTCCGGCACCACAGTGTAACCGCTGCTGCGCCAGCGTTTGCTCGCGGCCAGGGCCGCCGATCCGCTTGACGTACCACGTTAAGCGTTGTAGGCTCACCAAGTGATCCGCTCATGGGGCAATTCGGCGACGCGTCGACTATTCGAGTCCGGCAAGTCCCGATTTCGCGGTCTAGATACCGAATCGGCGCTGGAGCTGTTGGCAATCTTGAACGCGGCCGAACGACTCGATCACATCAGCCCGCTTAGGAGCGTTGGGCTTCACCCGCTCAAGGGCAACCGAAGAGGCCAATGGGCGATCACGGTCAATGGGCCGTGGCGCGTTTGCTTTCGCTTCAAAGGCGGCGATGCCTATGAGGTGGAAATTGTGGATTATCACTGAGGAGCAGCAATGGTTCCGATCCATCCCGGCCGTATCCTGAGACGCGAGCTGACCGCACGGCAGCTCTCGGCCAATGCATTGGCGCGGGCGTTGCGTGTCCCATCAGGCCGTATCGTCGATATATTGAACGGCAAACGCTCGGTCACGGCTGAGACCGCGCTGCGCCTCGGCCGTTATTTCGGCAACGCTCCGCAATTCTGGATCAACCTGCAGGCTCAGTACGATCTCGCCGTCGCCATGCGCGATGTTGGCCGGCTTGTGGAGCGCGAAGTCCAGACAGCCGCGTGATCGGGCGGCTCGCCAGGTCTGCTCTCTCTTCCAGGTCCGTCGTTGGGTCGCCCTGAGATTGACGGCCGGCGTTTATCGACGCGTAGTGCGAGATCGCAGGGCGTCGCAGATTTGCCGGTTGGAGCGCGTGGCGGGTTGCGGCATCATAGGGCTACGGCGAACGCGTAGGCCCATCTTCATCGACCGTGGCGCGCCAGCTCGGAACACGCCATTGGCCCCAAACGCCGCCGATTTCCCGATTGCATCCGCATGCCGCACATCTCACAGTCTCGGTGAAGTACGAAGACAGCGCGCGAACTAAAATTGGGTGCAGCCGGTCGCGTGGGTCATTCCTGCCACGGAGACTCAAGAGTCAAAAGCCCGTTGACTAAATTCCGCAATCAACCGTGCTGCCCGCGGCGGCCCTCCATACGACTGCAGCTTCTCTCCCAATTGCCTGGCGTTAGCGGAAAACGCCGGATCGGCGATGACCCGCTTGACTGCCGCACGCAATTCTTCGGACCTGACCTGCTTCTTTCCGCCAACGTGCCTTACAGCGACGATCTGGGCTGCTCCGGCGGCCTCCATTCGGCGCGCATTGCTCAAGCGTTCCGAATATGTCGGCAGGATGACCGCCGGTTTGCCTGCATACAGTCCAGTCTGGCACGAGCCGTATCCACCATGGTGAATCAGCAAGTCGGCTCTTTTGGCCATCTGGAGCCCCGGCACGTATGGCTCGTGACGAAAGTTTGCCGGCAGCGGCAATAGGCTCTTCGGGAGGGGATGGTGCCCCGTTGTCAGGACGACATGCATGCCCTCCTGGGCAAGAGCCTCCTTGCACGCGTGCAGGACGACGACGGAATTGAGCGTGTCATCAGACGATGAATACTGCGGGTTCCCCGAATACACCCAAACTACCGGCATGTCGCCGGAAAGCGCATTGATCCATTCCGGCAGGCTCGCGTTCTCAGCCTGCCACAGAACCGCGCCGATATATTGCGCGTCCGCGGTCTCGGGAAGCGGATCCGTCTCAGGTGCTCCCACAACGAGCGTGAGATCCCCTATGCTCAAGTCGGCGAGCTTGGCTATGGGCGCCAGGCCATAGTCAGCAAGGACGCGGTTCATGACCGGTACAGGCGTCGGAGCGTCTTGCGGCCGGGTCCGCCACCAGATAAACGCAGATTTGCCGATTTGAGCGCGCGGCGGGTTGCGGCATCATAGGGGCACGGCGAAGCAATATTACCCAACTTCAACGACCGTGAGGTTCTCCCGCCCCCGCGAGCCTGCGCGCACCGATGCGAAGTGCCAAACTCGGCGTCCGGTCATCGACCATGGCGCGCCGACCGTGCGCCCGTTACCGCGTCACTGTGCCATCCGCGCGCGGGCCGGGGCGGGCCTTGGGGGCGAGGCCGTAGCGGTGCAGGTCGGTGCCGTGGGCATCGAGCCACGTCTTGGCGCGCTCGAAATCGGCATCGAGCCGCTCGACCAGCCGCCAGAATCGCGGCGAGTGGTTGAGCTCCTTGAGATGCGCGACCTCGTGCGCCGCCAGGTAGTCGAGCGCGAACGAGGGTGCCAGGATGAGCCGCCAGGAAAACGACAGCACGCCGGTGTTCGAGCACGAGCCCCAGCGGCTCGATTGATCCCGGATGGAGATGCGCTTGATGTCGATCCCCAGCTTTGCCGCATAGCGGCTGCTGGCGGCTTCCAGATCGCGCCGCGCTTCGCGCTTGAGGAAGTCGCCGATGCGGCGATCCAGGTGGGGCGGCTCGCCGGCCACGCACATCAGGCGCTGGCCGCGATCGTCGGTCTCGGTCCACACCGTGCCGCGCACGCCGCGACGGTGCACGATGCGATGCTTGATGCCGCGCAGCGGAACCTCGACGCCGTGCACGAACGGCGCCGCCTCCGGCAAGCGCTTGAGCCGCGCCGCGATCCAGCCGCCATGCTGCTGTGCGAAGTCCCTCGCTTCGCGCACGCTGCCGCGCGGCGGCATGGTGAGAACGACCTCGCGCAACGGAGCATCGATGCGCAGCGTGTAGCGGCGCGCTTGGCGATGCCGGCGCAAGCGCACCAGAAAGACCGATTTATCGAAGATGATTTCCAGCGCCGACGGTTCGGTCGGACGACGATAGAGTAATGCTCGCAACGACATGGCCGTACATCCACCCACACAAACGTTCCCGGGGGAAATACTGCCATAACCGCAACGGGGCGCGGGATGGGCGATCGCAAATAAACCCCTTCCCCCAGGACACGGGCCTGCGAGGCGGCGCCACCACAACAGCTAGGGTCTCACAAAAAGTGAATCCATCTTCATAGGTTATTCTAACGACCCCGACGGCGGCGCCCGAAAGTCACCCTTGGGACGAATTCCGGAAAGACGAAAAAGACGATATAGAACAATGGCTTGTGAGATATCGCCGCGGCACGGCGGCGGCGAATCAACGAAAAACCCCGACAGGACGGGCCTTACTGGCCCTTTGCCATCACATTGGGACCGTTCGGGCGGCCCCGAAGCCGACACCGGACTTGCCCTATTCGCCGACCGCCGGCACCTTGTCGGCGTCCGCAAACGCCGATGCGACGGTCGCGCTCGCGGGCGCCGAACCGTTGGGCTTCGATGCCGCGAAACTCGCGTTCTTGGTCGCCGGCTTGCCGCCGCGCGCATCTTCGCCGTTGTTGGAGAGCACGAAGTCCGCAATCCGCGGCGCGATCTCGGCGCGAAAACGCGATCCGTTGAACACGCCGTAGTGGCCGACACCGGGCTGCATCCAATGCGACTTGCGATCAGCCGGGATGTTGACGCAGAGGCCGTGCGCCGCCTCGGTCTGTCCGAGACCGGAAATGTCGTCGTTCTCGCCCTCGACCGTGAGCAGCGCGACCCGGCGGATGCCGGCGAGATCGACCGGCGCTCCCCGATGGGTCATGGTGCCGTTCGGCAAGGCGTGGCGCACGAACACCGTATCGACCGTCTGCAGATAATACTCGGCGCTCAAATCCATCACCGCCAGATATTCGTCATAGAATTCGCGGTGCTTCTGGGCCGAATCACCGTCGCCCTTGACGAGATGCGTGAACAGGTTGCGATGCGCCTCGATGTGCCGCTCGAGATTCATGCTGACGAAGCCGTTGAGCTGCAGAAACCCCGGATAGACGTCGCGCATGACGCCCGGATTGGGAAACGGCACTTTGGTGATGACGTGGCGGCGGAACCAGTCGATGCCGCGATGCTGGGCGAGTTGGTTCACGGCGGTCGGATTGACGCGGGTATCGATCGGGCCGCCCATCAGCACCATGGAATGCGGAACATAGGGGTCGTCGCTGGCCTCCATGCGGGCGACCGCAGCCATCACCGGCACCGACGGCTGGCACACCGCCAGCACGTGCACGTCGCCGTTCAGCATGTGCAGCATCGAGATCAGGTAATCGATGTAATCGTCGAGATCGAACCTGCCCTCGGCGAGCGGCACCATGCGGGCGTCGGCCCACTCGGTGACGTAGACATCGTGGTAGGGCAGCAAGCCCTCCACGGTCCCGCGCAGGAGCGTGGCATAGTGACCCGACATCGGCGCCACGATCAGCAGGCGCGGCTGCGGCCGGCGCGGGCGCCGCTCGAAGGCACGCTCGAAATGCAGCAGGCGGCAGAACGGCCGCTCCCAGACCTTCGAGATGTGCACCGGAATCCGTTCGCCGCCGACCAGCGTGGAATCGATCCGCCATTCGGGCTTGCCGTAGCGGCGGGTCGAGCGCTCGAACATCTCGCAGGCGGCGGCCACCGTCTTGCCAAATTGGGTATGGGCCATGGGATTGGCCGGATTTTTGAAAAACAGCCGGGTCGCATCCGCCAAGGCGCGGGACGGATTGAGGGACGCCTGGCTCATTTCGTAGAACCAGTAGAACGGCCCGGCCAGCATCGGGCCATGACCGATCACTGCGGCCGGAGCGCCGCCGAACTCACCAATCGCCATCGCCCCGGTCTCTGACGGTTCTTGTTGCACTGCAGCAGAGTGTCGGTTTTTACTCACTCAGTCAACCTAGAGCGTTAGTTCTGCCACCCGCTTAAGATATGGGGATTCTTGCGCTTTGGGTAAACAGGGCCACTATTCCCCGGACTGGAGCAGCGAGCCCTGTCGGCGGGCGCTTTTCAGGAGCTGCAGGAAGGCGACGGCGGCGGCGGCGAAATAGAGCGCGTTGAGGCCCAAAGCCTGCGCCATGAGATCGGCGCGAAAGACGTGGTCCATCACCAGCGCCCGCATGCCCTCGAACACATAGGTCGGCGGCAAAGCCCAGGAGACGAACTGCAGCCAGGGCGGCAGCGTCGCCACCGGATAGTAGACGCAGGTCAGCGGCATCAACACGAACATCAGGGTCCAGGCCAGGCTTTCGGCCCCCATGCCGTTGCGCAGCAAGACCCCCGACACCACGATACCGACCGACCAGCTGGTGAGGATGAGGTTGGCGAAGAACGCCGCCAGCGCGAACCCCATCCCGTAGATGTTGAATCCGAACATTGTGATCGCCATGAGCGAGACCGGCACCATGCCGATCGCCAGCCGGACGATGCTCATGATCATCAAGGCGGCGACGAACTCGATCGGCCGCAGCGGGCTGATCATCAGATTGCCGAGGTTGCGCGCCCACATCTCCTCGAGAAACGACACCGAGAAGCCGAGCTGCCCGCGGAACAGGATGTCCCACAGCAGCACCGCGCCGATGAACATTCCCCCCGCGCGCGCGAAGAAGCCGGCGTTCTGCGAAATATAGAGCTGCAGAAATCCCCAGACGAACAATTGCATCGTGGGCCAATAGATCAGCTCGAGAACGCGCGGCCACGACGAACGCAGGAGGTACAGATAGCGCAGCACCATCGCGGCCACCCGATGAGGTGCGAACGCGATCGGCCCGGCCGCGAACGCGCTCATTGCGCGGCCTCGCGCGCTTCGCCGCGCCCGCGCGCCACGTCGAGAAAGACCTCCTCGAGCGTCTGGCGGCCGTAGCGGGTCAGCAGCCGCTGCGGCGTGTCGTCATCCTCGATGCGGCCGCGCTTCATCATGATGACGCGCTCGCACAGCCGCTCCACCTCGGCCATGTTGTGGGAGGCGAGCAGCACGGTGGCGCCCTGAGCCTTGCGAAAGCCCTCGAGGCGCGCGCGCACCCAATCGGCGGTGTCGGGATCGAGCGATGCGGTCGGCTCGTCCAGCAGCAGAACGTCGGGCCGGTTGATCAGCGCCTTGGCCAAGGCGACGCGGGTCTTCTGGCCGGCCGAGAGCTTGCCGGTCGGCCGATCCAGAAATTCGGTGAGTTCCAGCTGCTCGGCGATGTCGGCGATGCGGGCGCCGAGATCCGCCACCGCGTAGAGCTTGCCGAACACCTTGAGGTTCTGACGGACCGTGAGCCGGTGCGGCATGTCGATATAGGGACTTTCGAAGTTCATCCGGTGCAGCACCCGGTAGCGCTGGCGCGGCATCTCGGCGCCGAGCACCTTCGCGCTCCCGGAGGTGGGCGTGACCAGCCCCAGGATCATCGCGATGGTGGTGGTCTTGCCGGCGCCGTTGCCGCCCAACAGTCCGGTCATCGAGCCCGGCGCGAGCGCAAACGAGATGCCGTCGACCGCGCGGGTGGCGCCGTAGACCTTCACCAATTGATCGACCGCGATGGCAGGTTCCACGGGCACGATTCCACGCGTATCGTCGGGCGCAATCGCTTTATTGCGCCGCTTGGCGAGGCTGATGGCGCAATAAAGCGATTGCGCCCTGCGGTCAGAACACTGGATGTGAGCCCATCCGCTCCCTTGCGCAAGCCCTTCGGGCCAGAGAGGTTGAGCGCGCGGCCCGAACCACTAGATTGGCGCCATGACGGAGCAAGCTCACATTCAGGCTTTCCATGCGGGGCGCAACGTGCGCCTCAACACGTTGGTGCGGCTGCGCTGGCTTGCCGTCATCGGCCAGACCACGGCCGTGCTGGTGGTCTATCTCGGGCTCGATTTCGAGCTGCCGATCTGGGCCTGCCTGGCCGTCGTCGCGCTCGCCGCCTGGCTCAATGTGGCCTTGCGGCTGCGCTTTCGCATGACCCAGCGGGTCGAGCCCGATCGCGCCGCCTGGCTGCTCGCCTTCGACATCGCGGAGCTGGCGATCCTCTTGTTTCTCACCGGCGGGCTCGAAAATCCGTTCGCGTTCCTGTTTCTCGGCCCGGTGCTGCTGTCGGCGACCGCGCTGCCGCCGCGGCTCACCGTAATGCTGGGCGGATTCGCCGCCGCCTGCGCCACCGTGCTGATCTTCGTGCACTATCCGTTGCCGTGGGATGCCGATCAGCCGCTCGAATTGCCGCCGATCTATACGATGGGGGTCTGGCTCTCGCTGTTGCTCGCGATCGGCTTCATCGGCGCCTACGCGTGGCAGCTCACCGAAGAGGCCCGTCAGCTGGCCGACGCGCTCGCCGCCACCGAGCTCGTGCTCGCGCGCGAGCAGCACCTCTCGCAGCTCGACGGTCTCGCCGCCGCCGCCGCCCACGAGCTCGGCACGCCGCTGTCCACCATCACGGTGATCGCCACCGAGATCGAGCGCGAGATGGCGCCGGATTTCCCCCATGCCGACGACGTGAAGCTGCTGCGCGAGCAAGCGCAGCGCTGCCGCGGCATCCTCGCCAAGCTCACGCAGCTGTCCTCGAGCGCCGAGCCCTTCGATCGCGTGCCATTGTCCGCCCTGATCGAGGAGACCGTGGCGCCGCATCGCAATTTCGGGGTCGCCATCAATGTGGCGCTGGCGCCTCATGATGCGGCCGAACCGATCGGCCGGCGCAATCCGGTCATTCTTTATGGGCTCGGCAATCTTTTGGAGAACGCCGTCGATTTCGCCCGCGCGCGGGTCGACGTGAACGCCGAATGGAGCGCCGATGAGATGACCGTGACGATCAACGACGACGGGCCGGGATTTGCGCCCGAGATCATGGACCGGATCGGCGAGCCCTACGTGACCGGCCGGCGGCACCTGCATCAAAGTGTCGATGTCGAGGCGGGCGGGCTCGGCCTCGGCCTGTTCATCGCCAAGACCCTGCTGGAGCGCTCGGGCGCCAAGCTGGTTTTCGCCAATCGGGCATCGCCCCTGCAAGGCGCGTCGGTGCGGGTGCGCTGGGCGCGTGCCGATTTCGAGGAAAGCCCGGCCCCGGCGTCGTGACGCGATGCCGGATACGTCCAGGAGCCGGAGAGCCCACCTCGAATAGTTCGCCAAGAGTTTATCTTAACGGGCGTTGTGAGTTGCTTTTGCCGCAATATATATGTCGAATTCGCTGTGACACGAGCGAGTTAGAAGGTGTTGCTGCCAGAGGGTGCTGTTGGAGGCATCATGGTCATGGCCGAAAGCCGCGCACCGGGCGACCCGGGCGACCGAACGTTGCTGATCGTCGAGGACGACAAGTCGTTCCTGCAACGGCTCGCGCGCGCCATGGAAAGCCGGGGATTCACGGTCACCACCGCGGAGTCGATTGCGGAGGGATTGACCCGGCTGGAAACGGCGTCGCCCGCCTTCGCGGTGGTCGACATGCGGCTTGCCGACGGCAATGGCCTCGAAGTGATCTCGGCGCTCAAGCGCCGGCGGCCCGACGCGCGCGCCATCATCCTCACCGGTTACGGCAATATCGCCACCGCGGTGAACGCGGTGAAGATGGGCGCCGTCGACTACCTGGCCAAGCCGGTCGACGCCGACGACGTGGTGGCGGCTTTGCTGGCCCATGACGGCGCGGCGGCCGAGCCGCCGGAGCACCCGATGTCGGCCGACCGCGTGCGTTGGGAACACATCCAGCGCATCTACGAATTGTGCGGCCGCAACGTCTCGGAGACGGCGCGCCGGCTCAACATGCACCGGCGCACCTTGCAACGGATATTGGCCAAGCGCGCCCCGAAGTAAGAGGCTCGCCTTCCCGCGCGCGCGGCAATCAGCGGAAGATGTTCGGTATGGTGGCGAATGGACTGGGCCGCAACGGCACCGGCGGCGCCGCGGGCTTCTTGGCGACTTTCGGCTTGTTCTCGTCGGGCGCGCCATCCACCTCCAGCCGCTGATAGGCCGCGGCCGCGCCCGGCACCGCCGCCGGTTGCTTTCCGGCTTTAGGCTGCGTGGCGCCGCTTGCTGCGGCCGCGTTTGCGGTCGCGGATGCGGGCGCCGCTGACGCCACCGGGGACTGCGATATGGGCTCGGTGG
>Ga0209069_10001224_pt1 | contig 12939 bp, 10 predicted proteins | sample Str013_2_FD_187202 | JGI IMG/M metagenome (GOLD analysis project Ga0209069, IMG submission 187202) | Freshwater sediment microbial communities in response to fracking from Pennsylvania, USA - Straight Creek_MetaG_SC_2013 (SPAdes) (version 2) | ecosystem: Environmental > Aquatic > Freshwater >...
CATCAGGATAGGTAAGCAATATTTTTTTATATAAGTCGGGCATTAAATACTGCTTCATGTGTTTCCCTCCGATTCCAAATGGTACCGTAAAATTGGTATCCGCACCAATATACCATTCGATGGCTTTCATAAACATGGCGCGAACGGGTTGTTCCATCATTGCCTTTGCATAAGTTAGCTGTCCACGGCAAAGTCCCTTTGCCACATAAGCAGATACCCACCAGAATTCATTGCAGCAATCGGTAAACTCTTTTTCAGAAGGGGGCTTAATTAGATAATCAGCATCAGAAGGCAGGGGAACATTCCCAAATATATTATCCTTGTCAAGCAGTATTGCAGAAAGACTATCTATTTTAAAATCTGTTGCCAGTTTTTCTGCAGGAAACAATGTCAAATCAACCCTGTTGCCGTCTTCAAAAAGCATCAGATACGCAAAAATTCGCTTGTCTTTTATACTCCCTTCAATGGTCATAGCATCCGGCATTTGCATTATGATGCGTTTGCCAAATACATCCACCCATGCATGATTGGATAGAAATGAACAGATATCTTCAACCATATAAACGATATCATAATCGCTCCATGCATCTGCCAGGTTATTGGGGTTTGCACGCGAGCCATTTAATATTACCGCGCGAATGCGCTGGTTGGCAGTGGCCACCTGCAGAATAAGCGCGTACATATCCTGTTCGGTTCGCCTTTTATCCATAACAATTAATAAATACAAGAGATTTAGAACTACTAACCAATCTGCTAAAAAACCAACAAACCAAATTGCCAACCAATCAACTACTACTTCCTCTTCTTTTGCTTCACCAATTGCTTCATGGCAGCTTTCGCCAGGTTTTCCTTTACCCTGAATTTTATAATATCGGTGATAAGTTTTTGTGGTATGGGTTTGTCAAGGGGAAGTCTTACCGTGCCTTTGGAAGTATCGTAGGCCTTGAGTCTTTCCATAAAAGCCACATTTGCGGAGGGCATTGCATAGAGTCCATAATGTTTTGCATTTGCCGAAAAGAATGCAAGCATGCCATGCAGCATGTAACAGGGCATATTGTAACTTATTTTTTCTTCGGCCATGGGCGCCGCCTGCTGAATCAGTTTGCGCAATAGTTTTAATCCCGGTTGTACCTCTTTTGACTGGGCTGAGATGTATTCATCTACTGTAGTGAAACGGGCGCCGTCTTTCATTGAAGTATTTTATTTTATATTAATGAACTAATATAACATATTTTCCTGTGTTGACTTACAATCCAATTACTTCAGATTTGAAACAAAAAAGATTTTGTAAAGCATCCGATTTATAAAACTGCCTATTCTTCTCGTCCGGACAAGAAACATGTTGTGCGTTGGTGCTGTATTTTATTATTCAAATGGACAGATCCCAATTAATCCCTGGTCACTTTCTTTCCCTTGAATTCACTTTAGCAGCTAATTGCAACGCCTTATAAGCATTAATTACCCCTCCACTCACACAAAGGGTACTGAAATCTACTTTTTCTTTAGTACCTGGCTTATACACTGTTTTGCCTTTTAATGATGTAACAGATTTCATCATTATATCCTTTAACTGTTTAGCAGTCAAATTTGGATAATATTCAAGGATCAGGGCTGCAACACCTGCTACAAGGGGAGTAGCCATACTGGTGCCGCTATTATATTGGTATTTATCCCCGGGGACAGAAGAATAAATATCTACACCAGGAGAAAACAGATCAACTTCTTTTTGACCGTAATTTGAAAAAGATGCAGTAATGGTTAACCCGGTATCGCTGCTAATAGCACCAACAGTTATCAAATTCTTTGCGCTTTCGGTTGAACCAATAAACCTGGCATTGGGATAAAAAGACACTGTGTCAATATTTTGATGGTCATTACCTGCTGCGTGAACCAACAAAACACCTTTTTTTTCTGCGTATTTTACAGCGTTATCTACCCATTCTTTTTGTGGTGAGAAGTTTTTGCCAAAGCTCATGCTGATTATTTTAGCGCCATTGTCCACGGCATATCGTATTGACAATGCAATATCCTTATCCATCTCATCTCCAAAATGAAGTGTGTTCACCGCCCTTAGCGCCATGATAAATACATTATCCGCAACGCCATCCATCCCGATACTATTATTCCGGACTGCAGAAACAATTTCCGAACAATGTGTGCCATGATCTGCATATTTATCACCCACTATATTATTGCCATAATTCCTGTCATTAATATTAAAAGGGTCATCTCCCACTATTTCTCTTCTTAATTCAAAGGGATCGGCCTTGACTTGTTTATACAATGACTGGTCATCTTTAATGGTAACCAGGAATTCTTTTCCCATCCGGATACAACTATCTAATGACATCAATTCAAATCTTGGATTAGGTTCACTGAAAAAGTCCAGTAAAAACTTTTTTGCAGAATCTGTAATACTGTCTTTTGGCTGAAATGATTCAACGTCTTTATGATAGATCGATTGCTTTTGGGTTGCTTTTTGTATAACACTGGCTGCGGCTATAAACTGGTCAAGATACATGGATTCCTCCGTGTAATTATCTGCGTTTCTGCCTATCGAATCTTTCAGGTGTATCTTTTTTACGCGAAGAAAATATTGGTACTGTTTTTTATCCAGCACCTGGGAAGCGTCTTTAATGCTGCTATATTGAGGTAACAACCGGGCATATTCCCTGTCGGCTTCACTATTTGTTGCATAGATCATTTTACCGTCTTTCCCACCTAAAAAATTCCATCCATGAATATCATCGGTATAACCATTTTTATCGTCATCAATGCCATTGCCTGGAATTTCTCTTTTATTGGTCCAGATATGCCCCTGCAAATCTTCGTGTGTAATATCAACACCTTCATCAATAACAGCTACAATTACGGGATGGCTTTTTTTGCCTTTCAATAACTCCTTATACGCCCTGTTTACAGAAGCTCCATAAACGGAGTCTTGCTGGTAATCCAGCAATTGCCAGCTTTGATTTTTAAGAAGTTTATTGTCGTTGGTTTTCGTTTGAGAAAAAGCTGATAAACCAAATAGCAGCAAACTAATAAATGAAGGAATAAATTGTTTTGACCTGTTCATAATCTTAATTATTACCTGATTTCAACAATGATGTCAAGATAAAATTAAACCAGCACAGTCATGACTCACAAGGGATGTGTTTAAGATATTATACACAAGTTAGAAAAAATAGCAACTGAAATGGAAAACAGGACTTAGCCATGGGGGAAAATGGTTGTACCTGTCTTATAACAATAAAAAAAGCCTTACAAACCATTCGATTTATAAAGCTTCTGTTTTTCAAGTACCCAGGATGGGAGTTGAACCCACACGGCCATTACTGGCCACAGGATTTTAAGTCCTGCGTGTCTACCAATTCCACCACCCGGGTGACACATCAATATATATTGATAAGAACTTACCATCCGGTTGTATAAAGCCCCGGAAAGAAAAAAAAAGCAGATACCAATGTTATCTGCTTTATAGTTGAAGAGCGGAAGACCGGGCTCGAACCGGCCACCCCGACCTTGGCAAGGTCGTGCTCTACCAAATGAGCTACTTCCGCTTATTAATTCAATAATCAATTTGATAGCTTGTCAGCTTAAAAGTTTTTATCCTCTTACCCGACCTTGGTCCCGCAAGTGCGGGATGCTCTACCAAATGAGCTACTTCCGCAAACAATAAAGAACTAATTTTTTAGGACTGCAAAAATAGGGATTGTACCCTTACCGCAAAATATTTTTTGGCTTATTTATACTGTGGAGTGTATAAGGTATTGCCGGGTACATTTACCTCAGGTTTGCCTTTATAGCGATGGGCGTATAATCCAAAGCTGCCACCAACAATAAAAGCTACTATACAAAACACCTGCAGGTAAAATAAAAATACAGATGAGTTTACCCAATTGTGTGCAAAATCTTTCTCTTTTGGGTCTTTGTATTCGATTGCTTCTGTGTGCTCCATAAATTATTGAATTGCTGTGCAAAAATATAGTATCGCGTTCAATTAGCCATTTTTGTTCCCCACAATTTCTGAAAATTTTGTTTTGCCCCGCATGAAATATTGCCATACAATAGACCCTGAAAACCAGCCCTGAACAGTCCCCTTTCTTACAATGGGCCATACACTCTTCTTACGCTTGAACAGCAGCCAGTGTACAAAACTGCCATGTGCCTCTATTATGGCAATAAAGTAGGTGCCCTGGCCCGCAAAAAGGCTCTTCCAGGCAGATATCGCATCCAATACTATCCGCAGGGGGATTTTCCACCATAATTCGCCCGCCTGAAGGTTTTTGGCCAGCATTATCAGGTTGTTCCTGAAATTGAGGTATACTTTCCGTTCATTCCCCTTTGGTAAGGTGCCCCCGCCCACATGGTATACCACGGATTGAGGACAAACTTTAATGGCATAGCCCGCCAATTGCATCCTCCAGCACAGATCAATCTCCTCCTGGTGCGCAAAAAAATATTCATCCAGTCCACCCAGGCTATGATACAATGCTGCACGGACAAACATGGCGGCACCGCTGGCCCAGAACACATTTTCAATACTGTCGTACTGCCCCTTGTCCTCTTCGCATACATCAAATACCCTCCCGCGCGCAAAAGGGTAACCGAGCGCATCCACCCACCCTCCCGCCGCACCGGCATATTCAAAATGCCGCTTATCGGATTGCATCAATATTTTTGGCTGACAGGCGCCAATGCTACTATCGCTTTCCATCAATTGAATGATGGGTGCTACCCAGCCCGGCGTCACTTCCACATCAGAATTCAGCAACACATAATAATCGGACTTTACCTGCTTCAATGCTTCATTGTATCCTTTTGCGAAGCCATGGTTTTCTTTTAAAGCGATGATACCAACCGAGGGGAAATTTTTTTGAATAAATACAATGGAATCATCCGTAGACGCATTATCCGCCACATATACACGACAATTGCCGCCGGAGTTTTCCATTACCGACGGTAAAAACCGCTGCAGGAAAGAAAGGCCGTTCCAGTTTAAAATCACAATGGCGATATCCGGTTGCACAAGCTGTATTGCATTGATGAAGTGCCAAAAATAAGTGAAGCGATAAAGAATAACGACATAAGCCGCGGATTTATATTTTGTATCAACAACTTCACTTTTTTGGGGGTTTGATTGAATACAACAATTATAATGATGGTTCGGTATAGTTTAATAAATTAGACAAATGATTTCTTCCCTGTTTAACTGGCGCACCGGCCTGGCCCTGATAGCTATCGCCATCGTGATCAGTTCTATTTTTTATTCCCAGTACATGTCAGGCAAGATTGCCTCGGAAGAAAGGCATAAAGTGGAGCAATGGGTAGCCGCCAGCAGGGCCATTCTCGACAATCCTTCCATGGATCTTACCCTGCCCAATATGATCCGCAATGAACAAACCTCCATCCCCATCATAGAAACCAATGAACACGACAGCATCGTTAGTTCCATCAACCTGGATTCGGCACGTATCGACGCTGACCCGGAATACCTGAACAGGAAACTAAAAGAGTATAGGAATGCCAATAACCCCATCCTGATTGTATTCAGCCAAAACCCCTATATCGCCAATAAATATTATTACGGCAGTACCAAACTACTGAATGAGGTGAGGTATTACCCGCTGATACAGCTGTTCATTGTTGCCCTGTTTATTATTATTATAATTATTACCATCAGCACGCGCAACAAATCGACACAGAACCAGGTATGGGCAGGCATGGCCAAGGAAACTGCGCATCAACTGGGAACACCCATTTCTTCGCTGGAAGGCTGGGTGGAAATGCTGAAGGAAAACAGTGCCAACGATCCGATTACAGTGGAACTTAAGAAAGATGTAGACAGGTTAAAGCTTGTTTCTGATCGCTTTGGTAAAATAGGCAGTACGCCGCACCTGGAGCCCAATAATATTGTAGCATCCATAAACAATATGGTGGAATATATCCGGAAACGTGCTACCGGCAAAGTATTATTTACAGTAAATGACAATGGTCAATCCGCTGTCATGGCAAATGTATCACCTCCTTTGTTTGACTGGGTAATTGAAAACCTGCTGAAAAACGCATTGGACGCCATGGAAGGGAAGGGAAGCATCACGGTAGACATTAAAGAAAATCCATCGGATATTATTATTGATGTAAGCGATACGGGAAAGGGTATTGCTACTCAAAACCTGGGCAAGGTTTTTAAGCCGGGATTTACGACTAAAAAGCGAGGCTGGGGACTGGGACTGAGTTTATCCAAGCGAATTGTAGAACAATTTCATAAGGGGTCATTATATGTAAAACAATCTGAAGTAGGGAAAGGAACGACTTTCCGCATTGTTTTAAAAAAACAGCTGAATAGCTGACCTCTTTTATCATTCCCTTTTTTATCATTTCAAGTTATTAATTACATTTGCAGTCACTTCAAAAAAATGCGGGGGTGGCGAAATTGGTAGACGCACTACTTTGAGGTGGTAGCGCCCGAAAGGGTGTGGGAGTTCGAATCTCCTCTTCCGCACATTTTATTCCTGCCCCGGATTAAGTCCGGGGCAATTTCATTTCAGGAGTGGGAGCGAGCTCGCTCGCGGACACGAATGGAATGAAATTGAAAGGCAGCGAAGCGGCCGGCAGGAATAGAATGTAACCCCAAAAAAACAAAGATCGCCGCAGGCAATCCCCTCTTCCGCACAGCGAAACAAATCATTTGTTTCGCTTTTTTATTTTTTATATACCTGGATGATAAGTGAAAAAATATTGGCTGTTATATCAATAAGGCCCTTTGTATGGTCCAAAACAATGCTACCAGCCCTATGGCAATGGAGAGGGGAAATACAATTCTTTTACGGTACCATTTCCGTTTGCCAAATGGAATGATAATACAGGTAAATACAAATGCTATTATACAAATTTGCCCTAGTTCCACTCCCAGGTTAAAAGAAAGAATCGAAGTATAAAAACTATTGCGTGGCAATCCTATTTCGTTCAAAGCACTGGCAAATCCCATTCCGTGTATCAGCCCAAAAAAGAAAACAAGCAGTAAGCGCCAGGGTTTTAATGTGGTGAGCAACATATTCTCAATGGCCACAAATAAAATGGTTAAGGCAATAATCGGTTCAAACAACACACTGGGCGCCACCAGTATATTCTTCATACTCAATGCCAGTGTAATAGAATGCGCTACGGTAAAAGCAGTAGCCTGCCAGAGTATTGATTTAATATTGGTGCTCAATAAACATAAACCTGCAACAAATAGTATGTGATCGGTGCCCAGCGGCAAAATATGGTGAAATCCCAATTGCAGGTAATACCAAACCACCTCATGCGAAGGCGCTTTCTCCAAAGCATAATTTACCGTATGCGCCCATAGTGAATTGCACAACAAGAAACAAATAGCCAGCAGGAAGCATTTTTTATAGCTTATATATAATGATATTGATTTCATACTATTCACTATAATGAAGCCAATGTATCCATCCCCTCTTTCTTCAGCGATACTGCCATCTGTGAATTCCCGTTTAATGCCTGCTTAAGTAACGCTTTCGCAGCCAGCTTATCCCCCGTTTTATTATACAACAATCCTGCCCTGCACAGCAAGGTTGGATTCTTACTGCCGGTTTTCAATGCGAGTTTCATATACGGCAGGGCTTTGTCATAATTACCCGCACTGTACAATGTCCAGGCAACCGTTTCATTTACGTCGATATTATCGGGCCGGCGGTTGTATTCGGCCATCGCATGTTCAATCGCTTTATCATAATTCTTTACTTTCAGGTAGGCATAGGCCAGTTCACGATCGGCATAGTGACCAATATTATCATTGTTCCTTCCTGCTTCAGCATCGGCACTCATACCATCAATCACCTGTTTCGCTATTGTTTGCGACTTTTCCTTTTCTCCGGACAACGCATACAAATCACTTAATTCTTCTTTAAAGGAGTAGTCATTTACCAGTGAATCAGCTTCCATATAATTACTTATGGCTTTTGCATAATCTCCATTGGTCGCATCAATCCGTCCCATTCCTGCCAATGCATAAGCATAGGATGGCCTTGCATCCAATGATATTTGATACTGCATCTGCGCAATTTTTATATCCCCCGTACTTTCATACAGTCGCCCCAATTGTACCCTCGACCATTCTGTTGCCTCATCACCCGGCAGGCCAGCTTCCACAGCCATCTTCATAGCCTCAATGGCACCGGGATAATCACCATATATTTCACGCAGATAAGAAATACGTGAATATGAACGGATATCCGGGCGAATAGAAACCATCTTGTCTGCATTGGCTACCGCACTGTCGTAATTGCCCATTTCCACATTGGCATCTACCAGTATGCCATATACAAATGAATTGTAGGGGTTCACGGCTTTTGCTTTTTCCGCAATCGCCAGTCCATCCGCAAAATGGTGCTGTGATAAATATATGAGCGACTTCAGGGTTAAGGCATTGAAGTTTGAAGAATCCCTGCTCAATACGGTATTTACATATTTCATCGCTGCCATATCATAATACATATAATTGCCGGTTATCCTTGCTTCCTGTATAAATATCCCCGCCAGCGAAATCATTGATTTGGTATCGGTGGGATTGTACTTTATTATTTCCAAAAGATTGGCTGCTCTTTTCCTCGTTTCCTTCCATTCTTCCGTTGCGGCAGAAGGTTCCTTTCTTTCCAGTAAAGAATAACCGGTAACGGACTTTTTGTCGCCGGATTTATTGTACCGCAAAATAATGAAGCCGGTAGCGGCAATAAAGAGAAGAATAGTAACCAGGTAGATGCTGCTCCTTTTCATAAACACAGTTTTAAACAACAATTAAAATAGTTCAGAAAATGATGGGGAGGTAAGTAATACCTATAAACTACGGGTAAACCAATATTTTGGATTTATCTTTCATAATAAAAGTATAGGCACGCCCATTTCATAGCGGGCCTATACTTTGAAAACCATCAACACCTACTGTTTCACCAAACGTATTGATTGCTTTGCCGCTCCATTCATTACAGCTGTTATAAAATAAACGCCGCTTCCAAGTCCGGCTGTGTTCCAATCCAGGCTATATATTCCAGGTTCCTGCTTCTTGTTTTGCAGGATGCGCACCTGTTTACCAGCGGCATCATATACCGCAATGGTAACGTTGGTGGTGGTAGAAAGGCGGTAGCGGATACTATTGTTGCTAACTGCCGGGTTAGGAGTAGAAGTCATGAAAATATCCGGTGATGCCAGTTCCAGTGGACTAGCTTTTGCAATCACGTTATCTGTTACCGGTTGTATTTTCGACTGAACGCTGTTCTCCTCAAAGGGAGCACTGCAGCATGCATTGGTACCGTTCCAGGGCGACTGTACATAAGGAAATGAACTCTTAAAGGAAGTATCATTCGCATTTACGCCGGTATTATAGGTCAATACATTCACCAGTTGCGGAGTAACAGGATTGGGTCCTCCGGTATAATCATCGTACCACAAACCAATCGCTGCCAGTACAACTCCACCTACTGCCTGCAATTCAATGCGGGTTACATCATCTTCCAGTCTTCTGCCATTGGGGAACCCATCCATATTGGGAATGAATTGCAAACCAGCATTACTGTCGTAGGAAGGATCGGTTAATCCAAGTACGGCTGCCTGTATCAATCCCAGTGAACTGAATTGCGGATCATTTCTTTGTGTAGGTGGTACCGCCATATTCAGGCGAAGCATATCACCACCATTAGGCAAAAAGTTATTGATAAATGGTTTGCCTGTTGCCAGTGGATTGCCATTCTTTCCTGTTGCCAGTTGATAAGGACGCAGATTGGGAACACCTGTCTGGAAAATGGGCCATAAATCAACCGAGCGTGGCGCATGATCCCTGGGCAATAATAATTTTCCAAATACATTGTCATCCAGGGCTGTTCCTGCTACGGCCGCGCTATTCTTTAATGGAAACAATCCACCTGCATAATCGCCAAAGTCGAATGCACCCAGCGAATGATGTTGTATGCGCAATGGTTTCAATCCGGGAATTGCGCCGCCAAAATATCCATCATCCATATAAAAGCCCAGTTCGGGATTGTAAAAGAAATTACCGAATGTATTGATGTACGCAAGGTCCTGGTATGGTGTGAGTGAGTTCCACAAATCTTTATAAGTAGTGGAGATCACTGCTTCATTGGTGAGAGGCATACCCAGTCTTGATACCTGTACCCAATCACCCTTGAATGATTCTGTACCATTGTTGTTGAGCGTCCTTATTTTTTGACGGCTCGCGGAGGCCCAGAGACCAATAACATAATTGGGGTCCAGGATATTTTCCGCATCCATTGCTGATTTGTGATCTTTTTGCAGGGTGGAAATATCTACCTGCAATGCTATCACCGATACATTTTTACATTTAATCCCGTCACTGGGTACAGTACCTGTTGTACGGGGTGCATCGCCCAAATCAAAGATGCCACCCAAATCAACAAAGAAAGGATCATCTGCTGTACCACAAAATACTTTTTCGCCACTGGTGGCGGTGGTAATAGCATTATTGATTAGCGTATTGTAATCTGCTACATTCAAACCAACAGGCGAACTAATGGAACGCTGACCAATATTGGGTGGTGGCACGATGCCATCGGTTACTACTGCCATGAATGTTTTTCCACCATCTGTACTACGCTCCAGTTTGTAGGTGGTCTTTTGATTTTGTTTGCCAAGCCTGATATTGAAAAAGGTGGTGGGATCCTCGTTTTTCTTATTGAATGTAAAACGATAGATGATGTCATCGCCAGGTGTTGCTACATTATTATCGATGTGAATTTCATAACGTATGTTTTCGCCGAATGAATAATAATTGGGCCCTCCCTGTGGTAATTGTAAGGGCACATAATTGGCGATGATGGTAATCTTATTGGGATCATCGGGGCTGCGGAATGCATACAGGTCGGTATTATCCGCCAGCGGATCATTTGAAATCAGGGGTGCCTCCCGGTGACTCGATGCAAATACAGATGCAGGCACCAGGTTGCATAGCATCAGCAGCATAAAGAATGATGCAATGATTTTATGTTTCATATAAATATTTTTATTGTAATAGTTTGTTTTCCTGTTTATCTAACATCGGTTCCCCTCCAGGGCGCCTGCACAAATGGAAAGGAGGATTTAAATGTGGTATCATTTCCATTAACGCCGGTATTGTAGGTCAATACTTTCACCAGTTGCGGCGTTACTGGGTTTGGTCCCCCACTGTAATCATCGTACCACAAACCGATCGCTGCAAGGGCCACACCACCCACTGCCTGCAATTCAATTCTTGTGACATCGTCTTCCAGTCTTCTGCCATTGGGGAAACCATCCATGTTGGGAATGAATTGAATATTTGTATTGGTATTATAAGCCGGGTCTGTAAGTCCCAATACTGCTGCCTGTACAATACCCAGGTTACTGAATTTGGGATCATTGCGTGCTGTAACGGGCACGGCCATATTCAGCCTGAGCATATCGCCACCATTGGGCAAGAAGTTATTGATAAATGGTTTGCCTGCTGCCAACGGGTTTCCATTCTTCCCGGTAGCCAGTTGATAAGGACGAAGATTGGGAACACCAGTATGAAAGATTGGCCATAAATCAACCGAACGGGGTGCGTTGGCTTTTGGTAATAATAATTTACCAAACACATTGTCATCCAGTGCGGTTCCTGCCAGGGCAGGTGTGCCCTTTAATCCGAACAAACCATTCTGGTTATTACCAAAGCCAAAGGAGCCCAGTGAATTTCTTTGGATACGCAATGGTGAAAATGCCGGAATAGCCGCGCCAAAGAAATTATTGTCCATATACAGTGCCAGTTCGGGATTGTAAAAGAAGTCGCCAAACTTACCAAGGTTGGCAAGGTCCTCATAAGGCGTCAGTGAGTTCCACAAATCTTTATAGCCAATAGGAATGAGTGCTTCGTTGGTCAATGGCATCCCAATGCGGGACACCTGTACCCAATCCCCACTGTTGGAGGGAATAGCGCCTTTGCCCAGTGTTTTTATTTTCAACCTGCTGGCGGAGGCCCAAACACCAATCACATAATTGGGATCCAATATATTGCTGGCTGCTTCAACAGATTTATGATCTTTCTGCAAATCTTTGATATCCACTTCCAGGCAAATGGAATGAATATTATAATGACGCAGACCATCGCGCGGGCGATCCGTTTGTCGTGGCGCATCTCCTAAATCGAATATACCACCCAGGTCAACGAAGAAAGGATCATCTGCCGGTCCGCAATACACCCTTTCACCGGTGGAAGCCGTGATAATGGATTTGTTGATGAGGTAGTCGTAATTGGGCGCATTCAGGCCAACCGGACTTTCAATACTTCTTGGTCCAATATTCGCTGGTGGAACCGTTCCTTTTCCATCCTGTATAATAGTGGTAAAACTTTTACCGCCATCTGTACTCTTTTCGCAGAGGTAGATGGTTTTCTGGTTTTGTTTGCCGAGACGGATGTTGAAGAAAGTGCTACCGTCTTCATCGTCTTTTCTGAAATAAAAACGGTAGATGATGTCATCACCCGGGGTAGCGGGATTGTTGTCGATATGGATTTCGTAACGGATGTTTTGTCCGAAGGAATTGTAAATAGGACCGCCGAATGGTAATTCAGCAGGGACATAGTTAGCGATGATGATAATTTTACCCGGGTTCTCGGGACTTCGGAATGCATACAGGTCGGTGTTATCGGCCTGTGGGTCATTTGCAATTAATGGCGCTTCGCGGTGGCTGGAAGACATCAGCACGAGAGACAGACCTGTAAGGCATAGCAGGGCTCTGAGCCGCCTACGGGTAGTAGCTTTCAGTTTCATTTGAGAAAGTTTTAGTTTAAAAATATGAATGCAATAAAATTCCTGCAGTAAGATTGAACATAACCTTACCGAAGATTTCCAGTGAGGGACAGTAAATTGAAGTAAAGTGGGGGGAACTGTATGGAATACATTTACG
>Ga0209069_10001225_pt1 | contig 12938 bp, 10 predicted proteins | sample Str013_2_FD_187202 | JGI IMG/M metagenome (GOLD analysis project Ga0209069, IMG submission 187202) | Freshwater sediment microbial communities in response to fracking from Pennsylvania, USA - Straight Creek_MetaG_SC_2013 (SPAdes) (version 2) | ecosystem: Environmental > Aquatic > Freshwater >...
GAATACGACTACTAATACGAAAGTTATTTTTCTACTAAGTATTAACTACTGAAATGAAGATTGGTATGTATATGTTGTGTAACCTTGCAGCGTTACTGTAAAGTTGCGGTGGCAGAAGCCCAACCGCAGATAAAATAATTAGAAGTATGGGTAAGCACATTCAAATGGTATGGGTAATGCTGGCGTTCGCGTTTGCTGCCATGGGTCAGAACAATAAGCCTGCTGAAAAAAAGAAACTGACACTGGATGCCATTTGGGGCGGCAATTACCTGGAAGAACAAAAATTGCGGGTACACCTTACGCATACCGGCGACTCTATTGCCTATATTTTTGCCAACAAAGCCAGTAACAGCGAGATCATCATTGCGCTCGACTTTGAAACCGGGCGACTGGTAGATACCATCTTTTCCAACCAGGTAAAAACCGGTAAAGATTCATTGCCTATTACTTTTACTTTTTTTGAAGACTTTGAATTGTCGCACGATGATTCAAAAATTCTTATCAAAACACAGATTGAACCCTTGTTTTACAATGCCAGCAAAGAATTCAATTTTGTATGGGACCGCATAAAAAAAACGCTGAAGCCGGTATCTGCAGATGGTAAACAAAGCTATGCCAGTTTTTCGCCCGATAGCAAACGCCTTGCTTTTATACGTGAGGGTAATTTATATGTAAGGGATTTAATCAGCGATGAAGTAATGGCCATTACAGCGGAAGGTGCACCCGGCCGTTTCCTGAATGGCATGGCTGATGGTTTGTATGAAAAGGGATTTGGGATGGGACAGGCCTACCAGTGGAGCCCCGATGGTGAGAGCATTGCCTTCCTGCGCTTCAATGAAACCATTGTGCAGCAATACCCCATTACCCTGTACGATGGAAAAATTTATCCCGAAATCAGCAACGAACGTTACCCCAAACCCGGCGAAGCCGTTCCGGAAGTGCAGGTGTTTGTATACAACCTGCGCAACAAAGCCCTTACAAAAGCCGATGTAGGCGTAAACCCCAACCAGTACATTGCGGGCATGCAATGGCAGCCGGATAACAATGCATTGTGGGTACAAAGACTAAACCGTCCGCAAACACGCCTGGATGTGCTGAAAGTAAATGTTCGTAACGGTAACTCACAACCGGTTTTTTATGACGAAAGCAAAAATTATGTCAGGGTTTATCCTTCCAACCTTTTCTTTCTGCAAACAAAAAATGCCGTGCTTTGGCTGAGCGAGCAAAACGGCTATACGCACATTTACGAAGTGGCCCTTAACAACGGGCAGCGCAAACAACTAACAGACGGTAAATGGGAAGTGCTGGGCGTAGAAGGTGTAGATGAGCAAAACAGCGAAATTTATTTTACAGCCAATGAATCTTCCGTGCGCGATGTACACCTGTACAAATGCAACCTGGATGGAAAAAATGTACGCCAGCTTACTACCAACAGCGGCGTGCACGAAGTACAGCTTACCGATAATTTCCGGTATTTTTTCGATGGGTATTCGGCGCTCAATACACCGGCCCGTTACCAGATGTACAGCAGTGAAGGCAAGCCCCTGCACGAAAAACTGATCCAAAACATTGCCCTGCAGCAACACCTTGGCGAGTTTGAGATACCCGCTGCAGAAAACTTTAGCTTTAGTTATAAAGACACCAGTTATAATGGCTGGTTGATAAAACCTTTGACGACCACTTCAAAAAAATTACCCACCCTTATTTATGTGTATGGGGGCAATACCAAACAGGAAGCCCGCAATGAATGGATGGACAAGCTGGGTCTCACCATGCGTTATTTTGCCAGCCAGGGTTATTTAGTGGCTTGTATTGATCCTAAAGGCACACCCGGTCGCGGACAGGCATTCCGGAAAGCCAATTATAAAAAGCCCGGTGATACAGAAATGCAGGACATCATTGCATTGAAAAAATACCTGGTGAGCACCTACAATGCCGACAACGACAATACTGCGCTGATGGGTTGGAGTTATGGCGGCTACCTGGCTGCGCTGGCCATTACCAAATATGCGGGCAATTTTAAAGCCGCCGTGGCCATTGCGCCTGTTACCAACTGGCGTTTTTACGACAACGTATATGCGGAGCGGTTGCTGCAGCTGCCGGCCGAAAACCCGGATGGATACAAAAACGCATCACCAGTAAATTTTGTAAATAATTATACCGGTGGTCTTTTGCTGGTACATGGCACTGCAGACGATAATGTACAGATTCAAAACTCGATGGAACTGAGCCGCGAACTGATCAATGCCGACAAACAATTTGATCAGCATTTCTTTCCCGATTACTCGCACAACCTCAGCAGCAATGGCACGGCCAATATAGCACGCATCAACCTGTTTACAAAAATCGGCAATTTCCTGAAGGTGCAGTTGCAGGCAGAGGCAACAGAAACAAAGCGGAAAAAATAATCAGCAGTTGAATGTTACCGTGCAGGAATTTGAATGTCATCAGATAATCAATGCCGGCAGTATTTGCATAAACCCGGAGACCCGTAAAGTAGTGAACAGAATTACCAGATCTTCGGGATTTTAGCGAAATGCTCCCTGTAGTCCATATTAATAGCATGTTTGGTAAGAAACAGCAATGCAGGCTTAGCCCAGCATCACGTATTGTGGAAAATAGCGATGACAGTTGCTGCACTAATAAGCCCGAAGGATTGTCAGTAACATAGAAATAAAGTAAAATGAAATAAAGCCCCGTAGCGGTGATAGTAGAATAGCGCAAGCTGCAATTTGGAAACAGCGCATGAATTGATAGAAGTATTTCAACTACGGCGCCAACAATACATGCTCTTTTCCTCTTCTGGCGCTGTGCGAAAAGACCCCTTGCTCTCTTAGCCCTCAACTATTTCGGAAGGCCCATTTCCACATTTCTTTCCAGGTGGCTTTTTTGCCGTACAGTAATATGCCGGTGCGGTAGATTTTTGCGCTGATCCAGGTGGTGATTAAAAAGCCAGCCACCAGCAAGACCATGCTCAACCCCAGTTGCCAGTAAGGCACGGTGCCCGGAACACCAAACGGAATCCTGGCCATCATTACAATGGGAGAAAAGAAAGGAATGATGCTGCTCCAGGTAGCCAGTGCGCTATCGGGATGGGTGATGGCATTTATCATAATCACAATGGCCAGTATAATGGGCATGGTGATGGGAAACATAAGACTTTGTGCATCCTGCGGGTCTTCATTTACAGAACTGCCTACAGCAGCAAACAACGCAGCGTAAAACAAATAGCCAAACAAAAAGTAAAACAGGAAGCAGCCCGTAACCAGCCACCAGTTTACAGAAGATAAAGTACTGGTAGCCCTGATAAGGCCTATCATGGCTTCATTGCCCTGCATGTTCATTTGTCCGCCGGGAATGCTTTTATTGGCTTCATTTACCTGCATCAGCAGATCGTGTGGTATAAATGCGGTGATGATGGTAGAGAAAGCGGTGATTAGTATAATCCACATCAGGAACTGCGTAAGCCCTACTGCGCCAATGCCAATGATTTTACCCATCATCAGCTCAAATGGTTTTACCGAAGAGATGATTACTTCTGCAATGCGGTTTGTTTTTTCTTCCATAACGCCACGCATTACCATAGCGCCGTAGATAAACAATGTAATGTAGATTAGGAAACCGGCACCATAACCCACGCCATAGGCTACCAGCGAATTACCGTCCTGCGAATGGGCACCGGCGCCAATTCTTTTTTCTTCCAGCTCTATGCGGCGCGAAGCATCCCTTACCGAATCAATATTACTGGTGTTTACGCTATAGCGCTCCATCAGCATATTGTTCTCCAGGCCTTTTCGTATTTTTTCTTCAATGCTGGCCACCGCGGTTACCGCAAAACTTTTTTTGGAATACAGTCTCCATTTGTTTGTACTGTTGATGCCGGTATGGGGCGCATACAGGATAGCACTGTAGCCATTTTTTTCATAGTTCACTGTATCTGCAACAGGAACCGGGTTTAGTATGAGCTGTATGGATTTAACGCTGTCGGTTTCTTTTTTGAAAACACCCGATGTGTCAATAATGGCTACTTTTTCCTTGTCGGTGTTTTTGATGGTAATAAAAACAATGATGCCAATGAGTGCCGCAAAGAACAGGGGCGTTAAAAAAGTAGACAGTATAAAGGTGCGGTTTTTTACCCTGGTAAGGTATTCGCGTTTTATGATGAGCCAGATCTTGTTCATGTACGATGCGGTTTATTGTAGTGCTTTTTTATACTACGGTTTGAAACTGTCTTGTAACGGATGTGCCTTCTACCAGTTTAATGAATATATTATTGAGCGATGGCAGTATCTCATGAAATTCTTTTACGCTGGCCTGTTGCTGTATAAAATGCTGCAGCACATCGTTGGTGCCATAACCTTCTTTTATTTTTACTATCAGGCCGTGGTTGTTTTCGGTAGCGGTAATGTCAAACGCATTGCTCATCAGTACAGGTGGTAATGCATCAAGGCCAATGTGAAACAGGTTTTCTTTGAAGCGCTGTTTTACATCGTCTACCGTGCCATCCAGTATTTTTTGTCCTTTGTTTACCAGGATGATTTTATCGCACATTTCTTCGGCCTGGTCCATGCGGTGCGTACTGAAGATGATGCTGCAGCCGCTTTGTTTAAGTTTAAATATTTCTTCTTTGATGAGGTTGCTGTTAACGGGGTCGAGACCGCTGAAGGGTTCATCCAGGATGATGAGTTTGGGTTCGTGCAGTACTGTGATAACGAATTGCAATTTTTGTCCCATGCCCTTGCTCAGGTCTTCAATCTTTTTGTTCCACCAGGTTTGCATTTCAAACTTGTTGAACCAGGTCTTTATTTTTTTGTAGGCATCCCTTCTGCTCAGGCCTTTTAATTGCGCCAGGTACATGGCCTGTTCGCCAATTTTCATTTTTTTGTAGAGACCTCTTTCTTCCGGCATATAGCCAATTTTAACCGCATCGTCTGCCGGCTGAAATTTTTTGCCATCAAAAATGATTTCGCCTTCATCGGGAAAAAAGATACCGGTAACCATGCGCAGCAAAGTTGTTTTGCCGGCGCCATTGGGGCCCAGTAATCCAAAGATGGTTCCGGGTTCAATGGAAAAGCTAATGTCGTCTACGGCTTTCTGAGTGGCATAGTATTTTTTAAGATGGCGGACTTCCAGCAGTGGCATGCGGGTAAATTTAGGCAAATGTAAAACTTGGGTTCCGACGCTGTACGGTATGTTGGATATACGCACAGCCATTGATAAGACGCAGATTGTGGAAGATTATTACGAATTGCGTTATTTTTTTTTATTGTGCTGATGCAGGTTTGTGCGACAGGAATATTGATAATAGTTCGTGAGACAGCAATCAGGGCGTTGACACGAACGAGGGCAGGCAGAGGCGCTGCCTGTTTACCGCGAAGTAATGGAGGGGCCTTCGCCGGGTCCATAGCCCCAGGTGCAGCTGCCCCAGTAGCTTTGCCAGTTGGCAGCGCTGTCCTGGTCGAGATGTATCATTTTCACCGTGCTTATCATCCATTTTCCGCTGGTAGACACCGCAAACCGGATGCTGCCTTTTTCGTTGGTTTGGTATTCCGTTTTAGTGGTTTTGTTATTGAGCCGCTGCCATACATTTACGAGCTGGTTGGCAAGGGGTTGTTTTTTAAACAATATTCTTACGGAAAGGCTGTCGTTGTTGCCAAGCGCATAGGGATTGCTGGCAGGAATGATATCCAACGGGAGGCTGGTGGCATGACTAATATTGCTTTTTTTATCGCCAATCTGTAACAGGGTTTTTACACTGCGCTGGTAAAACTCTTTGCTGGCAGAATCGGATTCATTATGCGCGGCCCGGTAATCGAGGGTACTTTGCAGACCGTCTTCTTTTAAATAGGCGTTGAATTTTACGGCATCCAGCGACAGGAATGAATTGGTAGAATTGAATGTGATCATCGGCGTGCCTTCATCAAGGATGCTAAGCTGGAGTGAATCGCCTTTTTCATCGTTTACCTGGTCGCCAATATCATCGGTTACATCATCCAGGTAGAGTTGCAGGCTGTTTACTTTGTCGTGAGTGCCACTCCAGTTGCTGCCGTTAAAATCTTCACCCACCCAAAACCTTATATTGATGGCTTCACCCGGCTGGTAGATAAATTTTTCGGGCTGCAGCCAGAACTCGTGTGCCAGCATGGGCAATACAAATAAGGAAATGATGAGTAGAAGGATTGATTTTTTCATGATTGTTTGGTCCTCAGCCCCTGTCTCACTACAGCGCAGCTGGGCGCTTATTTAAGCAACTCATCCATATTGCGGTTGTTGTCAATCTTGCCCTTGGCTTCCAGCATGCGCATGTCTTTTGCATCCTGCAAAAAGTTGGAAGCGAAAATAAAGGAATTCAATTTTTCATTTTTGCTGAAGATAATGTCCTGATTGGTGCCTTCCCATTCTTTCAGGCCCTGGTACATGTAGATGATGTGGTCGCCGGTTTCCATTACGCTGTTCATATCATGCGTATTTACCACGGTAGTGATATTGTATTCTACGGTTATCTCCTGGATGAGCTTATCAATAACCATCGAGGTTTGCGGATCGAGGCCTGAATTGGGCTCATCGCAAAACAGGTATTTGGGGTTTAGTACAATGGCTCGGGCAATGCCTACGCGTTTTTTCATGCCGCCGCTTATTTCTGCCGGAAACTTTTTGTTGGAATCTTTCAGGTTAACGCGGTCCAGCACTTCGTTTACACGTTTCCGTTTCTCGGCATAGGTCCAGGTGGTAAACATGTTCAAAGGAAACATCACATTCTTTTCAACCGTCAGGCTATCGAACAGGGCCGAGCCCTGGAACAGCATGCCTATCTGCTGGCGCAGCAGTTTGCGTTGCTCGTCATTCATTTCAGAAAAGTTTACGCCATCGTAAACAATGTCGCCATGGTCGGGCTCAAACAAACCCACCAGGCATTTCATGAGTACGGTTTTGCCGCTGCCGCTGGTGCCAATAATGAGGTTGCATTTACCATCCTGCAGTATGGCGCTTACATCGTTCAGCACTACTTTATCGCCAAATGATTTTCGTATGTTTTTGAATTCGATCATAATAAAAATAGCTGTTACTTTTTTGCTTCGCCAAAAAACAAAAATGGCCTTTCATTACCCACCCGAAGTATTCAATAGTAGTTGTGCCAGTATATAATCTGCAAAAAGAATCATGATACAGCTGATTACCACTGCACGGGTGCTGGCGCGGCCAATCTCCAGCGCACCACCTTTTACATTGTAACCAAAATACGCCGGTATGCTGGAAATGATAAACGCAAACGTGTAAGATTTGATAAGCGCAAACCAAACGTTGAAGGCAACAAAATTTTGTTTGAGACCTTTGTCAAAATCGTAGGAAGATAAGATGCCAGAACCCAGGCCCGCAATCCTGCCACCCCAGATACCGAGGCCGGCCGATAATACCACCAGCATGGGTATTACAATCAGTGCCGCCACAATTCGCGGTGCAATCAGGTAGGCCTTGGTATTGATGCCCATGATCTCCAGTGCATCTATCTGCTCGCTCACCCGCATATTGCCCAGCTCACTCGCAATTTTGCTGCCCACCACACCGGCAAGTACAATACAAACAAGGGTAGGGGCAAATTCAAGTATCACAGTATCGCGCACAATTTGTGCAATGCTGGCTTTTGGAATGATGGGGCTTACCAGCTGGTAAGCTGTTTGTACGGCCGACACGGCACCCATGAAAAATGAAATGATGACTACAATAAAGAGTGAACCGATGCCGATCTCGGAGCATTGGTGCATAAATTCTTTCCAGTACACCCGCATGTTTTCCGGTTTGGAAAACATGCCTTTCAGCATTAAGAGGTAGCGGCCCAGTTCGGTAAAGATGGTCATAGTTAATTTTATCAGCAATCAGCTGTTAGCATTTAGTCTTAGTGTTGCGCAAACAAAAACCTCCGTTAAACTTTTCAGTAAGACAATGGCTAAAAGCCAACCGCTATTCTATTGTTATTTTACTGTCGTTGTCTATATTGGTTCGTTTGTCAAAAACAAAATCAATAAAACGGGCTTCGTCTTTTTTTCCTTTTAACAACTGGCTGCTGCGGCCCATTTCAAGTCCTTTATTGTCGTAGGCTTTCAGCATTACTTTGCGTACAAAGTCTTTTTTAAAAATGATGTACACGCTCAGCAGGTTGTCGGTGCCGCCTTCGGCACTTTTCAGCAGCACTTTGCCAATATCAATGGTTTTCAGGGCAGCTGTATCGGCCCGGGTGATGCGAACGCCGTAAGACGATTTCACCCCCTTGCTTACGCCCTTGGCCACTTCACTCACCGCCTCTCCGGCTTTCTCACTGGCCTTTTGTATTTTCTCGTTTACATTGCTGCCATTGCAGGCCGCTAATGCAACGCAGGAAAACAGGAAATAGTATTTTACAAGCATGCGTTTGAATTGAATTTACTTCACCTTTCGCCAACAGGCGGTGCCGTTCGGGGCTGTATAAAGAACGTTATCAATCAACCTTAACACGTAAGATTTACAACTTTCATCAAATTTACATGTCTTTGCTCACTTTCTTAAAGCCCTGCCACCAGCTGGTTTTTTCTTTGGGTGAAAACACATTCGGTGCTTCCGGTGCGTTTGATTTCGATTTCATTTGTGCATCTATAACAGCTACCAGCGCCATATTGTAAATGGCCCTTACGGAGCTGCCCAGTTGCAATACGTGTACTGGTTTTTTTAGTCCCAGTAATATGGGGCCAATGGCATCGGCGCCACCCACTTCTTTCAGTAAGTTGTAGGCCACATTGCCTGCAGCCAGGTTGGGAAAGATAAGGGTGTTTACATCCTGGTCTACCAGCTCGCTAAAAGGATAGTTGTCTCTTAATATTTCTTTGTTAAACGCCACGCTGGCCTGCATTTCTCCATCCACCAGCAGCGATGGGTTTCTTTGTTTTACAATCTTTCTTGCTTCGGCCACCAGTTTGGCTTCGGGGCTGTTGCTGCTGCCAAAATTGGAGTAGCTGAGCATGGCCACCCGCGGCGTAAGGTTAAAATTGCGTACTTCTTTGGCCACCATCAAAGTGATGTCGGCCAGCTCTGCAGCAGTGGGGTTAAAGTTTACCGTTGTATCGGCCATAAAAAGCGGGCCGCGTTTGGTAAGCATCAGGTACATGCCCGCAATTTTTTGTACCCCGTCTTCGGTGCCAATGGTTTGCAGTGCCGGGCGGATGGTATCTGCATAATTTTTGGTCAGCCCGCTAATCATGCCATCGGCTTCGCCGGTTTCCACCATCATGCAGCCAAAATAGCTGCGGTTCTTCATCATCTTGGTGCCTTCGTACAGGTTGAGGCCTTTGCGCTGTCTTTTATGAAAAAACAATTCGCCGTATTCTTTGCGTTTGGGTTCATATTCATCCAGCTGCGGGTCTATGATGGGCATGTCTTCCAGGTCTATGCTGTTGGCTTCGGCTATGTTGCGTATCTTTTTTTCATTGCCCAGCAATATAGGGTAGGCCACACCTTCATCAAAACAGATCTGCGCGGTCTTTAAAATCTTCAGGTTATCGGCTTCGGCAAATACGATGCGTTTGGGATCACGCCGGGCCTTGTTGCCAATGATGCGCATCAGCTGGTTGTCGAGCCCCAGGCGTTTGTTCAGGTTGATGCTATAGCCCTCCCAGTTGGTAATAACGGTTTGGGCTACCCCGCTTTCTATAGCGGCTTTGGCCACGGCCGGGGCCACGGTGCTCAGCAGGCGGGGGTCAAGTGGCTTTGGAATAATATAAGTGGGGCCGAATGAGATGGTTTTTTCATTGTAGGCCATGTTTACAATATCGGGTACCGGTGTCTTGGCCAGTTCTGCAAGGGCGTGTACGGCCGCCAGCTTCATGGCCTCATTGATTTGAGTGGCACGCACATCCAGTGCCCCGCGAAAAATATACGGAAAGCCCAGCACGTTGTTTACCTGGTTGGGGTAATCGCTGCGGCCGGTGGCCATAATCAGGTCTTCACGGGTAGCAATAGCCGCTTCGTAAGAAATTTCGGGGTCGGGGTTGGCCATGGCAAAAACAATGGGGCGTTTGGCCATGCTCTTTACCATGTCGGGCGTTACCACATTGCCCACGCTGAGGCCCAGAAACACATCGGCATCCTTCATGGCGCCGGCCAGGGTAAGGTCGGCGGTTTTAACGGCCAGCATTTTGCGGTCTTCGCCCAGGTCTTCGCGTTTGTCGTGGATAACACCGGCAATATCAAACAGGGTAAAGTTCTCGTGTTTGGCGCCCAGTGCCAGGTAGAGTTTTACGCAGGCGATGGCGGCCGCGCCCGCACCGTTGACAACAAATTTTACCTTGTCAATTTTTTTCTTCTGCAGTTCCAGCGCATTTAGTAATGCCGCGCTGCTGATGATGGCCGTGCCATGCTGGTCATCGTGCATTACCGGTATCTTCAGCTGGCTGCGCAGTTGCTGTTCTATGTAGAAACATTCCGGCGCTTTAATGTCTTCAAGGTTTATGCCGCCAAAAGTGGGTTCCAGGCTTTTTACAATCTGCACAAATTTCTCCGGATCTTTCTCGTTAATTTCAATGTCAAACACATCAATGTCTGCAAAGATTTTGAAGAGCACGCCCTTGCCTTCCATAACGGGCTTGCTGGCTTCGGGGCCAATATCGCCCAGGCCCAGTACGGCGGTGCCATTGCTGATAACGGCCACCAGGTTGCCTTTGGCGGTGTATTTATAAACGTTTTCAGTAAGTGCATGAATTTCTTTGCAGGGCTCGGCCACGCCGGGGCTGTAGGCCAGGCTGAGATCACGTTGGGTTTTAGCTTCCTTGGTGGGCACCACTTCTATTTTACCGGGCCTTCCCTTGCTGTGGTACTCCAGTGCCTGCTCCCTTCTTAGTTTCTTTTGCATAGGCTATTATCAATGGCCCGCAAAGTACGAAAATATCAGCTGCCGCCCGTCCAGCCAGACCAATAAGGTCTGCAGCGCTGCTAAGCAGTACCACAGACCTTATTGGCCTGGCTGCTTTAGATAGATCGGCTGGCTATGATAATCCAGAAAGCCTTTTAGGCCACCAAACCATTCCAGTGCATCCTTTATGCAAAGATTGCCAGGCAGATTTGAAACGTAACTGTGGTAAGATGACCAGTACCAATCTTCTATTTTTTTGCAATAGCCGTGATGAACCGGATTCTTGTGTATATAGAAAATGGTGGCGCCAAATTGTGGTTCAGTTTCAATCTCAACTCTTCTGCAATAATCAATAAAAAGAGATCCTTTTCTGTGGTATTTTTTATTAACCGCCTTTGTATAACTATTAAGCAGGTTGGAAACCCGTTCCATAATAAAGTCGGGGGCCAGCTCTGGCGAAAACGCAACTTTTTTCTTTACCTCTTTATAGTGAGCAGCTATCAAGGCTTCTTCTTTTATCCTGAACATGCAATGAAAATGATTGGGCAGCAGGCAATAGGCAAGTGTATGAGCAACCGGTGACAGGTGCTTATCAAGCCGCGAAAGAAAAAAATGGTAATTGGTGGGTTCACGAAAAAGTTTTTCTGCACCAACAGCGCGGCTAAACACATGGTAGGTTTTGCCAGGTATAAGGGGAATGTGATAGTTGGGCATGATTAAAAATACCGAGGCTGACAAAGATTTGGAAACAGGTGAATATATTTATTAAACAGCTATATCATTCGAGTGAGTGTATGAGGTTTGGAGCGCTGCACTGCCGCCCGGCCAGACCTAAAAGGTTTGCTGCGCCTCCGTCCGCCCGGCAAACCTTATAGGTCCGCATAACACTGTGTTTGATTTCAAAACAAAATTCCCGCATCCCTGAGCGCTGCAACTGCAGGGATAATAAGAAGCACAAGCCAATTTACTTAAATAGAGAAAAGCGTAACAATCCATGAACTGGAAATTGCTGTTGGCATGCGGATTGTCCTGAAAGACTGCAGATAGACCAGCACACAAAAAAAATACAACCGCTTTCACGGTTGTATTGATAAGTGGCCCGGTATAAAATATTTTATACTACGCCTTTGGTTATAATGGCGCTGTATACCATCTGGCCTTTTGAGCCCAATGCCCCGCTTTTAAAATCAAAGAGTTTGAGCGGTTCCAGGCCTTCAAACTGGTATTCGGCACTACTGCTGACTGCATGTATCCACGCATCGTTGGTAACCGGGTGCGGAGAATAGCAATGCAAATACGATTTGGAATTTTCAACACTGTTTATCTTTAAAATAACCTCCCCGCTGTTTTTGCCCATGGTTACAGTAAAGTTTTCGACAGTGCCCAGGTGTTTATTCCTGCTTTCTCCGGTCAGTTTCAGTCCGGAACTGATTAATTTGCTTCTGTCTGGTGCAGCGGTGTAGTTTACATAATTGGCCAGTTCTACCAGCAATTGCTGCAATACGATGCGCATATCGTTTTTAACAGAGACCGCCAGTTTTTCGCGCGAACGTGCTTTTTCAATGGCATCGGACAGGTTTTTGGTAGCGGTGGCCAACTCCTGCACAGCCGGAACAGGGTTTGTAAAATTTACATTGCCCGTCATGGCAGTTACAACTTCTTTTCCAAATGCTGCCATTTTTAAATCGCCCAGTTTAGAAAAGTCTGTACTGGTTTTTAATTTTTTCTGCATAAAATAAAAAGATGCTGAAAATAATGATGTACAATGCGGCATAAAAAATAATGCCGCCGAGGCGGTTTACCCAGCCCAGCAGTGCCATCTGAAACGTTTTTTCAATAAGTTTACCACCCTGGTTTACCACCACCACCACAATAAAAAATACCAGCGCAAAAGATAAAACCGGCAGCCATTTTACATTAATATTGGCATGATTGCTTAGCCATCCCGCCACCACTGCAGAAAGTTTTATGGCTGCTGCCAAACCAATAATAAATGCCACTATTGAAAATACAGCAATGATTAAGCCTTTCTGGTAACCCCTTATACAGGCAATAATAATGA
>Ga0209069_10001226_pt1 | contig 12929 bp, 14 predicted proteins | sample Str013_2_FD_187202 | JGI IMG/M metagenome (GOLD analysis project Ga0209069, IMG submission 187202) | Freshwater sediment microbial communities in response to fracking from Pennsylvania, USA - Straight Creek_MetaG_SC_2013 (SPAdes) (version 2) | ecosystem: Environmental > Aquatic > Freshwater >...
GGGCCAGCAAGCGGCACTGGGCAAGCTCGGGCATCGTGCGCAGGTCGTCGAGCGAGACGAACGTCAGGGCTCGCACCGGCGCCACCGTCACCCAATCCCAACGAGGATCGTCACGCTTCGATGCCGGGTCGTAGTAGTGGCTCTTCGGATCGAACTGCGTCGGATCGGGCTCGGCGGACTTGACGATCTTGCAGATCCCGGCGACGCCGGGCGGCTTGGCGTTGGAGTGGTAGAAGATCGCCTGCTCGCCGACCTTCATCTCGCGCATCAAGTTGCGGGCCTGGTAGCTACGTACGCCATCCCACCCCGAGCGACGGACCTTGACCAGGTCGCGGTAGCCGAACGACTCGGGCTCGGACTTCAACAGCCAGTGCGCCATGGCGCCCGACCGTACCGGGGCGGGCTCGGTGACTGCGAGAATTCTCGCCGTGTCGAAGTTCTTTGTTCACGTTTTGCCCTCGAACGCGCCCTGTACATGCGTGGACGCGCCGTGGGGTCGGATCCCGGACCTTTTTGACCGACTCGACGATGTTGCCGATCCTGAGCTCTGGGACGAGATCTGTCGACGAGCGCAGGAGCGGACGCGCGTCCACATCGCGCTGACCACCCCACGCCGGGCTCACGCCTTCGTGCCCCGAGGCGCGTTGAGCCTGGCGGTGGCGGCGGTCCTGTTGATGGGTGGCTTCCTCGCCGGTCGTCGCGCCGCATCAGGCGCATCAGTGCCTCAGAGCGCAGCGGCGCCAATCATCGTCGACGCGAAGTCGACTCGTGCGGCACAGACGCCAGCTGGACCGTCGACGTCGGGGCAGCGTTGCGATCCGACACCGGTGTTCCGCGACCCACCAGGGATGAAGTAAGGCCGTATGAGCGCCGTCGAGCGGGTCGAGGCGTTGTACAACACCGATTCCGGTCGGCTGTGGCGTTCTGTGTTCGCGTTCACCGGCGATCGCACCACTGCCGACGACGCCGTCGCCGAGGCCTTCGCACAACTGCTGCGTCGCGGTGACGAGGTCCGCGATCCGAAGGCGTGGATCTGGCGCGCCGCGTTCCGCATCGCCGCCGGCGAGGTGACCTATCGCTCGAAGAACGTCAACGAGCTGCGCGTCGACGTCGGTTACCTACCCGAAGAGCAAGGCATCAACCTGCTCACTGAGCTCGATTCGCTGTCTGGCAACCAGCGCGCGTCACTCGTGCTCCATGACTACGCGGGCTACACGGCCCGCGAGGTGGCCGAGATCATCGGCTCCACCGAAGCGGCAGTGCGCGTCCACGTGATGCGCGCCCGCCGCCGTCTGAAGCGGCTGATGACGCGCTGAGCGCCGTCACCGTGACGGGCGACCCAACCCCACCACCCAACCACCACCGTCTAACCACCAGGAGAGTGCCATGACCTTCCCCCGTCGCGCCCCAACGCGAACGCATTGGCTGCGCCGCGTCGCCATCCCGCTCGCCCTCGCCAGCGTCGTCGTTTCGGCGTGTGGCAGCAGGGCGACGAAGTCCTCGTCGACGAGCCAAGGCGCGAACGTCACCAACCCCGCCGCTGCCGGCGCGGCGACGACGGGGCCGGGCAACGCGACGCCGTCGCCGACGAGCAGTGGTAGCAGCGGTAGCGGCGGCAAGGCGATCTACACGATCGATACCGAACCAACAGGGCTGAACTACCAGAACGCCGACGACAGCTCGGCCCAAGGTTCGTACCTGATGCAGCACGTCTGGCCGTGGGCCTACCTCGTCGATCCATCCGGCAACTTCGTCGCCAACACCGATCTGGCGACGCGAGCCGAGATCACCTCGAACGATCCGCAGACTGTCGTCTACGAGCTCAACCCAAAAGCCATCTGGTCCGACGGTACGCCGATCGGCATCGACGACTTCCGCTTCACGTGGGTCGCGCAGAACGGCGCCGCGGCGAAGAACGCCGACGGCACCGATAAGAAGGACGACAAGGGCAACCCCGTGCCGCTGTACGCGCCGGCGGCGACGAACGGCTACGAGGACGTCAAGAGCGTCGAATCAACAGATGGCGGCAAGAGCGTCACCGTCGTGTTCAACAAGCCCTACGCCGACTGGAAGGCGATGTTCGGCCCGCTGCTGCCGTACAAGGCGTTCAAGGCCGAGGGCAACGGCGACGAGGTCGCCGGCTTCAACACCGGCTTCAAGAAGGACAAGATTAACCTCGCCAACGTCGTCTCCGGCGGCCGCTACAAGCTCTCCGAGTACCACGTCGGACAGAGCGCGACGCTCGTGCGCAACGACAAGTACTGGGGTGAACCCGGCAAGCTCGAACAGATCGTCGTGCCGTTCATCGCCGACTCCCAGACGCCAGACGCGCTCGCCAATGGCGAGGCCGACGTGATCGCCCCGCAGGCGCAGCTCGACCTCGTGCAAAAGATCAGGGGCGAGCCGAACGTCAACGCGACCGTCGGCTTCGGCACGTTCTGGGAGCACATCGACTTCAACCAGCAGAACCCGATCCTCGCCGACGTCAACGTGCGCAAGGCGATCGCCAAGGCGATCGACCGCAACGACATCGTCACCAAAGTCGTCAAGCCCTTCGACGACAAGGCACAGGTGCTCAACAACAGGATGTACTTCCCCGGCTCAGCGAGCTACATCGACAACGGCACCGACTACAACAAGCGTGACGTCGCCGGAGCGAAGCAGCTGCTCGAAGCGGCCGGCTGGAAGCTCGACTCGAGCGGCATCTACGCCAAGGACGGCAAGAAGCTGTCGTTGCGGCTCGTCTGGTACAAGGTCGCCAACAAGCGCCGCGAGACGACGGCGCAGCTGATCCAATCGCAACTCAAGGACATCGGCGTCGACATCCAAGCGGCGGGCAACAACGACGGCGGCTTCCTCCCCGCCGGAGACTTCGACATCGCCTTGTTCGGATGGACAGGGGGCAGCGTGCTCAGCGCGAACACCTCGATCTTCGTCGACGACGGTGGTCAGAACCACGGCAAGAACAAGGACCCGAAGATCCGCGAGCTGTTCGACAAGGCCAACGTCGAGCTCGATGCCACCAAGCGCGCCGATCTCATGAACCAGATCGACAAGCTCGTCTGGAACGACATGTCGCAGCTGCCGATCGCCCAGGTGCCCGAGCTGCTGGCGTGGAGCAAGAAGGTGGATGGCCCCGCCTACAACGGCTACCAGGGTCCGACGTGGAACGAACCGGCATGGACGGCGAAGTAGCCCGAGCCGCGGCGGTCGTCGATCGCTCGGTCACGCTGTGATCGCGTTGGTGGGACGGCGGCTGCTCGTCGCCGTCCCACTGATCGCGCTGGCGTCGTTCTTGTCGTTCGTGCTCGTCGCCAGCTCGGGTGATCCACTCGAATCACTGCGATTGAACCCGCGCACGCCGGCTGCCGTGATCGAACGGCGATCGAACGAGCTGCACCTCGACCGACCGATCGTCGTGCGCTACGGGATCTGGATCAGCGACGCGCTGCGCGGCGATCTCGGCAAGGACAACACCGAGAACCCGGTCGGTGCGCAGCTCCGCCGCGCGTTACCAGTGACGTTGCGACTCGTGCTCGCCGCCGAGATCGTCGCCGTGCTCGTCGGTGTCGCCCTCGGCGCCGCGAGCGCCGAGAAGCAGTACTCGTGGTTCGATGTTGCCACGACGAGCTTCTCGTTCATCGCCTTTGCGCTGCCCGTGTTCTGGCTGGCGGCAGTGTTCAAAGACCTCGGCATCCGCATCAACCGGGCACTCGGTCATCGGTTGTTCTTCACCGTCCAACAGCAGTCACCGGGCCTGCACGGTGGCACGTGGACACGCATCGGCGACGCGTTCGGACACCTCATCCTGCCGGCGTTGACGCTCGTAGTCGTCAACGTCGCCACCTACAGCCGCTTCCAACGGGCGTCGCTGCTCGACGTCCGCAACGCCGACTACGTCCGAACGGCGCGCGGCAAGGGCCTCTCGGAAGGTCGCGTCACCATCCGTCACGCGCTCCGCAACGCGCTGCTGCCAGTGACGACGCTCGTCGCCCTCGACTTCGGTCAACTCCTCGGCGGCGCCGTCCTCACCGAGCGGGTCTTCCAATGGCAAGGCATGGGCACGTTGCTCGTCAACGCCGTCACGAAACGAGATGTGAACCTGATGCAGGCGTGGCTCGTCGTCATCGCCGTCACCGTCGTCATCTTCAACCTCGTCGCCGACGTCATGTACGGCGTGCTCGATCCACGGACCCGCCGTGGCTGAGCGCACCGATGTCCGCACGCCGAGCATCGGTCGCCGGATTGACGTCGCTGCCGCCGCGCCCGATCGGGAGTTCACCGTCGCGGCGCGCACCTACGGCGCCGTCGTCGCCCGCCGCTTCGCCCATCACCGCCTGGCCATGGCGAGCTTGGTGGTGCTGACGCTCGTCGCCATCGCCGCCTTCGTCGGACCGAGGCTGTGGCACTTCGGCTACACCCAGACGGGTCCCGACATCTCCCAAGCGCCGACGTGGCACCATCCGTTCGGGACCGTCGAGAAGGGCGTCGACTTCCTCGCCCAGGTGCTGCGCGGCGCGCAGAAGTCGATCCAGATCACGCTGCTGGTGGCGTTGTGCGCGACGTTCCTCGGTGTTGCCGTCGGCGCTGCCGCCGGGTACGGACGAGGTCTGCTCGATGCCGTGCTGATGCGCACCGCCGATCTGTTCTTGATGGTGCCGCTGATCGCCATCGCCGCAGTGATGGCGTTCCGGTTCTCGCGTTCGCTGGGTGGCTGGTTCGGGGTCGTCGTCGCGCTGGCGTTGTTCACCTGGCCGAGCCCGGCGCGCATCGTTCGCGCCGAGTTCCTGTCGCTGCGCGAGAAGGAGTTCGTCGAGGCGGCGACGGCCAGCGGCGCCAGCCCGTTGCGGATCGTCGTCATGCACTTGCTACCGAACGTGATCGGTTCGCTGGCGGTGTCGGCCACGCTGACGATGGCGACCGCCGTGCTCGCCGAGACCTCGTTGTCGTTCCTCGGCTTGGGTGTCCGGTTCCCTGACACCTCCCTCGGTCTGATCATCTCGAACGGCGAGCAGGCCGCGCAGACCCGGCCATGGCTCTTCTACATCCCCGGTGTCGTGATCTTGATCATCGTGTTGTGCATCAACTTCATCGGCGACGGCCTGCGCGACGCGTTCGATCCTCGCCAACAACGCGTCCGGGCGTGACGCGGTCCGCTGATGCTCTGAGATCTTGCTGGCGATAGCTTCCCTCGGCGTCGAAGCAACCCGGCTTCGGTTGGTCGAAGGGACGATGATGGCTGCTGGATCGATGACTGCCGCTGAGCGAGAGGCGTTCCTGACTGACGTGCACGTCGGCATCCTTGCCATCGACGAACCGGGTCGTGGCCCGCTGGCACTGCCCGTGTGGTACCAGTTCGAAGACGGCAAGATCATGATCGGGATGAGCGGTACGTCGCTGAAGGCGCGTCTGCTCGGTGCCGCCGGTCGGGCGACGCTGACGGCGCAGACGGAGACGCCGCCGTACAAGTACGTCAGCGTCGAGGGCCCGGTGACGATCAGCGCGACACAACGCGACGATCTGTCGATGGCGACGCGCTACCTCGGACCCGAGCTCGGCGCCTGGTACGCCGAGAACAACCCGAGCACAGAGGAGGCGGTCGTCGTCACGATCACGCCGGAGAACTGGCGGACGATGGACTTCGGCAAACTGATGGCGGCGGGCGGCTGACGGTGGCGACGTACGGACTGCAACTGCCCGACTTCTCGTGGATCGTCGACGAAGACCCCCCGACGACGATGGCGCGACTGCGTGACACGGCCGAGGCGGCCGAAGCCACGGGCTACTCGTCGCTGTGGGTCATGGATCACCTGCTCCAGCTCCCGCCGCTAGGTGGTCCGCCGGCGTCGATCCTCGAGGGCTACGTCGCGCTCGGCGCGCTGGCCGCGGTGACGCGGCGCGTCGAGCTCGGAACGCTCGTGACGGGTGTGACGTACCGCAACCCGGCGCACCTTGCCAAGCAGATCGCGTCGCTCGACGCGGTGACTGGCGGGCGCGCCATCCTCGGCATCGGCGCCGCGTGGTATGACGTCGAACACGCTGCCTACGGCTGGGAGTTCCCGCCGATCAAGGAGCGCTTCGAACGGCTCCGCGAGGCCGTCAGCATCTGCCGCGGCATGTTCGACAACGAAACGTTCACGTTCACCGGGCAGCACTACCGCGTCGCCGACGCCCGCGTCGTGCCCCGCCCGCAGCGTCGCATCCCGATCATGATCGGCGGTAGCGGTGAGCGAAAGACGTTGCGGATGGTCGCCGAGCTCGCCGACCTGTGCAACATCGGCGGCACGGCCAACGTCGTCGCGCCAAAGTTGAAGGTCCTCGACGAGCACTGCGCGGCCGTCGGTCGTGAGCCTCGAGACGTGAAGCGCACCGCCTTGGTGAGCCTGTTCATCTCCCCGACCGATGCCGAGCGCGACGGGTTGCGACAGTTCCTCGGCTACGACACCAACCCCGAAGTCCGCGACCGGATGATCATTGCCACTGCCGGAGAGGCAACGGCACAGCTCGCCGAGCTCGCCTCGGCTGGCGTCGACGAAGTGATCGTGAACCTGCCGTTGATCAAGACTGTCGATGCCATCCACGTCGCCGCCGAGGCGCTGCGTACGGCCACGGCCTAGGTCGCGGCTCGGCCCGCGGCGGCACGGACCCGACGAGCGCAACTGTCGAAAAGTTCCACAGTCTCGTCATCCGCACCGGCTGCCAGTCTCGAACGACTGCCCGGACAGTCGCGCGGGAGCGGCCGGGGTGAGACCGGCCGCGGCGGGCGGCGGTCGTGGGGAGCGGGCGCGCCCCACGGCCGCTAGCGCGCCGTCCCGCGCCCGGTCAGACCCCTACGTTGCCGTAGGTTCGTGTCGGTGTGACGAGCACTGCAGTGCGCTGCTCCTCGGCCATCACCCGGTCGTAGGCCTCCCAGTCGTCGTGCGTGCCGCCGGCCGCTTGGAACACTGCTCGCAGCAGCGCCGGCACATCGACGTCACCGCCGTGCGGAGGATCGAGCGGGCCGATCAGCTCGACCGGTCCCTCGACTGCTTGCCACTCCCATCGAGCGCGGACGGTCACGGTGACGCGAGGGTCGATCAACAGCCGACGACGCTTGAAGGCGTTCGCACGGACGACGAAACCGAGCACCGTCGCGCCAACGTGCGGATGCGGGAGCAGCCCGACGTTCACGACCGACGAGGACACCGTGCCATCGGCACGGCCAACGCTCGCCACCGCCAAGCCGTGTTCGATGCCGATCAGGCGCGTCAACTGCTCAAGGTCTGCCATCGGTCCAGGTTAGGCACCCCTGTGGGCGACTCGGTTACGGCGCGCTACGTTGGCACTTGGGGTGGTTGCCATGGATGTCGCCGAGCTGACCGAACGGTTGTGGTCGTCGCGCGCCGCAGGCGACTACTTCCCGGCGTGGCTCAACGAGCTCGATGTCGCCGAAGCGCAATCGCTCGCAGCCGGCTTGCTGCAGCGAGAGCTCGCCAGCGGCGACGCAACCTTGGCTGGTTGGAAGGTGGGGCTCACGTCGGCGCGCGTCAGGCGAACTGTCGGCCTTGATGCTCGGCCGTTCGGTCGGATCCTGGCGCGTCGCGTCCTGCCGTCGGGCGCCGTCGTTCCGGCAAGCAGCATCCGCCATCCATCGATCGAGCCGGAGCTGTGCTTCACGTTCGGCTCGCCGTTGAGCGGCCCCGCACCGACGGCCGACGATGTGTGGGCCGCGCTGTCGACAGTTGCGGCCGGCTTCGAGTTGAACGAACGGCGGCCGGGCTCGTCGACGCCGACGATCGTGGCGATGATGACGGACTCGGTGACGCACTGGGGCATCGTCGTCGGTGACGCCCAGCCGATCGGTGACGTCGACCTGCCGGCCATCCGCTGCACAATGTCGTGCAACGGCGAGCAGCGCTACACCGGTGTCAGTGCCGAAGAGCTCGACGACCACATCACCTCGCTGGCCGCGCTGGCGGCGCGCCTTCATCGTCACGGCCTCGCCATCGACGCCGGTCACCGCGTCATCACCGGCGCGTTCGCGCGCTTCGACGCGTCAGCCGGGGAGCACTGGCGCGCCGACTACGACGGTGTCGGCTCGGTCGAGATGAGCTGGTCATGAGCGCGGCGATCGCACTCGACGGCCCGATCTCGATCCTCGTCACGCTCGGGCTGACGTTGCCATCGATCACCGATCAACAAGTCGCATCGATCATCGACGCCGCTCCGCCCGGTTCGACGGTGCATGTCGCCGCCCAGATGCGCGACGCCTACGCGTACGCCGAGCAGCACGACGTCGACGTGATCCTCGGCGTGCTCCCCGAGAAGCTGTTCTCGTTGGCGACGAAGCTGCGCTGGATCCACTGCATCGCCGCCGGTGTCGACGCCTTCCTCTACCCGGCGATGGTCGACTCGGCTGTCGTGATGACTGGCGAGAAGGGACTCGTCGGCGGGCACCTCGCCGACACTGGCTTCGGCTTGCTGCTGGCGCTGACCCGAGAGATCGCCACCGCGATCCGGATGGGTGCCGATGGTTGGAACCACCGCGAAGCGATGCGGGCACGGGAAGTCGAGCTCGAGGGCGCAACGATGGGGATCGTCGGCCTCGGCGGCACCGGACGGGCGATGGCTCGCCGGGCCGTTGCGTTCGGGATGGATATCATCGCTGTCGACGCGATGCCGGTTGTGCCGAGCGATGGGATCAAGGAAGTGTGGGGCCTCGAGCGTCTCGACGATCTGCTGGCGGCGTCCGACGTCGTGGCGATGTGCTGCCCGCTCACTGCCGAGACGGCGAACCTGCTCGACGACGCCCGCTTGGCGCGCGTCAAGCGCGGCGCGATCGTCGTCAACGTGACGCGCGGCGAGGTGATCGACGGCGACGCGCTCGTGCGTGCGTTGCAGTCTGGGCATCTCGGTGGTGCTGCACTCGACGTCGCGCCAGTCGAGCCGCTTCCGGCATCGCATCCGTTGTGGACGTTCGACAACGTCGTGATGACGCCGCACACGGCCGGCGCCAGCCAGCTGCGCGCCATCCGCAACATCGATCGGTTCTGCGAGAACCTTCGCCATGCCCGCGCCGGCGAGCCACTCGTCGGCCTCGTCGACAAACATCTCGGCTACTGATCACACCGAACAGGAGAAGCTGATGCGCTACTACTCATGCGACTCGCACATCGTCGAAGCGGCGATCGTGTTCGAAGGTTTCGAGGAGCAATTCGGTTCACGCGCCCCGCGCATCGACCACGTCGACGGCAAGGGCGACTTCCTCGTGCTGCCGAAGGCTGGGCGAATCCCTGTCGGCCGGTTGGGGATCGCCGGTCACCGCCTCGATGACCCCGACACCGAAGGCTTGATCGCTCGCGGCTACGAAGGCCTCAACCCCGGTGTGCTCGACCCGCACGCCCGCCTCGACGAGCAGGCCGTCGATGGCATCGTCGGCGAGGTGATGTACCCGAGCTTGAACATGTTCTCCTTCGCCGGGATCGACACCGATGTCGCCAACGCGGTGTTCGCTCGTCACAACGACTACATCGTCGACTACTGCTCGCCCTCGCCGGAACGCTTGGTCGGCATCGGTTGCCTTCCTGTTCCCGACGTTGCGGCATGCGTCGCCGAGCTGGAGCGCGCCGTTGCCAAGGGCGTGCGCGGCTTCATGATCCCTGCCCACGTCGACCCCGAGCGGCCGTACAACCATCCCGACTACGACCCGCTGTGGGCTGCGCTGCAGGCGGCGCGGACGCCGGTCACGATGCACGTCTTCACCGGTACCGACTGGCTCACCGGACTGGCGCCGCACTGGGGGCCGCCCGGCACGACGATCAAGGGCTACACGTTGGCGCACACATCGGTCGCCAACACGCTCATCGATCTGATCTGCGGCGGCGTGTTCGAGCGCTTCCCGGCGCTACGTGTCGTCATCGCCGAGTTCGAGACAGGTTGGGTGTCGCACTTCTTGCGTCGTTTGGATCACGCCATCTACCGCACGCCGACGTTCGCTGTCGACTACCTCACGGCCAAGCCGAGCGACTACTTCCATCGCAACGTGACGATCACGTTCGAAGATGACGCCGATGGCATCGCCACCCGCCATTCGATCGGTGTCGCCAACCTGGCGTGGGGCAACGACTACCCGCATCACGACTCGATCTGGCCGAACTCGATGACGGTGTTGGACAAGGTCATGGATGGCGTCCCGGCCGACGAGCTGGAACGGATCTGCTTCGGCAACGCCGTCGCGCTGTACGGCATCGACGTGTCGAAGCTTCCGGTCTGAGCCCGCCTGTCGTCAATCGGCCGGCGGAACGCCGCCGGCTTCACCGCTGATCATCGCGAAGTGTCGATGGATCTCATCGAGGAGGTCGGTGTTGCGCTTCACCGCCAACGTCAGCGCCGTGTTCTCCGCCAACAGTGCCTTGATGTCGACGGTGTTGTGCTCGGTGTGCATCGCGATCTCCGAGGCGATGCCGTCAGATCGCTTGGCGGCGATCAACAACGCCGCTGCTTGAACACCAGCCAGCATCGACAAGAACAAGTTGAGCAAGATGTACGGGTACGGGTCGAACCCGTGATGGCCGTTCTTGCCGCCTACGTAGAAGATCGAGTTGGCGATCGCCCAGGCGATCATCACCGCGAAGAACACGAACACGAAGCGCCACGATCCCATGATGCTGCGCAAGCGGTCCGCCGCTCGCTCGCCCCGCGTCAGTTGATCGCCAGAGCGAACCCCAGGGTGCCGATGCCAGTGCGATTGCCAGCCCTTGTCGACCATCTCGCCATCGTCGCGCAGCGGCGAGGCGCGCCACGACGGAGCACCGTCAGGCCGGCCCGAGGAGGTCCCAGCGGTTGCCGGACGACCCAACGTTTCGGGTGGCCGTCATTGGTGAGCGAGGGCGAGTCCTCGATCAGGTCGAACTCGAGCACGTCGACGAAGAACTCGATGGCAGCGTCGTAGTCATCGACGACGATGGCGACGAGCTCAACGTGCGACACGGTTCGGCTCGTGCCGATCAACGCGTCCGCGTCGCGACGGCCTCGACCTGGATGCCGCCACGCGGGCGTTGTGTCAGCGTTACGGTGACTCGGCGAGGGCACGCCGTGGTCATGATCTCGTCGGCGATCTCGACCGCGAGCGCCTCGGCGAAAACGGGCCGATCGCGAAAGCTCCACAGGTAGAGCTTGAGCGACTTCGACTCGACGCACGAACGATCCGGCTCGTACTCGATGACGACATGGGACAAGTCCGGTTGACGAGTCACCGGGCACATCGACGTCAACTCATCGGTCGTGAAGCGCACGGTCGTCACACCGGCAGGCGCGGCGAAGCACTCGACATGGTCGATCGCATGCTCGACGCGCTGGCCGAGGACGGTCAGGCCCTCGACGTGATCTACATCAGCCACCCGATGATGCTACGGGAACAGAGCTGAACGTCGCCTCATGCGGGATCAGCACGATCGAAGCCGGATCGAGCTGCACGTTGCCGATCAGCACTGAAAGCGGCGCAGTGCGCGGCTCGGTGAAACCCGGTCGCCACATCCACACAGTCCCACCGCCGCGGACGCCGACGAGCACCGAACGGTCCGGCGCCCAACCGGCAGCGCCCAAGCAAAATGGGCCTTCGCACACGCTGTCGGCGACCCCTAGGTCAGCCACCGACCCGTCGACACCTACAATCGTCAGCCGCCCGTTCATCGCGTCGCTGCTGGGGGCCGACTGAGCGGCAACCCACTGGCCGTCGGGTGAGATCAGCGCGCCGAATCCATCGCGCCCGGCACCGGGCGGCGTTGGCAACGGCCGACGCGTCGCCGACGTGGTGTCGAGCATCGCGTAACCACACCGCAGCTGACCGTCACACATCGCTTCGACGACGTAACCATTTCTCGCGGCGATGGCAGTGCCGTCACTGATGCGCTCCGCAGACTGCGGCGGGACGATCCGATACGTACCGCCTGGCGCGACGGTCAAGACGCCACTGATCCCATCGGGCAAGAAGCCTCCCAACCGCGTCTCGGTCTCGACTGCCACCAGCGCATCACTCGACGCGGTGTCGACGTAGCCCAACCGAGAACCGGTAGCTGTGCCCTGGTAATCGATGAACCACAGCCTTCCCGGCGGGCCTTCGCCGACGAACCTCGGACCCGCCGTCGCGACTGTCCGAGGTGTCGATCCGTCGTAGGGATACAGCACCGCGGCGAACTGATCAAACGGAACGGCAAGGACACCGAGCGATATCGGAACAACGAAGCCGCCGCCGAGGAACGCGATCGGGATTGGCACTGCGGTCGCTGCGTCGAGATCGATCCGGTAGGCGCGACCGGCCGAGACGACGAGCGCGTCGAGCCCGATCGCTTCGCCGAACAGTGGTGCCGTGCCAATGGTGACTGGACCGGCCAACGTCGACGTCGTGCTCGCGGGCGCGGCGGTGCTCGCTGTCGTCGTCTCGGTCTCGGTGGTCGCCAACGTTGGCGCGACCGTCGTTGTCGCGGCCGCGGTTGTCGTTGGCGACTGCGACTCCCCGTCATTGCCGCCGGCAAGGACGCTGGCAGCAATGACGATCATGAACGCAGCGACGGCCACCGCGACAACGGTTCGTCGCCGCCTGGACTTCGGACGATCGGTGTCGACGTCATCAACGCTCGTCGCCACGTCGAGATCGACAGCGGTGACGATGTCTGGATGCGATGCACCAACTGGCGATCCGCACGCCGAGCAGAACACCGCGTTGCGGCCAAGTCGTTCCTCGCATCGAAAGCAACGCTTCACGTGCGGTCCGCTCCGCGCCGGCGCCCGTCCCGATCCACCTGCGCACCATAGGCCCGGACGGCCCGGACGGCCCGGACGGCCTGGACGGCCTGGACGGCCTGGACGGCCTGGACGATTGGCTACGGTGCCAACATGCGTACTGCGATTGGCATTGGGGGCGCGGCGTCGGGGCGGCGAAACGATTGGGA
>Ga0209069_10001230_pt1 | contig 12909 bp, 11 predicted proteins | sample Str013_2_FD_187202 | JGI IMG/M metagenome (GOLD analysis project Ga0209069, IMG submission 187202) | Freshwater sediment microbial communities in response to fracking from Pennsylvania, USA - Straight Creek_MetaG_SC_2013 (SPAdes) (version 2) | ecosystem: Environmental > Aquatic > Freshwater >...
TTGTTGCACCATGATTTACTAATTTGCAGAGGCCTCACCCCACCCCCTCTCCTGAAGGAGAGGGACATTTCCTATAAATCCTATTCATCCCCAAAACCCCGGTGCAGATTATTCGGATCTCAAACTTTTCACCGGGTTGGCAACGGCGGCTTTTACAGCTTTATATCCCACCGTTATCCATGCAATTACTATTGAAATGATCACTGCCATCAGGAAAACACCTATGTTCATATTGATTCGATATGCGAAATTGTTGAGCCAGTTACTCATCATGTACCATGCCAACGGAACGGCAATAACAAAAGAGATTGCGATCAATATGGTAAACTCTTTGGAGAACAGGTAAATAATATTACCGATGCTGGCGCCAAGTACTTTTCTGATACCCACTTCTTTTACGCGCTGAATAGCCATGAAGGAAACAAGTCCATACAAGCCTAGGCATGAAATAAAGATCGCGAGGCCGGCGAAAATCTTATACAAGAGCGAAAGCTGCTCCTCCTGCCGGTAAAATTGCGCGATGCTGTCACCAAGAAAATTTCCATTAAATGCATATTCCGGATAAAATTTGTTCCAGGATGCTTCAATGGCCGCACGTGTTGCCCGTATATTGGAACTGTAAATTTTTATCGCAGTTTTTCCATAAAATTTTTTCGCACCAGCGATCAGGATTGGCTTAATCGCTTCACGAAGCGAATTGGTTTTAAAGTCTTTTATTACGCCGACAATTTTTATCCAGCTATCTCCGCCCAGGCGAATATCTTTTCCAATGGCATTGGCAGGGTTTTGCAGGCCTAATTTTTTTATTAGCGTTTCATTCACCAATGCTTCCCTGACAGTGTCGCCTCTTTCATAGTTATAATTGCGACCTGCGACTAACTGCAATCCAAAAGTCTTTAGGTAATCTTCATCCCCAAACTTGAGAAAAAGAATAAAGTCCTTATCCTTTCCATGATCGAACGAAAAATTGGTTCCCCAATTATTTTCTGAAGATGGAACATCGGTGTTGAATGAAACGGACTGCACACCGGGAAGCTTCAGCAAATCCTGTTTAAATGCCGGCAGCTTTACTATGCTTAGACTGTCTGTGCTTCCGGTCAGCACATATATTGCATCTTTATTGAAACCAAGATCAGCGTGCTTCACGAAGTTCATTTGGCTGATGGCTATAATGGTCCCGATGATGAGTATCTGTGAAATAGCAAATTGCAAAACCACCAATCCCCTTCTCAATGAAATACCACCAACAGATGCAGATGTGATTCGGTTTTTTAAAGCCAGCGCTGGTCTGAACCCTGAAAGAATAAGCGACGGATAGGACCCTGAAAAGAAAGTTATTATCAAAGCGATTGATAAAAGGAAAATGGTATTGTTCCAATTGAACAGAGATAATGATTCCTGGATGGAAGCAATATGTTTAATATAAGGCAGCGTAAGTTTTCCAAGGACTAAAGCTAACCCAATAGACAGTAATACAATAAGCGCAGTTTCACCCATCATTTGCCAAAACAATTGAAAGCGATTTCCGCCCAACACTTTTCTTACGCCTACTTCTTTTGAACGGCTCACAGCTTGTGCAGTGGAAAGGTTTATAAAATTGATGCAGGCCATGATGATGATCAGTACACCAATCAGGATTAAAGTCGCAATGGTTGATTTGGAAGTGATATGATCGCCAAAATTCTCAAAGCGCCTGTCTGAGTGTATTTCGCCTAAAGGCTGAAAATGGTGTAAGCGCTGGGAATTTCTATTGTCCTTGTATTGCTTCTCACAAAACTTTTTCAAAAGATTGTTGAAGAATGCGACCGAGCTATTTTCCGGTAAAAGCGCATATACCTGGAAGTTACTGGAAGTGCTTCCCCAGTCTGTAGTATAATTATATAAACCAGGATTCTTCTTCAGTGTTTCAAATGACACGAGCACCCGGAGCGGAAAGTCGGTATTGGCAGGCACATTATCCAGAATGGCGACTACTTTTAATATTATGGAATTATCCAGTTTGATGAGTTTGCCGATGGCAGCATGCCAGTCGGTGAAATATTTTTCTGCCCAGGCTTTACTTAAAACAACAGTATTGGGTTCATTCAATGCTACAGCATTGCCCGCTAAAAAAGTATAATGAAAAACATTAAAGAATTGCGGATCAATAAAAAATATCCCCGCATCTTCAATGAATTTTTTATTATTACCAGCAATAGCATTATTATCTCCCAATACCATTACCTGGCTTCCGTAAGTGGCATATAAAGCAGCGGTTCTTATCTGTGGGAATTGAGCCCGCATTGCTTCCAGCAGCGGAGTAGGCACGCCGGGATTATATGACAGGCCATCGGAATGATTATCCGATGTAACCACGCGATAAATCTGATTATATTTTTCCTGGAATTTATCATAGCTCAATTCATAACGCACTACAATAAATAATAACAGGCAGGCGGCGATGCCGATAGCCAACCCGGCAACATTGATAAATGAATATCCTTTGTGCCTGAGTAAATTCCGCAAAGCGATTTTGAAATAATTTCTGAGCATGATCTCTTATTATAATTTGCGATTTCAATATGTTTTTTTCTCTGATCTCCGCTGAAGGGCGGAGCTAGTGGGTCAATTCGCATATCCGCTCATTTGCAAATCCCTAAATTGATCAACTGCCATCAGGGCCCGTGACCGATGATGTAGTTTTTTGTCACCCACAAATCCTAGTCATCCCAAAAATCCCGGTTCAGATTATTCCGATCTCAAACTTTTTACCGGGTTAGCCGTCGCTGCTATTATTGCCTGGAAACTTATGGTGAACAATGCAATGAAAAGCGCTGTTGCTGCAGTTATAAGAAATACTACCCAGTTGATATGGGTCCTGTAAGCAAAATCCAGCAACCATTTATTCATTACAAACCATGCAATGGGTGAAGCAATGATGATGGCAATGCCTACGAGTTTTAAAAAATCTTTGGACAATAGCGCAACAATGCTAAACACATTTGCGCCTAGGACTTTGCGCACACCGATTTCCTTAACACGCTGTTCTGCGCTGAATGCGGCAAGCCCAAATAAACCAAGACAGGAAATAAGAATTGCAATCGAAGTAAAATATTTTACAATGGCAGACAAACGATTTTCCGCCTCGTAATTTTTTTGAAAATTCTCGTCGAGAAAACTATATTCAAAGGGTTCATTGGGATTGAGGCTGCGCCATGCATTTTGAATTGACTGCATGATCTGACTCATATCACCGGCCTTTGTGTGTACTATCATATAATTGTATTGCCTGAAATCGGGTGAGGTCAATTGAAATCCATAAGGGCTGATGGGCAGATGCAAATCTTCAAAATGAAAATCTTTTACCACACCGACAATTTCAAAACCATAATTTTTTCCCTGGAAATCGAAATAAACTTTTTTACCGATGGATTGCTGTGCAGAAATGAACCCGATTTCTTTAATAGCATTCTCATTGAGAATAATTCGAAAATTTGTATCTGCTGGAAATTCTTCCGAAAACAATCTTCCGGCAACGGGTTGCAGGTTCAACGTCTGCAGATAATTCATGTCCACATAATTGAGGCGGGTTCTTTTTGCCATTTGCATATTTTCACCTTCTTTATAAAAGAGTCCATCAGAAGGATTGCTGATGCCGGGATAATACATAGATCCACCCGAATTGATTACTTGAGGTAGCTGGTGCAATTGTTTTTTTAATGCGGGGAAAATATTTTTTGCTGTTTCACTTCGCAGGGAAATGATGATCTGCCTGTCCTTATCAAAACCAAGATCGGCCGATCTCAGGTAATCCATCTGGTTGGTAATAACTACAGATGAGATGATCAGGATAACAGATATGATAAATTGGAAAACCACCAATCCCTTTCTCAGTGAAACAGCAGCAAATGAATTTGAAAACCTTCCTTTAAGGACTTTGATGGGTTTGAAAGATGACAAATAAAATGCAGGATAACTGCCGGCGATCAGCCCGGTAATAACCGACAGAATAAAAAATGCGGCAATGATGCGGAAATCGTGCGTAAACGATATGGATATGTTTTTTCCTGAAATGCTGTTAAAAGCTGGCAACAACAGCGCTGTTATTCCCAACGCGAAAAAAAATGCCATTACGCTCATCAATAAGGATTCGCCGAGGAATTGTGATATGAGTGATTTTTTTTCTGCTCCCAATACTTTTCGTATTCCCACTTCCGCAGAGCGCTTGGATGAGCGTGCTGTAGACAAATTCATAAAATTGATACAGGCAATCAGCAAGGTGAATAATGCAATTGATGAGAGTATATATAGATAAGTGACGCTGCCAACCGGAGTTATATTTTCATTCATTCCTGAAAAGAGATGAATATTTTTTATAGGAACTAAAAATTGTTTTTTTGAAAATCCCATTGCCTTTAAATTCTTGCCTGCGTATTTGTCAATGAAAGCAGGAAATTTTGCTTCGAGTTTTTTTGCATCTGTTCCCGGCTTCAGTAATAAATAGGTATAATACATATTATTTGTTGCCAGGTCATTTCCTCTCTCTTTTATATAAGTTTCAATGGTTCCTCCCATCATGCTCATGAAGAATTTTCCGTTGATATGAGAGGGCGCCTCAATCGGTCTGAATACACCTTTTACCTGGAAATCATGATCGCCATTGGAACTGCTGCTGATATGTAAAATCTTATTGAGAGCAGGTTGGTTGCCAAAAATTTTGTTAGCGATTTCTTCAGACAATACAATTGTGTTTGGGTTATTTAGCGCAGTATTCGGATCGCCCTCAATAAAATTGTAAGTAAACAATCTGAAAAAAGTTGAATCAGCAAGAAAACCCTTGTCCTCGTAAAATGATTTTACCTGGCCATTTTTTTCAGTGTACCGCAATAAGGTTTTATCTTCTGCAAACAGCCTCGCAAGCCTGGCGCTTTCTTTGATTTCCGGGAAAACCTGTTTCATGGTTTCTCCCATGGGTGCAGGCGTATTGGGCAATTTATTTTCCTTGCCTTGTAGTATGAATGTAGTAGCTAACTGATGGAGGTTATCAGCGTTCTTTTGATTTTTGTCGTAGTTTAATTCATTCAGAATGTATAAGGAGATCAGCATGCAGCAGGCAAGTCCCACCGATAATCCGAAAATATTGATGAAGGAAAATATTTTGTTCTTCATCAGGTTGCGCCAGGCGATTTTCAAATAATTTTTAATCATAGCCGCCTCCTTATTCCTTCGCTCAGCGGAAGGATTTTTAACTTCCTGATTTATTTTTTATATTAATAAATCAGGGGTGTTGATTTTATATAAAATAAATCGTTTACCTGCCCTAACTCCCTTTTGCCGAAAGGTTAGTAAAGGCCTTACACGAGGATATTTTCAGTAACCGTTTGTCCGTCCAGCATGCGAATGATCCGGTGACTGTATTGCGCATCATGTTCTGAGTGTGTTACCATAATAATAGTAGTTCCTTGTTCGTTGAGGTCAGTCAGCAATTGCATCACTTCATTGCCGTTGGATGAATCCAAATTACCTGTGGGCTCATCAGCCAGGATCAGCTTGGGCATATTCACCACCGCTCTTGCCACGGCCACACGCTGTTGCTGACCGCCGGAAAGTTGTTGCGGATAATGGTTGCGGCGATGCATGATCTGCATTTTATCCAGTACCGCTTCCACCCGTTTCTTCCTTTCATCTCCTTTAACTCCCAGGTAAATCAGTGGCAGTTCCACATTTTCAAATACTGTTAATTCATCAATCAGGTTAAAACTCTGGAACACAAAACCAATATTTTTCTTTCGCAGATCTGCTCTTTTTCGTTCATTAAAATGAGCCACCTCAATGCCATTGAACAGGAAGCTGCCATTATCCGGATCATCTAATAATCCCAGGATATTTAACAGCGTGGATTTTCCACAGCCGGAGGGGCCCATCACTGCAACAAATTCCCCTTCCTTCACTTCAAAAGAAAGTTTGTTCAGCGCGATTGTCTCCACTTCTTCGGTTTTGTAGATTTTTTCGAGATTGGTGATGTTGATCATTTATTTATTATTTATGGTGAATGTTTACAAAATACAAATCGGTTCAGTAATATTATATCGCCAGGAAAAAATGCGCAATAGACGACAGTTCTGCGATTTCGCCCTCAGCAGCCATTTGTTCTATTTGCTTAGTTTTTGCCCGTTCTTTACATTCTTCTTTTTTGCCAGTTGCAGCATATTCTTTCGAAGATGCATATCCGCCCAGGCAAAGGATAAAGAATAATGTGTAAATAAATTTTCTTTTCATACAAATCAGTTTAAGCTTGATTGATGATTATTTTTTCAGTACGAGTTCCTGCATGGTTCCATAATTTTCATAGCTGCTGGTAATCACTTTATCACCAGGTTTAATCCCTTGCAATACTTCATAATAATCCTGGTTCTGGTTGCCGAGCTGTATATCCACTTTATATGCTGTTTTACCATCTTCACTGACTTTAAATATCCAATTGCCCCCGGTTTGCTGGTAAAAACCGCCTCTGGGAACCAGCACAGCCTGCCTTTCATCGCTGAGCGCTAACAATATTTGTAGCGTTTGGCCACGACGGATACCTTTTGGAACGCGTCCTACAAATTGCATATCAACCTGGAAGCGACCATTCGTTACCTGCGAAAATACTTTGGTGATTTTAAGTGTATAGGTACTGTCAGCATAAGTAAAATGCCCGATGAGCCCGGTATATACACGGGAAATATAATGCTGGTCAACATCCGTCAGCCTAACTTTGAAGCCATTCAACACATCTATCTGTCCAAGTCGTTGCCCCTGGGTTTTATTTTCCCCGATTTCGGCATCTAAAGAAGTCAACTGGCCATCAACAGGGGCCCTTACAATCAGGTCGCCCACTTTTTTATTCATTATATTCAATGCATTTTTTGCGCCATCAAGGGTCTGCGTTGCCTGTTCCAATTGTTGTGCGTTAGAAATAGAATCCTGCTGCAGGATTTGTTCAGTGAGTTGCTTTTTTGTTAAGTAATAATTGTAATCATTTTCAGCTTTTTTGAATTCCTGCGATCCGATCACTTTTTGTTCATATAAGTGTTTATCCAGGATATATATTCGTTCTGCTTCTTTTAACTGGCTTTCCACATCGGTCATTCCCTGCCGTTTGGTAACTGTGTTTTGGATCGCAGCATTGCGTGCGATCTGCATTTGTGTTATATTGTTGTATACACCTGTTTGTTGAGTTACCAGGTTCAACTCAAGACCGGTATTCGACAATCTCAAAATCGGTTCTCCTTTTTTCATAATGGTACCATCCTCCACATATTTCTCTTCCACGCGCCCGCCTTCCAAAGCGTCTAGGTAAATGCTGGTGAATGGCATTACATCACCGTTTACGGGTATGGTTTCCTGGAAGGAACCCTTGCTTACCGTACTGATGGTGATGCGTTCTGTGTCGACATTCAATCTCGATTTCCCAGAAGTGAAATAATAACTTGCCACTATCAGCAACGCGATTCCTGCAATACCCGCGATGGTTAAAATCCGTTTGGTCGTCCATGTTTTTTTCTTTCGAATAATGTCTACCATTGCTGTTTTTTTGAGTTTTTAATAAATCCACCCGGTATAAAGATACCGGGTGATTATTCTACTACTACATAAGAAAATTTCTTACTCCATTTATAGCAATCACATGCCAGAAATATAATAATCATGATATACAACATTTTAAGTGGGCAAAATGTACGAATTAGTTCGTTTCCGATACACAGACTGTACGATTTCGATACAGTTCGATTTTGAACAATTTCTATAAAAAACTAATTGCCACGCCATTATAATAAAGTAAACTTGTGGCACTGTTTTGTTGCATATCGAGAAATAAAATTTTGATTATTACACATGGGCCTCAAAAACGCTTCTATATTGGTAATAGATGATGATCCGGATGTACTCACCGCCGTGCGATTATTGTTAAAGACAGAAGCTTTGGAAGTGGTTATTGAGAAAAATCCAGAGAATATCAGGTCGCTGCTTTCAAAGCAGCAATTCGATATTGTATTGCTGGATATGAACTTTAACAGTAGCATCAATACGGGTAATGAAGGATTGTTCTGGTTAAAAAAAATAAAGGAATTCGGTTCAGGGGCCGCGGTGGTCATGATCACTGCTTATGGTGATATTGATCTTGCCGTAAGGTCGCTAAAAGAAGGCGCCGCTGATTTTGTAGTGAAACCCTGGCACAATGAAAAATTAATCGTTACGATAAAGGATGCATTGAAAAGAAAAGAAAATAATAAGAGTGCTTCGGTTACAATTAATTCCGGCAATTCGGTTATCGGATCAGAATTGATAGGAGATTCTGAAGTGATGCGCGATATTTTTTATAAAGTTGATAAGATAGCGCCCACGGACGCCAATATCCTGATACTTGGAGAAAACGGCACTGGTAAGGACCTAATCGCAAAAGCCATTCATCAAAAATCATTACGGACAGATAAGCCTTTTATAAAAGTAGATGTGGGCGCTTTGACGGAAACATTATTTGAAAGTGAACTCTTCGGGCATAAAAAAGGGGCTTTTACAGATGCGCGGGAGGACCGGACAGGGCGCTTCGAGGCTGCCAACACCGGTACATTGTTCCTCGACGAAATAGGAAATATCACGCTGCACCAACAGGCGAAATTATTATCCGTTTTGCAAAACCGACAGATCATCCGGCTGGGTACCAACCAGGCATTGCCCATAGATATCAGGTTAGTCTGTGCCACCAATTTGCCATTGACAGAGCTCGCCAATGAAAACAAGTTTCGCAAAGATTTGATTTATCGCATCAACACAGTAGAAATCATTGTGCCTCCTTTGCGCAAACGGGGAGAGGATATTGTTTTACTGGCTAAACATTTTGCCCGCATTTATTCGGCCAAATACCTGAAACCAGCAAATGATTTTGAACCAAGGGCGCTTGAAAAATTAAAAACCTATCATTTTCCCGGGAATGTGCGGGAGTTACAATATACAATTGAAAGAGCCGTGATAATGTGCGAAAATGAAAAATTACAGTCAAGCGATCTTATTTTTTCGCCGTTGGAATCGTTGAAGGATATGCCGGATGAGTCTACTGATTTTACATTGAGCACCATAGAAAAAAATACCATTCTCAAAGTGATCGAAAAACATAACGGCAATATATCAAAAGCAGCCAAAGAACTTGGATTGACACGCACAGCGCTTTATCGACGATTAAGTAAATATGACATTTGATTAATGTGCAGATGTCTGAACCAGGATTTTATAGGATTTCACTGATTTGCACGGCTTGTTTTTTTATAGTATGCATTATTTATTATTATCAGAGTAATCAGCATCATCGTATAAAATCCCGGTTCTGACTTTCGCAAATGTGCAGAAGCCTGAACCGGGATTTTATACGATTTTACTGATTTGCACGGCTTATTTTTTATAGTATGCATTATTTATTATTATCAGAATAATCAGTAGAATCGCATAAAATTCCGGTTTAGACATTTAATCTAATACTTTTACCTCATCATGTTTAAAAGATTTGAATTACGGGTTGTTATTCGGGTGATCATGATGTTCCTGACCATCACTTGCACCGCTTTTATTATTGTTAAGGCCCAGTTTATTTATCTCACCATTATGCTTCCTGTAATTATTTTCCAGCTGGTTGATTTTTATCATTTCAACCGCAAGGCACAGGATGAAATGGAGCAGTTTGTGGAGTCTGTACATTATCGTGACTTCTCCCGTTATTTCGATGAAAAACATGCGCCACAGGAATTAAAACCATTGCGTAAAGGCTTTAATGAAATCAATTCTACATTCAAAGTAATCAGTAAAGAAAAGGAAACCCAATATCAATATCTTCAAAAAATACTTGAACTGGTTGAAACCGGTATTCTTTCTTACGAACACAAAACAGGCGAAACAGGATGGATGAACGAGTCATTAAAAAGAATGCTGAGCATTCCTTATCTTAAGACCATTCATTCTCTTTCCAGGCGGGATGACTTATTGTATCATGAAGTGCTGGCGCTGCGCCCGGGCGAAAGTAAAGTGATATCCATTGCAAAAGACAATGGCCTGTTTAAAGCGTTGTTATCGGCCACTGCATTCCAGACAGATAATAAAATTTACAAGCTAATCGCTTTTCAGAACGTAAATGAAGCTTTGGATGAAACAGAAGCCCGCGCATGGCAGAAGCTGCTGAGTGTAATGACACATGAGATCATGAATTCCGTGGCGCCCATATCTTCACTTGCCAACACAATGCTCGACCGGTTACACAAATCAACGGATCATTTGAAAGAACATCCCGGCGCTATCGAAGACCTGCAGCTTGGCATTGACACTATCCGGAGAAGAAGTGAGGGCCTGTTGAAATTTACAGAAACCTATCGGAACCTGAATAAGATTACTTCGCCGAACCTGAAAAAGATATATGCCCGCGACCTGTTTGAAAACCTGAACTCGCTGATGCAACCCACCCTTGAACAAAAAAATATTGAGCTTGAAATTATCTTAAAAGATCCCGATTTATCGCTGGAAGCGGATGCCAGTCTCATTGAACAGGTGCTGATTAATCTTTTGATAAATGGTATTGAAGCGGTGAAAGACAAGCCGCACCCGCGTATTGTGCTTTCGGCCGCACCGGCTTCCAATAATAAAACGGTTATTAAAATTGCCGACAATGGTACAGGCATACCAACTGAACTGCTCGATAAAATTTTTGTTCCTTTTTTCAGTACCCGGAAAAATGGCAGCGGTATTGGGCTCAGTTTGTGTAAGCAAATCATGATGTTGCATAAAGGCAATATCCATGTGCAATCAGTAGATGGCCAGGGAACGGCGTTTTTACTTTATTTTTAGCTACTGTTAAGTTAACCGTGAAATGTCAGACGTCAAACGTGAACATCTCACGTATATCGCTTCACGTCTTACGACGAACTGCGACATCTTAAGGTTAGCTAGTACTACTTTACATTTCGCTGATCCATTTTTTGAATGATGAAGAATTTTCCTGGCTGATGATGATCTCCTCATTGATGGGCAACTGCAATTCCACGCTGAGTTTGCTCCGGTCCAGCGGTTTGAAGCGTTTTACAAAATTGGCATTGATGATATATTTTCGATTTGCCCTGTAAAAAAGATTTTTATCCAATTCCTCTTCCAGTTCACTGAGATTGTTTTTTTCGGCAAGATACTTTCTGTTATCCTTGTCTACCAGGAAAACAAGTTTGTGTTCAGTGAAAAAATAAACGATGTCTTCTATACGAACGGTTTGAAATTCCATTCCTCGCTTAACCAATATCCTTGATTTTTTCTTGTCCTGATTGTTTAAGTAATCCAGGATAGCAGAATGATTATTGACGAAATAATTCTGCAACGTTTTGTATTTGCGGATGGCGTTTTTTAATTTTTCATGGTTGATCGGTTTTAGCAGGTAGTCGATACTGTTATAGTCGAAAGCCTGCGTCAAATATTTGTCATAAGCCGTAATGAAAATCACCGGGCAAGTAATATTGCATGATTTGAAGATATTGAAGGAAAGGCCATCGGATAATTGAATATCCATCAGGATCAGGTCCGGCTGTGTATTTGTACTTAGCCATTTTATGCTTTCATCCACACTGCTGCAGGAACCGATTACCTGGATGTTTTCATCAATCTGCCATAATTCTTCTGCGAGATTTTCAAAAGCCGGTTTTTCATCCTCAATGATTAGCAGTTTCATAATTAAAATTTTAATATGGGTAATTTGACAGTGAAAAATTTAAAATTATTTTCAATGACGATATTGCGTTTGGTAATTAGCCGGTACCTGTTGTCGAGGTTATTGAGACCGATTTTGGAAGTGGGCGCCGCATAGTTTTTTGGTTTAACCAGGTTTTTGATTACAACATAGCCGGAAAATACGGATACATGAATGGTCAGAGGATTGTTGTCGGTGAATTCATTGTGTTTGATGGCATTTTCCACCAGGGTTTGTAAAGAAATAGGCGGTATCAGAAAATCTTCTGCAGCAAGATCTGTAATTTCTATTTCCATATTGATTGCTTCACTGAAACGTATTTTAAGTAGGTAGAAATAGTTGCTGATAAATTCCACTTCTTCGCGGAGCAATACAAGGTCCTTATCTTTATTACCTAAAATATAGCGATACACTTTGGCCAGCGTATCATTGTACAACCTGGCGCTTTGCGGATCCCTGGTAATGAGAAAAGAAAGTGTATTGAGCGAATTAAAAATAAAATGCGGATCAATCTGGTTTTTTAGTGCTTCCAACTCTGCCTGTGCTTTCGCAATATTCAGTTGTTCGGCTCTTGTGAGGTTATACTCGCGTTCGTTGTTCAGAAAAATGATCTCATAAATATTGGTTATAAAGCTGGATACAATAATGATCACGATGGAAGTCCTGAAGATCGGCGGCCATCCGATATATACCTCCTTTGAAAAAACCTTCCAAACATAGAGTAATGCGAGAGACAGTAGGCCCGAGTAAAATAAATTTGCCAGGAAAAGAAGCAGTATTATTTTGTAATACAGGTTATAGCGCCATTCGTATTTTTTTCGGATATAGTAGAGTAGCCAGACATTCCCCTGCCAGATGGTAAATGACAACAGGATAAAATAAACATAGCATAGGAGGAGTTCTGGTAATGTGTACAGGGAATTGGTGATCAGGCTGGCAATGTTTGGAATGATGATTCCGAGCAGCGGGGCGCCAATCAGTTTAATAGTCCGGTCCTGTATTATTTCTTCCCTGTTCATATCAGTTGAGTTAGGGTAATGTCAGTTTTAGTAGCCAATTATCGGCCTTGGGAAATGTGTGTAGTAGAAGAAACGGCAAGTAGTAAATTTAAACGGGCATAGAAAAGTTAATTGTTATAAGCGGAGATATTTCATTGTGGCAGCCTGACCCTTCTCCAT
>Ga0209069_10001231_pt1 | contig 12908 bp, 12 predicted proteins | sample Str013_2_FD_187202 | JGI IMG/M metagenome (GOLD analysis project Ga0209069, IMG submission 187202) | Freshwater sediment microbial communities in response to fracking from Pennsylvania, USA - Straight Creek_MetaG_SC_2013 (SPAdes) (version 2) | ecosystem: Environmental > Aquatic > Freshwater >...
GTGCGGTCCTTGCGGGTGTAGGATTTGGTGGGGCCGGCCAGTTTGATCCGTTCACCATCGTAATCATAGATCCACAGCACGCCGTAGCGCCGGCAAAGCGTGCAGTTGCAGGCTGTGGCGGCGCCCGGATCGCCGTCAAAGCTCCAATGCACTTCGCCGCAATGGCATTTGCCTTCGAGCATGTCGCGCCTCCTCTCGTTATCACAGCACCACCGGCACTCGCCCCGCAGGTGGCGTGTTCCGGCTCCGCCCGCACGTCACCTCGCCGTCGATCACCACCATGCCGACGCCGGGCAAGTCGCCGAGTTCCACACTCTTGAGCAGCGTCGCGCCCGCCGAATGCTGCGCCTTGTCCAAAAACACGAAGTCGGCGGCGCGGCCAATCTCGATCAAGCCGCAATCGAGCTTGCGCATCCGCGCCGTGTTGCCGGTGGCCAAACATAGCGCCTGCTCGGCCGGCAGCTCGCCAAGCGCCGACAGCATCGCCACCATGCGCAGGATGCCGAGCGGCTGCACGCCGGAGCCCGCCGGGCCGTCCGTTCCGAGAATGACCCGTTCCAACTGCCCGATCTCGCGCGCCGTGCGCAGTGCGTAGAGCGCCGCCCTTTCGTTGCCATTGTGGACGATTTCCAGCGCCCGCTTGCAGCCCTCGCAGATGCAGCGGATCTGGCCGTCGGGCAGCGCCGTATGCCCGCCATTGATGTGGCCGACAACATCCGTGTCCGCCTCAAGCACCACGTCGGCGTCGATCAGCCCCGAGCCGGGGATCGACGGGCCGCCGGTGTGGATGGTGCTCTGTATGCCGTATTTGCGCGCCCACGCCACCATGCGCTTGGCCGTCGGCCCATCTTTGACGCCGCCGAGGCCGACTTCGCCCAGCAGCGTCACGCCGGCCGCGGCCAAGTCGGCAAAATCCTGCTCCACCATCTCCGGCTCGATGCACGGCGCGCCGGCATGGACCTTGACCCCGCTCGGGCGGAAGTTGGAAAACTGCCGTTGCGCGCTGATGGCGAGGGCCTTCAGGCCGATCACATCGCGCGGGCGGCCAGGCGTGTGTACCTCGCCCGCCGAGATCATGGTGGTGACGCCGCCGTTGAGGGTCGAATCGATCCAGTTGAGCTGGCTCTGGCGCGGCGTCCAGTCGCCAGCGACCGGGTGGACGTGGCTGTCAATCAGGCCAGGCGCGAGCGCCGTGCCGTTGGCGTCGATGGTGGTGGTGGCGTGCGCCTGGTCCACGTCCTTGGCGCGGCCGATGGCGGTGATCCGTCCGTTTACGGCGACAACAGTGTCGGCGTCGAGAATGGGATTTTCCAGCGCGCCCGAGAGCATGAGGCCGATATTGCGGATGACCAGCTTGCTCTGCTTAGTGGCGGCGGGTGCGGGATCGTGGGCCATGCTCTGTAGACTTCCAGGGTTATAACAGCGTGACGCCCGCCTTGCGCATGTCGGCTTCGGCGGCCTTAAGAGTGCCATTCAAGTCTATGGCGCGGCAGGCGTCCAGCCGCACGGTGCTCTCGAAGCCGAGGCGCGCGGCGTCGATGGCGGAATAGGCGACGCAGAAGTCGGTTGCGAGGCCAGCCAGGACCAGCCGCGAGATGCCGCGCTCGCGCAGATAGCCCGCCAAGCCGGTGGGCGTGCGGCGGTCGTTCTCGAAGAAGGCTGAGTAGCTGTCGATGGCCTTGCGGAAGCCCTTGCGCAGCACGAGTTGCGCCGTGGTCCAGGTGAGCCCGGCATGGAATTCGGCCCCGCACGTACCCTCGATGCAATGATCCGGCCACAGTGTTTGCGGGCCGTAAGACATGGTGACGGAGCTGAACGGCGCCGCCCCCGGATGGCTGGAGGCAAAGCTGGAATGACCGGCTGGGTGCCAATCCTGCGTCAACACCACCTGCGCGTGGGCCTCGATCAGCGCGTTGATGCGCGGCACAATTTCGTCGCCGCCACCGACTGCGAGTGCGCCGCCGGGGCAGAAGTCGTTCTGCACGTCGATGACGATCAGCGCCACATCGGCGGCTTTGGGGTTCGGCTCGGTCATGCTGCCATCCTCTGCCAGGCAGGCGGGGTTTTCAAGAATGTACAGTAAGGGCTGCCGGGAATTTGCATGGTGAATTGAAAGCGCGTATTCTGATCGAAGGAATACTAAGCCACAAAAGTCGATCGAGCGACATGCGCACCATCACAAGCCACGAAGCGGGCAGCGCCTTCGCCAAAGTTATGGAGGCTGCCCGGAAAGAGCCGGTTACGGTCTCAGAGAACGGCAAGCCATCGGCTGTTGTTCTGTCATTCGATGATTACCAGCGCATAACCGGCGCGGCCAAAAGCGAGCTTCTCGCCAGCATGGTGCGGCTGCGGAAACATGCGGCGGCTGAGGGCTTGACCGAGGCCAAGCTCGCTGAGCTGCTGGCCGATGACAGTTGAACGCGCGGTTGTCGATACCAGCATTCTGATCAGTGCCGCGCTTTCACCATTGGGCAAGCCGTCGTTGGTGGTTGATCGTCTCGTCGAATCAGGCGCTTTCATATTTTCGCCGGCAACATTTGACGAATTGGCATCGCGGCTCAACCAGCCAAGATTCGATCGCTGTATCCAGGCCTTCGAGCGGCGGCTGTTTCTCGAAAAGCTTGCCGCTGTCGCCCATTGGGTCGAGATCACCGGAAACCTGAAGGCATGCCGTGATGCCAATGACGATATGTTCCTGGAAACGGCCCTTGCGGGAAACGCTGAGGTCATCATTACTGGCGACCAAGACCTTCTGGTCATGGACCCGTTCGGGGAAATCCGAATTGTCACGGCATCTGTTGCCCTGGACATGTTGGCAAAGTAATTGCGGCCCTGATCACCACTCGAACGCCGCGACCTCGTGCCGGCGGCCCATCATGTAGGCGTCGGAGACGAGCTGGAGCGGGGCGGCGTCCACGTCGCTTTGGCCGGCGGTGATGAGGTGATGGAAGCGGCGGTAGATGCGGCGGTATTCGCTGTCGGGCTCGCTGATGCGCGGCGATCCGTTCACAAACAATCGCGTGCCGCCATGGGTGAGTTCGAGGCCGTCGCCGTCAACAAACCGCACCGCAATCGTCCAGGTCTGCTCCCCCTGCTGGCGCCAGTCGAAGGCGCAGGTCATGGCCCAGAGGCTCGTGCCCGCCGGGCCGCGCAAGCTGAGGTCAGCGGCGATGGGAGTCGCCCGGTTGGCGGGGAAATGCAACGCGGATGCGGCGACGAACACCGGATACGGCATGATTGCGGTGACGATGGACAGGGCGTTGATGCCGGGGTCGAACACGCCGAAGCCGCCGGGTTCGAACACCCAATCCTGGCCCGGATGCCAGCGCCGCACATCCTCCTTCCAGGTGACGTCCACGGTTTCGATAGGCCGGGCGCGCAAAATCTCCGTTGCCTGATCGACGCCAGAATTGAAGCGCGAATGCCAGGTGGCGAACAGCGTCTGCTTAACGGCCGCGGCCGTCCGCACGATGTGATCCAACTCGGCGACGCTCGCGGTCGGCGGCTTCTCGATGAGCAGGTGCCTGCCCGCCTCCAGCGCCTCGATGGCGAAAGCGTGCCGCACATGCGGCGGCGTGCAGTTGGCGATGGCGGCCACGTCCGGCTGCGCCGCGAACAGCTCGGCCTGCGTTCGATAAGTCGGTACGCCCGGCACCGCCACGCCGCGCTGGCTGACCAGCCCCACAAGCTCGAAAAGCCCGGTCTCGGCGATCGAAGGCAGATGCTGGTCGATGGCGATCTTGCCAACGCCGACCAGGCCAAGTTTGATCTTGCTCATGGGCCGCCCTCTGCTGCTATGACAACGGGCCATATCAAGAAATCGCCGGGAGACAAAGATGAAAACGCGCGCCGCCGTCGCCTTGGAGAAGGCCAAGCCGCTGGAGATCGTCGAGGTGGACCTCGACGGCCCGAAGGCCGGCGAAGTGCTGGTCGAGATCAAGGCAACAGGTATCTGCCACACCGACGAGTTCACCATCTCGGGCGCTGACCCGGAAGGTCTGTTCCCCGCCATCATGGGGCATGAGGGCGCGGGCGTGGTGGTGGAGGTGGGCGCCGGGGTAACCAGCGTCGCGGTGGGCGATCACGTCATTCCGCTCTACACACCAGAATGTCGCGAATGTCCCTCGTGCCTATCGCGCAAGACCAATCTATGCACGGCGATACGCAGCACGCAAGGCAAGGGCGTGATGCCCGACGGCACCAGCCGGTTCAGCTACAAGGGCCGGATGATCCATCACTATATGGGTTGCTCGACGTTCTCGAACTTCACGGTGCTGCCGGAAATTGCCGTGGCGAAAATCCGCAAGGACGCTCCGTTCGACAAGGCCTGCTACATCGGCTGCGGCGTGACCACGGGTGTCGGCGCGGTGATCAACACGGCCAAGGTCGAGCCGGGGGCGAGCGCCATCGTGTTCGGGCTCGGCGGCATCGGCCTCAACGTCATCGAGGGATTGCGGCTGGCGGGCGCGGGGCGGATCATCGGCGTCGATCTCAACGACGACAAGGAAGCCTGGGGCCGCCGCTTCGGCATGACGGATTTCGTCAATCCGAAGTCGGTGACGGGCGATCTGGTCGCGCATCTGGTCAACATGACCAAGGCGGGCGCGGACCAGATCGGCGGCGCGGATTTCACCTTCGACTGCACTGGCAACGTCGATGTGATGCGCACCGCGCTGGAGGCGTGCCATCGCGGCTGGGGTGTGAGCGTCGTTATCGGCGTGGCGGACGCGGGGCTGGAGATCAAGACACGGCCATTCCAGCTTGTCACCGGGCGCACCTGGAAGGTACGGCCTTCGGCGGCGCACGCGGCCGCACCGACGTGCCGCGCTATGTCGACTGGTATATGGCGGGGCGCATCGAGATCGACCCGATGATCACGCATATTCTTACGCTTGACGAGATCAACAAGGGCTTCGAGCTGATGCACGAAGGCAGGTCGATCCGCAGCGTGGTTGTGTTTTAGTATGTCGTCCTCGGGCTTGTCCCGAGGGTCCATTCGTCCTCGATCCCGCTGCGCCATGGATCCTCGGGACAAGCCCGAGGATGACAACTAAGCGGGCGGCAGCGTCCGCCAGCCCCAGGCGTCGGCGAGGGCGAGACATTGTTGCCAAGGCGCCACCGAGCCGGTGGTCTCGACCGAGCGCAGGCTGGCAGCGGCGGAAGCGTGGGCGAGCTTGACGGCGCGCTCCAGCAGCCAGCCCTCGTGGATGCCGAAAAGCAGCCCGGCGGCGAAACTATCGCCCGCACCATTGCTGCTCACGACGGCGGACGGCGGGACGTTGACGGAGGGATGGGCGATGGACTGGCCATCGCGTGTTAGCAACACTGCGCCGCCGGGAAAGTGAATGGCGACCAGCCACAGCGCCGACCGCTCCAAAATGCGTGCGGCAGCCTGCTTACAGGCGGCCACATTGGTCACGCCGTCCTGCACCGTCTCAAGCCCCGCAACCGCGCCGGCCTCAAGATCGTTAACGATGAAGGTGTCGAGATGGGGCAGCATCGGGGTTGCGTGCGCGCGTATGCGTTCCGGCTCGATTGACACCAGTTCCACATTGGTCTGTATCCCCCGCGCCTTGGCGGCCTTGAGGATCGTCACCCAGCCCGAAGGATCACCCTTCCACGGCGCATCGAGAATGTCGTGCAGGCCGGGCAGGCCGAGATGCACTATCCGCGCGCGAGTGGCCGAAAAGTCGAAGCCGTCCGGAGTTTGAACAGCATGCGCGCCGGGATTGTAGAAGAAGCTGCGCTTGCCTGTGGGCTTGGCGATCATCACCCGCGTGCTGGACGTGGCAACCCCGGCGCGCACCTCGAGCTGGCGGCGGTCGATGCGGTGATCGTCGCAAATACCGAGCAACTGCCGCCCGTCGGCGTCGTCGCCAATCAGGCCGATGGCTTCGATGGGAAATTCCGCACCCAGCCGCCGCAGCGCCGTCGCCATGTTGTGGCCGGGGCAGCCGCCTTGCGGTGCGGTGGAAAGCACGGTCGCCACCGTCTCCTCGGCTGGCCAGTGGTCGATCAGCGTGTTGTGGTCGATGCACCAGGCCCCCGCGCAGATGACGCCGCTGCGCTCCCCCTCCTTGGCCGCCACGGTCACGCCTCGAGCACAGATTCGGTGATGGCGCTGTCCTCCGCTAGCGGACGGTCTGGCTTGATCTTCAGCTTACCGAGCTTGTCGTGATAGGCCTTCACGGCCTCGCCGCCCTTCATCTCGCCCTCAATCACCGCGCGCATGAACTTGACCAGGTCGAGCGGCGACTCGGCGAAATTGATCTTGCGGCCGAACAGCGCCACCCGCGCGCCATTGCGCTCGGCCTGATGCGCCAGCTCGAAAGTGTCGCGCGTGGTGCCGCGCCCGCCGCCCAAGATGCCAACCACAAGCCGGGTGGGATCGTAAGACGCCAATTCCGCCATCGCCGCCGCGCCGTTGTAGGCCATCTTCAGGAACAGCGGCTGCTCGGCCGAGGCGACACCGGCCAGCGAGCGCACGATGCAGTCATTGACGAATTCGGGCAGGTTGCCGCCCTTCAGCATGATGTCGAAGGCCGGATTGAACACTTCGAGGAAATGCCGGATTTTGGTGGCGGCTAGGTCGTCGCGGAATGCGGCGTAAGCCTCCAAAGTGGCGAGGTCGTGCTTGACGTCATTGCTGAACGTCACCGAATAGAGGCCGAGATCGGCGACCTTTTCGACGTGAGCGAGCCTGGCCGAGCGGAACGGATGCGACGGGTGCGCCTTGATCGTTTCCCCGCGCATGGTCCAGATGTCCGTCGTGTCGTTGAGGCGCACGGCGGGCGTGACCGCGCTGCCCTTGTAGACGCCAGCCCCGGTCAGCGCCTCGGCGGACGACAGCGACGTCAGCATGATGTCGACGAGGCCGGATTTGGTCATCTCGGCCATCGCCGCCAGATATTCCGTCTTGGTCTTGAGGCCCTTGCGGTCGCGCGCCGGGCCCGGCGCGGTGCGGCCAAAGCCCATGTCGCCGTCCTTGGCGTCGGCGATGATGAAGTCCTTGGGCGTATAGTCGCCCGAACGGATGCGGGCGAGTTTGGCGTCGAGAGTCTTCATGGGCTGGTCCCCGGATTGCGGTCTGGCGCGTTGATAGCGTGGATGCTAGCCGCTGTCATCCCGCGCGCAGCTTGGGGAAATTGCCGGTCGGGGCGGGATAATCCTCCGCTGGCTGACGCTGCACCTTGGCGATGCGCGCCTCGGATGCGGCGATCTCGCCCGCGCCATCAAGCACAGTCATGTTGAGGTGGTAGGTCCGCTCATCGCCATGCTCCAGCCAGATCATCTCACCGCGCTGGTGCGCGCCTGGCTTGCCGAGAATGTGGTGCGTCGCCGGCTCCAGGCCGAGCGTGTACATGCCGGCAGCGAGATTCTGCCATTCAAGCTGGCATGGCAACTCGGACTTGCGCGACGTCACCTCAAAGCCGAGGCCGAGCGCGTCATTGACCAGCGCCACGCGCACCTTGTCCTCGGCGTCAGCCATCATGTCGTGCTGCCAGACCTGCTCGACGAAATCCGGCTTCGGGGCCGAAAGCGTGCGGTAGCCCACGCCCTGCTTGGCGTAGGTGTCCCCTGCGTGGCTGGCCCAGAGCACCTCGCGGATGGGCGCGAGATAGCGCGCGCCTGCATCGAGCAGCGGGTGGCCCACGTCAATGTGATAGAGCATCATATGCGGCGTGCGGCTGAACCCGCGATTGACCACGCGGTCCGTAAGCCGGATGGCGTTGCCGCCCATGTCGGCCTCGATCCGGCGGGTAAGCTGCAAGTTCTCGCCGAAGACGGTGGCCTGGGCGACCACGCCTTCGCACCACAGCACGCATTCGTCGCCGGTCCATTGCTCGCCATAGCCAGTAAGCCGCGCCGGCACGGAGCTGACGCGGCCGTGGATCGGGTAATCGACCTGCTTGCGGAAGGGGTAGTTGAAGTGCGCGGCGCTCTCGGTCACCGGCCCGAAAATGTGGTCGAGCCCGCAGGTGGAGAGCAGGCCGGAGAACGAGCGCAGCCAGCCGAGCCCGCCCTCCGCATCGGGATCGTTGAGGCCGGGCGCGCGGAATCCGGCGGGCGAGTGCCAGCCGATGGCGCGGCCCTTGTGCTCGCAAGTGGCGATGTCCATCGCCCGGTCCACCAGCACGGAGAAAATCAACCCGCTGCCGGTCCGGAACTCCAGCAGCCGGTTGCCGCGCTCCAATCCGTCGCCGAGCGTCATAAGCCGCACGCCGGCGAATTGTGATAGCGAGCCCGTGCGGGCCTCGACGTCGCGGCGGGTGAGCGTCTTGCCGAAGAGTTGGACCATGAACGGGCGCTCCCAGAGTTTAGATTGGGGTCAGACCCCATAGCGGCCCCGATTGCTGTGCGCACGCAAAAAAGTGGCCGCACGTGGCGGCCACTGTCTGATTTGATGTTAGGAAACTCAATCGTTCGCCGGGCCGCGCCTGGGGCCACGGCCACCGCCGCCGCCTTCGCGCCGGCCACCACCGCTGCCGCCGCGCGGACCTTCGTCGGCATCGCCGGGCTCCTCGGGCAATTGCGCGCCCGTGGCCTGATCGACTACGCGCATCGACAGCCGCACCTTACCGCGATCATCAAAGCCCATCAGCTTGACGTAGACGTCCTGCCCTTCCTTCACCACTTCGCCAACCGTTTGTGGACGGCCACGGGTCAGCTGCGAGATGTGAACGAGGCCATCCTTGGGGCCAAAGAAGTTCACGAAAGCGCCGAACTCGACGACCTTGACGACCTTGCCCTTGTAGATGGTGCCGACCTCCGGATCGGAAGTGATGCCGCGGATTTTCGCGATGGCCGCCTCAATCGCCTGATGGCGGGCGGCCGCGACCTTGACCGTGCCGTCGTCCTCGATGTCGATCTTGGCGCCGGTTTCCTCGACCAGCGCGCGGATCACCGAGCCGCCGGTGCCGATGACTTCGCGGATCTTGTCGACGGGGATCTTGATCACTTCGATGCGCGGGGCGTATTCGCCTAGCTCCTGGCGGGCGCCGGTCAGCGCCTTGTTCATCTCGCCGAGAATGTGCAGACGGCCGCCCTTGGCCTGATCAAGCGCAGTGCGCATGATGTCCTCGGTGATGCCGGTGATCTTGATGTCCATCTGCAAGGCGGTGATGCCCGCATCGGTGCCGGCGACCTTGAAGTCCATGTCGCCGAGGTGGTCCTCGTCGCCGAGAATATCCGAGAGGACGGCGATGCCCGTGGGCTCCTTGATGAGGCCCATGGCAATGCCGGCCACCGGCTTTTTCAAGGGCACGCCCGCGTCCATCATGGCGAGGGACGTTCCGCAGACGGTCGCCATGGAGGACGAGCCGTTGCTCTCGGTGATCTCGGAGACGACGCGGATGGTGTAGGGGAACGTCGCGGCGTCGGGCAGCATCGGATGCACGGCGCGCCAGGCGAGCTTGCCGTGGCCGATTTCGCGGCGGCCAGGCGAACCCATGCGGCCGACTTCGCCAACCGAATAGGGAGGGAAGTTGTAGTGCAGGAGGAACGTCTCCTTGTAGGTGCCTTCCAGGCTGTCGATGTACTGCTCGTCCTCGCCGGTGCCGAGCGTGGTGACGACCAGTGCCTGGGTCTCGCCGCGTGTGAACAGCGCCGAGCCGTGGGTGCGGGGCAGCACGCCGACTTCCGACATGATCGGGCGCACGGTGCGCACGTCGCGCCCGTCAATGCGCTTGCCGGTCTTGAGGATGTTGCCGCGCACGATGTCCTTCTCAACGTCCTTGAAGGTGTCGGAAATCAGGACCTTTTCGGTGCCGTTGTCGCCCTCGGGCACCAGCTCCTTGAGCTTGTCCTTGGCGGCGTTGATCTTGGACACGCGCACCGACTTGTCGGTGGTGGCGAAGGCGGCCTCAAGGTCGGCCTTGCACAGATGTTCGACTTTGGACTTGTACTTGTTGGCGTCAGGGAGTTTGACCTCCCAGGCGTCCTTGGCGGCCTTTTCGGCCAGCTTGATGATGGCCTCGATCACCGGCTGGAAGCCGCGATGGCCGAGCATGACGGCCTCGAGCATCAATTGCTCGGACAATTCCTTGGCCTCGGATTCGACCATCAGCACGGCGTCGTGGGTGCCGGCAACGACCAGATCGAGCGAGGATTTCTTGATCTCATCGACCAGAGGATTGAGCACCAGCTTGCCGTCGAAGTAGCCGACACGGGCCGCGCCGATAGGCCCCATGAACGGGATGCCCGAAAGCGTGAGCGCAGCGGAGGCGGCGACCAGCGCGACGATGTCGGGATCGTTTTCGAGGTCGTGCGACAGAACGGTCGCTACGACTTGGGTTTCGTTCTTGAAGCCGGGGGCGAACAGCGGGCGGATCGGGCGGTCGATGAGGCGGGAAACCAGCGTTTCCTTCTCTGTCGGGCGGCCTTCGCGCTTGAAATAGCCGCCCGGGATCTTGCCGGCGGCGTAGGTCTTTTCCTGGTAGTTGCAGGTCAGCGGAAAGAAGTCGATGCCGGGCTTTGGCGAGCGGGCGGCGACGGCGGTGGCGAGCACCGTGGTGTCGCCGTAGCGCGCGAGCACCGAGCCGTCAGCCTGGCGGGCCATGCGCCCGGTTTCGAGCGTCAGCTTGCGGCCGGCCCAGTCTATTTCCACTCTTTGGACGTTGAACATTGTCGTTTTCCTATCCTATTCGTTCGTGACGGAAGGCTGCCCCCTTGGCAGTCTTCCCATAGATCAGCCGTCTTCTTGTCTGCATCTTCAAACGCTTGCACCCAAGTTTGTCATGGTCGGGCTTGTCCCGACCATCCATCCAACCGCGCGTTGTCGAGCCGGTGGAGACATGGATCCTCGGGCCAAGCCCGAGGATGACAACTGATGGAATGTTCGCTGGGACTTAAACACGAAAGCGTGCGGACCATTCGGTAGCGGCCTAGGCCGCGATATGCGTAGAGGCGAGCCCGGACACGGCGAACCCGGCCGACGCGACGCATCGCGCGATTGACGTGTGATCTGGCGTAACCCGCTCAGCGGCGGATGCCCAGGCGCTCGATCAGCGTCTGATAGCGCTTGTCGTCCTTCGACTTCAAATAGTCGAGCAGGCGGCGGCGCTGGCTCACCATCTTCAACAGACCGCGACGCGAATGGTTGTCTTTCTTGTGGGTCTTGAAGTGGTCAGTGAGGTTGGTGATGCGGGTGGTGAGAATGGCCACCTGGACCTCGGGCGAACCGGTGTCGCCTTCCTTGGTGGCGTATTCCTTGACGAGCGTAACCTTGGCTTCGGCGGCAATAGACATTCCGTCTCCTAAAGCGACATCGTGGATAGCGTTACCGGGAGCCCGCCGGATCAGCCGTTCAGGTTGAAAACGCGCACCGGGTGCAGCTCGCCTTGCCGGATTTCTCCGACGGCCACGAGCGTGCCACGCGAGGTTGCGTAGACGGGCCCTGTCAGGATTGGAGCGCCGGCGCCTCTAACGAGAACGGCCTGGCCCCGCATCAGTCGCGCCGCATCGGATGTGCTGACGGGCAGCGCCGGGATGTCGTCCAGCGCTGTCTCGACGGGTCTCAAAACAGTTTTGAGGCCCTCGCGACCGGCCTCCTTATTGCCCAACTCCTCCAGCTTTTCCAGCGAAATCGCGTCGGCCTCGGCGAACGGGCCAACGCTGGTGCGGCGGAGTTGGGTTATGTGGCCGTGACAACCCAGGCGGCGGCCCATGTCGCGGGCGAGCGAGCGGACGTAGGTGCCCTTGCCGCAAGCGCAGTCGAAATTGGTGAATGCGCCGTCCGGGGCCTGCTCCAGCACCGTCAGCTCGTGGACGGTGACCTGCCGGGCCGCCAGCTCGAACTGCTCGCCGTCACGAGCCAGATCATAGGCTCGCGCGCCGTCGACCTTGATGGCCGAATATTGCGGCGGCATCTGCTGGATGTCTCCGGTGAATGCTGGCAGAAGCGCGGTGATGGCTGCCAGATCGGGCCGCGCGGCGCTGGTCGCGACCGGCTTGCCCTCGCTGTCGTCGGTGTCGGTTTCGGTGCCCCAAGTCACCGTGAAGCGGTAGCTCTTTTCGCCATCGACGACATAAGGAACCGTCTTGGTGGCCTCGCCGAGCGCGATGGGCAGAATGCCGGTCGCCAGCGGGTCAAGCGTGCCCGCGTGCCCGGCCTTTTGGGCCTCGAACGCGCGTTTGACGCGGCTGACCGCCTGCGTGGAGGTGAGGCCCTGCGGCTTGTCGAGGATGAGCCAGCCGTTGATCGGCAGGCCCTTGGGTTTGCGCATTTTGGTGTCTCGGAATGGGCGGCGGGCGCGCGGATCGGGGCCGCGCACCGGCGGGCAAGCGCCATGCAATGCCCCAAGCCAGGCGCTCGCGCAAGCGCGTCGGCAAAATCGCGCAGTGCGGCTCATGACAAAAATGTTAGATGCAACTGCATTCAAATCGTATTACTCGGACGGATACCCGCTTAGGAGCCATGCTTTGATGACAGCCATTCTTGCCAATCCGGTGGCGCTGACGGTGCTTCCGCCCTTGCTTGCCGGGCTGCTTCTCGGGCTGCTTGCGTGGGCTTCGGGAGGCAGCCGGGTGGCGATGGCCATCGGCTGGGGCTTGGGCGTGGTGTTTGTTTATTGGCTGCTGGAAGGCGCGCCGCCCTTTCCGCCCGCCGCCGCCAAGCAAAAGCTGGGCTATCTGATCGCGCTTGGTGGCCTTGCTGGTGTGGCCTGGAGTGTTTCGCCGGGCAACCGCGCGATCCCCGCGCTGGCGTCGTTGATGTTGGCCGCTGTGGCCGTGTTCTGGCTGGGCTGGTCCAAGATTGCCGTTGGCGGCAATATGGGCGTGGTTCTGGTGGCCGGGGCGCTCGCCGTCCTGCTGGCAGTCGGGATGGTCGGCTGGATACGGAGCGAAGACGGAACCGGGACCGCCGAAGCGCCGTTCCTGGCGCCAACGGCGCAGCTCACAACAGCCAT
>Ga0209069_10001233_pt1 | contig 12892 bp, 8 predicted proteins | sample Str013_2_FD_187202 | JGI IMG/M metagenome (GOLD analysis project Ga0209069, IMG submission 187202) | Freshwater sediment microbial communities in response to fracking from Pennsylvania, USA - Straight Creek_MetaG_SC_2013 (SPAdes) (version 2) | ecosystem: Environmental > Aquatic > Freshwater >...
GCCGCCGCGTCAGCGTGCGGTCGCCGCCGGTCAGCTTGTGCAGATGCACCAGCCAGTCGTGATCGCTGGAGGTCAGGCTGGACACATTGAAGGAGATGCGCAGGTTCGGGTCGGCCCGCACCAGGCCCACCGACAGTTCCAGCACGCGCGTATCGATCATGCGGCACAGGCCCAGCTGCTCGGCGATCGGGATGAACTGGCCGGCCGGGATCAGCGAACCATCAGTGCCCTGCATGCGCAACAGGCACTCATAGAACGCCACTTTGCGCGTGCCGGAGTGCACGATGCCCTGCAGCGCGATCCGCATGCGTTGCTGCGCCAAGGCGCTGAGCACGCTCTCGGCGGTCTCGATCGAGCGCTGGCGGGCCTTGATCGCCATATGACCGGGCGTGAAGGTGACAATGCGGTCCTGGCGCACCTCGCGCGCCGTGTCCAGCGCCTCCAAGGCGGCCATGACTGCGCCCTTGGCGGACTGGGCATGGAGCGGGACCTGCACGGCGCCGATGGAAATGGTGGTCGAGATCTCGCTGGTGGAGCACGCGATGGTCGAATTGCGCACCACCGCCATCAGCCGGCGCGCCACCGCCTGCAAGCCGTTGGCTTCGCAATCGTGGATGACCAGGCCGATCTTGTTGGTGGAATAGCGCCCGACGAAGTCGCCCGCGCGCATCTGGCCGCGCAACCGGTCGGCGACCATGGCGATGACCTCGTCGCCCAGCTCCAGCCCAAACGTCTGGTTGATGATGGCGAGATTGTTGATGGCCGCGATCAGCAGCACGCAGGAGCGGCCCGTGAGGCTGGCCTCGGTCATGGTCGACTCAAGGCCGCTCAGCAGCATGCGGCGGTTCATAAGTCCGGTCAGTTCGTCATGCTCGGAGAGCCGGCGCAGGCGATCCAGTTCCTCGCGCTGGCGGTCGATGACGCGCAGCAGGCCCACCACCCGCGCTGGCTTGCCATCGGCGCCGGCGAACCAGCGTCCGCGCTCTTCGATCCAGAGCTGCTCTGCATGGCGGCGGCCACGCGGCAGCAGCCGGTATTGGATGTGGTAGCCGACGCCCGCGCCGGCATCGCGTTGGCCAGATTCCCAGATGCTGCGGTAGCGAGCGCCGGCATGCTCGGCCCCGACCAGCAGCTGGAACGCGGAGCCGGTGGCGATAGCGGCAGGGCCATCGACCCGCAGCACCTCCTTGGCGTTGCTCTGCCAAGCCATCGCATCCGAGGCCAAATGCCACTGGAACGAGACGTCCTGAACCGCCGCCAGAACGGCAGCCGCATCCGGCGGCGCCACTACCGGAAGGTCTGGGCCGAGCGGCTGGGTCGGTTGGGCAATCGGCTTCAAGACTGGCCTGCTGTTCGAAAGCTTGCTGAACTGGCGTCGCGACCGTAACGCAGTCGCGGTTGACCAGAAAACATCCCTAGCAGACTTCCGTTAAGGCCAACCAAACGGACACTGGCGCAACGCCAATTCCGTGCAATCCCAAGCTGGAGCATCCTCTATTGCGCGTTCGCGCCGCCAAAGCCGATATCGCGCCGCGCCGTGCGGATGCCGATGATCGAGCCGACTACGACATCGAACGCGGCCATCGCGGTCAGCAGGAAGAACAGCGACGTGCCAGCCGATTTGACCAGCAGGAATTCGACCAGGAAGACCACAAACAGCAGCGTGGAAAAGGCCTGGTCGGCCATGGCGGCGCCTCGCGTATATGTGGACTTGACCACCTCGACCGCCAGCAGCAGCAGGCCGATCAGCAGCAGCAGATCGCCGCGCGTGAACTGCCAAACGGTGCCGTAGGGCATGGTTGCCGAAAACAGAGCGGCGCTGTGCGGCACCAATTTGTTGGTGGTGGTGTCGAACGTGGCGCCGCCCCAGAACCAGTCGTCGGGCGAGCCGCTGCCGACAAAAAGCACAATCGCGTTATAGATAAACAGCGCAATCACCAGCAGCGGTACGGCCCGATACGACATTCTGTTCTCCGACGTTCAACAAGACTCCAGAACGATGGTCACGACCCGCCCCATGTCACAGGCTCGAGCTGGCCATCGTTGCACCGCCCTAGATACACGGCTCAACGCCGGACCGCTAGTGTTCTGACCCTTTCAAAAGGGTCCCTGGGTCTCGTCATCCCCGCGCAGGCGCATAGGCGCTATATTAAGGTAGCCGGCACTTTTTTTCCCTCTCCCCGTACTTACGGGGAGAGGAGACCGCGTCTCGCAGGCGCCCTCTTTGGCGCCAAGAGCCACGCGGTCGGTGAGGGGCCGGACCTGGCTCCGATGCTGCTCGTACAGCGACGGAGCCAGATCCCGCCCCTCACCGACCGCCAAGCGCTTGCCGCAAAGAGGCGGCTGCGCGGGGCGGTCTCCTCTCCCCCTAAAAAGGGGGAGAGGAAAAGAAAGCGCTTTCGGCCTTAATATAGCGCCTATGCGCGCAGGCGGGGATCCAGCCAAGCCAGAGGTGCGGTCAGCAGCGAATGCGGAAACGCCTGCCCTTTCAGCAACTTGTTCGGCATCGAAGCTGTACCCCACATCGGCTTGTCTGGATCCCCGCCTTCGCGGGGATGACGAGTCCCGGGTATCAAGTGTCGGCGCCACAACACTAGTTCCTAGTGTTCCGGCTTCACGCGCCGGCCGCCTTGCGACGAACGCACCGGTGCATGCGTTGACAATTGCGCTTTTCACGAGCACCCGCCTGAGTTACGTCCTTGTCCTGGTTAACGTTGGGCTGACTGCAGGTGCGGGGCCAGAGCGCCAGACCGCAAGTGCCACCAAGGACCGGTGATTCCAGGTTGATGCCCGCAAGCCGCGCCCCCACTCCGAACTATGATCTTGCCATTGTCGGCGCTGGCATGGTCGGCTTGGCGCACGCCTATAGCGCCGCCAAACTCGGCAGGCGCGTCGTGGTGCTGGACCGCGAGCAGGCCTCGGCAGGTGCCGGGGCCACTGGCTACGGCCTCAATGTGGTCAGCGGCCAACCCTCGGGCCTAGCCTGGCAGCGCGCCAAGCGCTCGGGCGAGATCCTTCAGGAAATCGCCAAGGCGGTCGGTCTGGCGATGGATCAGCGCGGCCTGATGACCCTGGCAGTGCGCCCCGAAGGCCTTGATCTCATTGAGAGTTTTGCTAAGTCGCCGATGGGCGAGGGGTGCCAGATGCTGAGCCCGGAGAACGCCCGCAAGCGCGTGCCGGTGCTGAAGGACGGCGGTTTTCTTGGTGCCATGTGGTCGCCGCACGAGCTGCGCTACGAGACGCGCAGTTTCTGCGCCAGCCTGTCGCGCTGGCTGGCCGAGACGCACGCCGTGACCTTCATGCGCGGCGTGCATGTGCGCTCGGTGTTCCCGTCCCGCATTGATACCTCGGCCGGACCGGTGCGTGCCGAAGCTGTGATCGTATGCCCGGGCGAAGAGATGCTGGCGCTGTTCGCCTCGCGCATCGCCAACTACCGTCTGACGCGCACCCGGGTACAGATGTTGCGGCTGGCGCCCGGGCGGCGCATGCGGCTCCCGGTACCTGTGCAGACCGATCTCGGATTGCTCGCCAGCCCTGGCTTTGCCGAACTTCCCGATGCCCGAAATCTGGCGCTGCGCCTCGCCAACGAGCGCGGCGATCCCAATGGGCCAAACATCCGCATGCTGGCCGTGCAGGCTACCGACCGCAGCCTGATTGTCGGCGACGGCCGTGTGACGGCGCCTTCGCCCGACCCCTTCATGCCGGCCAACACCGAGCAGCAGATTCTGGGCGAACTCGATCGCGTGCTGGACATGCCGGACCGCCTGGTGGTGGAACGCTGGACCGGAACCTATGTCGTGGCGGATCGCCCACTGATCATCGACCAGCCAACCGATGCCGTCCGGTTGGTGATGCCGACCGGCGGGTTCGGCGCCTCCATGGCCTTCGCTGTCGCCGAGGAAGTGGTCGCGGACCTGTTCGTCTCGACGGCGTCCGGGCCAGCGCACACCAGTTCACACGCGTCGGAGTGAGGCCGGCACTAAACGCTCCGCTCCAAGGCTATGGACAAGTGATTTTTCAGCTCCAGCTCGCCGAGGTGGTGTTTTTCCCGCAGTTTGCCCAGATCGGCGCGGCGGGCCGCTTCGTGTTCTGCCGACGACACGCTGCCCGGTCGACAGGAGATGCGGGCGGCGTTGGTCGGCGCGGCAACGAAGGGCACTGAAGCGGTCGCAAGCCTCAAATACCAATCCCAATCCCAATAGTAAGGCAGGTCGGCGTCGAACAGGCCAAGCCGGCCGTGCAGCGCCCTGGGATAGGCCAGACTGGACACCAGGATGGTATTGTCGCGCCGTATTGTCTGCCAGTCCGCGAAGGCCTGGTAGTCCAGCGTGCTACGCCGATCTTCCAGCACCATGGTCGCGGACCCATAGGCCAGTCTCGGCAGGTCCGTCGCCCCGTCAGCCAAAACGCGCGCCAGAGCAGCGAGGTGGCCGGTTCCGTCCCACCAGTCATCGTCGTCCAGGAACGTGATCCAACGCCCGGTCGCCCGTGCAAGGCCGAGGTTGCGCGAGGCGACCTGTCCGGCGCCGTTGCTCAGCAGCGCCGTGATGCGCGGGTCGCCCAGGCGTTCGGCAACGACACGCCCGTCCCCATCGCCGTCGTCGACGACAATCACCGCAAAGCTGGCGAGAGTCTGGGTCAGGACGGACGCGAGCGCGCGCGCCAACAGGTGCGGACGCCCCTTGGTGGGAATGATGACGGTGAAATCGGTGTCGCGCGGCATGGAACTCTTCCGCTCTGGGGTCAGCCCCCTTCACTGAAGGGGTCTGACCCCATTCACTATCACAACACCGCAGTCGCCGGGTGCTCGTTGGGACGATGGGGTCAGACCCCTTCAGCGAAGGGGTCTGACCGCTTGCCATCTTGACAAACCCGGCGCCGGGCGGCGCTATCGAGCCGGCTTATTCCGCCCTGCCAACCCACCGCGCCCAATGTCCCGCTATTCCGCCCTCGCCCTTGCCCGCAACGCGCTTTCGGGCCACGACCGCTGGCCGCGCGCCTGGCGCTCGCCCGAGCCGCGCTCGAACTACGACGCTATCATCGTCGGCGGCGGCGGTCATGGGCTGGCAACCGCCTATTATCTGGCCGCCAATCACGGCATGACGCGCGTCGCAGTGTTGGAGAAGGGCTATATCGGCTCGGGCAACGTCGGGCGCAACACCACCATCGTGCGCTCGGACTACATGATCGGCGGCAACACCGCCTTCTTCGAGCATTCGCTGAAGCTGTGGGAGGGACTGTCGCAGACGCTGAATTTCAACGTCATGTATTCGCCGCGCGGCAAGGTGGCGCTGGCACATGATCCCGGCGGCTTCGATGGCCTGGCCCGGCGCGGCAATATCATGCGGCTGAACGGCATCGACGCCGAACTCTTGGAACGGGCCGAGGTGGAAAAACTGCTGCCCTATCTGGATTACTCCAAGCAAGCGCGCTTTCCCATCCTGGGCGCCCTGCTGCAGCGGCGCGCCGGCACCGCACGGCATGACGCCGTCGCCTGGGGCTATGCCCGCGCCGCCGATGCGTTCGGCGTCGAGATCATCGAGAATTGCGAGGTGACGGGCTTCTTGCGCGATGGCAACCGCGTCACCGGCGTGGAGACCAGCCGCGGAAAAATCCTCAGCAGCAAGACCGCCATCGCCGTTGCCGGGCATACCTCCGATGTCGCGCGCCTGGCGGGCCTGCGGCTGCCAGTCGAGAGCCATGTGCTGCAGGCGTTTGTTTCCGAGCCGATCAAGCCGATGGTGCACCATGTGGTTGGCTCGGGCGCAGGCGACTTGTTCTACCTCAGTCAATCCGACAAGGGCGGCCTGATCTTCGGCGGCCATATCGACGGCTTCAACAGCTATGCGCAACGCGGCGCGCTGCCCACCGTCCGCACCGTTGCCGAATGCGCCGTGGCGCTGATCCCCGCGGCCTCGCGCTTGCGCCTGCTGCGCCACTGGGGCGGCATCCAGGACATGACGCCGGACGGCAGCCCGTTTATTTGCCGTACACAGATTACGGGTCTCTACCTCAACGGCGGCTGGTGCTATCAGGGCTTCAAGGCCACGCCTGCCTCAGGCTGGACCTATGCCCACACCATCGCCAAGGACGAAGAGCATGAGTTGAACCGCTGTTATTCGCTCGACCGCTTTGAAACCGGGGCCGAACTGGATGAGTTCGGCATCGGCAATTGGACGTATAAGCAGTGAAAGGGGGGGATTAGGGACTAGGGACTAGGGACTAGGAGAGGCCACTTTCTTCACTAGTCCCTAGTCCCTAATCCCTAGTCCCTCATGTCCCCCATGCTCCTCCTCCCCTGCCCCTACTGCGGCCCGCGCGACCACAGCGAATTCCGCTATGGCGGCGACGCCGGCAAGCCGCGGCCAAGCCTGGCCGAGACCGACCGCACGGTCTGGCATGACCACGTGTTCCTGTTCGACAACCCGAAAGGGGCTCACAAGGAATACTGGCAGCATGTGCTGGGCTGCCGGCGCTGGCTGGTGGTCGAGCGCAATACGCTGACGCAGGAGATCGCCGGGTCGACCCCGGCGCGCGACGCCAGGACAGCCCCATGAGCGGCGCCTTTCATCGACTGGCCCAGGGCGGACGCATCGCACGCGGCACGCCGCTTGCCTTCACCTTCGACGGCCAGCCCTATCGAGGCTTTGCGGGCGATACGCTGGCCTCGGCGTTGCTGGCCAATGGCGTGTCGCTGGTCGGGCGCAGTTTCAAGTATCACCGCCCGCGCGGCATCGTGACGGCCGGCGTTGAGGAACCGAACGCGCTGTTCACCCTCGGCGACGGCGGGCGGCGCGAGCCGAACATCCCGGGCACCACGGTGGCGCTGACCGAAGGCTTGGTCGCGCGCTCGCAGAACAATTGGCCGTCGCTCCGTTTCGACCTCATGCAGGTGACCGGTCTGGCCGCGCCGCTGCTGCCCGCCGGGTTCTACTACAAGACCTTCATGGGGCCGCTGCAAGGCTCCTGGATGTGGTACGAGCCGGCCATCCGCCGCGCCGCCGGGCTCGGCAAGGCTGGCCTCGAGCGCGACCCCGACCGCTACGAGACGCGGCACGATTTCGCCGATGTGCTGGTCATCGGGGCGGGTCCCGCAGGGTTGGCCGCCGCCGTTGCAGCAGGCCGATCGGGCGTACGCGTGGTATTGACTGACCAGGACCGTGACCTCGGCGGCAGCCTGCTTAGCGAACCCACCGGGTCGCCGGCGGAGGTCTGGCGACGGGATGTCATTGCCGAGCTGCAACGCCTGCCGAATGTCCGCATTTTAACCAATACCACGGCCTTCGGACTTTACGATCACAACACCGTCGGCCTGATCGAGCACAGCAGCCGTGCGGCCCCCGATCCTGCGGTCGGCGAAGCGCGCCAGACGCTGGTGATCCTGCGCTGCCAGCGCATCGTCTTCGCCACCGGCGCCATCGAGCGCCCGCTGGTCTTCACCAACAACGACCGCCCCGGCGTCATGCTGGCCTCGGCTGTGCGCAGCTATCTCAACCGTTACGCCGTCGCCCCGGCCGCCACCGCCGTAGTCGCGACCAACAATGACACCGCCTATCGCACCGCCTATGATCTGGCCGCCGCCGGCATCCGTGTCACCGTCGCGGAACTGCGCCGCCATGTCGCCGATCCGATCCGGGTACGCTGCCAGGAGCTGGGCATCGATCTGCTGCTGGCCACCAGCGTGGTCGGCGCCCATGGCGCCACCCGCGTCACCGGCGCTCAGCTGGCCGAGCATTTTCCCGAGCAGGGCCGCCCGCGCGTGACCCTGGAGACCCGTCCCGCCGATGTTATCGCGGTTTCGGGCGGCTGGTCGCCGGTGGTGCATCTGACCTCGCATCTGGGCGCCAGGCCGGTCTACCGCGACGACATCGCCGCCTTCGTGCCCGGCCCGTTCGCCGCCGGACAGGCGGGGGCCGGCGCCGTCATGGGGACCTTCGATCTCGCCGGCGCCGTGGCCGAAGGTTTCCGCGCGGGCGCCCCATCAGGCGCACCGGGATCGCTCGCCGTACCCGCGATCGCCGATCCCCTCGGACTCGACATCCTGCCAGTCTGGGAGGTCGAGGGCATCGGACCCGGCAAGGCCTTCGTCGATTTCCAGAACGACGTCACATCCCACGACGTGCGCCTGGCCTACCGCGAGGGCTACCACTCGGTCGAGCACATGAAGCGCTACACCACGCTCGGCATGGGCACCGACCAGGGCAAGACCAGCAACATCAATGCGCTGGCCATCATGGCCGCCGCACGCGATATCGCGATCCCGGCAGCAGGCACCACCACGTTCCGCCCTCCGTATACGCCAGTAACGCTTGGCGCGCTCGCCGGCCGCAATGTCGGCCAGCACTTCCGCCCGACCCGCCGCTCACCCTTGCACGATTGGCACCTGGCCAACGGCGGCGTCATGACCGAGGCCGGCCCCTGGCTGCGCTGCAACTTCTATCGCTGGGCCGGCGAGACTGCCGAGCAGGCCTATGTGCCCGAGATGCAGCATGTACGCTCCGTGGTCGGCCTATCGGACGTCTCAACACTGGGCAAGATCGACGTGCAGGGGCCGGACGCCGCCGAGCTGCTGAACCGCGTCTATGTCAACGGTTTTGCCAAATTGGCGATCGGCAAGGCGCGCTACGGCGTGATGCTGTACGATGACGGCACGGTCTACGACGACGGCACGACCACGCGCTTGGGCGAGCAGCAGTATTTCCTCACCACCACCACCACCCGCTCCGGCGAGATCCTGTCCTGGCTGGAGTACCTGCTACAGACGGCCTGGATGGATCTTCGAGTGCATCTTACATCGCTCACGGACGAATGGGCCGCCATGGCCGTTTCCGGCCCGCTCGCCCGCAAGGCGATGGAGCTGGCCTTCCCCGGTATCGACGTATCGAACACGGCGTTGCCCTTCATGGGCGCCAAGGAGTTTGCCCTCGACGGCGTCCCGATCCGGCTACTGCGCCTCTCGTTCTCCGGCGAGTTGGCCTATGAAGTGTATACACCATCCGACTACGGCATATCGCTGTGGGCGCACATTCTGGCCGCCGCCAAGCCGCTCGATATCCGGCCTTATGGCCTGGAGGCGCTGGCGTCGCTGCGCATCGAGAAGGGGCATGTGGCCGGCGCCGACATCGACCAACGCAATACACTGTACGATCTCGGCCTCGGCAAAATGGCGTCCAAAGACAAACCGTTCATCGGCAAAGCGCTCTTGGACCGTCCCGCTCACCTAGCCGAAAGCCGCTGGAGCCTGGTGGGCCTTGAATGCCTTGAGCCCGACAAGCGGCTGCGTGGTGGGGCGATCTTGTTCCTGCTCAGCGACGCCATCACGGGGCACGGCCGCGGCTACATCACGGCGGTGACCTGGTCCACCGAACTCAAGCAATACATCGCGCTCGCGCTGTTCCAGGGCGGGCTGATACATGAGGGTACGGAGATCGTCTGCGCCTTCCCGTTGCGCGACGAACTCGTCCGTGCCCGCATTGTATCGCCGCAGTTCGTCGACCCCAAGGGGGAGCGTCTCCATGCTTGAGCGCAACAGCGCCATCGCTGCGGGTCTGGCGCGCGCGCCCCGCAACCCCAATGACCAGTCCGGCTGCCGGCTCGGCGAAATGCGCGGCTGGTCGCTGCTACAGGTGGCCGGATTTCGCGGCAGTTTCGGCGCGGCCGAGCGCGCCATCGCGAGCTGTTGTGGCGTCGCTGTCCCCGCCACGATCGGGCCGGTAGCCCGAGCCGGCGGCCTACTGATCATGCGCACCGGCCCCGAGCAGATCTGGCTGATCGGCCCGGGAGACACACTTGCCGAGGAGCCGGCGCTGCGCTCGGTCATCGTCCCGGGGATCGGCGTGCTGACGCCATTGTCGCATAGCCGTACACGGATTTTCATTGACGGTCCGCGCGCGCGCAACGTCCTGGCCAAGGGCATCGCGATTGATCTGGCAGCGGATCGTTTTGCCGTCGATCACGTCGCCATGACCGGCCTCGACCACACGCCGATCCTGCTGCACCGGGCCGCTTCGAACCGTTACGAACTATGGGCGATGCGGACCTTCGCCCTCAGCTTGTGGGAATGGCTGACGGACGCCGCGCAAGAGTTCGGAGCCGATGTGGTGCCGTAATACCAACCTTCATGGATGTTGACCTACGAGAGTGGCCTTTCCGGCGTCGATGGCGTAGGGGCGACCCGTGGGTCGCCCCCTCCGCGCTTGCCGTGCAATGAGAGGGCGACCCACGGGTCGCCCCTACGCCATCTGTTGTGCCAAACACAGGTTCCAAGTGACAAAGAGTCAGTATCAATGAAGGTTGGTATTACCGATCACTATATTTTCCAGGTGCTCGCTCGCCTGCACGTCAAATCAGCACTTTCGGTGCGCCTGCCTCACCCAGCTCCCGCCGCCGCTTTCGTCCCGACGCGCCCGATCGGAATCCCCGCCGCCTTGGCCTTGGCGATGGTCTCGGCCGGCCGCGCGCCGCCGCCAAGATAATCCGTCAGCGCCACTTTGTTCGGCGTCATGCGCTTGGCCAGCCAGCTGTCGTCGGCGACCAGGAAGCCGCCGTCCAGCGCCTTGCCCTTGTCGGCCTCGTTGCGCTGCTTGGCGCGGAAGCGGTAGTGGTCGTAGACATCCATGACATGCGTCATATAGGCCTGCGCCAGGGGCTGGTTGCCCTTGATGATCAGGAGGTTCTCGTCGTTCTCGTAGGACGCCTTGAAGCCCATGTTGTGGCTGCCCATCACCACCACGCAGTCCGGCGACAGCGGGTCGATGACCACGATCTTGTCGTGGATGATGGCCTTGCCTATGGTGAGCAGCTCGGCCTCGAACGCTCCGACCACGTCGTCCTTGTTCAGGGCCACCGCGCGCACCACATGCACCTCGCCGTTGTCGTAGGTCGCCGGTTGCTGGTGCTTGGCGTGGCTGGGGTCGGTCTTGTCCGGCGGCACATAGTTCGGCATCGCCATGACGTCGCTGACCGCGCCGTAGACGACCACATCCTGACGTGTACTGCCGATCCGGATCGCCTCCTCGATGACGCTGGTCTTGCCCGACTGGCTGGGCAGGAACACGGCAAAGAAGATGGCGTCCTTGGCCTTGCCAAGCAGCTCATAGACTTCGGCCAGATCAGGCGGCGCCTCATGGCCCTTGGTCTTGGCATGGGTGTTGGGCGCGCGCCACAACGTCACGGTGCAACCGTCCTTGAGCGTTGTTTCCACGCGCGCGCTGGCGTTGACCTTGCGCAGCGCCTGGCCCTGCGCATTGGTGGTCGATGCCGTGAGCGGGTTCGGCACGGCCAGCTCGGCGGTGTCGGCATAAAGATCGGTCCAGTAGTCGAGATAGGCCTTGGCGATTGTATCGTTCTCGATCAGCATGGCGTTGTTGCTCTGGCCGGCCAGGCCCGTCGGCGTCCAATTGGTGCTGCCGGTCAGCACGGCTTTGGGCGTACCCGCTGCATCCTCGAACACCGCGAACTTGTTGTGGCCGATATGGCCATTGTTGAACATGCGGTCGATCTTGTCGTGGCCCATCAGCTCACCGAGCAATTCGCGCATCAGGTGATTGCCGTGGTCCCAGCCGCCGGTCTTGGCGTCCTTGCTGGAATTGGTCAGGATAAGGTCGATCGAGCCCTTGCGGGCCGCGATCAGCTCGACCAGGTCCTCGTCCCACAGTTCGTAAAGCGCCAGTTTCAGGCGCGATCCGGGTTCTTTCTCCGTACGATGAAGAAGTTCCTTCAGCATACTGAGCACATCGCCCGTGAGATAGCCGCGGATCTCATCCTCGGGGGTCGAAATGTGGGCCGCGATGGTCTTGGCCGTCAGGTCTTCGCCCTTCTCCTTCAGCGCCTTGCGCAGCCATTGCGCCGACAGGATGCCATTGGTGAAGGTGGCGCGGATCTCACCATAATGCTGGGTAATGCGGATCGGATTGGTGATCACGCCGTCACCCAGGTAGCCAAGCGGGATGGGCTGGCCGTCATAGTGCGGAGCATTTGCGTCGGTTGGGACGGGATCGAGGCCGGGACGGAAGCGACCCATGGCACGAATGCGGTATTGGACCTTGACCTCGTCCGGCCGAAGGCTCAGCCGGTCGCGGCGCTTGCGCAGGGTGAGATCGCGCCAGGACAGTTTCTGGATCGGCCAGACCCGGGTCGTCTGCGGGGCCATGTCGGGGTTGGTCTGGCCGTCGAACGGCACCCAGGCGGCGAGCGGTTTCTCCTCGCCGGTCTCGGGGTAAATGCGCGTGATGTCGAAACCCAGGCAACCCGGGATCGGTTCATCGATCGACCAGGCCAGGTAGGCGACTTCGTTGTTGGCGTAGGCGCGCGCGTTAACAATACGGGCCATGGCAAAAGTCCTCGCGGTGCGGAAGGGGGGAGGCAACGCAGAACTGTTTTGGAACGTCGCGACTAATCATCTGGAATTATGGCATTCGCCGCTATTTCTCCAGTGAATCTCCAGTGAATCTCCAGTGCATTGGTCAGGCATGTCTGATGATTCGGAGCCTATACGGCGCCTCGCCTGGAGTGAATTCGGCGCTCACGGATGTCCCCACAATTGCGCGTGTCGCCGCTACAACCGGCGCAGATCGATGCGGTCGATCCTGTGGCCGGGACCCTTCACCAGGATCAGATCAGCGCGGGGGCGGGTTGGCAGAATGTTCTCGTTGAGGTTGACGAGGTTAATGGCGCGCCAGATCTCCAGCGCCTTGGCCCGCGCCTCGGCATCGCCCAGCAGCGCGTAGCGGCGGAAATAGGCGGCCGGATCGCGGAACGCGGTCTGGCGCAGGCGCAGGAAGCGCTTGACGTACCACTCCTCGATCAGGGCTTCGGGCGCATCGATATAGACCGAGAAATCGAAGTAGTCGGACACATAGGGCGAGGCCTCGCCGCCATTGCGGAACTGGGC
>Ga0209069_10001236_pt1 | contig 12877 bp, 9 predicted proteins | sample Str013_2_FD_187202 | JGI IMG/M metagenome (GOLD analysis project Ga0209069, IMG submission 187202) | Freshwater sediment microbial communities in response to fracking from Pennsylvania, USA - Straight Creek_MetaG_SC_2013 (SPAdes) (version 2) | ecosystem: Environmental > Aquatic > Freshwater >...
CCTCGCTCCCGAACAGCGACAACCGGGGCGGATTCGGGCCCGGCGGGCCTCCAACCGTCGTCGCCCCCGAGACCTATGCCGAGTTGATCGACAGCTCAGGTGCGGTCGTGCGCACCATCCAGCTCTCGAACTCCTCGTCACAGCCGGCGGTACCCGACACCTTGCCCACGGTGGGACCGGACGGCACGTTCTTCACCGTCGGATCAACGACGGGATCTGGCGACTGGCGGGTGTTCCTGCGTCCGGCCGAGCGCACCTCAGGAGGGAAGGTGCTGCTGGCGGTGCCCCTGAGCCAAGTGACCGACTCGCTCGACCGGCTCGTCCTCATCGAAACCTCAGCCGCGGTGGGGTTGCTCACGCTCATCGGCGTCGGCTCTTGGCTCATCTTGCGGCGCGGGCTCCGTCCCCTCGAGCAGATGGCGACCTCGTCGCGGTCGATCGCCGCCGGTGATCTTTCCGAACGCGTCGCCCCCGCCGATGGTCGCACTGAGGTCGGCCAGCTCGGCCTCGCCCTCAACACCATGCTCGACGACATCGAGGTGGCCTTCCGGGAACGAGAAGCCACCGAGCAGCGGCTCCGTCAGTTCCTGGCCGACGCGTCCCACGAACTCCGCACCCCGCTCACCTCGATCCAGGGGTTCGCCGAACTGTTCCGGTTGGAGGACGAACACGACCACGTCAACCTGGAGATCATCCTTCGCCGCATCGAGGAAGAATCGGCTCGGATGAAGGTGTTGGTCGAGGATCTGCTCCTGTTGGCCCGGCTGGACGAAACCCGCCCTGCCGATCGGGCACCGGTGGATCTGGCCGTGCTGGCCGCAGACGCCTGCAGCGATGCGGTCGCCCTGGACCGCTCCCGCTCCATCACGCTCAATGCTCCCAACCCGCTGGTGATCGAGGGCGATCAGGACCATCTCCGCCAAGCCATCTCCAATCTGGTGACGAATTCGGTGCATCACACTCCGGCCGGTTCGGCCATCGAGGTAGGAGCCGAGGTCGACGGGGGTTATGCGGTGGTAACCGTTCGCGATCACGGGCCGGGGCTCGACCCCAGCGGGCTGGAGCACGTCTTCGACCGGTTCTGGCAAGCCGACAAGGCCCGGGTGGGCTCGGGCGCAGGCCTCGGTTTGGCCATTGTGGCTGGCATCGCCATGGAACACGGTGGTGAGGCCACGGCCACGAATGCCCCGGGGGGCGGGGCGTGCTTCCAGTTACGGTTCCCACTCAACGCCGCCGACGCCTGACCACCTCCCACGAGGTCTTGACGATGCCGCGGCGAGCTAGCCCGAGATGGGAAGCGGCCCGGTCAGGGCGCGCTGAGCGCAGGCCCAGCGGACGGCCTCGTAGGCGATCGCGGGATGGAACTTCCAGCGATGGAGTTGTCGTTCCACCGTGGCCAGGTCCTCGCCCAGGTCGAGCAGTGAGAGCGCCAGGCCTCGGGCCCGCTCCTTCATATGGAGCACCTCTTGGCGCGGCTCGGGTTGATTGACCCAGCGCAGGTGTTGGGCTTGGAGGGCAGGGGAGAGACGCACGATCTGCCCGCGGTTGAGGGGCGCCAGATTGCGGCGAACGGCGAGCGTTTCGGTGGTCCGCCATTGGGCGGCCCCGAAGCGGCAGACGCGCTCGACGGTCCGCATGAACGGTGAGTGCCGACCACCCCGTGTGCCCACGCCCAGCGAGCGCGCCGTGTCGGCCAGATCGAGCGTGAATCCCTCGGGGTCGGTGTCGAGGTCGTCGGCCAGCCGCCGGAGGAGGAGCACCGTGGAGGGCCCAAGGATCCCCAGCCAGAATCGCTCGACGTAGGCGCTGCGGGGATCGTGGCCGAGTTGATCGATGACGGGGTCGGGCCAGGGCTCGATCTTGAGCGTGGGAATCGGGAACGTCACCTCGGGTCGAGGCGCGTCGGTGAGCGGTGCAGGGTCGGTCATCAGGTCTCCAAAGGTTCCGCCGAATGGAAGGTTTTCAGTCTATTTCATTATGTTCGAGATTGCCAGCAGCAAAAGGAATGGGCGCCCGGCTATGGCACCATCGGGTTGATGGCTTCTGATGAACTCCCCTCCGCGGGCCGCCTCTTGGGGACAGCAACGCGGGTGACCGTCCTAACGGGCGCCGGAATCTCTACCGATTCGGGTATCCCCGATTTCCGCGGGCCCAACGGGCTATGGACCAAGAACCCCAAGGCCGAGCAGACCTCCAACATCGAGTACTACGTGGGCGATCCCGAGGTGCGCCGGCTCGCCTGGCAGGGGCGCATCAACTGGATGAGCCAGTCTCGGGTGCCCAACGATGGGCACAGAGCGCTCGTGGAGCTCGATCGGCGGGGTGTGCTCGACACGCTCGTCACCCAGAACATCGACGGATTGCACCAAGCCGCGGGGAGCGCGCCCGAACGGGTGGTGGAGATTCACGGGACGATCCACGAAGTGGTGTGCCTCACCTGCCAGGCGAGGGGGCCGATGGGGGAGACCCTCGACCGGGTGCGTGCCGGCGAGGACGATCCGTCCTGCCTGGTCTGCGGAGGAATGCTGAAATCCGCCACGATCTCGTTCGGCCAGAACCTCGTCCCCGCCGATCTGGACCGAGCCATGGACGCCGCCCAGTCTTGTGAGCTGCTGCTCGCCGTCGGTTCGACGCTGAGCGTCTACCCGGTGGCGGCCATGGTGCCTTTGGCCAAGCGTCAGGGTGCCACCGTCATCATCGTGAACGCCGAGCCCACCGAACTCGATGATCTGGCCGACATCGTGTTGCGCGGATCGATCAGTGCAATCCTGCCGGCGGTTCTGCCGGTTGGATGATGCTCCGACCTGACGTCCCGCACGGACCACCGAAACCGCCGGCAGGTCGCTCGATCGTTCCTGCAACGCGCTCCCTCCAGGGGGGCTGGATGCAGGAACGTCGACTCCGAACGTCGAGACCGGGGTCGGTCTAGGGGTCCTAGCTGAGGGTGATCCCGCGGTCGATGGCGGTGAGCTTGTCCGGGTTGACCACGACCTTCACCCCATGCACGAGACCTTCGCCCACCTCGACGGCCACGACGAACACGGGAGCACCTCCGACGCGCACGACGATGCCCGGCGAGCCGTTGACCCAGCGCACATCGATGACGGCGTTGGCCGGTAGACGGCTGGCCAGGTTGAGCATGAGGCGGCTGACGCGGTGCGGTCCCACTACGGGGCGACGGGCGGCGTGGTGGTCGGGCCCGCCGTCGCTCAACAAGACGACATCAGGGGCCAAGAGTGAGATGACCGTGTCCACATCGCCCAGCGCGGTGGCAGCCAGGAAGGCCTCGGCCACCCGGAGTTGCTCGGGGTCACTCGGTGGGCGGGCGGCGGGAGCGGCGTCGCGGAGTTTGCGTCGGGCTCGAACGGCTTGTTGCCGTACCGCCGACTCGCTCTTGCCGAGGACCACGGCCACCGATGCGAACGATTCGTCGAAGACGTCGGCGAGCAAGATGGTGAGGCGCTCAGTGGGGGAGAGTTCTTCGAGCAGCAACAAGAATGCGGTGGTCAGTGAGTCGGCCAACTCGGCGTGGCGTTCTGGGTCACCACCAGGTTGAGCCAGCGTCGGTTCGCGCTGGTCGACGGGTTCGTCGAGGCGCACCAGCGGTTCGGGCAGCCACGGCCCGACGTAGCGGTCACGCTCTCGTTGACGGACGCGGAGGCGGTCCAGACCAAGGCGCGACACCACGGTCGTGAGCCAGGCCTCCGGGCGCTCGATGGTGGAACGATCGACCCGTTGCCAGCGGAGCCACGCGTCCTGGATCACATCCTCGGCGTCGGTCAGCGACCCGAGCAGGCGATAGGCGAGGCCGGTGAGGCGTGGACGTTCCCGCTCGAACACCTCGCTGTCGCGTGCGGACAATCCGGCCATCTCGGTCATGGTGCCACGCTGGTCACCCTGCGCACGGCGGCGACGGCGGCGGCGCGCCCACTGGCGGCAGCGGCGTCGGCCAGCAGGCCCACTCCACCGACCCAATCTCCGGCGACGAATACCCCCGGATGCGAGGCCACCGTGACCGGCGGCCGGGCGGCCAACCCACCGCTCGAGGCCAGGGGGAGGGTGTGGGCCACCGTCATGCGGTGCAGGTAGCGCTGCTCGACGATGTCGCTCGACTGAATGCCGGCGCGGGCGGCGTGGGCCTCGAGTTGGGCTCGGGTGGTGTCGATGTCCGGAGTCTCACCGGGGGCCAGGTAGCGCAGCAGCTGAATGACCCCCATGCCCTCCGGCGCCAGATCCGCCGGAGGCGAGTGGGTCGAGAGATAGAGCGGTTCATCCACCGAGAACAACGCCGGGATGGGGGCCGGGCGGCGCACTCCGAGGTCCAGGCACGAGGCGCGAACCTCGGGGCCCATCCCGTCCCATCCCAACTCGCCGAGGGTTGAACCGAGAAGACGAGCGGCCTCGAGGGGGGCGAGTCCCGCCAGGATGACGGCGTCGGAGGAAATGGTGTCGGCCCCGCTCGCGACCGCCCAACGGTGGCCGTCGGCGCCGATGGTATCGACGGACGTGTGGTCCCGAATGGTCACGCCGGCCCGGGTGGCGGCCTCGACGAGGGCGTCGACGAGGCGCTGCCATCCGCCGTCGAGGTAGGTGACGCCGACGAGACCCATGGCCGCCTGGGTGATGCCGGCGCCCGCGCTCATGAGGTCGGGGGCGTCGGTGTACGTGCTGATGCCTACGAGCATGCGGACGAGGTCGGCCGCGTCATCGGGCATGCGTTGGCTGTCCAGCCATTCGTTCACGGTCTCCCCGGCGTGGCGGGGACCGTCGAACGACCCGATCCGAGCGAGGACGCGACCGGCGGCGGCTTTCCCCCGAATGGACAGCGCCGTCGTGCGCAGCAGGGAGCTGGGACCGTCCGGCGCGCGATGCAATTGTCCGGCGCGGACGAGGCGCGAGCGGTCGAGGGCCGGAGCCCCGCCGGTGAGAGGGACACCAAGGCTGGCGAGGATGGGTCGGGCCGCCCCGGTGTCGTAGAGGGCGTGGGCGCCCTGGTTGAAGCGGAACCCTCGCACCTCGGCGCTGGTGGCCCGGCCCCCCGGTTGGCGGGTGTCGAAGAGCGTCACCCGGCTTCCGGCTCGGGCGGCGTCGGTGGCGGCGATGAGCCCGGCCAGCCCGGCCCCCACTACTGCAATGTCACTACGTGCCTGTTCGGTCATGTGACTACCTCCACTCAGTTGACGACCGAGCGAAGCGTTCTGTGACACGTTCGTGTTCACCGGAGGCGCTGAAACCGTGGATTCCACCCGTTCCGGATGACTGTACGCACTTGTATACCGTTCTCTAGGAGAATCGCTCTACAAGCGGCGGAATACCAGGCTGGCGGGATTGTTGACCAGTTCAGTAATCTTTTCTGACGGTTCACCGCTCAGCGTTTTCCGAGAGGCAGCAATGGCTACATTCCGAGACCTGCTCAACCAGACCAAGGCGGAAATCCGCGAGGTCGACACGGCCACGGCCGAGGAGATGCGCGCCCAGCCCGGCACCGTGGTGCTCGACGTGCGTGAGCCCGACGAGTATGAGCAGGGTGCCATTCCCGGCTCCGTCCATATCGCCCGGGGCAACCTCGAATCCAACATCGAAGGCCGGGTGCCTGACCACGACACGCCGCTCGTGGTGATCTGCGCCGGCGGTGTCCGTTCCGCCTTCGCGGCCAAGACCTTGCATGAGCTCGGCTACCAGGACGTCGTCTCGGTGAAGGGCGGGTTCAATCGCTGGAAGGACGAGGACCGCGAGTGGCGTACGCCGCGCTCGCTGAGTGCCGAGCAGCGCAACCGCTACCAGCGCCACCTGTTGCTGCCCGAGGTCGGGACCGAGGGCCAGCTCAAGTTGCTCGACGCCAAGGTGCTGTTGTTGGGGGCCGGCGGCCTGGGCTCGCCGGCGGCGTTGTACCTGGCCGCCGCCGGGGTCGGCACCATCGGCATCATCGACATGGACGTGGTCGACGATTCCAACCTGCAGCGCCAGATCCTCCACAACGTCGATCGCATCGGCGATCGCAAGGTCGACTCGGCCAAGAAGACCCTCACGCTGCTCAACCCCGACGTCAACGTCGTCACCCACGATGTGCGGTTGGAGGCGGACAACGTGATGGACATTCTCAGTGGCTACGACATCATCGTCGACGGCACCGACAACTTCCCCACCCGCTATCTCGTGAACGACGCGTCGGTGAAGCTCGGGATCCCCGTTGTGCACGGATCCATCTTTCGGTTCGAAGGCATGGTCACCGTGTTCGACCCCCGCAACGGCCCGACCTATCGCGACATGGTCCCGGAGCCGCCACCGGCCGAGATGGCCCCGTCGTGCGCCGAGGCCGGCGTGTTGGGCGTACTTCCGGGAATCATCGGGTCGATTCAAGCCCTCGAGGCCATCAAGATGATCCTCGACCTCGGCGACCCCCTGGTCGGGCGCCTGCTCACGTACGACTCGCTCGAGCAGGACTTCCGGAAGTACAAGCTCCAGGTCGACCCGGCCAACGAGATCACCTTCGCCAACCGTGACCGGATCGTGGTGGCCGAACTCGACGGCTTGTGCATGCCCTATCCCTTGCAAGCTCCCGCCTAGATTCGAGGGGTCCGCCCCCCTTCTCTGCGCGCCTGGGAGCTCGTCATCCGCCAGCTGTTCCAGCGTCTTCGCCAACAGAACCCGCTCCCCGAGGGAGCGATGCCGGTCGCCATCGGACTGGTGATCAACGGCGCGGCCACCTACGCCTTCTTGGGTATTGCCAGTCGGACACTGGACCCCACCTCGTATAGCTCGCTCAGTGTCTTCTGGGCACTCATGTTTGCCGTGGGCAACGGCATCATGCAGCCCCTCGAACAAGAGGTAGCTCGCGCCGTGTCGAATCGGCGGGCGCAGGGCGTCGGGCCCGGTCCGGTCATTCGCCGGGCCATGCTCATCGGCGCCGTGTTCTCGGCCATCGTGGCGGTCGTGGTGGTGGCGCTCCATGGTCTGTTCGACCATGCCTTCGGGGGCGATCGCTTGTTGTTGGTGGCCTTCGTCGTGGGCATGGTGGGGTTCTGCGCCGGTCACCTCACGCGCGGGACCCTTTCGTCGCACCGACGATTCTCGGGCTACGCCCGCTTCTTTGAAGTTGACGGGATCAGTCGAGTGGCATTGGCCGCCGTGTTGGCGGTGGTCGGAGTCGCCACCGCCGGCCCGTTCGGGTTGGTCATGGCGATCACCCCGTTCATTGGCGTGGCGGCCGGACTCTTCCGTCAGAAGGGACTGACCGAGCCCGGGCCCGAGGCACCCTGGAGCGAGCTCACCCGCAATCTCGGCTGGCTGTTGATGGGCACCGTGTCAATCGCTCTGGTCGTGCAGGGCGGCACCATCGCGGTGAACATGCTGGCCACGCCGGCCGAGGCCGCCCAGGGCGCCACCGGGGATTTCCTCAACGGCCTCCAGACGGCGCGGATCCCCCTGTTCTTGTTCCAAGCCATCCTCGCTTCGCTGCTCCCGAAGCTGTCGCGGCAGGCCGGGATGGGCCACTACGACGAGTTCCTTGGTGGGTTGCGCCGCCTGGTGACGCTGATCCTTTCCTTCGGCGTGTTGGCTGTTGTGGGCGCCGCCCTGTTCGGTCCGCTGGTCATTCGCATCGTGTTCGGGTCGAAATCCACCCTCACCGGTCGCGACCTGGCGTTGCTTTCGGCCGCCTTCATCGTGATCATGGCCACCATTTGTCTCGATCAGGCCCTAATCGCCCTGCATGCTCATAGCCGGATGGCGGTGGGCTGGGCCCTCGCCCTCGGCGTGTTCGTCGGAGTGACCGCCCTGGGCAACGACCTGTTCTTCCGGGTGGAACTGGGGCTCTTGTGCGCGGCACTCTGGGCCTTCGCGTGGATGGCGGTGTGCCTGTGGGAGCGGGTCCGACACCACGTCAAAGCCAACCCCATCGGCCTGGGTGAGTCGTTCGCCGAGATGCCCGTGGATTCCTGAGGGGTGGTCGGGACTGGTCGGGACACCTTGCTACCCTGACCGGATTACGGGCGGAGCCGTATCGACCTGACAGGTGTCCCTGAATGCGCGCTCGTGCCCGTTTGTCCCCATGGTCTCGCCGGCTGGTCGCTGGCGTGGCGGCGCTCGCCGTTCTGGCCAGTGGCGTCGCCCTTGCTCCGTCCGCCGGTGCCATCACGGTGGTCGAGGCCGGGGCCGGAACCAGCTCCGGACTGGGGCAGGCCACCGCCACGCCTCCCCCGGCGCAGACGAACGCAAGCTCGACCTACACCTTCGGCAAGGAGCCGATGGATGACGTCATGTACTGGGCCGCGCAATACCAGCCGAGCGCGTGTGGGCTGAGCACCACCCAACTGGCCGCCATCATGGTGGCACCGACCTATCCCGAGACGGGGGCGTCGGGCACAGCCGCCCCATCGCCCATGACGCTCTCGCGCTGGGACACCCAAACGGCGCTCTACGCATTCAATGACAAGGCCACTCCCTATCAGCGGGCGTTCTGGCATCCCGGTGTCGGGGCCTGGGCGTTCGACTCGGCCGGTGGCTGGAACCTGACCGCGGCCGAGGCCATGAATACCAACACGGCGGCCCAGCAGGCGGCCCAGACGATGGCGCAGCGCTGGTGTGGCTCCTCGGGGACCGACGCGGCGCGGCGGGCCTCGGTGTGGGGCATCTGGTACGGGTGCAACGGCGGTGTATGCGAGGGCATTTACAACACGATCTACGACCCGGTCACCCTCAAGGTGACGCTCGATCCGACCGTGAGCCGCGGCGGCGGGACCGAGGCCCGGACGTGCTTCGTGCCGACAGTGGGCCAGGTCGCCTGCACCTATGTCGACCCGGCCAAGGCGCAGGGTTACAACGCCTGGAACGTCCCGGCGTGGGGTCCCTCGCCCGTCTCGGCGCCGTTCTACGACTTCCGGACGAACGGTCGCGAGTACCGGGTGTGGCTGCGCGACGACACCGGCTACGGGGCCACCGTCAACGCCAACAAAGCCGTCACCGGCAACGCTCGCACCTCCCTCACCTGGGTGCTGGGTGACGCGCTGTGCGACCTCACCGCCAACCGCGGCCTGTGTGGCACCTGGTCGATGCTCTATCTCCGCAACTCCACGACCTCCGGGGTCGCCGATGCCACCTATCCGTACTTCGTTCCCAACGGCGGGCGACTGCTGATGTGCGACACCGACGGCAACGGCACCGACACGCCAGTCAAGGTCGTGAACGGAGCCTGGTACGTCACCGACGGCACCGCGGGTGGTCTGCCGGGGCGGTCCTTCGGCTACGGCAACAGCACCGACATTCCCGTGTGTGGCGACTGGAACGGTGACGGGATCGATACCCCTGGCATCGTGCGTAACGGGGTGTGGTACCTCACCAACACCGTGGGCAAGGCGACCGCTGATGTGGTGTTCGGCTATGGCGGCCCCGGGGACATCCCGGTGGTGGGCGATTGGAACGGTGACGGCACCACCACCCCTGGCATCGTGCGTAACGGGGTGTGGTACCTCACCAACACCGTGGGCAAGCCGACCGCCGATGTGGTGTTCGGCTATGGCGGCCCCGGTGATGTTCCGGTGGTGGGGGACTGGAACAACGACAAGGTGGACAGCCCCGGCCTCAAACGGGCCAACACCTGGTATCTGACCAACATCGTGGGCAAGCCGACCGCCGAAGTGGTGTTCGTCTACGGCGACGCCGGTGACACGCCGGTCACGGGCCGATGGAAGATCGGCGCGGCCGCCACCATCGGCATCGTCCGCTGACCCGGATGGGGATGAGCTGACCTAGGTCAGGGGAAGCGGATGACGCCGGGGGAGTCCTTACCGTCACCGTCCCAGTCGCCCACGATGGGATGGTCGTCGAGGTTGCCGTAGCCGAAGCTGATGTCGGCCGTCGGCTTGCCCGCGGTGTTGGTGAGGAACCACGCACCGTTGCGCAGGATGCCGGGGGTGGTGGTGCCGTTGCCGTCCCAGTCACCCAGGATGGGTTCGTCGCTGGGATCGCCGTAGCCGAACATGACGTCGGCCGTCGGCTTGGTCAGGCTGTTGACCAGGTACCAGCCGGCGTTGCGGACGATGCCGGGGGTAGTGGTGCCGTCCCCGTTCCAGTCACCCACGATGGGGATGTCACCAGGGTCGCCATAGCCGAACACGTGGTCCGCCGTCGCCTTGCCGGCGGTGTCGACGAGGTACCACACCCCGTTCCGCACGACGCCGGGGGTATCGACCCCGTCACCGTTCCAGTCGCCGCAGACGGGGATGTCCCCCCGGTCGCCGTAGCCGAAGGCGCGGGTCGTCTCGCCGCCGGTGGGGTCGTCGGAGAGATACCAGACGCCGTCACGGACCGACGCTGGCGTGTCCCGACCGTCGCCGTTCCAGTCGCAAAACAGCCGGGTCCCGCTGGGCAGGTGGTAGCGAGCGGTGGCGTCGGCGATGCCGGTGGACAGCTTGTTCGACTCCAACAGGTCGAACTTCATCTGGCGCCACTTCGCGCTGGCCCGGACGCGGATCGCGTTCAGGTAGGGGTAAAGGAGATCCCCGGGGCAGCCGGTGAGGCCCACATCGCGGTGACCGATGACCGAGGCGAGCACCACGTGGGTGCCCTCCAGATAGCGGTCGGTGGCCCGGATCTGATAGTCGGCGGCGCCGGATGGATCGACGCCGTGGATGGCCAACTTCCAGCCGATGAGGTCGCCGACGCTGTCGATCATGGCCTGGGGCGCCGATGCCGTGCTGAAGTCGCCCAGGGTCACGACTCCGGTGGTGGCGGTGTTGGCCCCCAGGGCGTGGCCCCCGATGACGGTCGAGGTGATGCCCCCGCCGCGCGCCTCCCACACCCCGCCGAACTTGTCGACGGCAAAGTTGTAGGCGATGTCGTTCCAGCCCCGGGCGTCTTGGTGGAAGGCCTGGATGGAGCGCAGGATGCTGGGAACGTCAGCCGGTGAGTAGTCGTTCTGGGTGACCGAGTGGTGGACGACGGCGTGCTCCACGTCGCGGGCGTAGTCATAGGCCTCCTTGGGCGGCCGGGCACCCCACGACGATCGCGAGTTGATGGTCGGCCGGCTGTCGTCGGGGGCCGCGGCGGTCGTGGCCGGAGGGTCAGCCGGGACCGCAACCGTGGTCGTGCGCTCGCGGGCGAGGTGCACCGTCACGGCCGAGGTACCGGCCGGCAGACTGACCTCATAGCCATCGGACGTCCCGAACCAAACTCCGTCGGTGGTCGGTACCCCGTGGGTGGTGCTGTCCGCTCGCTGGGCCTCGGCCGAGGCGGGGTCGGGGGCGTCGGCCCCGTCGAAGTCGAGCTGGGCCCAACCGCTCCACGAGGCACCGTGGCGAACGCGGACGAGCGCCCCAGCTCCGCCCGGGATCTGGGCCGAGATTCCGATGAGGTTGAAGGCGGCGATTCCCGACGAGGCGGCCCGAAGGCGACCCGGCTGCGCGGCCTGGCCCTGCAGCTGGGCCTGGAGCGGTTCGAGCGGGCCGGCCGCCGGCGCGCCGACCCCGAGCTCGGCGGAGGAAGCATCCGACAACGTCGGGGATTCCGAATCGATGCGGGTGACGAGGCGGGCGGCGTAGGCCGGGGCGGGGCCGAACGCCACCACACCGGCGGTGAGCACGCTGGCCAGTGCAGCCAGTCGCAGCACTCGGGTGGCGCGGGGAAAGCGGATCATGCGGTCGTCCTTCGAGCAGAGGGGGCTCACTGACCGGTCCGATGGTAGAGGTCCAGACCGGTTGCAGCGTGCACGGCCCTCGGGTCATCGGCATCCGGAGCCGTCGACCGAAGGAGAATCCGCCACTCAGAAGGTCGGGCGGACGATGCCGATGCCGGTGGGACCGGGGCCCAGCCACCGCCCGGTCACCGGCACATCCCCTGGGTTCCCGTAGCTGGCCACGATGTCGGCGGTCGGCTTGCCCACCGTGTTGACCAGGAACCACGATGCCGACCGCTTGATGCCGACCGAATCGCGTCCCGAGCCCGTCCAATCACCGACGACGCCGACATCACCGGGGTTGCCGTAGCCGAACGAGAGGTCGGCCGTGGGTTTGCCGGCGGTGTTCACGAGGTACCAGAGCGTCCCGCGCTTCACCGCCGGGGTGTCCGTGCCGTTACCGTCCCAGTCACCCACCAGCGGGGTGTCGCTGGCGTTGCCGTAGCCGAACGAGACGTCGGCGGTGGGTTTGCCGATGGTATTGACCAGGTACCAGGCGCCCCTGCGCACGATGCCGGGCGTGTCGGTGCCGTTCCCGTCCCAGTCACCGCAGATGGCCAGGTCACCGGGGTCGCCGTAGCCGAAATCGACCTCGGAGAGCCCTCCGGTGGTGGCGGAGGTGATGTACCAGGTGCCGTTGAGGAAGACGCCGGGGGTGTCGACGCCATCACCGTTCCAGTCGCACATGAGCGTGGTTCCCCCGGCGGGCGCGCCGTAGGTGTAGGTCTGGTCGGCGATCCCGGTGGAGGGCGTGTTGCGCAGATAGAGCCGGGGGCGTCCCAGTTGACTGCCGCTGATCTCGGCCAGCTTGGCGATGCTGCAGCAGAATCGGCTGAGGTCGACGTTGCCGACGATGCCGGGGAGGGCTCCGGCGTTGGTGTACTGCCAGAACATCCACGACGTCCACCCACCGGGCAACGGCAGGGGGTCGAGGGCCGTCGTCCAGCGGGCGATCCACAGCGGGTAGGCCTTCAGGCTGGTCGTGTTGCCCATGGCGCTCGTCCAGAAGCCGGGGCTGGCGTAGATCATGGGCACCCGGCCGGTGAGCTGTTGCACGGTCGAGAGCCACGTGGAGGCCCAGGTGGTGAGATCGGTCGGGGTCAGGCCGCCGTCGTGTTCGAGGTCGAGCACCGGCGGCAGGTCCAGCGCCCCTTGCAGCCGTCCGGTCACGGTTGATCCCTCCAGGTCTGATCGTCGATCCCGCAG
>Ga0209069_10001237_pt1 | contig 12876 bp, 13 predicted proteins | sample Str013_2_FD_187202 | JGI IMG/M metagenome (GOLD analysis project Ga0209069, IMG submission 187202) | Freshwater sediment microbial communities in response to fracking from Pennsylvania, USA - Straight Creek_MetaG_SC_2013 (SPAdes) (version 2) | ecosystem: Environmental > Aquatic > Freshwater >...
ATATAAAACTGCAGGTAGCCGAGGCCGAGCTGGCGCACGAAGCGCACCTGATTCACCTCTGCATTCGCTGTGGTTGCGCCTGCGCCTGCGCAGATCGAAATCAGCGCGGCAAACCAGGCGGCGCGCGAGCAGGAATGGACGGGGCGCGGGATGCGGGGTAGCCTCATTGTCTCACCATCGATGTCAAAGCAATGCGATCTTGCGACGTTGCCAGATCTGAGAGCTGCCGGCAGCAGGCACATGCAACGCGCTGCAATATAAAGCAGGCGAATGACGAAGGATATGGGCATGCAGCTGGACGACGAGGAGCGGGACATGCTGGCGGGCGGCCAGGGCCCCGCACGCCGCTGGGCGATCGAGCATCAAATCGAGGTCGGCCGGTTTTTCGGCGCGGCGCGCCTCGTCCGCGTGCAGCAGGCCCATATCATGGCCGATACCGAAAGCCTCGGCCCGTCGGGTGTCGCCTGGCTCGAGGACCTGGCCCGCCTGCCGCCCGCCGAGCGGCGCGTCCGCATCCCGACCATCACGGATCCGCGCGGCACGGATTTCAAGCGCGCGGCCGATCTGAAACAGCAATCGTGGATGCTGGAGCTGGAGCGGCGCGCCATCGCGGCCTTTCAGGCGCTCGGCGTGCTGATGACCGATACCTGCATCAACTATCAGACCATCATGCCGGCCGTGAAGGGCGAGCACATGGCGTTCGGCGACACCGGCGTCGTCATCTATTCCAACTCGGTGCTGGGCGCACGGTCCAATTTCGAAGGCGGGCCTTCCGCGCTCGCCGCCGGCCTCACCGGGCGCACCCCGTGCTACGGCTACCATCTCGATGAACGCCGCCGGGCGACCCTGCATGTCATTGTAACGGCAACCCCGGACAGCCTCGACGCCTGGGGCGCCCTGGGCGCCATGGTTGGCCAGCGCGCCGGCAATTACTGGCAGGTGCCGGTCGTCGAAGGCCTGTCGCGGCGGCCGGGCTCGGACGAGCTCAAGCATTTCGGTGCGGCGGCGGCGAGCTTCGGCTCGATTCCGTTGTTTCATATGGTCGGCGTCACGCCCGAAGCTGAACGGCTGTCGGACGTTGCCGATGCTGCGCAGTTGCGCCGGGTGTCGATCGGCAAGGCCGATGTCGATACGTTCCGCGGCCAGTACCATGACGCTGGCGCGATCGACGTGGTTGTATTCTCCGCGCCGCAGCTCAGCCTCATGGAGATGCGCGAGCTGGCCGGGCTGTGCCATGGCCGCCGCTTCAAGGTGCCGGTGCTCGCCATCACCAGCCCGCAAGTCAAGCCAGATGCGGACCGGATGGGACTGACGGCACAGATCGAGCAGACCGGTGCGATGGTGCTGTCCGGGATGTGCTTTTATCAATCCTATGCGCGCGAGATGGCCGAAGCGAACGGCTGGCATCGCCTTGCCACCAACAGCGCCAAGCTCGTCAATATCATCGGCGGCTACGGCTATAAGCCCTCGCTCGCCTCGATGAGTCGCTGCCTCGACGCCGCAGAAACCGGACGGATCGCCTGATGGGTACGATATTTACAGCACAGGCGGGTGTCGGGCCGAAGGTGCGCGGGCTGGCGCTGGTTGCTCAGGATGGCTTTTCCGCCCGCTATGACCTCGACCGCGCCAATGGCATTTTCTCGCGGCCCGCCCACAAGCTGAACGGCCAGAGTTTCATCGACCGCATCCTGGTGCTGGAAACCGCCAAGGGCGGCGTTGCCACCGCCTGGATGCTGCGCGAGATGAAGTCCCAGGGCGTTGTTCCGCTGGGGCTGGTTTTCAATACGGTCAACCCGATCCTAGTTCAGGGCGCAGCTTTTGGCAAAGTGCCGCTGCTGGTCGGCTTCGATCGCGACATAACGACGTTCATCCGAACCGGCGACGAGATCGAGATCGATCCGGCGAGTCGGACGCTGACCGTGCTCAATCGTTGAGCTGATGGGCGAGGAAGTATCGCCTGACAAGCCCGGCGATGACGGCTTCCTCATCGGCCTTGACGATATAGGCGGGGACGCGCGCCTTGGCCGCCGAGAGGGACGCGGCATGCCTCAGATTGCGCCGCCGGTCGATGGACACCCCGAGGAACCCCAGCTGGCTTGCGATCTTGGCGCGAACGATCGCGGCGTTCTCGCCAATACCGCCGGTGAACACCAGCGCATCGACGCCGCCGAGGCTGACGGCGAGGCTTCCGGCATGACGGGCCGCCGCGTGGCAATAGGCATCGATCGCGAAGCGGGTCTCCTCGGTATCGGCCTCGATCAGGGACCGCATGTCCGCGGAGAGCCCGGACAGCGCCAGCAACCCGCTTTGCCGATAGATCAATGTCTCGAGCTCGTCGGCATTGAGCTTCTCCTGCCGCAGCAGCGCCAGCATCACCCCGGCGTCGAGCGAGCCGGTGCGCGTGCCCATGATCAGGCCATCGACAGGGGAATAGCCCATGGTGGTCGCCACGCCCCGGCCGCCAGCGATGGCACACGCGCTCGATCCGTTGCCCAGATGCAGCGCGATCAGCCGGCGCGGCAGCGCGCGTTGCGTGATCCGCGGCAGCTCGGCAACCACGTGCTGGTAGCTGAGGCCGTGAAAGCCGTAGCGCCGATAGCCTTTTTCCGTGAAGCGAGCGGGGAGCGGCAGCCGCCAGGCCAGCTCGGGCTGGCTTGCATGGAAGGCGGTATCGAAACAGGCGATGTGGATCAGCTGCGGCCGCAGACTCTGCACCCGATCGAGCACCGACAGCCCCGCCGGCATGTGCAGCGGCGCCAGATTCTGCAAGCTGCCGAGCGCGTGCCGCACCTCGGCGTCGACCCGCACAGGTTCGGTGAACCGCGCGCCCCCGTGCACGATCCGATGCCCGACGCCGCCGAGCCGATCGAGGCCGCAGCCCTGCCGCGTCAGCCAATCGAGCATCGGCTCCAACACCTCGACCGGCTGGGCGATGCTGAGGGGCAGGCGGAGCTGGCGGCTGTCATCGGCGCCGGAGAACGAAATCGTGCAATCCCGGCCGGCGCCGATGCCCAGCACCTGAAGCTTGATGCGCGGCGCCAGCGATCCGTCGGTGCCGGCCTCGAATGTCGTCATCTTGACCGACGACGAGCCGACGTTGAGCACCAGCAGCTGCATGGCGCGCGAGCTAATCCGGCTGCTGGGCGCACATATCCTTGCGGTCGATGCCGGCGACCATCACCGGCTTCTTCATCGCGTCGCGGCGGAACGGCTCGCCCAGCTCCTGGTTGAGGATCACCTCGATGAACGTGGTCACGCCCGATTTCTGCGCCGCGCAGGCCTCATCGAGGGCCGAGGTCAACTCCCGCTGCGTGCGGACGGCGACGCCCTTGAGACCGCACGCCTCGGCCACCCGCGCATAGCTCAGGTGCGGGTCGAGCTCGGTGCCGACGAAATTGTCGTCGTACCACAGGATCGAGTTGCGCTTCTCCGCGCCCCATTGGTAGTTGCGGAAAATCACCATGGTGATCGCGGGCCACTCCTCGCGCCCGATCGAGCCCATCTCGCTCATGGAGATGCCGAACGCGCCATCGCCGGCAAAACCCACCACCGGTACGTCCGGGCAGCCGATCTTGGCGCCGACGATGGCGGGGAAGCCGTAGCCGCACGGCCCGAACAGGCCGGGAGCCAGATACTTGCGGCCCGTCTCGAAGGTCGGATAGGCATTGCCGATGGCGCAGTTGTTGCCGATGTCGCTGGAGATGATCGCCTCCTTCGGCAATCCCGCCTGGATCGCCCGCCACGCCTGGCGCGGCGACATGCGGTCGGCATCGCGCTTGCGCGCCTCCGCGTTCCACACTGTGCCGGGGTCGTCGTCCTCGTGATCCATGCTGCTGAGCGCCTGCGCCCAGGTCGATTTGGTGCGGTGGATGAGCGCCTTGCGCTCCTCGCGGCCGGCGTTGCCGGCGTTCGCTGAAAGTTTGCCCAGGATCTGTTGTGCCACTTGCTTGGCGTCGCCGCAGATGCCGACGCTGACCGGCTTGGTCAGCCCGATCCGGTCGGCGTTGATGTCGACCTGGATCAGCTTGGCGGTCTTCGGCCAGTAGTCGATGCCGTAGCCCGGCAGCGTCGAGAACGGGTTGAGCCGCGTGCCCAGCGCCAGCACCACGTCGGCCTTGGCGATCAGCTCCATCGCCGCTTTCGAGCCGTTGTAGCCGAGCGGGCCGACGGCGAGGCGATGGCTGCCCGGGAAGCTGTCGTTGTGCTGGTAGTTGTTGCACACGGGCGCATCGAGCTTTTCAGCCAGCGCCGCCACATCGGCAATGGCATTTCCGAGCACCACGCCGGCACCCGACAGGATCACCGGGAACCTGGACTCGGAAAGCAGCTTCGCGGCCCGGCCGATCGCCTCCGCGCCGCCCGATGGACGCTCGAACTCGACAATCGCCGGCAGAGCGATGTCGATCACCTGGGTCCAGTAATCGCGCGGCACGTTGATTTGCGCGGGTCCCGAAAGGCGCCGCGCCTTGATGATGACGCGGTTCAGCACCTCCGCGATGCGGGAGGGATCACGCACTTCCTCCTGGTAGCAGACCATGTCCCGGAACAGCGCCATCTGCTCCACCTCCTGGAAGCCGCCCTGGCCGATGGTCTTGTTGGCGGCTTGCGGGGTCACCAGCAGCAGCGGAGTGTGGTTCCAGTATGCGGTCTTGATCGGCGTCACGAAGTTGGTGATGCCGGGGCCGTTCTGCGCGATGCACATGGCAACCTTGCCCGAGGCGCGCGTATAGCCGTCGCACATGAAGCCGCCGTTCATCTCGTTGGCGACGTCCCAGAATGTTATGCCCGCCTTGGGGAAAAGGTCGGAGATCGGCATGAATGCCGAGCCGATGATGCCGAAGGCATGCTCGATGCCGTGCATCTGCAGCACCTTCACGAAGGCTTCCTCGGTGGTCATTTTCATGGGCTCATCCTCCTGATCCTTGGGGGCGCTGGCAGCACCGTCCGGCATTCCGGCGCAAGTTCACACTATTTACCGCCTCCGGTCCACCATGGCGCATCGCCTCGCCAGTCAGCAGCGGCGATGTTTGCGGATCACTTGCTTAGCACCTCGGCCAGTTTCAGCCGCTGCACCTTGCCCGACGGGCCTTTCGGCAGTTCCTCGACCACATGCCAGCAGCGTGGCGTCTTGTAGGGACCCAGTTCTTCCAGGCACCATGCCCGCAGCGCCGCCACCTCGATCGCGACACCCGGTTTGGCAATCACCGCCACCGCGACGTCCTGCCCGTAGTTGGCGTCCGCGATCGCGAATGCCGCGGCCTCGAGCACCGCGGGATGGCGTAGCAGCACCTCGTCGATCTCGCGCGGGGCGATGTTCTCGCCGCCCTTGATGATCAGCTCCTTCAAGCGCCCGGTAATGAAATAGAACCCGTCGGCGTCACGGGTGCCGAGGTCGCCCGAATGCAGCCAACCGTCGGCATCGATGGCCTCGGCGGTTTTAACCGGGTCCTTGAAATAGCCGGTCATGACGTTGGGGCCGCGCAGCACGATCTCCCCCGCCTCACCCACCCCGAGCGAGCGACCGGCGGCGTCGATAATCCCGGCCTCAACTCCGCAAGGCAGGCCCGGGCTGCCGTAGCGGCGGCGCACATCGTGCGGGTTGCAGAACACGATCGATGCGCACTCGGTCATGCCCATCGCCTCGATCACCGGGATGCCAAACCGTTGCTCGAACGCCTGGTGGTGGGCAGGCGGCAGCGGCGCGGACGCCGAGCGGCCGAACCTCAGTCCGGGAAAGTGTCGCGGCTCGGGTCCTGCAGCATTCAACAAGTACGCGATGATGGTCGGCACCATGTTGATCCAGGTGCAGCGGTAGGTCTCGACCAGGCCCCACCACTGGCTGATCGAGAACCGGTGCGGCGCCACGATGCTGCCGCCCGACACGAACGGCGCGAGCGTCGCGATCACCTGCCCGTTGATGTGGTAGAGCGGCAGCGACGACAGCACCCGGTCCTGGGGACCGAGCGCGTGCCACGCCGCAACCGTGGTCGCCGCCGCAAGCAGGTTGGCATGGCTGAGCAGCGCGCCTTTGGGCGCGCCCGTGGTGCCCGAGGTGTACATCAACAGCGCCGTGTCACCGGGCTGTGGCTGGTGCTTCGGCTCTGCCGCGGCGGGCAACTCGTCATCGAAAATGCTGGGCGCATCAACATCGATCACGATCACCGCGGGCGGGTGCGGCAGGGTCTGCAATGCCTGAGCAAGAGTCTCGTCGTGCGGCCGGCAGGTAATGACCAGCCGCGCCTCACAATGGGCCAATACGGAAGCAAGCTGCCCGCGCCGTGCCAGTAAATTGAGGGGCGCCACTATGAAGCCCGCCGTCATCGCCGCAAGGAACAGGGTAGCGGTCTGATAGCCATTGCTGAGAAACAGCGCGATCGTATCGCCGGGCGCAAGTCCCTTTGTCCGCGCGAACCGCCGCAACAGCTCGACCTGCCGATCCAGCTCGCCAAAGCTGAGCGTGCGGCCGGTCTCCGGCGCGATCAGCAAGTTTGCATCCGGCCGGTCGCGCAGGTGGCCGGCAAGGACACCGTCGAGCGTACCTGGCGCGCCGCTGTCGCCCGTCACGCGCCGTACCGTTGCAGGTAGCCGCCGAGCAGCTCGTCTGTTGTCGGAACCTTCTCGGCAATCGGCCGGGAGATGCGGGTGATGTTGAGATAGTGCCGGTAGCTCATGTTGTCGGAGAAGCTGTTGCCGCCCCACGTGCCGCACCCCATCGACAGGGAGAACGGCAGGCCGTTGTCGAAGCTGCCGCCGGTGGCGATGGCATGCGCCTGGTTGACGATGACGCGGCCGACCTCGAGCTCGAGGCCGAGCTTCAGCGCCTGAGCCGGATCGGCCGAATGCAGGCTGACGGAATGACCTGCTCCCTGATACGCGTAAATCTGCTTCACAATCTCACAGGCGGCTTCGAACCCGCTCGCGCGATAAACGGCAAGCACCGGGGAAAGCTTCTCTCCCGAGAATGGGTGATCGGGGCCGAATCCGCTCTCCTCCACCATCAAGAATGAGGGAGTCTCGCCGATTCTGCTGCCGATTCTGCCGCCGATTCCGACCGTTCTGGCGATCTGCGTAGCCGCCTGCGCGATCAGCGTCGCCGACAGCTTGCCGCCGGGCCACAGCGCCTCCTGCAGCCGGGCCTTTTCGGCGCCGTCGAGCAGCACGCCGCCGGCCCGGGTCAGCGCCGCGACCGCCGGCTCGTAAACCTTCTCATCGATGATCACGCTGTTCTCGGACGAGCAGCTGGTGGCGTTGTCGAAGGTCTTGGAGCGCGCGATCTTGGCCGCGGCCTCCTCGAGGTCGGCACTGGCGTCGATGATGCTGGCGACATTGCCCGCGCCGACGCCGAACGCCGGCGTTCCGCTCGCGTAGGCGGCGCGGATGTTGGCCTGCGAGCCGGTCGCCACGATCAGATCGGCCTGCCGCATCAGTGCATGGGTCAGCTCCTTGGTGACCGGCGCCGGCAATATCTGCACCAGATCGTGGGGGGCGCCGATCTTGTCGAACTCGGCATGGATGAAGCGCAGCAACAATGCGCAGGTCGACCAGCCCTTCGGCGACGGCGCGAGGATCACCGCATTGCGGCCCTTGAGCGCGTTGATGATCTTATTGGCGGGTGTCGCCCCGGGATTGGTGGAGGGCGTGATGGCGGCCACCACACCGACCGGCCGGGCGATCTCGGTCAGTCCCCGTTCGTTATCCTCGTTGATTACCCCGACGCTCGGCGCGCCCTTCAAGTCGCGCAGCAGACCGAGCGTTTTGCGATGGTTCTTGGTGATCTTGTCGGCGACGTTGCCAAGCCCCGTATCGGCCACCGCGAGCTCGGCCAGCGCCTTGTTGCGGCTGGGCTCGAGGATCGCCCAGCCGGCGGCAGCCACCAGCGTGTCGGCCTGATCCTGGGTAAAACGATCGATCTTGGCCTGCGCCGCACGCGCCCGGCCGATCAGCGCCGCCACGACCTGGTCGGCGGATGCTGACACGCGGGCGGTGGTGGCAGCGGCGGACGGGCTCGGCATGGTGGCGGCTCACAGCTCGAGAACAGGATTGCCGGAAGATATGGTCAGGGCACTCCGATGTCGAGGACCATGCGCGATCCGCGCAGCGCTCGCGCGGGTCGCGCGGCAAATCGCGTGCCGCAAGCGCGATAGCCAGTACGCCTGACCGGTCCGGGGTTACTCGATGCCCCGGATGCTGGCGCACCGTGGCATGACAGCGGCGAGTATTGTGCCGGGGCGCGATGCTGGACAGCACCGAGATGGCGTGCCCGTCAACCCTGCTCGTTCTCGTCCGCGACATCACCGATGATCGAGGTGACGTCACCTTCCTCTTCCGGCTCGAGCACGGCCTCCACCTCCTCGGGCGCATCGGCAGCCTCCGGTACTTCGATCGCGGCCAGCTCGTCTGTGCCGGCCTCGGCATCCACCAGCTCCGCCTCGACAGCAGGCTCGGTGGCTGGCCGGATCTCGGGGCGCCTGTTGAGCGGCCGCGACGGCCGCCAGCTGGCCGCCTTCGGCACCAGTGCCGCGGGCGGCTGGTAGCCGGAACCGCAAATCGGGCAGGTGATGGTGGGACGGCTCAAATCATAAAAATTGACGCGGCATTCGTCGTTCTGGCAGCGTCGCTTGGTTCCGCGATCGGCCTTGGTGGACATTTTAAGCGCCTTTGTGGGTAAATTGGCCTGCGGTGCTGAACCGGCTTGTAGCACGGTGTCCCCGCCGAGTATGCCGAAATCGACCACCGGTGTAGCAACTCATTCTTAGAAAACCCAAGGTTGTCACGCTCGTGCGCTCGTGCGCTGCACCGCTTTGGCGGCTCACAGAACCCAATCCCGCCTGCCGCTGAAATCCGCCGAAACGTATTGGCCGCCCTGCAGCTCCTCGTCCAGCCCGTCGGGGAAATGGATGTGTCCGACCTCGGCCGCGAACCGCTCGCTGTCGTCATCGGGCGTGTACCCGAGGCGGTGGGCATTGGCGTTGTCCCACCAGTTGCGCGTGTTCTTGGACACCCCGTAGACGATCTCGTAGACGTAATCGGCCTCGATCCCCACCCTGACCAGCCGTGCCAGATCCGCGAACGAGAGCCACGTCGACAGCATGCGAAAGTTCTCGGGCCGTGCAAAGCACGAGCCGATGCGCATGTTGAAGCCGCGAATTCCGTGCTTGTAGGCGTAATAGCGCGACACGTCCTCGCCGAACGCCTTGGAGAGCCCGTAGCGCGAGTCGGGCTTGCAGGCCGCAGTATGATCGATCTTATCCGAGCGCTTCCAGAAACCGACCGCATGGTTGGAGGAGGCGAACAGCACGCGGTCGACCTTGGCCTTGCGCGCGCCCTCGTAGAGATTGAGCAGCCCGATGATGTTGGAATGCACCACCCGCTCGAGCGGGCCTTCCACCGACTGGCCGCCCAGGTGCACGATGGCATCGATCCCCGCGCACATGGCGGCGACCTTCTCGGCATCGGCGAGATCGCACTGAACGGTCTCCTCGCCTTTCCCCGCCGGCGCCATCGGCGCCATATCGGAGAGGCGGATGAGGCCATACTGGCCGGCGAACTGCTCGCGCAAGCTCTTGCCGAGCGAGCCGGCGGCGCCGGTAATGAGGATTTTTTTGGGGGACATGGCAGGCCTTTCCGGATGTTTGCCGGCGAACGTGGGCGTGAAGGCGGGGTTTGAATGTCTCAGAACCCAGGTTAGCACGCGGCGGTGTCTGGACAGAAGAGCGAGTAAGGTCGGGCCGTCGTTCAAGGATGCCTTCCCGTTCGATGGCATTCGCTGCGGGCGCAGGGCGGCCCAGCCGTGAGCGGGAACCTTTGTCGCGGGCGCGCATCCAATGCGTCACGTCCGAGTGTCGGACGGGTCACCCTTGATGGAGGTTTCCATGACGTTGCTTTCCTTTGCCAGCCGGTTGGCGGCCGCCCTGATGCTCACGACCGCCGCCGGCGCGCTGGCCGCCGACAAGCCGACCGACCCGCAGATCGCCCATATCGCATATACGGCGGGAGTGCTCGACGTGAAAGCCGCCGAGCAGGCCCTGTCGATCTCGAAAAATGAAGCCGTCCGTGCCTTCGCCACCAACATGGTGACGGATCATAATGCCGTCAACGAAAAGGCCCTGGCGCTCGTCAAGAAGCTGGGTGTCACCCCCGAGGACAACAGCACGAGCAAGGGCCTCGTGGCAAAGGCCGACGCGGAGCGGGCTAAGCTCGCCAAGCTCACCGGCGCCGCCTTCGACAAGGCCTACGCCGCCAACGAGGTCGCCTATCACAAGTCGGTCAACGGTGCGCTGGCCGATCTGCTGATCCCCTCGGCAAGCAACGCCGAGCTCAAGAGCCTGTTGGAGACCGGATTGAAGATTTTCCAGGGGCACGAGAAGCATGCCGAAGGGGTGGCGGCACAACTCAAATGAGGAGCGCTGGCATGTCCTCACCCCGCTCGCGCGCCGCGGGTCTTGCGCTGCTGCTGTTGGCCGGCCCGTTCGCCGGGGCGCCCGCCGTGGCCGGCGAGACCATCCACGTGCAGATCAGCAAGCTCGTATTCCAGCCCGGCGAGATCACCGCGCACGTCGGGGACACGGTGGAGTGGAGCAACGAGGATTTCGTCGCCCACACCGCCACCGCCACCGCCGGACCGCAGACCGCCGGCGGTGGCTGGGAGGTCATGATTGCAGCGGGCAAGACGGCTCAACTTCCGCTCACGCGAGCCGGCATCATGAACTATTTCTGCCGGTTCCATCCCAACATGAAAGGCAGGATCACCGTGCTGGAGAAATAGCCCATGGGCCCCTCGTGCGTCGGGTCGCGCTCGCGGCACCCGACGCACACTCGAGGCACGCATCGCGTCGGATCACCTTTCGGCCGGGTTTGGCCTCACCCCACCCCGTTCTTCTTCAGCCAGGCCAACATCCGCGCCCAGCCGTCCTTGGCGGGGCCCTCGCGGTAGCTCGGCCGGTAGTCGGCGTTGAAGGCGTGGGGCGTGTCGGGATAGACCATGAACTCGCAGGTCTTGCCGGCGGTCTTGCAGGCCGCTTTCATCTGCTCCACCGAGGCGACCGGGATGCCCTGGTCGGCGGCGCCATAAAGGCCGAGCACGGGTGCCTTCAGCTCGCCGACGAGATCGATCGGGTGCTTGGGTGTCATGGCATTGGCATCGCCGACGATCCGTCCATACCAGGCGATGCCGGCCTTTACGCTCGGGTTGTGCGCCGCGTACAGCCAGGTGACGCGCCCGCCCCAGCAGAAGCCGGTGACCGCGAGCTTGCCCGTGTCGCCCTTGCCCGAGGCCTTGGCGAAGGCAACGGCCGCGTCGAGATCGCCCATCACCTGTGCGTCGGGAACCTTGGAGACCACCTCCTTGAAGATGGCCTGGTTGTCCGGCAGCTTGGAGACGTCGCCCTGCCGCGCGTAAAGCTCCACCGCGATCGCCATGTAGCCCTGCTTGGCGAGCCGCCGGCACACATCCTTGATGTGCTCGTGCACGCCAAAGATCTCCTGCACGACCAGAACGACTGGAAACGGGCCACCCGCCGCCGGCATCGCCCGGTAGGCCGGAACGCCCCGGTCCGCCGCCTTGATTTCGACCTCGCCGGCGGCAAGGCCATTGGCATCCGTGGTAATCATGGTCTGGGCGCACACCGGCTGCACCGCGACCGCAAACCCGCTGGCGAGACCCGCCGTCAGCATCTGCCGGCGTGAGGGAGCAAGGTTAGGTGAGAGGCTCAGGCGATCGCTTTCAAAGTCCTGCATGATGGGCTCCCCTGGCACGTTACCGAGATGCGAACGTTACGATATCCGGTACCCCGAGGCTCATCAACCTCCCGCGATCGCAGGCAGGATATGGACCTCCGCCGCGGGCGGGATCGGGATCAGGATCGCGTCCTGGTAAATCTGGCCATCGATGGCGACGGCCAGCCCGTGCTCCAGATGCGGCGCCAGCTCCGGGAATTTCTGCCCGAGCTTGCGGAACAATTGCTGGACGCTGTCGACATCGAGCTCGAACTCCGTCGCGCCACCTGTGAACTGCCGCAGATTGCCGATCAGCACGATATGGGCCATGACACGCGTCCGCTCCGCTACTTCTCAGGGAACTCCAGGCCCATTTCGCGGTAGCGCTCAGGATCGTCGGCCCAGGACTCGCGTACTTTCACGAACAGGAACAGGTGCACCGGCATCTCCAGGATCTCGGCCAGCTCCTTGCGCGAGGCCATCGACAACTCCTTGATGGTGTGCCCGCCCTTGCCGATCACGATCTGCTTCTGGCTATCGCGCTCGACGAAGATGGTCTGCTCGATGCGCACGCCCTTGCCTGGCGCCAGCTCGGTCCACTGCGTGGTCTCCACCGTCGAGATATACGGCAGCTCCTCGTGCAGGCGCAGATACAGCTTCTCGCGCGTGATCTCGGCGGCCAGTGCGCGCATCGGCGCATCGGATATCTCGTCGGCGGGGTAGAGCCAGTGTCCTTGCGGCACCAGGCCCGCCAGATGCCGCCTCAGATCCGCAACACCGTCGCCCGACAGCGCCGAGATCATGAACACCGCCGCGAACGGCAGCCGCGCGGTGAGGCTGGTGGTCAGCGCCAGCAGCGCCGGCTTCTGCGCCTTGTCGATCTTGTTGAGCGCCAGCAGGCGCGGCGCGCGGATCTCGCCGAGCTTGTCGAGAATGCGCTCGGTATCCTCTTCAACGCCTCTCAGCGCATCGATCAGCAGAACCACCACGTCGGCATCCGCAGCCGCGCCGAGCGCGGAATGAACCATGGCCCGGTCGAGCCGGCGGCGTGGCTTGAAGATGCCCGGCGTGTCGACGAAGATCAGCTGGCTGCCGCCTTCGATGGCGATGGCGCGGATCGGCGCGCGCGTGGTCTGCGCCTTGTGGGTGACGATCGCCACC
>Ga0209069_10001238_pt1 | contig 12874 bp, 14 predicted proteins | sample Str013_2_FD_187202 | JGI IMG/M metagenome (GOLD analysis project Ga0209069, IMG submission 187202) | Freshwater sediment microbial communities in response to fracking from Pennsylvania, USA - Straight Creek_MetaG_SC_2013 (SPAdes) (version 2) | ecosystem: Environmental > Aquatic > Freshwater >...
TCTTCAACCAACAAGATTGGTCGCAATTCTATGGATGTCATGCATTTCTACTGTCTCACAAACACATGTGTATGCAAGAGTCCGACAGGTGTAGTAAAAACCCCAGCAGACCAGAGGTGGATATCTCGACACCAGTCGGAAAAATATATTCGCTCTTAAATCCTTTTCCTCCCCACGCAGCAGACAGAGCCGCTTTTTATGACTTCTGCCAGTGAGTCCACAAAAAGCTGCTCTCGGCATCTTCATTGCTATAGAGACACGAACATTACAATCTTTTAGGAGGACGAAGTATGGAACAAACAGAACGACACACTGATCAAGGTCCGATGAATCACGATTTCTTTGCCGGTAAATGGCAACAGATGCGAGGGACGTTACGCTCGTGGTGGGGGAAACTTACCGATGACGATTGGGAACGGATTGGCGGTCAGAAAGATAAACTGATCGGTATACTCCAGGAAAAGTACGGCTATGCCAAAGATATGGCCTTACGCGAAGTCGACCGTCGCTTCAATGAATACGGTGGCACTGCACGCGCTGCTGGACAAGAAGTGAAAAACGCAGCGCATGATGTCTCTCAGACTGCATCTCAAGCCTACGGTGACACCAAAGCGAAGGTGCAAGAGGTAGGCTCTGCAGCAGCAGAAAAAGTTAGTGGGGCAACAAAAACTGTTGGGGAAAAGATGAGTTCTTTAGCTGGCTCTATTCGAGAAAACGCCCCTCAGGAGGGAACGATTGGTTCCGCTGCCAAAACCGTAGCGAATCAATTGGACGACGCTGGTTCCTATTTGCAAGACAACACCTTTGAGAATATGGGCCGAGACGTGACCGGACTGATTCGCCGCTATCCCATACCTTCGTTGCTGATTGGCTTGGGCATCGGCTATCTGTTCTCCCGCCGTTCGGAGCGCTAATCATGGCAAATCCTTCTTCCTCAAGTTCGGACCCGAGCTTGGCCTCGCTCATTGGCGGCATTATCAACGATACAAAAGATCTGCTACTCCATGAGTTCACCATGGCGAAGCTCGAAATGCGGGACGAGCTGCGGAAAACCAAGACGGCGGCAATGTCCTTCGCGATTGGCGCGGGAGTTGCCGTCGTTGGCGGACTCCTTCTCATTCTTATGCTTGTCCACCTTCTCGCTACTTTTACTACCCTTCCGTTGTGGGGATGCTATGGAATTGTTGGTGCGGTGTTGCTGATCATTGGACTCATTTTCCTGACTACAAGCAAACAAACTGCAGACCAGATCGAGGTCGTTCCCCAGCAGACGGTGGAACCCCTCAAGGAGCATGCCCAATGGATCAAAGAGCAGACGACCTCCAACAAAATATAGAAGAAACGCGTCACGATATCGCGGAAACGCGCGCGTCAATGAGTGAGAAATTAGAACTCTTAGAAGAACGCGTACGGGATACGTTGGAAGAAACGAAAACCGCAGTCGATGACATTGTCGAAAGTGTCAAAGGCACGGTCGAGGACACCGTGGACGCAGTTAAGGACACGGTAGATGGTGCGAAATCAACAGTTGAGGATATCGTTGAGAATGTGAAGGGGACTATGGACGATACGGTGACAATGGTGAAGCAGTCGTTTGATCTGCGCTATCAAGTGGACCAGCATCCCTGGCTCATGCTCGGTGCTTCGGTGGTAACAGGAAGTGTACTTGCCAGTTTCTTGCATCGTGGTCGCGAGGCGCGCAATTCCTCATCCTACGCTACCCATACGCAAAATGGCCCACGCGGCGCAGATGTCTCTAGGGGGGATGGCTTGGCTGCCATGTACACCGTGGCTGGAGACGAAGATATCACAGAAAGTTCAAAACCCTCTGCTAATGCGCAACCGCAAAGCCAGCAGAGCTGGGGAAATACGCTCGGGTTAATTCACGAAGAATTTGTTGACGTAATGAAAGGTGCGGTGCTGAGTACCGTGATGGGAACCGTGCGGGAAATGATTCGGCAAAACATGCCTAATGTCATCGCCCCATTTGACAAAGTGATTAACAATGTCTCGAAAAAATTAGGGACTGAGCTTTTCGAGCCATCTGTGAACCGTGAAGCAAGCAACGGAAATGGTCATTCACCAACAAACACGCAGCCTGTAGAGTCTCATTCTTCGTATAGCCCAATGCCGGTGGGAGAACCGTACGGAAAGGGCCAGTAGAATGGGAGAACCTCCAACAGCCCCGCTGGGGCTGATCGATACGCCCCAGCGGGGCGTTTGAAGGTAGCCGGGGGTTTCAACCCCCGGTACGCTTATGACTCCACCGGCTTTTCACTCTTAAATTCACTAGGAGTGAGCGCGTGTTTCCGTAACAGACGATAAAACTCCGCCCGGTCTTTCCCAGATAATTCGGCGGCCCGCGACACATTGCCTTTCATTGAGGTCAGCACTTGAATGAGGTAAGTGCGTTCAAACTTCTCGCGAGCTTCTCTGAGCGTAGAAGGCTCTGTCTGTTGTGCGCTTTGCATTTCAGGTTTCCCCAGGAGGAGAAGATCCGGCGTAATCATTGACGTCGGTGTAAGAACCACAGCTCGCTCAATGACATTCGCAAGCTCGCGGACATTTCCCCGCCATTCATGCAGCATTAAGCGTTGTAATGATTCAGGAGTAAAGCCTTTAATTTCTTTGTTCAGATCGCGAGCAAACCGTTGCATAAAATGTTGAGCGAGTGGGGCAATATCGCCAGGACGGTCCCGTAGTGGAGGTAAAAAAATTGGCAATACATGAAGACGATAATACAAATCTTCACGGAACTTGCCTTGCGAGACTAATTTCCCCAAGTCTTGGTTGGTCGCGGCCACCAAGCGAAGGTTGACCTTGATCGACTGCGAGGAACCCAACGGATAGAATTCGCGCTCCTCTAAAACACGCAAGAATTTGACTTGCAACATCGGTGGAAGTTCGCCGATCTCGTCGAGAAACAACGTGCCTCCCTCCGCTTGTTGGAGAAAACCCTTCTTCGGGCGATCGGCGCCAGTGTACGCGCCCTTCATGTGTCCGAACAATTCATTTTCAAGCAGTCCTTCGGGAATCGCACCGCAGTTAATCGCGACAAACGGGCCTTGAGCCCGGCGACTCGCGATGTGAATCGCTTTTGCAATTAACTCCTTTCCAGTGCCGCTTTCGCCATAGACGCAAACAGTCGACTCGGTGACGGCAATCTGCGCGACCTGTCGTAACAGCCGCTGCATCACGTCAGTGACTGTGATGATGTTGTCGAACTGATAGCGGTCCTGCACCATGGTGCGTAACTGTTCGACCTCGGTTTTTAAGCGGTAGACTTCTAAGGCTTGCTCGATTCGATGTAACAGATCCGTCGTCTCAAACGGTTTGGTAAAATAATCGTACGCCCCCTTCTTGGTCGCCTCGACGGCAGTTTCAATCGTGGCGTGGGCAGTAGCAATAATCACTGGGAGTGTCGGTTGGATACACAGCAGACGCTCAAGCAGGGCGATACCGTCTTCATCGCCAATGCGCAGATCGACGATCGCTAGATCAAAGGTCTCTGCCGTCGCTTGTTCTATGGCCTCACTACTTGTTTCCGTTAATGTGACGCGAAAATTCGCTGTCTCCAGATGCAGCTTTAAGAGATTCAGGATCCCCGGATCATCGTCTACCACCAGGATCTTTGCTTTCTCCATTCCCTCTCTCGTGGCTTTCGGGTGTGAGGGTCTCGGCAGTGGTGGCGCTTGTCCTATTCCATTGACATTGTAGTGAATAACATCTGGTGTTCCTGTCATCTGCTCTACTCCTTTGCCACTGTACGAATGGCATCTCACTCATTCATCTTAGAATGATTCGAAACGTACACAAGAGGGAAGAACAGCCTACGGAATGAGTAGCGAGTGATGAGTGATGAGTAGGAGGTGAAAGAAAACTTTGGATTGGAGAAGCCCGACTGTGTTTGCCAAAGAACGGGGATGCTTTATTGAGCTTTGATAGCCGGAGGCGTGTCGATCAGCCCCAGCGGGGCTATTGAGGGTAGCCGGGGGTTTCAACCCCCGGTCTGTTAGTTAGGGAGTTGACTCGTCATCACAAGTCAACAATTTACTTCTTCGCATCCTTCTCTTCGCTTGGTGGCGGAACCTTCGCCTCGATCTTGAATGGAGAGCGTTTTTACTCGACGCTCAGATTCTCGTTCACCACTCAGTCTTAAGAATCATCCGACTGGCAGCCGCGCCCTCGTTCCCCAAAACGTAACAAGTTCCTGCAGAAGAGCAAAATAGTTCGCAAGTTCTAGCGGTTTGATTAAATAGCAGCTCGCGCCGTGGCGATACGCGAGCAATACCTCGTGGTCGGCTGTGGAACTGGTGAAAATAACTACCGGGATATGTTGTAACGCGGGGTCAGATTTAATTGCTACCAATACTTCGCGCCCATCCATTTTGGGCAGATTCAGGTCGAGGAGCACTAAATCAGGAAGGGCAACTCCGGCGTACTGACCCTCGCGGCGCAGATAAGCCAGAGCCTGGAGTCCATCACTAACCACCGTAACGTAGGTCGGTACGCTGCACTCCTTCAACGCCTCGATCACCAAACGTGCATCACCGACATTGTCCTCCACTAGCAAAATCCGCATCGCTCTGTATCCCTCGTTTTAAGCCTTTCGTCATCTTACACCCGTGGAATGGTAAAATAAAATGTCGCGCCATGGCCTAATTGTGATTCCACCCAAATTTCACCGCCATGACGTTCTACGATCTTTTTGCACAACGTCAAACCCATGCCTGTTCCCGGATATTCCCCTTGCGAGTGTAAGCGTTCAAACATCAGAAAGATCTGCTTAGCATACTGGGGCTCGATACCGATACCATTATCCCGCACGGCAAATAACCACATGCCATCGCGCCTTTCAGCCCACACATGCACCCACGGCGGCGCAGCGTGACGAAACGTGAGTGCGTTCTCCAGGAGATTGTGGAACACCAGGGTCAATTGCGTCGCATGACCACGCACGGTTGGCAACGGGTCATGGGTGACAACGGCGGCAGCGGCGATGATCGTACCATGCAGACCGCTAAGGGCATTCGCAAAGATTTCTTCACAATTTGTCTCACTCCTGTCAGCTTCGGCCTGGTCGATTTGCAGATAGGCGAGGAGATCCGTCAATAGCATATGGATGCGGGCGGCACCCTCGACGGTATGACCAATGAAACGGTCAGCTTCATCATCAAGTTTACCCTGATAGCGACGGGCGAGCAGTTGCGTATAGGTAGAAACCATGCGGACTGGTTCTTGTAAGTCGTGTGCTGAGACATACGCGACTTGCCGCAGGTCGGCGTTTGCCCGCGCCAACGCGGCTGTTCGCTCACGCACCCGCCGCTCGAGTTCAATATTCAGCGCGTGGACTGCCTCTTCCGCCTCCTTGCGTTTGATGTTTTCTCTTACTAACTCACCATTAGTAATTTTCATTGTTTGTACCTGGGACTGACGCTCTTGGGCCAGCGCGACGACTACGCTAAACAGCGCGGTGGCAAGGAGACCCGAACCGAGTGCCCAGTTCGGCAGGAGAGATTGTTGCTGCGCGAGCGTTGTCGCCTGGGGCCAGACGCGCATCTGCCACTGCGCTCCGGCAAACTTGATTTTCGTCTTCTGGCCCCACTCCGCTTCTAAGGTGACCTCCTCTGCCAACCGCTGATACAGTTCCTCGTCGGCAGTCATCACGACCAGTGAATACCCAGGGGCGATCCCGTGCAAAATGGTTGCGAATAACACGTCTGCACGAAACCCACTGCCAATCACTCCAACAAAATCTCCTCCCCGAAAGATAGGGACGTACATCACAAATCCCCTTCCTCCTTGGAGGAGGTCGATTGTCCCTGAAACAGCGGCGGTGCGGGTCTGGCGCACCGTCTCGAACAAAGCCCGACGTTTAGGTTCAGCCGCAATCTCGCTTCCCACCAGCGCTTCATTGCCGGCCAGGGGTGCGATCCAGCGCACGTGCAGCGAGGAGTCAATCCACGAAATCGCCTGGAATCCGGGAAAATCACGCACGATCGTTTCAGCATCGGCTGTCCATTCTTCCTGAGGGAGAAGGAACCCATTAACGCCCCTGCACAACGAGTGCCCAACGTCATTGGTGTCGATGCCGTGTATGGCGCTTACGTGGGGAAATCTCCACACCACGTGTAGGGAATTACTTATACCGACGAACGTTTTTCCTTGCGTCTATTGATTTTTGTGTCTCCATGAGGCTGGCACAACCGTTGCTCCTTACTCACTTGCGGGTGGTTTGGCTGCCCGAGTCGCAAGTGAGAAATCAAACATACAGTGTGTGGATTGAGATCTCACAGGACAACTCGAAGCGCTAGAATCACTCCACACAGTGAGAAAGAGGAGCATCTGCAGAGGAATTCCCCAAACCCCTCCTCGTATCGCTCCTCCTTCTTCCATGTTTGATGTTATATGAGAAGGAGATGTAGTTATGCGTTTGTCCCCTCGCATCCAGCGATGCTTTGGTTTTTTCGTAGTCTGTGGAGTCCTGGGAGTCACCGGCTGTAGTGCTGCTCGTCCACCCGAGGCCGCGGTCGCACAGGCGGAATTAGCGGTGCGGCAAGCATCAGAGAGTAAAGCACCGGCATACGCGCCCACTGAATTTCGAGTCGCGCAAGAGAAATCGCAGGGTGCGCAACGCGCCCTGTCGGCAGAAAAGTACGATCAAGCCCGTCGTCTAGCCGAACAAGCGGTTACGGACGCACAGCTGGCCCAAGCACGAGCGAATGCAGTAGAAGCCCAAAAGAATGCTGAGGAAACCCGTAAGACGATTGATGCCTTGCGTACTGAGGCGAATCGACCGACGGCCCCATAACAACTTAAGTCATCACATCATTGAGTCATTGAATGAATAAGAACGATACACAACTGATTCAATGAAGGAGAATAGTATGTTCAACAAACAAATTGTTTTTTCCCTCGCTGGTGTAAGTATGATCGCGCTTGTCGCCAGCTGTGCTGGGTCACGTCCGGCGTCGTTGGACCGTGCTCAATCCTCATTACGGCAAGCCCAGCAAGATCCATTGGTCGCGCGGTATGCCCCTGGGCAGTTGAGTGACGCGCAATCGACGATGACACAGGCTGAGCGTGCCTGGAAGAGCGACGGTGATCGTGACGAAACCTCTCACTTGGCCTACGTCACCGAACAGAAAGCCGGCATCGCGGTAGCCGTGGCGCAGCAAAAATCGGCTGAAGACGAAGTGCAGCGCCTCCGTGCTCAACGAGAGAACATTCGCGTCGATGCACGAACCCGTGAGGTACAGCAGGCGCGAGTGCAGACCGAGGTAGCGACTGACCGGGCACAAGCAGCGACTGACCGGGCAGTCGCTGCAACTACACGGGCACAAGCCTTGGAACAAGAACTTACTGCTCTGAAAGCAAAAGATACTGAGCGGGGGTTAGTTATGACTCTTCAGGAAGGCGTGCTCTTCGAGTACAACAAAGCGGAACTCAAATCTGGAGCGATGCGCAATCTTGAACCCCTCATAACGTTTCTGCGAGAGCATCCCGATCGTACGTTATTGATCGAAGGATATACCGACAGCACCGGCTCGGATTCGTATAACATGGAGTTATCGCAACGGCGCGCAGAAGCGGTCCGCAATTTTCTTGCTGCGAATGGAATCAGCGCTGACCGCATTGTGGCGAGAGGATATGGAGAATCGTATCCCGTTACGACGAATACCACTGAAGCGGGACGCCAGCAAAATCGCCGCGTCGAGGTGGTAATCGCGCACGAAGGACAACAGGTAGCGGAACGGCGGTAAGCATGAGTCGTCGGTGGTGAGAAGGCTAAGGGCGCAGCCTCGCGTACCGAGGGTTTCAACCCCCGCCTACCTTCAAACGCCCCGCTGGGGCGTATAGATCAGCCCCAGCGGGGCTGTTGAGGGTAGCCGGGGAATTTATTCCCCGGCGAGCGGAGGTGAGGGGTCGGTTTCCACCACAATAGCGTATCTCCGGCACTCTTCCCTTTCTCCTGTAGCTAAAATCTCACACTGTAGTTGTTAATTTCCTTCATTAATTGACCCTCACTACGCTTTCTTCTGGTGTGAACGCAGAGAATCTTTGTATCACGCCTGTGGCATGGGCGTTGCCATACAGCTCGGTAACAATTCTTAGTTCAAGGGAGGAATAAGTCATGCACTATATGTCACGTCTGCTTTCAATCATGCTCGTTGCTATCGCTTTGGTTTCCGGTTGTATGGCGCTCACTAATAAAAGCGCAGGTACCAACGTTGATGACACTGGTATCACAGCCTCGGTCAAAACCAACCTTGCCTCCGAACGCGGGATGCAAACGTTGACTTCTATCGGTGTAGATACGAATCGCGGCGTCGTTTCTCTCAATGGAGTTGTAGAAAGTAGCACCGCCAGGCAACAGGCTGTGGAAATCGCCCAGCAAACTTCTGGAGTCAAGAGTGTGATCAATAACCTTCAAATAGCCGCTCGGCCATAAGAACGAACAGTACAGGGTGACGAAAGCGAAGAGTCTTTCGTTAACGGAAATAATGCCAACTGATTACACTGTTCCGCTATGCGAAAGACACAAAATATAGATAGCCTTACTTTCGCCCCTGCTCGTCCCTGTCCCTGGCGTCTCGAGTTGGGCGCGGAGGTACAACCCGAAGGGGTGCTGTTCCGTGTATGGGCACTGAAATGTCACCGTGTCGAGGTGGTGATTGAGAATGATCACAAACAGGGGTTCCCACTTGTCCCAGAAACAGATGGTTACTTCTCAGGTTTTTCTTCGGACCTCACAGCTGGTGCACTGTACTGGTACCGCTTCAATGGCGATCCTCAGTACCCCGACCCCTGCTCACGATTTCAACCACATGGTCCGCACGGTCCGTCTATGGTGGTCGATCCTGCCGCGTTCATTTGGCATGTTGAAAATTGGCAGGGAGTACAACTGCCCGGTCAGGTCATCTATGAGTTGCATGTTGGTACGTTTACCCAAGAAGGGACCTTCGATGCAGCTATCAACGAGTTAGTCGAATAATCACCAGCACCCGGTGTTGTCATTTTGAGCAGAGCTTGGTTTCCACTTAAAAGTGAGCAAACGCTTAACAGAAGCAGGTGCGACCTACGTCTCCGTGAGTATGGCCGAGGCACTAACACAGATTGCTGACGTATTATCTCCCGTCTTGCGCCGACCAATAGTGGCAGACGTTGCGGTTTCCACAGATGGATCTGCCGCAATGGCCAGTACCTCAGCATAGCTAGCAAACGCAAGATATTCTTTCAGCTCATAGTACGAGATCTGCTCAGGTACTCGGACGGGAGTCTGGAGAGAAGAAGTAGCAAAGGTCTTCTCGGAGTGGTAATTTCCTCACATCTAGGAGGATAAATCGTCGTCATATGGGACGCAGAATTTCGACCGCCGATTGTCTACCGACTGAAAACATACCAATTATGGCAGAAGAGAACCTCTACGCGGTTCCCCTCGACAACACCACGCGGCGCTCCCGAGCAGAAGCTTCTCTAGTTCGATCAGATAGCCGGTCTCTATGCCTACCCGAATGTGAGTTCTGCTCGGTTACGTCAAAAAGTACCTCAGGAACGTGTACAATTGCTTTGTGTTTAGTGAAATACGCCAAACAGCCACAAGAGCGCTATAATGCTTATTGGGATCCCTGCTATCCATAGAATTAATGCCTTACCCATAGTTTTTTCTCCTTCTTTTGGTTGTCGTTGTTGTGATTCAGTGTAAGCACGACTGTTATATGCCTGGCGATCTCCGTCCGGTGATGAAACTCACCAAAAACAAAACCAGGAAGACCACAAATAATATCCAGGCAATGTGTGTGGCCGTACCGGCAATTCCGCTCAGTCCGAGCACCCCAGCGATTAACGCAACAACCAGAAACGTCACAGCCCAACTTAACATCACGATACCTCCTTCGTTAGTAGAATTTCTTCTTACGGACAACACATTGAGTGAGCAACTTACATGCCACCAGCGCGAACGAGGAATTTCTTGGATGGAAGCGCTACCGACAGGTAATTTCGCGTCGCTACGAAGTTAGGGAAGACATTTCGATGCGAAAGTCGATTTACGTGTTCGCACCGTTATTACGATGTGTCCCAACCGTGGGACATAGTTGGGTATGTTGTCCCATTTTCGGTATGCACCTCACTGACCACAAATACACGGCTGCGCGGCCTGGCTCGATCGCTTTCTTACAGGGAGTCGACAGCCTCTGGGCAAGCTCGTTACGATTGATCATCACCCAATGTGACTGTCTACCCATTGAAGGCAGCGATGACTAATAGCACCTGTATTGCTTTGATCCTCCCTAGCCCACCCGTGTTAGCGCGATACAGACATTTTGCATGCCATTATTCCTCTGGCGATTTATGGAACAATGAGTCCACTTGTTTATAATCCGCTCGAGGCATGACAGTTGTGCTACTAGCCTCGATACTCGCCAACTCTGGGCTATTAATTGTCGCTGGTTTAGCAATGTCCTGTGCCTCAGGGGCATGAGCTGTTTTATTGGTCGCGGTCAGCCCGCTTCGTAAGGCACTACGCGCGCCTTTCCGGCCAATCTCTGCCATATGCGCTCGATTTTGACTGACAATGCGTCCCCCCCGCTCTCCAGCTTTTTTTGCTTCTTCTCTTGAAAATTCGTGCGCCACTCCTTGTTCGTGTGCAGCCCGTCCTCCCTTCTGTGCGATTGCCCGCCGTTTTTCTGGATTCATTACAGCTAATCCGCGTTTCTTGTGTTCCGCCATACCTCTACGACTCCTTCATGTCAGAATTGCGTCGCCTCCATTTGCTAAGGATGGAGAGAGCAAAAACAAGACCACTCGATACAGCAGGATTATCTCTAAAGAGCGACGAAGTGTCCGCAACTGTCCGGATCAGGAACGTAGGAGATTCACGTCACTAATAGAGATGAAAAGACTACACTTTGGACTTCTTGTCTTTCTGCTTCACAAAAATGCATCAGTTTCTTAGTTGTTCGGTTGGCACTGGGATTGCTCAGCCTAGAGCCTTAACAATATTTTCTAGGAGGAAGTCTATGAGATCTAGGATATGGGTGAGTACTTTAGCCGCACTGTGTGTGCTGGTTCCCCCTTTTGCTTATGCCGGGGACGACGTACCTACGGTGCTTGAAAACCCAGCGCAGGACCAAAGCGTCGGCGGCATTGGCGTCGTCTCCGGCTGGTCATTCGTACGCGGCAACAAAGATGTGCGGGTCAAACTACGAGTAGACGGCGTGACGCTTGACTTACGAACGGCCTGTTGTACGCCTCGTCAAGATGTAGATGCTGCGGTTCCAGGGGCACCGGATAACACCGGCTTCAGTATGCTCGTCAACTTCTCGAACCTTTCGCCCGGTCCTCACTTAGTGGGCATTGATGCACGATCGACCGACGCATTTGACGATTTCTTTGGCGATAAGGAACGGACAGTGATTGATCACAATGTGTATGTCATACGTCCTGGGAACACGAGCTTCTTGACTGGTCTAAACCTGAGTGGCTCCACTTGTTCGATTAGCCCCGCAAATAACGAGGTTCAACTCAATAATGTACAACTCACCTCCGCCCAGGGGACATCATCGACTAATTTGAATTTGGCTTTTGTCTCGAATTCCCAAGGTTTTATTATCGCCGATTCGTCCGATGCACCTGTAATCACCCGTTTTGTCGCTCACCTCAACGGCTCGCAAGAAACCCCGTTGGTAAAGACCTCCGCAACAGGTGAGAGCACGATTACGCTGAATACAGACAAATCGTTGACGTGTACGGTCACCACTACCGATACCAAAAACGCGAACGCTGCGCATATCCATCTTGCTCCTGCTGGAGTTGCGGGTCCAATCATTATTCCGCTCGCCGGTGGGCCCACAACTTGGTCGTGTCCGTCAACCGTACTCACGGCAGTGCAGCTGACTGCTCTACAAGAAGGTCGGCTGTACGTTAACGTGCACACAGTAGATCATCCAGCCGGCGAAATCCGTGGACAGATTGTCGCGGCGAGCTTGTAAAGATCCTCAAGGCTATCTCTTCTGTGAGGTGGCTTTTTTTCCCTCCGTCCTGCCCGGAACATCTCCCCATGATAACGGTGTTCCGGGTCCCTTCACCCTGTGCAGGCATATCGATAGACACTGCACTCTCTCTGCATGGTCGTCATAAAAATTCACTGGTATGTGGCAGTTGCCTTCATAAACAACTTCGTTAATGTCACTTATCGTTATGAATTCAAAGAAGAGTCCGCTATGTAGAACCCGGTCTACTTCTTGCTGCTATTAATGAGAGTGGGCTTCTACGTGCGAGTATTGCACGTATGTAGCCTTGATTAATCATATGTAGGGAGGAGGGAAGACGATGAAGAACGAGGAAACAGCGTCACATGCTGCCGAGCAACGGAACATCAACATGCCTTTACTGAATATTTTACTCGTTGAGGATAATCCAGCCGATGCCTACTTGACCCTGTTGGCGTTACAGGAAGCTGAGCTCTGCAAGGAATTCCATGTTGTCGAACATGGGGAACATGCGCTCGCCTTTCTGCGGCAACAAGGACAATACATGGGAGTAACTCGTCCGGATCTTATCATTCTTGACCTTAACTTACCGCGGATGGATGGGCTCGCAACGTTGACTGCATTCAAAACCGATCCATCCATCTGCACCATTCCTGTAGTGATCCTTTCGACGTCACGCGCGGAACAGGATATCACCCAAGCTTATCGCCTCGGGGCAGTGCAGTATTTCGTCAAGCCGAATGATCTCCAGGAATGCTTGATGTTTGGCCATACCCTTGCCGGGGTTTGGCAACGCTTGACGGACGTAAGCGTATAGATCGACCTCTCTTACTCGAGCATATCGATCGCAGCCGTGTTATCGGTGTTACGCCGCCAGGCGA
>Ga0209069_10001239_pt1 | contig 12873 bp, 10 predicted proteins | sample Str013_2_FD_187202 | JGI IMG/M metagenome (GOLD analysis project Ga0209069, IMG submission 187202) | Freshwater sediment microbial communities in response to fracking from Pennsylvania, USA - Straight Creek_MetaG_SC_2013 (SPAdes) (version 2) | ecosystem: Environmental > Aquatic > Freshwater >...
GCGTGATTTCTTCCTCGTCGGTGGTGTTCCAGCCCTGCGACTGCGGCGGCCGTTCCAGGACGGCACGCGCCCGCGCTGCCTTGCTCGTGCGACTCCGCTTCGAAGGAGCCTGCACCGGCGCGTCCAGCCCGGCCGTCGCGTGCGATTCTTTGAGCATGCGCGGAAGATAGTCTCGGCGAGCCAACTGGATCAATGATGCCGGAGTGGCATTTGAGCCCGTTTCCACATGTAACGCGTGGCCACGCGCGCTGCATTGACGCCGGCTTCACCTGTCATCAAGCGCTATCCAGCCCCACTGCCGTCGTGATCGCTCGGCGAACCCAGTCAAAGCCGATCCGTTCCTGTTCCAGCCGCACGGACCGGCCCAGGCGGTCGTAACGCAGCTCGGCATAGAGCGCGGCCTCGGGTTCCGACAACAGGTCCAGCGCCCCGACATGGGGAGCCGCTTCGATGGTCCACATGGCGCCATGCGCCAGCAGCGTCGCGCGGTCCATCAGCAGCGAGCGGCACTGCGGAAACACCGAACGAAGACGATCGAGCATGGCAAAACCATGCGTATCCAGATCGCCCCAATAGATGAGATCGCAATCGGCGAGCCAGCGCGCTGCCCCGATGAGCGCCACGGCATGGCCGAGGCCAAGCACGACGAGGCTGCCCTCGACCGGCGGGAACGCCAGGCCGGTGATCTCGTTCTCGACCACGAACACCCGGGCAATACCAAGCGTGAGCTTGGCGAATTCGCCAGCCGGCACCGTCAGGTCGGTGATGCCGCCGAGGGCATGCCGGGGATCGAGGATGCGGAAGCGCACCAGGGCCGGCTTGGCGCGCAGGCCATAGCGGGCCTCGAAGCCCTTTGCGCCGGACGCGGATGCATCGATTGCGGTGGCTGGCAGCACGATATCGAGCAGTTCGGCCAGCAGCCCCTTGCGCGCTTCGATGAACTTGCTGTCGATGCCGGCGACATCGATCTGGCGCAGGTAGATGCCGGGTCTGGGGTTGGCGCAGAACCAGGCGAGGCAATCCAGGACCCCTTGCCAGTCGGGTGCGTGCTCGAGCGCAAGCAGCGGCCGCCGCCGCAGCCAATCGCGCAACTGCGGAAACTGCCTTATCGTGCGCCGGGCGATCCGGTCGAAATCCTCGGCGGCGGCGGTCTTGCCGATGAGGGCGAGCGCATGGGCGCGGGCCGGGAGGCTCACGCTCACCGGCAGACGGTTGCGCCCGAGCTGCCGTGTGTTGATCTCCTCCCAGGCGATTTCATAGCCGGTACCGCTTATCGCCTTCGAACCCTCCTCCAGTGCCTTGATCCACGCGCGGATGGCTTCGAAACGCTGGCCGAGCTCGCCGGGCGTTGGCCGGCGCAGGCGCAGGGTAAGCGGAAACCGCAGGGCTGCGCTATTGTCAGCCACTGGATCATCGAGGCAGGGCGCGGCCGAAAGCAGCCGCCCTTGCGCCCACAGCCGTTCGACCTGCGCGACAAGATCGTCTGGCCGTGTCCACTCCATCGGGTCAGCCCGCGCGCAGCAGCTTGCGGGCGCGGTATTGCTCGATCGTCATGGCCAAGAGCCGCGAGCGGTTGCCGTCCTTGTTCTCGACAAAACCCACCGCCGCGACAAAGGGCTCGATGATATGGATCTTCTGCAGCGGGGTGACGATCAGCAGCTGCAGGCCCATGGTCTTGAACAGGTCCAGGCCGAAGCGCGCGCTCTCGTCCGAACCGCGCCCAAAGGCTTCGTCGATGACGACGAAATGGAACGCGCGCGAGCGCGGCGATTGGGTGTCGATGCCGAACTGGTAGGCGAGGCTGGCAGCCAGGATGGTGTAGGCGAGCTTCTCCTTCTGGCCGCCCGACTTGCCGCCGCTGTCCGAATAGTGCTCGTGCTCGCTGTCGTCGGAGCGCCAGCGCTCGGAGGCCGAGAACACGAACCATGCCCGCACATCGGTGACCTTGCGGGTCCAGCGCCTGTCGAGCTCGGTGGTGCCCTCGCGCCCGCGCAGCCGCTCGATGATCTGCTTGACCTGGAGGAACTTGGCTTCCGAATAGCCCGCATCGTCACTGCCGGTCAGCGTGTTGTCCGTGCAGGCGCGCAGATCCTGCTGGAAATCGCGCACTTCGGGGTCGGACGTGGTCTGCTCTTCCAGCCGGATGTAACGGCCGCGCGCATAGTCGATCTCGTGCAGCGACTGGTTGATGATGGCGATGCGCTCGCGGATCTCCTCGGCCTCGCGCCGCAGCTGTGACTGGAACGAAGCTACCTCGCGGATGGTGTTCTCGTTCAACAGCTCCTTGAAGCGGGCCTCGAAGCGCGGCAGGCCGTCGCCCTGCAGACCGGCGAGCATCTGGCGGTATTCGCCAGCTGCCTCCACCGAGGCGTCGACCTCGCGGGTTTCCTCAGGCCATTTGTGCGCGTAGTCGCGCATGGCGGCAACGATCTTGTCGCGCAGATGCGCGATCCGCCGGCTCTCATTGCCGATCTTGCGCTCGAACCAGTCACGCATGTCGCGCTCGCGGTTGTCGCAGGATTCGACGGTCAGGGTGTGTTCGCCAAGGGCTTCAGCTCGCATCGGCTCCAGCGCTGCGAAAGCCGGCGCGCGCTTGTCCTCCTCGAGCGTAAGCAGATCGGCCGTGGCGGCCCTTTTCTGGCGCTCGGCTTCGGCCCGGCGCTCCTCAAGCCGCGAATGCTCGCCATTGACCTTGTCCAGCGCCGTCTGGCATTCGAGCACGGCCAATTCCAGCCGCTCCAGCTGCCCCTTCAATGTTTTGAGAACATCGGAGCCATCTTCCAGCTGACGGCGTTCGGCCTGCAGGCGTTCGACCTCCAAGGCGACCGAGCGCCAGTCGATCTCGCCATGGCTGGCCGAGGCCGAGAGCTGGTGCAGCAGGCCCAGCCGCGTCTCCAGCTTGCGCCGCTGGGCATCCAGCTCGGCGAGATCGCCGGCTACGGTCTGGATCTGGCTCTGCACGACCGCAACCGTCCGCTCGAAGGCAGCGATCTTGGCCGCATTCGACCAGCCGAGCACAAACTGGGTGCGATCGTCGATGCGCGTGCGGTCGTCCTTCTCGTGCCGCTTGGCGCTGCTCTTGATCTGGCCCGCGCGGGTGATCGCCTTGTCCTCGCGCCGCAGGTCTTCAAGATTGGCGCAGCAGACATGGTCGAAGCGTTCGTCCAGCTCGCGCTGCAGCCAATCGTAGAAGGCCTCACCATCCTTGATGGCGAGCTTCTGCGACATGGCGCGCGGGTCACGGCGGGCCCGCGTCACGCCAGCCTGCTTCTGCACCCGGTAGTAGACCAGCTTGCCTCTGAGGTCAGTTGCGTCGACCCATTGCGCGACCCTGGTGTAGTGCTCGTCCGGCACCAGCACCGACAAGGCAAAGCTGTGCAGCAGCCGCTCGGCCGCTCCCTCCCAGGCGCGTTCCTCCTCGCGCACCTCGATCAGCTCACCGGCGAACGGCAGGCTGTCGGGCGCCAGCTTCAGCGCCGTGCACATCTCGCCGCGGATGGCCAGCATGCGGGCGGGAATGTTGGACCGGCGGCTTTTCAGCGAGGCAAGCTCGCTTGCGAGGTCGTCGTGCCGGACGCGCAGCTCGCGCAAGGTGACCGACTGCTCGGTGTGCCGGTTCTGGATATCGGCGCGGCCAGCGCCCGATGTCGTGATATCGCGCTCAATGGCAGCGCGGTTGGCCACAAAGCCATCGGCATCGCGCGGTTCCGCCAGCCCGACGGCGGTGGCGATCCGCGCGTAACTCTCGGCGCGCCCCTTGCGCTCCTGCTGAGCCGCCATGCGCGCCTCGATATCGCGCTGCAGGACCGCGATCCGGTCGCCGCCGTTTTCCAGGATGGACTGCTTCAGGCCGTCGCGCTCGGCGTCCTGCTCGCGGCGCTGCGTTTTCAGCGCTGCCATTCGCTCGCCGAGCCGGGCGATGTCGCCCGCAAGGCCCGCAATGCGCTTGCCGAGCAGCGTGATCTTGTGATCGGCAAAGAACGCCCGCAGCGCCTCCCGGCTCGCCCGCATGACCTCGACCTCGGCCGCGATCACCCCGTGCGCATCGCAATCGGCCATGATGGGGGTGAGCCGCTCGATCTGCGCCCGCGCCTTCAGCACCGCTTCGTGGGCGCGCGTCAAATCCTCGAAATGCGCGATCATGTGGCCGATCCGCTCCTCGACGGGGAACGGCTCAAGCATGTGGGTGCGCACGAATTCGGTCAGATCGCCGACCGCCTTCATCGACACCGTCTGGTGGAACAGATCGAGCGCCTGCTCGCTCTCGATGCCGAAGCGGCGGCGGAAGGCGGCCCCATAGGCCGGGAAGGCCTCGAACAGTTCGACATGGGCGTGCTTGCGCAGCCGCTTGCGCAAAGTGTTGATGTCCTTGCCGAAGCCGGAAAAATGCTCGGCGATCGAGAGCGGCTTGTCGGCAACCACGTAGAAGCGCGCCGGCTGGCCCTGGGTGTCCCTGAACCAGAATACCTGGGCCAGCGTCACGGTCTCGCCCAGGCTCTCATTGCGGAAGCGGGCGAGGATGACGGAATAGCTGCCGTGGTCGCGCAGGGCCACCGGCTTTGCCGACAGCCCGGCATCACCGCGCTCGGACTTGAAATATCCGAGCACGTAGGACCTGAGATCGCGCTCCTTGGCTTCGGCGCCGGCAGCCTTGTTGAACGCCACCTTCTGGGCCGGCACCAGCAGACTGGTGATGGCGTCGACCAGGGTCGACTTGCCCGAACCGATATCGCCCGTGAGCAAGGCATTGTCGCCGCCGAGATCGAAGCGCCAGATCTGCCTGTCGAAAGTGCCCCAGTTCACCACCTCAATGGCGTCCAGGCGCACACCAGGCCGTGCGGCGGTGGCGGGCGCGGTGCCCAGGTCCAATTGGCCGCCGGCAAACCCCTCAGTCATTGGCCGCCCCAATCGCGTTCGCAGCGGCCGCTTCGCCATGGGTTGCATAGCCCGCAAGTCGCTCGTTCAACTGCCCGAGCCATTGCGCATCGACGAACGAGCGCAGGATCCGCCGCACCTCGAAGGTCTGTTCCCGCCCCTTCATCTCGCGCAGGAAGCCGAGTTCCACAACCTTGGCGATGTCCTTGTCCACCCGGTCCGCCAGCCTGGCCTCGTTGGCCGTGTCGGGCTGGAACAGCCGCACCAGATCGAGGATTTGCGCTGACGTCAGCACCAGCCGCGTGTCGCCGCCCCGCGCGTCGTGCTCGGCCAGCGTCTTGCGCAGCAGCGCCAGCATGAGGCTGAGCGAAAAGCCGAGCTGACGCCGCGCCACCAGCCTCGGCAGCTCCGGCTCGCCCTCCAGCTGCGTCCGCTGGCGCAGGAAGGCAAAGCCCTCGGCCTCGTCGAGCACCAGCTCCAATCCCAGCACCGCGATATGGTCGCGCACGCGGGCCTGATGGTTGAGCAGGCCCTGCCACAGGGCGGCGGAGGCGTCGCGCTCGACGATGCCCTTCATCAGCCCGATGAGCACCTGCGGCAGCTCGTTTTTCGGCGCGTCGGTCATAGGGACGATCCCGCATCTGCGGCCAGCGCAAGAGAGCGCACAAAGACCACCTTTGGCACGCTGGCCTGGCGACGCCGCTCATCGCGGTCCGTCCACGCGATGATCTCACGCTGCGCCTCGTCGATCACGGCAGCGGCATCCTCGGACGCGAGGCTGAAATAGGCGACAAGCTCGGCCAATCCATGCTCCAGCGGATGCGCGGCGGCCACCTCGCCGAGCGTCACCTGGGACCGGCGCTGCAGCAGCCGTCGGATCTGCCCGGCAAGCGCATCCTTGTCGACGAAGAAACTGTCGAACAGCACATCGGCCGGAATATCGCTGGCATTCGACAGTTCGATGGCCGCCTCGATGGCCGGCCGCATGGGCGGGCCGTACAGCGGCCGGTCCATGACCAGGCGAATGTCCGGCGCCAGATCGTCAAGCTCCATGAAGAGCCCCTCGGGCGGCGCCGTCCGCACCTGCAATGCCCGGCCCTCGATCTCGCGGAGAATTTCCATGATGCGGCGGTTTTCGAGCCAGGCCTTGTCGTCGAGGAACCGCCGCAGTTCCGCCGACAGCCGCGCGACGGTGCGCTGCGTCACCTCGCCCGCCGCCAGCCAATCATAGTGGACGCGCAGGAACCGCCTGTCGGGCCCGAGTTCCCTGACCGGCGGCAGCGCGAACACCCGGCCGATCAGCTCGGTCAGTTCGCTCTGGCGGTCCGGCGACATCAGGAAATCCCAGAAGGCCCGGAAGCTCTTGCCCTGGTCGCTGTCGGAAATGACGTCACGATTGCCCAGAATATCGTCGAGCAGCTCCCCCTTGCCGCCCTCCCAGGTGGCGATGCGTTCGCGCGCCGCCCGGTCGAGATCGCGAAAATTCTGCTCGACCACCCGGAAATCGGACAAGAGGGCGCGAGCGCTATCGGATATCTGCAGAAAGCGCTCGCGCACCCCGGTCGCGTCGATCAGCGGCAAGGCGCCGCCGCTGCGGATGGTCTCGATTTCGCGGTCGATCTCGGCCCGCCGCCGCTCCAGCTCGGCAACGCGCGAGGCCGGATTGGTGTCGGTGCCGTCGGCCAGCTGGCGCAACAGCTCGAACAGCATGATGAGGCGCGATTGCGTGCCTGCGAACGGCCGCCGGCTGAGGCTGGCGAGCCAGTCCAGCGCCTGCTCGGTGGCGGGCGTGATGTCGAAGGACGGCTCATCGCTGTTGGCGGGATAGTATTTGCGCAACCAGCCCTGCCGGTCTGACGCCCACTCTTCCAGATAGGCCTTGGCAGCGCGCGGAAACCTGTCCTCGCCATGGTCCTTGCCCAGGTGGAACAGATAGTCCTCCAGCTTCAGCGCCAGCTCCGACTCAGGCAATGTGCGGATGTTCGGCTTGAGAAATGTGCGATGCAGGAAACTCGCCACCAGCGCCGCACTATCTGCCTTGAGCAGCCGCCAGGCCGGATGGCTCTGCCGCAACCGGTCAAGCGCCTCGAAGTCCATCGCCGCCAAGTCCCCGTTGCTGATGGCATGACCATTGCGATGTACGTGGCCCCGACGACGGAGCGGCCACGGGGCAAATCAGCTGGAACACAGCATGAACCAGCCGATGGGGCGGGTCAAATGTGAAACGTGGGGGTTCTACAGGTTTGAGCGCGACATGCAAGGCGGCGGCACGACGCTTGGCCGGCCAAACACCTGGCCCGAAGCTGGCACAGCGTCACCTGCGATTTTTGCTCTTCTCGCCAACATGCCGTCAAGTCATGCTTGGGCGACGTAGCTGGATTTATGAGGTGACGCCATGAAAGAGCCCCCATCCCGCAACACTACGCTTCGTCCGTTGGGGCCTGGCCGTTGGCGATTGCAGGACGCCAAGGCTCCTTTCAGCGAACTTGTTCGCCAGGCTCGCGCGAAGGGGCCCTTTTCGCTGAAATCGGCAGGAGTGAGGTTTTGGATCTTGGCGGCGCCGAACTCCACCAGGGCACGATAGACGGCTTCGCCATTTTTTGGGGCGGGCTGGATCAGCACATCGAGATTCTTGGTGGCGCGCGGCTGGGTGTGGTAGCCCACCGCGTAGGCACCCACGACCAAGTATTTCACTTTATGCTTGTTGAAGACGGACAAGAGTTCTTTGAAGTCGTCGTACAGGCTGGCCTTTCATCGCGTGGTGCTCCGTGGCGAGTTCTGAAATGACGGCGAGCCGCGCATGCCCTGGCTAGCTCTGCCAATAGCGGTACTCGGCACGCTTCACGTCATCAAAATTGGTGAAGGCGGTCATATGCCATGTGCGACCGCAGTGTACGGCACGGGCAAGGAATCCAGGGCTCGTAGTGTCGATGGTTGGTTTTTTCATGCTGTCAGCCCAACATTTAAGATGTGCGCTGCATAGTTGGTTCAAATCAGGCCTAACTCTTGATCGATCGCCGCCATTTCGCGCAACGCTTCGCGTGCTTCGGCCTAGCTCATCGTCTTGTACGCCAGCACATCATGAAGCAGCACGTGCAGCTGCGATCCGGCGGTGTGGGCCGACAGCAGGCCCTTGTCGATCAGGCCAGCCACAAGCGGTTCCGACACGCTGAGGAGATCAGCCGCCATGTCGGTCGGAATTTCGATCTTGGTCGTCACGAGCGTGATCGCATGACCTTCGCTCATTTCCGTGGGCATCTGCATCAGCAGCTTGGCCGCTATGGGCGGTAGAGCGAGCGCCTCACAGCCCGTTGCCGCCGCGGCGAATTGGATACTCAGCGGTTGTTCGGCGTTCATACTGTCATACAACGCGCGCAACACTTCGCGCGCGAGGAACACGTCTTGAGTGGTCGGGATGACTGGATCGATCAAGGCACGAGCCTCAGGTCGTATTGTCTCACTCGAATTCCAAAAATTGAGGGCTCGGCTTTGCGATGACGCCGTGAGGTCGGAACTCGAGACCTCACACAACGACGCCGCTCTTCTTCAAATCGACCATGCGCACGAAAATGGCGCGGCGTGGATCGAACGGCAAATCCAGAAACCCCCACTTCGCGTAGAAAGCCCGCACGCCCTCATCAAGCGGATGGGCGATCACGCCGGTGCTACCGATGATCTCCGCCGCGCGGAGTGAGGTCCGCAAAGCAAACACCAGTAGCGATGCGGCGTGACCCTGACCTTGGTGATCCTTGTGAATTGCAAGTTGGCTGAGCAACGTCGCTGGCACTGGATCGGGCCGATTGCGTTGCTGAGCCTTGGACAAGAAGGCGCGCTCAATCTGGGCGGCGCTCAACGTCACATAACCAACGATCGCACCCGAAACCACATCGCAGATTACATTGACACGTGAAACGTCACCGGCGTGATTGTCCCAAGCATGCCGGAGGAACCAATTGTTGAGTGACTCCCGACCGCAGTCGAATTGTGTGCGATCGTCCTCAACGGTCAGTGGGCGAGGCGCCGTTACCGCTGCCATGTCGGTGTCAGGGTCGCCAGCCTCTTCAAGCCTGGGATGGCCTCGGCCGGCCGCGCAATCCAAGCCTCGAACGCCTCCCAATCTTTAGCCGGAATTTTGACGACGCTGCGTGCGAGTACGTCAAGCTCGGCCGCCTCCAGAGCTTTGCGGCGCACGAACTCGCTAAGACTCGTACGAGCTTGCTCGGATGCGGTTTCAAGTAGCGACCGCTCATCAGAGCTGACTCGGACGCTGAGAACGGTGGTGAGTGCAGTATTGGTCATATGTATGACAATAGCATACAAAAAAGTTGAATGCAACTGGGTGCAAAAACCTGCGCATCGAGGCCCGCATCGCGCCAGAGTAGCTGGCGACCATCAAGGGCCTTGCATTCGTCTCTAAGAGAGGGCCAAAAACCGTCACTAATGGTCACATAAGATATTGAAATATAATCATTTTTTTTCGGATGCGCCTCAGCCTTTGTGGCAGCGTTTGCGGTCTCTTTGGGTCGATCAAAAGTCAATTTGCCGCAGGTCCCGAGCAATGACAGCTTATTCAGAACAGAGGGTCGCCGACGTTCCTCCCAAGGGCGGCCGCGCACCCGACGCGCGCTTTCGCGCGAAGCGGTAATGGAACGGCGCGACCGTTCATCGGGCTTCCTTTGCAAAGCCTCTTGCCAAATACGTATCTTATATGGTACAAGTACCACGCATGATACAGGGGTCTTATGGCGGACGACAAACTCGATCTGGTGTTTTTTGAAAACGACGCCGGCAACCAGCCTGTCCTCGACTGGCTCAAGGAGCTATCGCGCCAAGATCGCCACGCCGTCGGCCAAGACCTTGAACGAGTGCGGTACCGTTGGCCAGTCGGCATGCCGCTGTGCCGCAGCCTTGGCAAAGGCTTGTGGGAAGTCCGCAGCTCGCTACCGAGTGACCGCATCGCTCGTGTGATTTTTTGTGCCCACGAAGGCGAGCTCGTCGCGTTGCACGGCTTCATCAAGAAAAGCCAGAAGACGCCCAAGGACGACCTCGACGTAGCCATCAAGCGTAAAAAGGAGTTAGACCGATGACCGACCGCACCCACACCAAGCCCCGCCGGCCGCACCACGGCACGCGCCTCGACGACTATCTCAAGGAGGAAGGCGTCCTCGAAGAGTTTCAGGCTGTTGCCATCAAGGAAGTGATCGCGTGGCAGATCGAAAAAGCGATGATGGACAAGCAACTGTCCAAAAATAAAATGGCGCAGCTCATGCAGACGAGTCGCGCCCAACTCGACCGCCTACTCGACGCCAAGGCGGGCAACGTCACGCTCGAAACGCTGCAACGCGCTGCGAGCGTGCTTGGGCGATCCATCCGGCTTGAGCTTGTATAGGGGTTGCCAACAATGGAATTTTGCCTTCACTACAACGGCAAGCTGAAAAGTCGCGACAACGCAGCGGGTAAACATGCAATCCGCCAAATGCTGCACGACCAAGTCAAATCGCTTTGCACATCACAGCCTTTCGACAGCGCCTTCAAGAAAGACCTTGACGGCACTCGCAGCCCCCAACCCAACTAAGTGTCTCCGCTGGCGACGAGTCGATGGTAGGACTATCGTTGCAAAAGGTACACCCTGCCCCACGAAAAGCGACAGTAGCTCCACCAGTGCCTTGGCGGTTGCGAAATTACGTTGCCAACTCCCTCCATGATTTATGGCTATGCCCGCGTTTCCACGACCGACCAAAAACTTGAAGCACAGCGAGCGGCACTCACCGCCGCCGGTGCACAAAAACACTTTGCCGAAAAAGAATCCGGTGCACGTGCCCGCCGCATCCTCGCCACCTACGCTCTCGACGGCGGCAAGAAGGCAGTCCGAGCCAGCCACTCGCGCTTGTGGTCGGGCGTTGGACAGACGCCTTCCTACGGGAAGCGACCCGGTTGCTCGCCCATGGCCAACCGCACCAGCATCCCAGCCTCTCGATTCTCAGTGGGCAATTGAGCCCGCCAGGCGTTGTTCGCGGAAATTGACGTTCGTGCACAATGCCCAACCCGCGAAGCCGAACCCTGGATAGGTGGGCGCCACATCTGCCTGTTCACAGGCACGGGCGAACACCGCCTGGTTCACGCCTTCGCGCTCGCGCAACGCGTGGATTTCGCCGGCCGACATGTCTTCGACGAGCGTCAGGCACCGCGCATCGAATTCGCGCTTGGTCTTTTTGTCGGCCAGGCCAAGCCGGTGCGTCCCGCGCACGCCTTCGTGTACGGTCTCGGCGATCGCGCTGCGGTATTTGGCTTTCGTCACGGCTTGATCTCCTTCAATTCGCCGCCGGCGAGCATTGTCGCTATCCCATCGTCGGCAAGCTGCATCAGCATCACGCCATAGCCGGCAAGGTCACAGTGATCGTCCTTGCCGATGTTGGCCTTCCCGCTCGTGGCAAAGCCGAACAGGAACACTGACCGCTGGCCCTTCCGAACACCCCAAAGCCCGCGCCCAATGCATCCTCGAAATCTACACCCTCGACGGCGGCTTGAAGGCGATGCGGGCCAGCCATTCGCGCTTGTGCTCCAGGGACGGGCCGACTCCGTAGCGCGGGCGGGACCAGGTGTGGCCCATCAGGCAGGCGATGATCTTTTCCGGCGGATCGACCGCCGCCAGCCGGTCCTCGAAGGTGTGGCGCAGCGAATAGAGCGACTGGCCGGCCTCGGGCCGCAGGCCGCGCGCGTCCATCGCCTTTTTGACCAGCGCCGACAACGTGTCGGCCCTCTCGTGGTAGCGCGGGAAGCCGTCGGGCTGCTCGCGCATGGCCATGAGCGCCACGCCAACCAGCGGGATTTCGCGGCGGGACTGCACGGTTTTCAGGTCGCGGCCTTCGGGCTCGACGCTGACATGGGGGACCGGGGCGTCGAGATGGATGGTGGCGCGGGTGAGGTTCACGGCTTCCGAGAGGCGCAGTCCGGTCTCGGCCAGCAGATAGATGATGCGGCGGGCCTCCGGGTTGAGATCGTCGAACATGCCTTCGGCCAGGATGCGGCTCTGCACGAAGGCGGGCGCGAAGGCGAGGCGCTGGCCCATCTTGCCGCCGCCGATCCGCACCCGCTCGAAGATCGGCGGCAGGTTGAGCTGGCGCGTCTCGTTGATCGCCCGGAACATCGTTGCCGCATGGCCCATGATCTTATTGGCGGTGCGGATGGCGACCTCGCCGGCCACCACCCGGTCCTGCCAGTGGGTGCGCAGTTTCAGGGCGTCGGCGCGCGTCAGCGAGGCCAGGGGGCGGTCGCCCACCGCCTCGGCGAGGCCGCGGATGGCCAGCTCCCGCGGCCCCCGCCATTTCTTGCGCTGGCGCTCGGACTTGGAGACCAGCGAGGCTCGCACGATCGCCTCGTATTCCTCCAGCATGCCGCCGGCGGTGATGGCGGGCGCGGCCTCGCCGCCGAGCAGGGCCGCGACCTCGCCAGGCTTGCTGGCGGTGCCGCGCCGCAGCAGCACCTCGAAGCGGCGCAGGATGTCCTCGATGGTCGCCTCGGCCGCTACCGTGGGGGCGGGGCTGTAGTCGATGCCGAAGAGCCGGGCGCAGCCGCAGGCCTCGTCGTAGCGGCGCTTGACGCCGGGATCGCGGCCATTGCGCTTGTCTCGCCAATAGGCGTGCAGCTCCCTATCGAGCCTGCCCACGACCTCGGCGGCGCGGATGCCGCGCGGGTCGTCGGCGACCCGGATTCCGGTGGTGAGCCGCACCTGATCGCGACTGTCGATCGCCTCATACACCACGGGCACCCGGCGCACCAGGCACCAGAACCCCTTGACCTTGTGCGGACGCGCCGCGGCGGCTGGACGGGCCATGATTTGTTGCCCCATTTGTTGCCCCCGGAAACGGTCTTGGCCTCCGGGACGGCAAGGATAAGGGCATAAAATTGAGGAAAATCAATGGATGTTCGCAAAAATTATGGCGCGCCCGGAAGGATTCGAACCTCCGGCCCTCAGATTCGTAGTCTGATGCTCTATCC
>Ga0209069_10001240_pt1 | contig 12861 bp, 7 predicted proteins | sample Str013_2_FD_187202 | JGI IMG/M metagenome (GOLD analysis project Ga0209069, IMG submission 187202) | Freshwater sediment microbial communities in response to fracking from Pennsylvania, USA - Straight Creek_MetaG_SC_2013 (SPAdes) (version 2) | ecosystem: Environmental > Aquatic > Freshwater >...
AATAAAAAATATGCAAGAACAAATTCAAAAAGCAGATGGCAGATTGGGTATACTCATTCCCGGCCTGGGAGCTGTTGCCACTACCCTGATTGCTGGTGTGGAAGCCATCAAGAAAGGAATTTCGCAACCAATCGGGTCTTTGACACAAATGGGAAATATCCGCCTGGGAAAAAGAACAGAAAACAGATCGCCGCTAATTAAAGAGTTTGTTCCGCTATCCAACCTTGAGGATATTGTATTCGGGGGCTGGGATGTATATGACGATAATGTATATGAAGCTGCATCAAAGGCAAAAGTGTTGGAATCATCTCTTTTGAATGCGATCAAATCGGAATTAACGGCATTGAAACCGATGAAAGCGGTTTTCGATAAAACCTATGTAAGAAATTTGAATGGAAAGAATATCAAGCAAGCAGCCTCTAAATATGCACTTGCATTGGCAGTGATTGAGGATATCGAAAATTTCAGGGAAGCGAATCAGTGCGACCGGCTGGTCATGGTATGGTGCGGATCGACAGAAAAATACATTGAAGCTTCTGAAGTGCATGAAACAATTGAAAGTTTTGAACAGGCATTGCATGATAACGATCCTCGCATTGCTCCCAGTATGATCTATGCATACGCAGCTATTAAATCAGGTATACCATTTGCCAATGGTGCGCCTAACCTTACCTGCGATATCCCGGCATTGATAGAACTCGCTAAAGAAACGAATACGCCCATTGCAGGGAAAGATTTTAAAACAGGGCAGACATTGATGAAGACAATCCTTGCTCCGGGCCTACATGCCAGAGCGCTGGGTATCCGTGGTTGGTTTTCTACAAATATTTTGGGCAACCGGGATGGCCTGGTGCTGGATGATCCGGATAATTTTAGAACAAAAGAAGTTTCCAAACTGAGTGTATTGGAAGAAATATTACGCCCTGAATTGAATCCTGAACTCTACGGCGAATTGTATCATAAGGTAAGAATCAATTATTATCCACCTCATGGCGATAATAAAGAAAGCTGGGATAATATCGACATTTTTGGGTGGCTAGGTTATTCGATGCAGATTAAGATTAACTTTTTGTGCCGTGATTCTATTCTGGCGGCACCAATTGTGCTCGATCTTGCATTGTTCATGGACCTGGCAAAAAGAGCAGGTATGAATGGAATACAAGAATGGTTATCATTTTATTTCAAATCACCACAAACGGCGCCAGGATTGAGACCTGAACACGATATTTTCAAGCAATTGATCAAACTACAAAATACGCTGCGGCATCTGATGGGTGAGGACCTGATTACACATCTCGGTTTGGATTACTACCAAGAATTTGTAGAAGCCTTATGATGACGGGCTTTCACAGGTTTATATGTACAGGCCTTGGTATAGGATATATAGGAAAAGGTGCGGGAACAATTGCTGCGATGGTTTGTTGCTTTTGTTGGTGGTTATTAAAAGCAGGTGATCGTGGTTATTTAATATCAATAATTGTAACATCTCTCATCCTTGTAGCAGGAATTTGGTCCGCAGGAAAAGTAGAAACAGCCTGGGGTAAAGATAATCAGCGTATAGTGATAGATGAAGTGGTTGGCATGTGTATTAGTTTATTATGGATACCGGTGCAACTGCCATATTTAATAACGGCATTTTTATTGTTCCGCTTTTTTGACATTGTAAAACCTCTTTTTATAAGGAAAGTTGAAAACTTGCCGGGAGGATGGGGAGTAATGTTTGATGATGTGCTTGCCGGGATTTATGCCAATTTATTATTGCAATTAATCATTGCAACTAATTTTTTAAGCAATGTTCATATTTATTAAGGCACAGGCAGTTTCCTTAACAGCATCTTTGATTGATTTTTTAACCACAATTCTTATTGTGGAACTTTTGCATTTTTGGTATGTAGCAGGAACCATTATAGGAACAATTTTTGGAGGCATCGCATATTTTTTATTGGGACGCAGTTGGGTATTTGCTTCAAGAGAAAAAAAGATGCTGCCGCAAATGACCAGATATTTGCTGGTATGGATCGGATACCTGATCCTTAATGCCGGTTTCGTGGTTTTAATTACCCACTATGGAGGAGCAAATTATGTTCTATCTAAAGTGAGTGTGTCGATACTGCTTGGCATAAGTTATAATTACTGGTTGCAAAAAAAATTTGTATTTAAATAATTGGCGAAATATGAGTATGGTGGAATGGTTGAAGCGTAATTGGGTAGCTATCGTTTTCCTGGCAGGCGCACACAACAGCATGGGGCAAACAACAATGATCAGCGGATTGGTGAAAGATGCAATGACAAAACAACCTCTCGCCGCTGTCAGTGTTTCGATAAAAAATGGGAGAGGTGCAACTACGGATTCGCTTGGATTTTTTACTGTTGAAGCAGGTAAGATGCCGGCCCAATTATTAGTTTCCTTTATTGGGTACAAAACTCAAACAGTTACGATAAAGCAATCCAATGATTCGGGCGGGATCAGGAAAGACACGATTATTATTTTGATGCAGCCTAGCAGCAGTATGTTGGGTAGCGTAACTGTAAAAAGCAATAAAAAACCCCGATACAGGAATAAAGACAACCCAGCAGTGGAGCTTATTCGCCGGGTGATTAATAACAAAGACCGTAACAGGCCCGATCATTACGACTATGTAGAATACGAGCAGTATGAAAAACTTCAGGTTGCATTGAGCAAAATATCTGATAAGCTGACTAGTAGCAAACTGCTGAAAAAATATCATTTTTTATTTGAGAACATCGATAGCACAAAACTGGAAGGTAAATCACTGATCCCGGTTTATATGGAGGAAAAGCTTTCGGATATTCATTACCGTAAGAGCCCTGAGAAACGAAAGGTTGTAATTCTTGGCGACAAAAAAGTAAATTTCGGAGAATTTATAGATACCAAGGGGGTTAGCACTTTTTTGAACAGGCTCTATGAGGATATTGATATTTATAATAATAATATTCCTTTGTTCACCAACGAATTTTTGAGCCCTATTGCAGATATCGCCCCTTCTCTCTACCGCTTTTTTATCCGGGATACAATTCGAGACGAAGCCGGTCGGAAATTCGTAAGGATGTATTTCTCGCCGCGTAACAGCAATGACTTTTTATTCAGGGGGGAGATGATGATTACACTTGACACCAATTACGCTGTGCAGAAATTGAATATGTATATCAGTAAAAATATTGGCCTCAACTTTGTTCGTGAGATGCATATCGACCAGGATTTTGAAAGAAGCGAGGATGGTAAATATCATGTCATTAAAAGCAATGTAATGGCAGAAGCGGCACTGAGCAAAGAAAAAGGAGGAGGTTTTTTTGGAGAAAGAACGGTTTCATACAGAAATTATAAAATTCACCTTGCACACGAAAATGATTTTTATAAAGGCCCCACAGAAATTGTTTTAGACAGTGCTTCAATCAGGGAAGATAGTTTTTGGCTGGCCCGCCGGCACGATACGCTTACAATTGCAGAGGCCAAAGTATATAAGAATGTTGACAGCCTGCAAAATATGCCTTCGTATCGCCGTTTTATGGATATGGCTACCTTGTTATTCGCTGGATACAAGTCATTCGGTAAATTTGAAGTAGGACCCGTTAATACTTTTTATAGTTTTAATCCTGTTGAAGGCTTTCGACTAAGGCTGGGTGGTCGCACCACACCTAAATTGAGCAAAAGACTTTATTTCGAAACTTATGGCGCTTATGGATTTAAAGATCAGGAATGGAAGGGGTATCTTGGTGTTACTTATTCGCTCAACAACAAATCCATTTATGATTATCCTTTAAATTATATCCGCGCCAGTGCACAGCGCGAGACAAAAATACCTGGCCAGGAATTGCAGTTTGTTCAGGAAGATAATTTCCTGCTTTCTTTCAAAAGAGGCGATAATGATAAATGGCTATACAATAATTTTTACAGATTGGACTATGTGCACGAGTTTGCAAGTCATTTTTCTTATACGCTGGGTTTCAAAAACTGGCGACAGGAACCAGCTGGTTCATTGGTATATGCCAAGCAGGAAAATGGCTCACTGGTAAATGTGCCATCGTTAACTACTTCTGAATTGTCTGCCGAACTGCGCTGGGCGCCTCATGAACAATTTTACCAGGGAAAAGTATACCGTATTCCCATCATCAATCAATATCCCATTTTTACCCTGCGGTATACGAAAGGGCTTAAAGGACTGTTCGGAAGCGAATATACTTATGATAACCTGGTGTTGCGGATTGAAAAAAGAGCTTACCTGTCACAGCTCGGTCATGCAGACGTATCAGTTGAAGGCGGCTATTTATTTAATCAATTACCATATCCCTTACAATTTATCCATAGAGCAAACCAAACTTATTCATTGCAGTTGAATTCCTATAACCTGATGAACTTCCTCGAATTCGTCAGTGATCATTATGCAGGCGTAAATATTGACCAGCATTTCAACGGGTTTATTTTCAACAGGGTTCCTTTGCTCAGAAAATTGAAACTAAGAGAAGTAATGTCAGTGAAGATATTGTATGGAGGGTTGCGCAAGGAAAATGATCCTGCTCAAAACGTAAATCTCTACAAATACCCGGCAAATATCAATGGTGAGCAAACTACTTTTTCGCTGGATAACGGCCCCTATATTGAAGGCAGTGTAGGTATTGCAAATATTTTTAAATTGTTTCGGGTTGATTTTGTAAAACGATTTACTTACCTGAATCATGACGACATAGCAAACTGGGGTATCCGGGGTAGATTTAAACTTGATTTTTAAAGCTTACAAAATGAATGGTGGAAATGATATGAAACAAAGTTCCCTCAGAGCAAGCCTGCAATACGGTATTTATGCAATCATCAATCCATTTGTCAGGTTATTGATTAAAATGGGTTTGACTCCCAATATGATCACAAGTATTGGCTTGATACTGAATATCGGAGTGGCTGTTATATTTATAGCAGGTGGCGAAGAAGGCAACAGGGGTGATATGTCTTATGTGGGATGGGCAGGTGTAGCGATTTTATTTGCGGGTTTGTTTGATATGCTCGACGGACAGGTGGCCAGGTTAGGAAATATGAGTTCTGCATTCGGCGCCTTATATGATTCTGTACTTGACAGGTACAGTGAATTGTTCATGTTTCTTGGCATTTGCTATTATTTGGTGGCACATCATTATTTTATGAGTTCCCTGATTACATTCATAGCGCTGATTGGTTCCATGATGGTTAGTTATACGAGGGCGCGTGCGGAAGGATTGGGAATCGAATGCAAAGGCGGAATGATGCAGCGGCCGGAGCGGGTTGTGACGGTTGGCTTGGCTGCAATTGCATGCGGGCTGACAGCGAATTTTATCGGAGGAAATTATAAGTTGTATATCAAAGGAATCCCTTTTCATATTTTTGAGACCATGTCTATATTTATCATTCCGCTTACTGTTCTGGCAGTATTGACAAACATTACAGCAATCAATAGGTTGAGGGAAGCAAAGAAAGCATTGGAAAGAAAAGAAGAAGTTTATCGCGAAAGAAAGGAAAATTCAAAAATAAAAATATTTACTTGGATTTTTTTCGTTTGCACGGCTCTCTGCGGTTTTACGAAACCGTTATATTACCCGATGAATCCTGCGGTATCGGTTATAGCGGATCCACAAGATACCTTTCCGGTTCCCATGGGCATAAAGAACCAGTTATTTTATATACAACGGACACACAATATCAATACGATTGTTTGCGAATTGAATTTAACCCGGAATGGTCAACCGGATTCGGATAATCCTGTGCATGTATTCTGGATCAGGTACACAGAAAAGGGCCAACGGGCAGAGCTCTCATTTATTCAACGGGTATTTGCCTACGGTATAAAAGCAAAACCGATCAGCAATGACAAATTTGAATTGCATTTTGTATCCTATAAAAAATATCCGCTTTACCTGATGAAGTCTAATGTGGATAATAAATACCATGTATATGCGAGAATTGCCCAAAAACAGGCTATTGTAAACAGGATTTTTATAAAAACCAATGGCGGATCTTTTTGGTCCCCCAATGTGGAATACATTGAGGTGAAAGGCATTGACCCCAATTCGGGCAAGGAACTGATGGAAAGAATGAAGACCTGAACCAGGATTTTATACGATTATACTGATTTAATGTAAGTTTTGGATATTTCGAACTGAAATTCAATTTGACAATAATTCAGGTTTCTAAAATTAACCACATAGAAGAACACGGAGATTGATTGCAGTGAAACCTATGTTTCTATGTTATGTGGTGAAATAACACCCAAAACTCACGTTAATTTAGGCGACTATTCTTAATGCAAAGATCATCATCTGAACAATCGGTAAAATCTTATAAAATCCTGGTTCAGACATTCGCTCATCATATATAAACAGGTTCTTAAAAAGAAAAAATGGATACGGGTTCTTCACCAGATATTGCTTTTTGGAAACTGAGAAATGCATTGATCATTGCAGCTCTTGCCGGCTGTTACCTCTTGCTTTCTTACTTGTTGGTTGGATTTAAACCTGAGCAAATTTTCCTGGTTGTATTATTCACCGCGCTTTATTTTATTTCCTGGTCAACCAGGAAATTCATCCTCGCGTTTTCTGTCTTTATCATTTACTGGATCATATTCGATTATATGAAAGCATTTCCGAATTATCGCTACAATTCGGTTCATATTGAAAACCTTTACCTTGCTGAAAAGAAATTGTTCGGTGTTTATTCTGGCGAAGCGATGATCACACCCAATGAATACTGGCAGCGTCACGGGAACAGTTTCCTTGATATACTTTCTGGTATCTTTTACCTGACCTGGGTACCGGTTCCTTTAATTTTCGCGGCTTATTTATTTTATACGAATCGTAAGCAATTTTTCCTGTTTGCATTTACTTTTTTTTGGGTGAACCTGATTGGATTCGTGATATACTATGCATATCCAGCGGCACCGCCCTGGTATGTGGAACAATATGGGTTTACATTTTATCCCTCCACTCCTGGCAACGCGGCAGGGCTTGCCAAATTTGATCTTTTTTTCAATGCCGAAATATTTAAATCAATTTATGCCAAAAGTTCAAACATTTTTGCTGCGATGCCTTCGTTGCATGCATCGTATCCGTTGATCGTATTGTACTTTGGGATTAAGGCAAAGTTAGGAGCAGTTAATTTTTTATTTGCCATCATTATGGCCGGGATATGGTTTTCTGCTGTATATACCAACCATCATTATGTGCTGGATGTGCTTGCTGGCATTGCCTGCTGTATCATAGGCATCCTATCATTTCAATGGTTGGTAAGAAGAAGCCCCATGATTAACACTTTTTTGCAACAATGGATAAATGCGACTACATGAATATGCAATTGGCAGAATCCGGATTGTTGGATTCAAAATTATTCTACAACAATCTTTCCGATTTTTTTGCCTGCATCGGTTTTTATGATAATAAAATAAACACCACTTGCAATATTGCCGAGAAACAATGTATGCTGAAAGCCAACAGTATTCATCGACTTCACAAGCCGGCCCGAAACATCAAATAAAACGATCTGGCTACAATTCACAGATGTATTTATAAACAGGTTGGCCTTAACAGGGTTCGGATATATGTTAACAATAAAACCGTCTGGGTTAAATAAAATCAATCTCACTGTTGAATAAATAAAATGCCCGTCAGCATATATTATTTTTAAGCGATAATAATTATTGCCGTTCCATAAAATTTTATCTGTGAATTGGTAATTGGTAAGTGAATCCGTATTGCCATTTGCCGGTACGGAACCGATATCAGAATAATGAACACTGTCGCTGCTTTTCTGAATAATGAATGTGCTTGTATTTTTTTCCTGAATTGTTGTCCATTGTAACAATGCTTTTGTATCAATCTTTGTTGCGGTAAAAGATTGCAGCACCGCAGCCAGCGGCCTGTCGTGTTTTATTCCTCCGCTATTGATCCAGAATTCTGAAAAACCGGTTACCTGGTATTCTGCATAATATCCATTGTCGTAAGGAATGATATGTACGTCCTGCTGAGGTTTCAGAAAAATATAATTGCCATTGATATTATTGTTTAATGTGCTGTCCTCCTCTGCTTTCACCGCACTGCTGTATTGCGTAATGCCTGATTGATATGCATCATGAATCGTGGTACAGCTGCTACACCCTGTTGCTTTAATCAGATTATTGGCTTCTGAATCCAGGAAATAAAATCTTACAGAAACCTTGCCGGTTGGCGTGTTGGATGGTTGTATAACTATATTTCTACTGAGGTAATATTGGCCCGTCGTATCGCGAATGGCACCATTGTCTATAAATAATTTTATGTTGGTATTGCCTAATTGCTGGCCATTTGGATTGATAGAGGCAATTCTTTTTCCACCCAAATCAAAATGAATCCAATTATTGCCGCTCACATTTTGAGAAAGCCCTCCGATTATATTAGTGCTATCATAAATAGGCGCTTTGTCAAAAATATGAACATCATCAATCCCAACACCATCAAAATTGGTGGCGGGGTCGCTGAACATTACGATCCTGAACCTGACTTTACTTACGTTAACAGGAATATCAAAACTTGATACATGCCAAATGGTATCGGATAATTGCCATGCTTGCTTTAACGCATTATCATACCAGTTTACACCATTTCCGGAAGATCCCAGTTTATTCCAAACTGAATCATCGGTACTGTATTCTACCCAATGATAATCACAATCACAATTATCTTCCATCTGAAAAATATGGCTGAACGACAATACAGGTTTGGCGAGGCTGGTTAAATCAAAACAAGGAGAATATAAATAAGACAATTGATTGTTATTGTAGTTGCCCGTAAGGTTGGTAACCCAGGCTTTTGATCCATTGGCAGCATTATGGACGATCGTTTTGGCAGGCGATCCCCATTGCCAGCTATTATTGACGCCTTGCGTATACCAGTATCCGTTAGTATTTTCAAATCCTTCTAAATAAGGGAAACTGCTGATTACAGGGGTGGTTTGAAAACTAATATTCTGTAGACTGTCATTTTTCTGGTAATTGTCTGCTGGGTAACTGACCCAGGCACGTAGATTGTACAGTTGATAGACTGATAAATCTGCTTTTTGTGAAAAACTATAATTTATTGTTTGATTTGGAAGGATTGAGGGAATGACTTCGGTAACCGTATCCCTATTGATAGCATAAGTGACGGGCACATTGGTCAAACTTGTATTGGTATAATTCTTCACCTGTACGCTGATGATTTCCGCATTGGAGAGACCGCAAATATTTGAAAGCGTCGGTTGTAACAGCGCCATCATGCCGGCATCATTATCAGACTTGGTCAATGTGATATCATCAAAAGAATAACCATCATCCAGATTACCGTCAGGTATAACCGAATTGGCTGAAGTGATTCCCTGCTCACCGAATTTAACCTGGAAGCTGCTGCTGATTGTTTGTACGGGAATAGCATTTGCCAGAATTCCTGAGACATCAATATTTTTAGAAGGTTTGTAAATGCCAATATCACTCAGGTTAACCGACAATGTATCCACAGGTATCCATGCCGCCTGGTCATTGCCTCTTATCCAAACCTTGTTTCCGGGAACTTTGAAATCAATGCCATGATTTTTATAATAAAAATCCAGCCAGATATGATCGGTCGAACTGTATCCCGATAAATTAAAAGTCCCGATCAGGCTGTCAACTGAGTATGTTCCTGTTCCATTGTTGCGCACCTGGTCAAGGGTGGCGCATCGGTTTCCTGTTCTTGCAAAACCGGTGTTGACAAATGTTCGTGCTCTTCCGTTTGCATTGTTATTATAAAAATCGAAACGATCCAGTCCCGTAAGCCCCATTGTTTTACTGATATACGATTTTACCGCTGCGCTTTCGAAACTTTCTGTATAAGTTGGATTCAGTACGAGGGGATCATTTTGCAAATGTTTGACAATTGTGATGAATGTATCATTGATTGGCTGAGGATCTCCGGGATAATTGATCCAGGTTTTTATAGTATAAATCCCAGTCGCAGAAAAATTATAGCTGTTTGCATTGGAAAATGTATAATTGTATGTGGCGCCACCAGCAATGGACACAGCGCTGCTTTCTGTCACAACAGTCCCGTTATTTACCTGGTACGAGATATTGAATGGGCTTGCAGATGCAATGTTGCCCAGGTTCCTGAGTTCAACTTGCAATAAACTATTTCCTAACTGGGATGAAGTAAATATTCTGCCGGTGACCGGGGTGATGAGTGAATCCACTGTAAAGTCATTATCAAAAGCAGGTAAGGAACAAGCGCCGCTGTTTGGTATTATATTCGCAGCAACTGATCTGCGACCGGCATTTGTATTATTCACAGCACGTACACTTAACCAATAGCTACTGTCTTTGTTCAAGCCAGCCATTAGATAAGTTGTTCCGATAGTAGTTGCAATCGTTTGCATGCTATCAGTTTGTAGCATCATGATTTCATATTTCGTTGCCGATGGAATGGCGCTCCAGTCAATTTGTGCATAGCCACGGCAGGGCTTTGTAACGGTGATGGATGGTTGCCCCAGGATCGTGAAATTATAATCGCTCACGTCATTGACCCCCGAACCATTTCGTGTTACACGCACCAGTGCATTATTGGTTGCTATTGCTGGAACTGTCCATGCATAAGATCGGCTGGTTGCGGTTGCATTGTTGATGATGATATTCCAGGTTGCACCATTGTCGGCCGAATATTCAATTGTGAAAGTATTTGTACTGTTATCATTAGCGCTCCACCGAATATTTTCAATATCTCCCGGTACCCATGTTTCATTTCCGAAGGGATATTCAACTGTTATTGAAGGATTGATGATCTGATATGTTACGAAGTATTGCTGAGAACCTGTTGGTATATTGGTTCCATTCACAGAAATGGTAAAATTTCCCGCGGGCGGATTATTAATCACGATCTGCTCAATATTATTTACGTTATCAATTCCTTCCACTGCGTTGTTATTTACTGCTGCCGGAGATGGATCGAGTATTAATGGGTGATGGATGGTGGCATCCGGCGAAGTTACTGTCAGATCCAGGTTATTCACCAGGCTGGTGGCTGCAAAAGGGGCCGCTGCCGCATCGGGCCAGTATAACATTATTTTTAATTGCTGTATCCCTGCCGGCAAACCGGTTATTGTGTGCGTAATGGTAGAGGCATTGGCAATTGTATTGGTGAAATATTGATTTTTTTCAATGGCCTCCACTGCATTCCTTGCATTCAACATGCCGAAACCATAAGTATAATCAGGACCGAGATTACCTAAATCATCTGCGCTGTTACAGGTTACGGCTTTAATTAAGGCTGCAGAAGGGTCCGTTCCGCCATGCAATTGCCTGTATCGTTCATACAACAAGGCAATTGCTCCGGTAGCTGTTGGCGCTGCCATGCTTGTTCCTGACGTAGTGCCATAAATATTGTTTGGATAAGTTGAAGTAATACTTTGTCCGCCGGCAGTGATTTCGGGCTTGATCCTGCCATCAGCAACCGGGCCTCTGCTCGAGTTTGGCCACAAAGCATAAGTAAGATTGCTTATTGCGCCAACGGTTAAAACATTCTTGCTGCATTGAAATCCTGACTTGATTGTGCTGAAATGCTGGGGATAAGGATTACAGGTAAGGCCTCCGTCATTTCCTGCTGCAAAAATATGCAGCAAAGACGGATTTGCATTTAATTGAACATCCACATAATTGCTCATTGCATCGTATTCTCCGTCGCCGGGACAAAAATTAGCGCCGATAAAATAGGAATTATTAGTGAGCACCATATTGTAGTCATTAACGTATACAGGTGTGTTGACAATGATATCGCTAAAATACTGGCTGACAATGGTTGCTTTGGGGGCCATTCCCTTGTACTTTGGATTTAGGATTCCGCCGCCTGCCATGGTACCCGTTGTATGCGTGCCATGGGCGGTGACAGTAGTGGCATTTCGCTGGATCAATCTTCCTGAAAAGTCAATATGAGAAGAAGGATCAGCATTATCGCCGATACCCAGCGTTATATTTCGGCCCTGGAGATTTCTTCCTGACAAAGCGCTCAATGCATCCAGCCCATGGAAAGCTCTATTATTATAATTCAGGGGAATGTCTTGTAAGAATTGCCTGGTGATATAGTAAACAAATGGAAGCGCGGCGATTTTTGTGATGATATCCCGTGATGCTTTTATAAATACAACATGTGCCGGCTGAATTTTGGTGAAGACAATCCGGGCCCCAGCCTGCAGGAGTTCTTTGATTATATCCGCCTTGTCAATCGTCCCAAAAAAATTTACCGCAATGACCGAATTTGCGTCCGTTTCATCCAGGTCTCCGAGCTGCAATAAATTCCCTGAAATTTTTAATTGATCTGGCATCCTGTACGCAGCAGTAATATGGTAGTTCTTCAATTCCTGTAAAATGGAGCTGTCACGTACTTCTGCCAGGAATGCATTATCGGGTATATAATCATGTAGGGAAATTCCACGGGAAATCAATTCATTTCTTTCAAAAACATCGGGCAGTTTACTGAATTGAAGAAGTAAAAAATACCCCTTATTATAACGAATATCCTTAAGTGCCTGGCTGGTTATTTTCCTGGCTAAAAGGTTCTTGCCTTTTTCGATGTATCCGGTTTTAAAATGAATGAGTGTTGCTGGTTTTTGCGCCAGCAAAGCATGGAAGAAAAAGCAGCAGGTTAAGGTTAAAAAATAAAAATGCTTCATTCAAACTATTTTACAGACAACCGGCATATCGTATTTACGATAATGAATTCGCGGCTGGTATGATTTCTACATCTTTGGACAATAAATAGAATTTCTTTGTAGCTGGTAATGCCCCGTAATGGTAAATATTTTATAAAACGATTTTTTTTTGTTATTATTTCAGCATATAAAAAATT
>Ga0209069_10001242_pt1 | contig 12853 bp, 13 predicted proteins | sample Str013_2_FD_187202 | JGI IMG/M metagenome (GOLD analysis project Ga0209069, IMG submission 187202) | Freshwater sediment microbial communities in response to fracking from Pennsylvania, USA - Straight Creek_MetaG_SC_2013 (SPAdes) (version 2) | ecosystem: Environmental > Aquatic > Freshwater >...
GGTTGCCCGCATGGCATGAGCGAACGCGGCATGGGCGCTGCCGTGGGGCAGGTGCCGGAATATATCGAAATGGTGGCGCGCTGGTGCAAACAACACAGCCGCATGCCGGTGATTGTGAAGCTCACGCCCAATATCACAGACATTCGCCAACCCGCGCGCGCCGCCTTCCGGGGCGGGGCGGATGCCGTGTCGCTGATCAACACCATTTCGTCGATCACCTCAGTGAACCTTGATACGTTTTCGCCAGAGCCATCAGTGGATGGCAAAGGCTCTCACGGCGGTTATTGCGGCCCTGCGGTCAAACCCATCGCGCTGAACATGGTGGCCGAAATTGCGCGCGACAAGGAAACCCATGGGCTGCCCATCTCAGCGATCGGCGGCATCACCACCTGGCGCGATGCGGCGGAGTTTATCTCCATGTCTGCCGGCACGGTGCAAGTGTGCACAGCGGCGATGACTTACGGTTTCCGCATCGTTGAAGAAATGAAATCAGGGCTTGCCCGCTGGATGGATGAGAAGGGTTACGCCACGATTGAGGACTTCCGGGGCCGCGCCGTGGGCAACGTGACGGACTGGCAATATCTCAATCTCAACTACATTTCCAAAGCCAAGATCGACCAGGATCTCTGTATCAAATGTGGCCGCTGTTATGCGGCCTGTGAAGACACATCGCACCAGGCCATCATGAGTGAGAAAGATGGCAAGCGCCATTTTGAAGTGAAGAATGATGAATGCGTGGGCTGCAATCTGTGTGTTGAAGTCTGCCCGGTGCAAGACTGCATCACCATGGTGCAGCAAACCTCCGGCACCGATGCGCGCACTGGCAAAAATATTAGCCCTGACTATTCCAATTGGACGATGCATCCCAATAACCCGATGCGGGTGAAGGCGGCGCAATGAGTTCCAAAACCAACCTCACGATCAATCCGCAGCGTCTGTGGGATGCGTTGATGGACACGGCGAAATTTGGTGCCACGCCCAAAGGCGGCATCAAACGCCTTACTGTTTCTGACGACGACAAAAAGGTGCGCGATTGGTTCAAGGCCGAATGCGAAAAACTGGGCTGCACAGTTGAGGTGGATGAAGTGGGCAACATGTTTGCCACCCGCGCGGGCCGCCGCAAAGATATGGCCCCCATCGCCATGGGTTCACATTTGGATACGCAACCCACTGGCGGTAAGTTTGATGGCGTGCTTGGCGTGCTCGGCGCGTTGGAGGCGCTGCGCACCATGGTGGATATGGGTTATGAAACCAATGCGCCCATCATGATTGCCAATTGGACCAATGAGGAAGGCTCTCGCTTTGCACCCGCCATGTTGTGTTCGGGCGTTTATGCTGGAGTCTTCACGCCGGAGTTCGCATGGAGCCGCGAAGACCGCAGCGGCATCAAGCTGGGCGATGAGTTAGCCCGCATCGGATACAAAGGGGCCCACAAGGCAGGTGCCATCAAAATCAGTGCGATGTTTGAGCTGCATATTGAGCAAGGCCCGATCCTTGAGGCGGAAAACAAAATCGTCGGCGTGGTGACAGGTGTGCAAGGCATGCGCTGGTATGAGGTGACGCTGAAGGGCCAAGAAAGCCACACCGGTGCAACACCTATGGGCCTGCGCAAGAATGCGCTGCTGGCCGCCGCCAAAATGATCGCAGCCATTGATGACATCGGCTTTGCGCATTTGCCGGGCGTGGCTTCCGTGGGCCTGATTGAGAACAAACCCAACAGCCGCAACGTGGTGCCGGGCGAAGTGTTTTTTACCGTTGATTTGCGCCACCCCGATGAGGCGGTGCTTGACCAGATGGAGAAAGATTTCCGCACTGCCATCACCAAGATCGCAGAGCAGGGCCGCGTGAGTCTTGAGGAAAAGCGCATCTGGAATTCACCCGCTGTGAAATTTGCGCCAGAGCTGATTGCCTGCGTGCGCGCCGGTGTGAAACAGGCGGGCTTTTCCGCGCGCGACATGGCCTCTGGCGCTGGCCATGACGCGGCCTATATCGCACGCGTGGCCCCCACCACCATGATCTTTGTGCCCTGCCTCGGCGGCATTTCCCACAACGAAGAAGAGTCGACCACCTTCGAGGAATGTGCGGCAGGTGCACAGGTGTTGCTGAACGCCGTGTTGGAATTGGACCGAACCTACGCGTCCTGATTCCTCGCCCATGGCCCTTGCCAGATGCGGGTGAGGGGCTTTAGGTTCGCGGCATGCCCGGCCTTCTACTCAACCTGATCCTCGCCACTTTCATGATGACTCTCACCGTCGTCATCCACTTCTTCGGCATCATGTTGTTACTGCGCATGTTGAGCTTTCAGGGCAACCGCGTGGCGCATTTGCACGCAAATCTACGCCACATGTTGCTGTTGATTGCCGCCGTGCTGGGCATCGTGTTTTTGCACACGTTGGAAATCTGGGCCTATGCGTTGCTCTATCTGGGCCTTGGCGCGCTCAATGATTTTGAGCCGGCGCTGTATTTCTCAACCGTCACTTTCACCACGCTGGGTTATGGAGACATCGTGCTGGCCCCGCAGTGGCGTTTGATCAGCGCCATAGAAGCGGCCAATGGCCTCATTTTGTTTGGCTGGACAACCGCGTTTCTGATTTCGCTCATGGGCAAATTGCGTGCGCTGGAACATGACTGGCTGGAACGCTGAATTAAACTTCCCAATCCACCACAGTAATTCCCGCAACTCCGCCCTCGGCAGCAGCCACAATCATGCCGCCCACAATCTGATGCGCCGGATGGGGCAAATAAGCATCGCGCGCGGCAGCATTTTCGAAATCAACAGTGAAGCCATGGGTGAACCCGCGCTGCAAACCTTCCGGGCTAGCATCGCTGCCCGCGCTGACAGCAATGATGCCCGGAATTTGCGCCTGCAAAGCTTTAAGCGCTGCGAAGATTTTCACCCCATCATGAACGCTGCGAAGTTTCATCAGAACAACATGTCGGATCATGGCTTTGTGCTTTCTATTTTACGACACAAGTCTAGCACGCGGTGCAACCGAAACTATCACTTTACTTCCCCTCTCCCCAATGGGGAGAGGGGTGGGGCCCATTGCCCTTGCAATGGGAGGGTGAGGGGCCTTAGGATTTCGCGATGCCGCGTCATGAAGAACAAACCATCGCCCGCGCCAGAACCCTGCGCCGCGAAGCCACGGCAGCTGAAACCAAACTCTGGCAATACTTGCGCAACCGCCAATTAAACAGCGCGAAGTTTTCGAGGCAAGTGCCGATCGAACCTTATGTCGCTGACTTTGCCTGCCGCGCATCCAAACTGGTGATCGAAATTGACGGCGTAACGCATGAAACGCCAGAACAGGTTGCGCATGATGCAAAGCGCAGTGCTTTTTTGATTGGGCTGGGCTACCGCATCATTCGTTTTCGAAACGAGGATATCTTCGGTGACTTGAGGCCAGTGCTGGAAGTGATCGCTGGCGCCCTGCGTCAAGGCCCCTCACCCTCCCACCGCTGATAGAAGCGGCGGGCCCCAACCCTCTCCCCAACAGGGAGAGGGAGGTAGGAATGTTCAACCTTGCCCCTCCTTTCCCTCTCCCTGTTGGGGAGAGGGCTGGGGTCCATGCGCAGCATGGGAGGGTGAGGGGGCTTGAGCGGGGCACAAACTTCGTCAGTCTGGAGGCCCACTCGCCACATGAAAATGCAAATGCTTGCTGTCTTGGTAGCGGCCAAGATTGGTAAGGATTCTGCACCCACCCCTCTCCAATTCAACCTTCTTTGCTATCTGCCTGACAATGCGCAACACTGCATTGACGATCTCATCGTCACCGTCATTGCGATCTGTGAAAGATGGAATGTGTTTCTTTGGTACAACCACGATATGAAGTGGCCAGTGTGGCTTGGTGTGATGATAGGCGAGAACCTGATCGTCTTCATACTCAATGCGAAGATCCACTTTCTTCGGAATTGCAATATCGCAGTAGAAGTCGTTACCTTTGTAAGTTTCCATATGATGCGCCTCCGTCAAGGCACAACCTCGATCCGCTTAACGCCCTTCGGCGCGGTCAGCCCCTTCCAGATGCTATTCGCCTGATGCACGGGCGCGTTGGCGGGGCGTTCGATGTATTGGCCGTCTCCGGCTTTCGCCAGCACCTTGCCGCCTTCAAACGCCACCTTGCCGCGCGAGATCACCACCCTTGGCAGGCCTGTGCATTCGAAGCCTTCGAACACGTTATAATCAATTCGGCTCTCTTGCGTTTTAACACTGATCGTCTTGGTGGCCTTGGGGTCCCATACCACCACATCGGCATCAGCGCCCACACGGATGCAGCCCTTGCGCGGATAGATGTTGAGAATCTTCGCGATGTTGGCTGACGTGCAGGCCACGAATTCTTCCTTGGTTAAACGCCCCGTGTTCACACCCGCCGTCCACAACACGGGCAGGCGGTCTTGCAAGCCGCCTGTGCCATTGGGGATTTGCGTGAAGTTTCCAACACCCATGCGTTTCTGTGCCTTGGTGAAAGTGGCGTGATCCGTGGCCACAACACTCAAAGTTCCAGACTGCAATCCCGCCCAGAGTGAATCCTGATGTTTCTTGTTGCGGAACGGCGGGCTCATCACGCGGCCTGCGGCATAGTCCCAATCCTTGTTCTGATATTCTGAATCATCCAGCGTGAGAAATTGGATGAGCGGCTCACCATAAACGCGCTTGCCCGCCTGTTTGGCGCGGCGGATGGCCTCGTGCGTTTCCTCGCAAGACACATGCACGATGTACAAAGGGCAGCCCGCCATGTCGGCGATCATGATGGCGCGGTTGGCAGCTTCGCCTTCCACTTCGGGCGGGCGCGAATAGCTGTGGCCCTCTGGCCCGGTCACACCGCGCGACAACAAATCAGCCTGCATGCGCGCCACCACATCGCCATTCTCAGCATGCACCAGTGGCAACGCGCCAAGCTCTGCGCAACGGCGGAATGAATTATACATCTCATCATCATTCACCATCAACGCGCCCTTGTAGGCCATGAAATGTTTGAAGGTGTTGATGCCGTAGGTTTTCACCACGGTTTCCATCTCATCGTGAATCTGGGGCGACCATTTGGTGATGGCCATGTGCAACCCGTAATCGGCGCAAGCTTTCTCGCCCTTGTGCCGCCAGGCTTGATACGCCGCCAGCAGAGATTCCCCCGGTGCGGGCAAACAGAAATCCACCGTCATCGTGGTGCCGCCTGCAAGCCCCGCCTTGGTGCCGCTTTCAAAATCATCCGCCGTGGTTGTGCCCATGAAGGGCATGTCCATATGCGTATGCGGGTCAATGCCGCCGGGCATCACGAAACATCCTGTGGCGTCGATCGTAGTGTCGCCCTTCAGGTTTTTTCCAACCGCAATGATCTTGCCATCCTCGATCAGCACATCGGCCTTTTCCGAGAAATCGGCGTTGACGACTGTTCCGTTTTTGATGAGCAGGGTGGACATGGAGACCTCCGTGTTGAAATCGCAAAACAAATCCTATGCCAAGGCCGAGGCCTGTCAAGCGCGGCTATGTCGCGACAGTTATTTTCTTGTGCCACCAAGTGCTGAGGGAACAAATGGCCACATTTGTTCCTTATGATTTCAGGGGGCTCGAAGACATTTGTGCCTTGGAACCCAGATTGAGCAAACCCAAACGTGAGGAGGCTTTTATGTCCAGAACATTGAAACCGCTGTCGGCAGGAATTTTAGGTCTTGCCCTGAGTGTCGGTATTGCCTTGGCGGCAGGGATGGTGACAGCCAAAAACGGCATGACGCTTTACACCTACGACAAGGATACCGGCAAAGACTCTACCTGCTATGATCAATGCGCCGCGAATTGGCCGCCATACTTGGGCGAGGCCAGTGATGCATTGACTGAAGGTTGGACTTTGGTGGCCCGCAAGGACGGCAAGATGCAGTGGGCCTATGACGGGCATCCGACATATTTCTTCAAACAGGATGCAGCCAAGGGTGATGCCAAGGGCGAGGGCATGGGCGGCATCTGGCACGCGATCAAAGAATAATCAAAGAAGTGACCGCATCCGGCCTTCGGCCACCTTCTCCACTGTCGTGGAGAAAGGCGAGGCATTTGGCCATTGTGCCTTCTCCTATGGAGAAGGTGGCGCGAAGTGCCGGATGAGGTCTCTATTCTTACTTCAACGCGGCAGCCGCTTTCGTCACTACATCGCTCCAGCCACCTTCTGGTTTCTTGGTGATGACGGGGTCTGAACCGCCTGATAGCAGCGTTGCAACCGTGCGGTCAGCAGCAGCCACATCCAGCGTGCCATCAGAACTATCCACCAGCTTGTTCACTTCTGCCACCATTGAAGTTTGATGCGCCTCGGTTTGTGAGCCTGAGGCATCATTCTTCATCACGGCAGCGACTGCACCTTTCGGGTCTTTGGCCATGTCGTTCCAGCCCTTCATGGAGGCCTTCACAAACTTGGCCATCGTGGCCACAAAGGCTGGATCCTTGAGCTTGTCTTCGGAAACATAAAGGCCGTCTTCCAAAGTGGCCACACCTTGATCTTCATATTTGAACACAACGAGATCTTCCGCCTTCACGCCTGCTTCCAAAACCTGGTTATATTCATTGTAGGTCATGGTCGAAATGCAGTCGGCCTGCTTTTGCAACAGTGGATCAACATTGAAGCCTTGCTTCAAAACCTTGATGTCTGAATCAGTCTTCAGGCCAAGCTTGGCCATCCAGCTGAGGAACGGATATTCATTGCCGAAGAACCACACGCCCAAGGTTTTACCCTTGAGATCGGCAGGTGACTTGATGCCAGTTTCCTTGCGGCAAGTGAGCATCAGGCCGGAATGTTTGAACGGCTGTGCAATGTTCACCAGTTTGTTGCCCTTTTCGCGGCTGGCAAGCGCTGCGGGCAACCAATCCACAATCACGTCTGCGCCGCCACCGGCGATGACTTGCTCTGGCGCAATGTCTGGGCCGCCGGGCTTGATCACCACCTCAAGGCCCGCGTCTTTGTAATAACCCTTTTCCTGCGCCACATAATATCCGGCGAACTGGGCTTGGGTGACCCATTTCAATTGCAGCGTGACTTTCTCGGCATGGGCAGATGCAGCAAACGCAGCAAGTGCAGCGACACTCAACAACAGTTTCTTCATTTGACGTTCTCCTTTTTTCACAACCACTACCTCACGCCTTACCGACGATAAGACGGATGCCAGAAAGTGATCTTGCGTTCCAAAAGCGCAAGGCACCCATAAAATGTTGAACCAGCCAAAGCCGCCACGGCGATTTCGGCCCACACCATATCCAAGCCCTGCCGGCCCACTTCCGTGGACATGCGAAAGCCCATGCCCACGATGGGCGTTCCAAAAAACTCCGCCACAATGGCCCCGATCATCGCCAAGGTTGAGTTGATCTTGAGCGCATTGAAAATGAAAGGCATGGCGGCAGGAAGCCGCAGCTTCACCAGTGTGGTGAGCCAATTTGTGCCGTAAGATTTCATCAAGTCGCGTTCCATTTCGCCGGAGGCATTGAGGCCAGCGAGTGTGTTGATCAGCATGGGAAAGAAGGTCATCACCACCACCATGGCGGCTTTGCTGGGCCAATCAAATCCGAACCACATGACCAGAATGGGGGCCACGCCAACGATGGGCAGGGCCGCCACGAGATTGCCCAAAGGCAAGAGGCCACGGCGCAGAAAATCATTGCGGTCACAGGCCAGCGCGGTGAGAAACCCCGCGCCACAGCCCATGAGCCAGCCGGGGATGACGGCGCGCACAAAAGTCTGCACAAAATCGGCGGCCAGCGTGGGTGTGGAGCGGGCGAATTTGCTGGCGATTTCGGATGGTGAGGGCAACAACACCACGGGAATGCCAGATGTGCGCACATAAGCTTCCCACGCCGCCACAACGCCGAGGCCGAAGATCGCCGGAACTAAAATGCGGGAAACTGATTTCGGCGCGAGCAGATCAACAATCCAACTCAGGGCCCAAGCTGCCATCCACGACGCAACGACAAACAGCAGCGAGATGAACCAATCAAACCCGATGAAGGGATTAGCACCACTGAAGGCGCGGGTGATCAGCGCGGAAGCTAAAAGCGCAGCAGCGAAGGTGCCAAGTGCGCGGCTCATGGCCTTGCCCCCATGCGGGCCCGGCTGAGGCGCTCCATGGCACCCAAGGCCCAGACCATCATGGCAGCAGCAAATGCGGCCACAAACAGCGCCGCCCAGATTTGCAATGTGTTGCCATAGTATGATCCATTCAGCAGGCGTGCGCCAATGCCAGCCACAGCGCCCGTGGGCAGCTCTGCGACAATGGCCCCGGTCAGCGCAATGGCCACTGAAACTTTCAGCGAAGCAAACAGAAATGGCAGCGAGGCAGGCAGGCGCAGCTTCCACAAGGTTTGCGCCGATGAAGCATTGTAAGTGCGCATTAAATCCTGTTGCATCACATCGGGGGAGCGCAGGCCCTTCACCATGCCGATGGTGACGGGAAAGAAACACAGATAGGCCGAGATCGACGCTTTGGTGACGATATCCGGCAAGCCGGTTTTGCCCAGCACCACAATCAACATGGGCGCGATGGCCAAAATGGGAATGGTTTGCGATGCAATCACCCAAGGCATCAAGGATTTCTCCAGCGAGCCCACATGCACAATGCCGATGGCCAGAAGAATGCCAAGCAAGCCGCCCATGACAAAGCCGACCAGTGTGGAAGAGAGTGTGATCCACAGATGATAGACGAGCGACTTGATGGCCCAAGGCTCAACCGCGAACACCGTGTTCCAGATTTCGCGCATCACTTGGTGGGGAGACGGCAGAACGGGCCGCACTTCGTTCCATGAGAAAGCCAGTGTATTGGCAAACCCGCCGCCAGCTGCGGCGATCTTCGGCGTAGTGAGCACAGCGTTCATGGGGATGCAGGCGAGATACCACAAGATGATGATCGCCAGAGTGACGGTGAGAAGCGGCAGGGTGCGTGTCATGGTGCGCCTTTCGTCCTCGCCCGTGAAACGGGAGAGCACAGCGGCCCGTTTTGCGCAGCAAAGTGGGAAAGGTGAGGGGCCGATGGCGGACGCTTGTCCCTCACCTTCCCATCGCGACGCGATGGGTCCCCTCCTCTCCCGCCTTGCGGGAGAGGACATGAAGGTTCAATCTTCATAGCTATGCCCCGATTTCAAGCCTTCGCGCACCCTGTGGGCCAGCTTCAGGAATTCGGGCGTTTCGCGGATCTCCAATTTGCGCTGCTTGGGCAAATCTGATTCAATCACATCAATGATGCGGCCGGGCCTTGGCGACATCACCACGATCTTGGTTGAGAGGAACACCGCTTCCGGGATGGAATGGGTCACAAAGATGATGGTCTTCTTGGTGCGGGCCCAAAGTTCCAAGAGTTGTTGGTTGAGCTTATCTCGCACGATTTCATCGAGTGCACCAAAGGGTTCATCCATCAACAACAGCTTCGGATCAAAAGCCAAAGCCCGCGCAATCGAAACGCGCTGCTGCATGCCACCAGACAATTGCCAGGGGAATTTTTCTTCAAAGCCCTTGAGGTTGACGAGTTCGAGATTGCGCGCCACACGGCCTGCCACATCATCAAGCCCCATGATCTCCAAAGGCAAAGCAACATTGTCTTTCACCTTGCGCCAAGGCAGCAAGGCCGGGGCCTGAAACACATAGCCATAGGCACGCGCAAGCCGCGCCGCCTCAGCGTCCATGCCATTGATTGCCAATGTGCCACTGGTAGGATTTTCAAGATTGGCAATGGCGCGCAGCAAGGTGGTTTTGCCACAGCCAGACGGGCCAATCAGCGAGACAAACTCACCCTCATTCACTTCCAGATTGATTTTGGACAGCGCCTCAACCGCCCCGTCACCGGTTTGGAAGGTGAGACCCAATTTGCTCGCGAGAATGACTGCGCCTGACAAATGACCCTGACTTTTTCTTGTTTGTATGTGAAAAGGCTAACAAGTCTTGACCATTTGATCAAGAAATAACAGGATGGCCCATGCCCAAGTCTCCGGCAAGGCTTCAACAGGCGACGCGCATTCAAGCGCAAAGTCGAAACATCATCCTCAATGCGGCGCTGGAGGTATTCTCTACCTTTGGTTACCGCGGGGCCACGGTTGATCAGATTGCCAAAAAAGCCGGGTTCTCAAAACCAAATGTGCTCTATTATTTCAGGCGCAAGGAAGACATCTATGTCGCACTTCTTGAGGCGACCCTTGAGGAATGGTTGAAACCCTTGCGCATCCTGGATGTGAAGGGTGAACCCGTGCAAGAATTGACCCGCTATATTTCCGAAAAGCTCGATTTGTCTTTCGCCAATCCGCAAGCCTCGCGGCTTTTCGCCAATGAGATTTTGCATGGCGCGCCGCATGTGCAGAAATTCTTGCGTGGGCCATTGCGTTTGCTTGTGGAAGAAAAATGCAAAGTTATCGCCGCATGGATTGCCCAAGGCAAGATCAGGCCGATTGACCCACGGCATTTTATCTTCGCGGTCTGGGCGGTGACACAACACTATGCTGATTTCGCAGCTCAGGTTGAATCAATTTCTGGAACCGCGCCGAAAAGAACCCAAACCAAAAAGGCGGTGCTTGATATTTTGTTGCACGGATTGGTGAAGGCCCCGCGTGGCAAGGCTGGTCGAAGCCCATGAAACCACACCATTCAGCAGGATGCGAAATCGGTTCACCAGCCGATAGGCTAGCTTTCCCGACCCTAACCTTCTCGCATGGGGTGTGGTGAAACTACGAACCACGCTTAAGCGGTGTCACGAGTTGTGACGGCCTGCGTTCTTCGGCGGCTTTGAACAGACTGAAAGTTTGGTTCACATAATTCACAGCGCCTGAAATCATATCCAGATATTTGCGCAATTCAGGTGTAACTTCTGTTTCCACCAGTTGCACGGCGCGTTCTTGCGGGGTTGTTTCAAACATCGCATAAAACAATGGCTCGCCACGTTTGAGAATGAGCGGCTTGGAAATATCATGCCATTCAAATGCCCACAGCAATCGCCTTGGCCAGACATTGATGGGAAAACGCCCACCAAAGATCGTGCCCGGAATGGGCTGCGAAGAATAGTGCATGAATGGCGCTATCTGTGAAAGATAAACGGGTTCATCAGACACAAATATATAGGGCAGGTTCAGTTGAATGGTCGGCCTGTCTTTGTGCCGCCACTCGCTTTCCCCCACCAGGTGGATCAGATCCCACAGTTTCTTGGGCCGCACCGGCGTGTCATTGCCCAGCAAATTCTTCAGCTGCGGTTTGCCATTTTCATCACGCACGAATTGCAGCTGAATGTCATAGGGACATTTCACTTCAAAATAGCGGCTTTCCATATTGATTACAGCCGGGCAGCGCGAGGCAGATTTGGCGTGGTTGCGGTTAACCTCAACCGAGCGAACGCGGTTGGGCGCATCAAAAATGATGGTGGATTCGGTTTGGTCCAAAAGCCAACCAACAACCACTGGCCCCTGTGATTTCGTGCCACTCTCTGGGCTTTCGAGAGAAACTGAAATTTGCATATTAATCACTCCAACCTAATCAATATGCATAACAAGGCCTAACGTTCTTTAAACGCCCGTGCCACCTGGTCCACGAAAGGCTTCATCAGATAAGACAGGGCCGAACGGCTTTCCGTTTGCACGAATGTTTCAACCAGCATGCCGGGCATCAATTTCTTTTCGCCCAATTTCATCAACTCGGCGGCGGGAACTTCAATTTGGCTGGCATAGAACACGCGGCCATTGGCGGGGTCAGTCGTGGTTGCAGGGGCGATGAAGGCCACGCTGCCGAATATGTCAGCGGTGGAGCGCGAATTGAACGCGGTAAACTTCAGCTTGGCTTGCTGGCCCACAAACACCTGATCAATGTCATTGGGTTGAATCTTCACTTCCACCTGCAATTTCGCATCTTGTGGCACAATGGTCAGCAACTTTTGCGCAGGTGTTATGACACCGCCAATGGTGTTCACGTTAATTTCGTTGACGATGCCGGCGACCGGGCTGCGAATTTCCATGCGAGACAGGCGGTCGACATTGGCCATTCTGCGCTCTGCCAATTCGGCAATGCGCGGCTCCAGATCCGAGAGTTGCTTTTGGGCCTCGGTGCGGGCGGTTTGCTCCAGGGCATTGCGCTGCAATTCAAGCTCGCTGTTGTGGGCCCTGGCGCGGGCGATATTGGCCGTCAATTGATCACGCTCGCCCTTCAACTTGCTCAGGTCTCGCGAGCTTGAATAGACGCGGCTGTTGTCGATCAGGCCTTTTTTAAACAGGCCTTCCATTTTGGTGGCTTCGGTTTGAACCAATGACAATTCCTGTTCATTGGCTTTGACCTGCGCCTGCAGGCTGTTCAACTCTTCATCGGCCTGAATGAGGCCTTGCTTCAATTGTGCCAACTGGCTGTTGCGGTTGTCACGGTTGCCATTAAACAGGCGCAGCTCTTGGGCAAAAGCAGGCGCGTCAGCAACGTTAATTCCAAATTCCGAAGTGCTTGGCTCCATTGATGCGGCACCATTTCTTTCAGCCATCAGCCGAATGCGCTTGGCCAGAAGATCAGAAAGTTGGCCGGAAATGATCTGGCCCTCCGCCTTGAGTTGGGTGTCATCCAACAGAATAAGCGTTTGGCCTGCCGCAATGGCATCACCCTTCTTGACGCTGATCTGGCGGATAATGCCGCCATCCAAATGTTGAACGGCGCGCAAATCCTTGTCCACCATCACTTGGCCTTGGCCGACCACAGCGCCAGAAAGATCTGTCAACGCCGCCCAACTGCCAAAGCCACCGACAAGTAGGGCCAGCGCCAAAACGCCGACTGCGACGCGAGAGCCAATGCCAGAGGATTTCTCTTTGCCGAAATTAAGCTCAAAGCTAGCGGACTTATCTGCGACGGCATTGGCCTTGGCCATAATAAACCCCTGT
>Ga0209069_10001243_pt1 | contig 12852 bp, 15 predicted proteins | sample Str013_2_FD_187202 | JGI IMG/M metagenome (GOLD analysis project Ga0209069, IMG submission 187202) | Freshwater sediment microbial communities in response to fracking from Pennsylvania, USA - Straight Creek_MetaG_SC_2013 (SPAdes) (version 2) | ecosystem: Environmental > Aquatic > Freshwater >...
GGCACACCGCGGACCGGGGTCGTCGAAAGGCTCGCATGAGATCCTCGGCATCGAAGGGCAGGCTGGAGCCGGGGCGGAAGCCGGCTCGAGGGTCTGCCTTCACCGGCAGTCCGTTCTGAGTGGTGCGTCCGTTGACCACCATCGGGTGATAGTGTCGATGCCGACAGGCCAGCGGGGACGGGCCTCCGACCACTCACCAGGGAGGTCCAAAGTGCGTGCAGCACTCCTCGCTTCGATCCTCGCGGCCGTGGTCCTGGTCGCGCCGCAGGGCGTTTCGCCGGTTCTCGGCTCGTATGCGACGAACGTCTTGCGCTCCGGCCTGCCCAGCCGGACGCTGACTCCCGGCGCCACGAACCCGGTGGTGACGCAGGCGACGATCCATCGGACGATCTGCGTGTCTGGCTGGACGAGCCGGGTCCGCCCACCCTCGAGCTATACGACCGCGCTCAAGCAAAGCCAGCTCGTCACCTATGGCTATGCCAACCGGTCCCTCAGCAGATACGAAGAGGACCATCTCATCCCGCTCGAGCTCGGTGGCTCGCCGAGCAGTCCGCGCAACCTCTGGCCCGAACCGCACTACGTCCGGCTGTCCGACGGCACCCTGGTCGGCAGCTACGTGAAGGATGGCTTCGAGAACTACCTTCGTCGGGCCGTCTGTGCCGGTCGCCTGCCGCTGGCCACGGCCCGCTACGAGATCGCCAGGAACTGGGTCTACTACTGGAAACGCGCGGGCCGTCCTGGCGGCTAGATCGGCATGGCTCCGCGACGACCGTACCGCAAGCCCGGCCGGATGACCGCCACGACATCGTCTGGGTCGTCGAACCCGATCCCGCGGCGACGGTTCCTCGCGGTGGTGACCGATCCCGTCATCAAGGCGGTCGACGTTGCCATCATGTCTGGGTCGAGTCGGCGGCGGAGGCATTCGTCCCACCGGCGGCTGGACCTTTGGGTGGCGGCCACGGTTCGACCGCACGGCTGTACTGGCGCTGCACCCCACTGTTGCTCGACCCGGAGCGGGGAATATCCGCCAGCAAAGGAACGACCCTATGATGCGTTCGCCCCGACGTGGGCTCCTGTCAGCGGCACTGGCTGCGATCCCGCTTGTCGCGGTCGTCGCCGGGCCGGTCTTCGCCGTCAATACCGTGACCCAGGTCGTGAACGGCGGGACACTCACAGCGAGCGTCGCTGACCTGACCCTCACGGCCGTCACCGTCACCCACTCGACCCAGCCGAGCAGCGGCTCGCTGACGCTCACGGCCGACGACAGCACGGGCAAGGCACTCGGCTGGAACGTGACCCTCCAGTCGTCGGCGATGGTCTACTCGGGCGGCTTCGGCACGAGCCCCGCGAATGACATCGCGGCCGCGAATCTCGCCGTCGGCACGCCGGCGACGCCGGTCATGACCGCAGGTCAGGCGATCGATGTCACGAATGGTCCGAAGGTCGTCGGCACAGGCGGCGCGCTGAACACCGCGATCAAGGTCATCAGCGCCAACGCCACGTACGGGCAGGGGACGTACACCCAGGCCGAGCCACTGACCCTGACAGTGCCCGCGAATCCACGTCAGGGCACCTACACCGCCACGCTGACGGTGACTGTCTCGTCCGGTCCGTAGTCCACAGCATCCGGTCTCGAGGATCGACGCCGTCCGCATCCCGCGGGCGGCGTCTTCGTCTGTCTACGCAGCCGGTCCGAGGCGAGCCAGGCGTCTATACCTAACCCCACCAGTACCAACGTCTCAGCACCGGACCGGACCTCTGTGCCGCAGCCTGGGACGGCCGTGGGTGACGTACTAGCGGTATGCCACTTCGAGTGTTCCTGGGTCGTCGCGCCGTCAGCGCCGCCAGGCGCCGACGCTCGGTGATCGCGGTGTTCGCCGCCTCGTTGCTCGCCGCTGCCGTCGTCATGCCCAGCTTCGCCGCGACCACGGCTTCGATCGCCAACCTGACCCTGGCGGCAGCGACCGTCAAGCATGTGACACAGGCAAAGCCCGGCACGCTGGCCCTGACCGTCAACGACACCGTCGGTCTCGGCTGGAACGTCACCGTCCAGTCTTCGGCGATGAAGTACTCGGGTGCGTTCGGGACGACCCCGGCCAACGACTTCCCGGCGGCGAACCTGTCGCTCGGGACACCCGCGACGCCGGTCCGGACCCTTGGCCAGGCAATCGACCCGACGAACGGTCCGAAGATCGTCGGCACCGGCGGCGCGCTGAACGCCGCGGTCAAGGTGATCAACGCCAACTCGGGCTTCGGCAAGGGAACCTACACCCAGAATCTCCCCCTGACCCTGACCGTGCCGGCGAACCCGCGGCAGGGCACGTACACGGCGACCTTGACCGTCACCATCACGGCCGGGCCATGACCATCACCGAGGTACCCACCCACCACCACGAGCCCCTGGAGGCAACCCCGATGCGCAAGCGCCAGACCGTCAGCCGGATCGCCACGGGGCTCGCGGCCACTGTGGCGCTGCTCGCCATGGCGATCTCGGTCAATGCGGCCGGACCCGAGGCGCCAAAGCTCGGCATCCGACTCCTCGACTCCTCGACGGCCTACGTCAACCTGACGATGCGGCCCGGAGAGACCAAAGTGGTTCGACTCGAACTCGGCAACTACGGCACCACACCGGCGACCGCTCGCTCATACGTCGCCGACGTGTATTCGATGATCAACGGCGGCATGGGCGTCGGGCTCTCGGGCGAGGTCACGAGCGGGACGACGACCTGGCTGACCTTTCCGGCCAAGACTGTCGAACTCGAGGCGCGCGAGGCGGTACCGGAGACACTCACCATCAACGTGCCGTCCGCGGCCGCGCCAGGCGACTACATCAGCGCCGTCGTCATCGAAGGCGACGCTCCGACGTCTCAGGCCGGGGACGCCACGTTCAACCAGGTCGATCGTCAGGCGGTCGCGGTCGCGATCCGCGTTCCCGGCCCGCTCGTCCCTGGGTTGTCGCTGCCGACTGCGGCGCTTCGGACCACGCCGGGTGGAGTCAGCTACATCGACCTCGGGGTGGTCAATAGCGGCAACACGCACCTCCATCTCGCCGGGTCGTACGCGTTGACCGACGCGGGCGGCGCGCAGATCGCCGGCGGCGGCGTCGCCATGGACACCGTCTACGCTGGTTCGCGGACCGTCCTGGCCGTACCCCTCGAGGTGCGTCTGGCTCCAGGCCATTACATCGTGAATCTGTCGTTGTCAGACCCGACCGCCCCGATCACGGCGTCATCGGGCCCCTTGCCGCTCGACATCGGTGCCGAGGTGGCCGCTCCGCCGGCACCGGCGACCACCGGCCTCGATCTGGCGCCGTTGGTCGCGGCCGTTTTGGCTCTCGGGCTCGCTCTGGGCGTGGCCGTCGCGTCCGGCGCATCGATCGTCTTCCGGCGCAACCGTCGGCCAGCGTCCGAAGGGTCACCCGCGGGGTCCTGACACCTCGGACGATCGAGCCTCGACGAACGAGTGGACCCGTTCATCGTGACCGCGAAGCCGTGCCCGCGCCTCGCGCTCGACCGCATCGACGAGGACGACCGCACACGGGCGTTTCGCATCTGTGCCCTTGGCAAACGAAGCGGGCAGGTAGAGACTGTCGCGTACGCGGGAGGCGATGAGGCGCGGCCCACACTCTGGCCGCCGGGACCGCACCGAGCCACTGGCGAGACCGACCCGTCGACGCACGAGGAGCGAACGGTCATGCAGTTCCTGGTCATCACGCGGCAGAGGACGCCCGCGCCACCCGAGATGTTGATGCCGATGCTCGGAGCGATGGAGGCCTGGGTGGCCCACTATCGCGCCTCAGGCAAGGCGAAGGACGTGTGGGGCTTCGCGGGTGCCATCGGCGGTGGCGGCGTGCTCGAGGTCGACAGCCACGAGGAGCTCGACGCCATCATGGCCCGCTTCCCGTTCGCGCCGTTCTCGACCGTCGAGATCATCCCGCTCTGCGGCATCGAGGAGAGCCTCAGCAACGCCAAGGCGTTCGTCGGGGAGATGATGGCGGGCATGGCCAGCCGATAGGCTGGATTCTCCATCGGCAGCGCCGGGTCAGACCGACAAGCCGATGGGCGGCACGGTTTCGGCCTAGTCGCGCGGGTCTGCTACGTCTCCGCCGCAACTCGACGATCCGAACGCGGTCGTTCACGACATCGGGGCGGGCTCGGCGATCGATACGGGCGCGATGGCGACGTCGGGCTGACGCGGTCGATCGACGGGAACCGTGAACCAGAACCTGGCGCCCGCCTCATCCCGGTTCCCGGCACCGAACGTGCCACCATGAGCGCGAACCGCGCCGGCGACGGTCGCCAGTCCCAGGCCGGACCCAGCGCCACTCGCGTTGGAGCCGCGATGGAACGGTGCGAACAATTCGTCCGGTGGATCGTCGCCGATGCCCGGTCCCCGATCAAGGACTTCGACGATCAGCGTGTGATCGTCAGGTTCGCCCTCGATCCGACCGCGGACCTCGACCATGCCGCCGGGACTGCTGTACGCCACGGCATTGTTCAGGAGGTTTCCGAGGGCATGCTCGATCCGCGTCCGGTCGACCCAGACGACCTCATCGGGCAGGTCGAGTTCGATGGCCACCACGCGTTGGCGAGCGAGCGGACCCACACTTCGGACGACTGATGCGGCGAGCTGGCGGAGCCGGACCGGGGTGCGCGAGATCGAACCGGCATCCTCGCGTGTCGTGGCCAGGTCGAGCAGGCTGGTCGCGAGGCTGGCAAGTCGAATGGCGTCGCCCTGTGCCTGGTGCAACGCGTCCTGGTAGTCAGCGAGGCTCGCGTCGTCGTGCTCCACGATATCGAGCTCGGCGCGGAGCGCAGCAAGCGGCGTTCGAAGTTCGTGGGAGGCCATGGCGACGAAGAGGCGCTGTCGCTCGACGGACTCGGCGATCCGATCCAGCATCCCGTTCAGGGTCATCGTCAGACGACCGACCTCGTCCGATCGGCGCGGCTGGGCAAGACGCCGACCGAGGTCTCCGGGACCCAGGGCCGCCGCGTCGTCGATGAGCCGATCGACTGGTCGAAGGGCGCGTCCGGCCAACAGCCACCCGCCGAACAGTGATGCCGCGCCGATGGAGAGTCCGACCCCAAACAGTAGGCCGGCCAGAGCGGCTTGCGTGTCCGCGATGGATCGGAGGTTGGCTCCTGTCACCACGACGGTGCCGTCCGGGGACGCCTGGGTCCACACGAGGTAGTGCCGTCCGCCCAGATCAAGAACGCCATTGCTGGGTCGGATGCCATTTGGGGCGTCTGGCGTTGCATCCACGAGTGACCCGTCAGGTTTGAACAAGGCAGCGAAGACCCCAGGGGCCGTTGTATCGGATTCCTGGAGACCTCCCTGACCGGCGTTCTCGAGCGAGGTCAGGATCCCCGCCGAGCGTGTCTGGAGTGTCGCCTTCAGTGAACCTTCGAGAGCCGCACCCAGCTGCCACCACACGACCGATCCGACGACGAGCAACGTCAGGACCACACCGGCCCCGTAGCCGGCCGCGAGGCGCGACCGGATGCTCACGCGCGAAGTCCCTCCGTGCGTGTCGGACGCAGCGCGTAACCGACGCCGCGGACGGTCTCGATCCTTGGGCCTCCCGGGTCGGACGCGAGCGCCCGCCGGAGCCCCCGAACGTAGACGTCGATGATCCGCGGATCCCCTTCGAACGCCCAGTCCCAGACCTGATCCAGGATCTGGGCCCGGGTGAGGACCTGGTCCGCCCTTCGAGCGAAGAACTCCAACAGCGCGAATTGGCGCCCGGTCAGAGCGAGATCCAGCGTGCCGACCGTCGCGCGGCGGGTCGCGGGATCGAGTTCCAGCGTACCGACGACGACGGTCGCCGGTCGGTCGCTCGGCCCCCGTCGATCGAGTGCCCGGAGCCTGGCTTCGAGCTCGGCGAAGGCGAACGGCTTGACGAGGTAGTCGTCCGCGCCCACGGCGAGCCCGCGGACCCGGTCGGTCACCGCGTCGCGTGCCGTCAGCATCAGCACCGGGCTCCAGTCACCAGCCGCCCGCAGCTCACGACACAACCCGAACCCGTCCCCATCCGGGAGCATCACATCAAGGATCAGCACGTCATGGGTCGTCTCGGACAGGAACCAGCGGGCCTCTTCGAGGGTGCCCGCCACGTCGACCGTATGCCCCGAACGGTGGAGGCCGCGCATGACCACCGATCGAAGGCGCTGGTCGTCTTCGAGCATCAGGACCTTCATCGCCGCAGCCTGGGCCGGCTGCGTGAATCTCATGTGAATCGAGCGCGGATCGAGATTCACCGGACGTTTACGAGGTGCAGTGCAAGGTGCGAACAGCGATCGGGCAGATGCCTCGATCACGAACAGGAGACTGAGCCATGAAGCTCGATCGTTTCCGTGCTCCGGCGATTGCCGCCACGGCCGTCCTCTTGATCTCCGGCGCGGGGATCGCATTTGCCGCCAGTCCGTCAGCCGCCGTCCCGGCGACGACGGCTCCGATCGTCACTACCGAGCCGATCGGTCCCGATACCGACACGCTTCAGCAGGGCGACCAGACAACGCCTGACACGGCCGCCGACACCGCGACCGCCGGCGACGTAACCGATCCGGCCGCCGATACGGCGACCGCCGGCGACGTGACCGACCCGGCCGCCGACAAGGCGACCGCCGGCGACGTGACCGACCCGGCCGCCGACAAGGCGACCGCCGGCGACGTGACCGATCCGGCAGAGGTGAACGTCTCCGAGTCCGCGTCGGATGGCCCGGGCGGCCACCAGGATCCGGCCGGCCAGAACGTCGACCATCAGTTCGACGGCCAGGAGTAATCGCCGAAATGGCGATCAGCGTGGACCGGCAGCGTCGCGCGGCGCCGTCGGTCCACGCGTGCGAACGCGTGGACGGCGCGCCCGGCATCGGAATCAGCTCGGGCGTGCAAGACAGGGCTTGACACTGCACCCTGGTTCAAGGTTTAGAGTCGCGCCATGACCAGCTATCGCATCTCCGCCGCCGCTCGCCGGACCGGCCTCCCAGTGTCCACCCTTCGTTACTACGAGCGAATCGGCCTGCTCCCCGCGCCCACGCGGACCGAGTCCGGCTACCGAGCCTATGAGGAGCGCGCGGTCGATCGTCTCGCCTTCATCGCACGGGCCAAGGACCTCGGCCTGCGACTCGACGAGATCGGCGAGTTGGCCGACCTCTGGGACGCCGACCGTTGCGGTCCGGTCCAGGAACGCCTTCGCGAGTTGGTCACCGCCAGGATCGTCGAAACGCACGCGCGAGCCAACGCCCTGATCGACCTGTCGTCGGAACTCACCTCGTTCATCCGCGCTCTCGAGACCGCGACTCCCGAAGCGCCGTGCGGCGAAGATTGCGGTTGTCACCCAGGCGCATTCCGCGCCGACGTCGACGCGCGGACGCTCGAGATGCTCCCGAACCTCGGGCCCGACCTCACTTGCTCGCTTGACGGCGATCAGACGACCGGTCGACTCGCCGAGTGGCAGGCCCTCGCCGGCCAAGCGACCGCACGCGCGGCCACCGACCAAGGATCCCGCCTGACGTTCTCGAGCGTCGATCTGCGCTCGATGGTGGATCTGGTCGCGCGTGAGCAGGCCTGTTGCTCCTTCCTGTCGTTCACGATCGGGGTCAGTCCGGTCGGGGCGACACTCGACATCTCGGGTCCGCCAGATGCCCGCCCGATGATCGCCGCGCTCCTCGAGGTCTCAGCATGAAGGGCGTGCGCGAGGCGGCCGTAGTCGCCGCGGCGTGCGCGGCGTGTTGCGCCGTGCCGATCGTCGCCGCGGCGGGCATCGCCGTCGCACCGGTCGGCGTGGCCGCTGGCGGAGTGGCCGCGGCGGGTGCCGGGTTCGTCGCGCTGCGCGAACGGCGCCGTCGCTCGCGAGATCCCCAACCGCGCTGACCGTCCGCAGGGCCCCGTCGGGACAGTCAAGGGATCGCTGGCGCGTTGCTGGTCGGCGTTTCGGTGTCGGCGCCGAGCCACCAGCGTCGGTTGGTCCCCGAACGCGAATTCCCGGGCCGTCCCGACCATGGCGAAGACGGTCGCGGCCGTATGGCACTCGATCATCGGGACCGATGGCACGGGGCGACGATGCGCCCCCGGCGTAGGGTCGGATGAGACACCAGGAAGGTGGGCCGACACCGATGGATCGGTGGGACATGATGGACAACTGGGCCGTGAACGGTGGCCTGTGGATGCTCGTCGTCATGCTAGTCGTCGCCGCCGTCGTTCTGATCGGCGTCTGGCTGATCGTTCGCACGAGCCGAGACGCCCCCTCGTCGAGCCCGAACGCGCTCGACATCCTGCGCGAACGCTTCGCACGTGGCGAGATCACGACGGATGAGTTCGAGGCCGCAAGAAAGACGCTCGGCTCGTAGCAGATCCAGGCCCGCTCCCCCTCGGCATCCCGAGGTCGCTGGCGCATCGGCCATCATCCCTCGTGCATTGGCGCCGTTCCGGTATACTCCCAGGGAGTATATTGGGGATATGGGCACGATGGATCACACGGCGGATCAGGATCATGCCGGCCATGCGGCGACGGCGTCCGCGATGGCGCACGACCGCCACGAGGGCCACTCCGCGTCGGCGTTTCGCGACAAGTTCTGGCTGAGCCTCGCCCTGACGATCCCGGTCCTGATCTGGAGCGGAGATCCCCAGCACTGGCTCGGTTACACGGCGCCGACGTTCCCGGGTTCGGCCCTCATCCCGCCGGTCTTCGGCACGATCGTGTTCTTCTACGGTGGACTGGTCTTCCTGCGCGGCGGTCAGCGCGAGCTGGCGGCCCGGCAGCCCGGGATGATGACCCTCATCTCGCTCGCGATCGTCGTGGCATTCATCACAAGCTGGGCCAGCACCCTGGGCCTGTTCGACGTCGAGATCTGGTGGGAGCTCGCGAGCCTCATCACGATCATGCTCCTCGGCCATTGGCTCGAGATGCGCTCGATCTCCCAGGCCAGGGGTGCATTGTCCGCCCTCGCGGACCTCCTGCCCGACACGGCCGAGCGGGTGACCTCCGACGGGACTGAGTCGGTCCCGTTGACCGCCCTCGCGGTCGACGACATCGTCCTCGTCCGTCCGGGTGCGCGGGTGGCAGCCGACGGGGTCGTGGTCGGGGGGACGGCGGACGTCGACGAGTCGATGATCACGGGCGAGTCGATGGCGGTCTTGAAGGAGGCTGGCGACACGGTCGTCGCCGGGACCGTCGCCGCGGGCGGCAGCCTGCGCATCAGGGTCACGGCGGTCGGGGAGGCGACGGCCCTGTCGGGGATCATGCGGATGGTCGCCGCGGCGCAGGCGTCTGGGTCGCGAGCCCAGGCGCTGGCCGATCGCGCGGCGGCGATCCTGTTCTATGTCGCCCTCGTGGCAGGGCTCGTGACCCTCGTGTTCTGGTGGCTCAAGGGCGACCCGGAGAGCGCACTGGTCCGGACCGCGACGGTGCTCGTCATCGCCTGCCCGCATGCGCTCGGTCTGGCGATCCCGCTGGTCATCGCCATCAGCACGTCGCTCGGCGCACGCAACGGGCTGCTCGTCAAGGACCGGATCGCCCTCGAGCGTGCGCGCGAGCTGCAGGTCGTCATCTTCGACAAGACCGGGACACTCACCAAGGGCCAGCCGGTCGTCTCAGCGGTGGCGACGGCTGACGGCGACGAGGTCGGGGTCATCCGGCTGGCCGCGTCGGTCGAGGCCGATTCGGAGCATCCCCTCGCGCGGGCCATCGTCGCGCACGCAAAGCGTCGCGGGATCGAACCAGCAGCTGCGACGGACTTCGAGGCCCTGGCCGGGCGAGGTGCGCGCGCGACCGTCGATGGTCGGCGGGTCTCGGTGGGCGGCCCGCGTCTCCTCGAAGAACTCGGGCTTGCGCCGATGACCGGATCGGAAGCTTGGGCGCATGAGGGTCAGACCGTCCTTCACGTCATCGCCGATGGCCGCGTGCTCGGCTCCATCGCGATCGAAGACGAGATCAGGCCGGAGTCCGCCACAGCGATCGCCGAGCTCCACCGACTCGGCATCCGAGTGGCGATGATCACCGGCGACAGCCATGCCGTGGCGGACTCGGTCGCTGGCCGCCTCGGCATCGACGAGGTCGCTGCACAGGTCCTGCCTGGTGACAAGGCGGCCGCCGTCACGCGATTCCAGCAGGGCGGACGCAAGGTCGCCATGGTTGGCGACGGCGTCAACGATGCGCCGGCGCTTGCGACAGCGGACGTCGGCATCGCGATCGGTGCCGGCACCGACGTAGCGGTCGAGTCGGCTGGGATCGTCCTTGTCCGGAGCGATCCACGCGATGTCGTCGGTGCCATTCGACTATCCCGGGCAAGCTACTCGAAGATGCGGCAGAACCTCGCCTGGGCGACCGGCTACAACCTCATCGCCATCCCGATCGCGATGGGCGTCCTGGCACCTTGGGGCATCGACCTTTCGATGGCGGTCGGCGCGATGGCGATGAGCGCGTCCACGATCATCGTCGCAGCCAACGCGCAACTGCTGCGACGGCTCAACCTCAGCCCACCCGCGATGCCGGAGTCCGTGCGCGTCGCCTGAGTCTGCGGTCGAGCTCCGACGAAGCCCGCTGCGTTGAAGTCGCCTTCGAATGCCAACGCTTCCTGGAGGCGCACCGTCGAGACGGCGAAGCTCGCAGCGGTCAGATGCGACGGGTGCGAAGGCGCCGTCGGCGGAGTGCCTCGCGGTCGGTCTCCTTGGGCACGACACTGATCGACCCGTCCTGCTCGAGGACGACGAGGCGAGCGTCCTCGACCCGCTCCAGGCCGTGCTCTCGGAGGGCCGCCGTCAGGTCGGCTTCGTCGAGGTTCTCGGCCTGCGACGCCATGTCCAGCCAGACCCCGTCGCGGGCCAGGACGGTCGGCTCTGGCTCGAGGAGACGCCTGGCCCATGGCACGTGCTCGCGGACCATCGCCGTGATCCAGTTGAGGGCGAAGATGGTGGCCAGGATCACCAGACCGCCGACGACTGAGTTGTCCGGTCCGGTCATCGCCGGCTGGAGCGCATTCGCCGCGAGGAGCAGCAGGGCGAGGTCGAAGATCGTGAACTGTCCGAGTTCTCGCTTGCCGAACACCCGCAGGACCGCGACGAAGACGACATAGATGATCACGGTCCGCGCGACGAGCTCGATCGGGTGGACACCGAAGATGAACACGGCTGGCGCCCTCCTCTGGTTACCGGGGCATCGCACGACGCACGACACCCGTAAGGCTAGCGCCGGAGGGTTGACCACTGGGCCCTCGGGACATCCCGGTCGAATGGCGCGTTCACGTGGATGACCCAGTGCCGAGACGATGTCCATCCGGCCGAGCGCCCTTCGTCGTTAGATGAGAGGCTGGACTCACTGGCCACCACAAGGAGCACCACATGCCGCGATACCTGCTCTCGACGCACAGCGTCGCTGGGGCGACCCGGGAGCCGATGACCGAGGAGCAGATGCAGAAGGCATGGGAGCCGATCCAGGCCCTCGAGACCGAGATGAAGTCGGCAGGCGCCTGGGTCTTTTCCGGTCGCCTGCACGACGCCGATACGGCCACGGTCGTGCGCGTCTCCGGCAGCGAGATCCTCACGACGGATGGGCCCTTCGTCGAGGCCAAGGAGCATCTGGCCGGCTTCTACATCATCGAGGCCGCCGATCTCGATACTGCACTCGGCTGGGCGTCGAAGGTCACAAGGACGATCTCGTCGCCGATCGAGGTCTGGCCGTTCGCCGCCACCGAGGGTGGCTGACGGCTTGCCGATCGTCGATGACGCGATGATCGGCCGGATCTTTCGCGAGGAGTCCGGCCGGTCCGTGGCCACGCTGATCCGCATCTTCGGCGACGTCGACATCGCCGAGGACGCGGTCCAGGAGGCCTTTGCCATCGCGCTCCGGAAGTGGCCGGTCGAGGGTTTGCCACCGAACCCCGGCGGCTGGGTCACAACGACCGCCCGCAACAGGGCGATCGATCACCTCCGGCGCGAGTCGCGAGGGCGCGAACTTCTCGAGCAGGTGGTCGAGATCGCTGACGAACGGACGGGGGAGGAGTCCGGACCCATGCAGGACGATCGCCTCCGGCTCATCTTCACGTGCTGCCACCCCGCCCTTTCGACCGAGGCGCAGGTTGCGTTGACGCTGCGGCTGCTGGGTGGCCTCACGACCGAGAAGGTGGCCCGTGCCTTTCTCGTCCCCGAGCCGACCATGGCAAAGCGCCTCGTCCGGGCCAAGCACAAGATCAAGGCGGCTCATATCCCGTACCGCGTCCCGTCCCAAGCCGAACTGCCGGAGCGGTTGCGCCCAGTCCTTGCCGTCCTGTACCTGACCTACAACGCCGGCACCGACGGACCCTCCGGTGACGAACTGCGCCACGAGGCCATCCGCCTCACACGGTCGATAGCCGGCCTGATGCCCGATGACGCCGAAGTCGCAGGACTGCTCGCGCTCCTGCTCTTGACGGAATCGCGCTGGCCGGCCCGGTTCGGGGCGGCCGGCTCGCTGATCTCGCTTCGCGATCAGGATCGCGGCCTGTGGGACCAGAGGATGATCGATGAGGGCCATGCGATCGTCCGTGCCTGTCTTCGTCGCAACCAGCCGGGCCCTTATCAGATCCAGGCCGCGATCAACGCGGTCCATTGCGATGCCCGCTGGTTCGAGTCGACCGACTGGAACCAGATCCTCGCGTTGTACGACCAGCTCCTGGTGATGACGCCGACCCGCATCGTCGCGATGAACCGAGCAATCGCGCTAGCCGAGGTCCAGGGTCCAGAGGCGGGCCTGACGATCCTCGACGGCATCGACCTCGACGCGTACCACTTGTTCCACGCGGCTCGCGCCGACCTGCTGCGACGCCTCGGGCGCCCCGATGCCGCGGCCGTCGCCTACGCTCGGGCGGCCGACTTGGC
>Ga0209069_10001244_pt1 | contig 12849 bp, 10 predicted proteins | sample Str013_2_FD_187202 | JGI IMG/M metagenome (GOLD analysis project Ga0209069, IMG submission 187202) | Freshwater sediment microbial communities in response to fracking from Pennsylvania, USA - Straight Creek_MetaG_SC_2013 (SPAdes) (version 2) | ecosystem: Environmental > Aquatic > Freshwater >...
ACACGCAACGGTATTTGGCTCGCCTGTGTTGTCATTTCTTGCGGCCGGTAAAATCGGCCTTACGTTTTTCCATGAAGGCGCGCACGCCTTCGGCATAATCGGGCGTTAGGCTTGCCGCGCGCTGAAAATCTCGCTCGAGATCGAGCTGAGCATCGAGCGTGTTTGTTGCGGACGCGTTAAGCGCCTGCTTGATCAAGGCGAGGCCCTGCGTCGGCGCCATGGCGAAATGCTCGCAGATCCGCGCCGCTTCGTGCATCAGGATCTCATCGTCGACCGCGCGCCAAATCAGGCCCCAGCTCGCCGCCTTTTCTGCGGGCAGTTCCTGCGCCAACAGCGCGAGGCCACGGGCGCGTGCATCTCCCACCAGACGCGGCAGAAACCAGGTCCCGCCAGAATCGGGAACCAAACCGACGCGCGCGAAGGACTGGATGAAGCTTGCTTTCAGGCTGGCAATTACGATGTCGCAGGCGAGTGCGATGTTGCAACCCGCGCCGGCGGCAACGCCATTGACCGCTGCGACGACAGGAAAGGGGAGGCTGCGCAACTTTCGCACCAGCGGATTGTAGTGCGCTTCCAAAGCCCCGCCGAGGACGACGGTCTTGCCCGGTTTGGCGAGCCGGTCGCTCAAATCCTGGCCGGTGCAGAAACCGCGGCCCGCGCCGGTGATCAGCAAAGCGCGGCAGCTTTCGTCGGCCTCTGCATCGTCGATCGCTTTGCGCAGCGCCTGATGCATCGCCTCGTTGAAGGCATTGAGCTTGTCTGGCCGGTTGAAAGTGATGACGCGGTAACCGGTGCGCTGCTCGACGAGGATGGGCGAGTCAGTCGTCATGACTTGCTGAGGAAACGGTCTAACATGCCGATCTCCTCTTTCTCTCCGTCAAGATCCTCCGCGAGGCGTTCGTAAAGGCGGCCAGCAGCAGCCAACATTTCATGCTCGGCGTGCTCGTCACCGATGAAAGAGGAGATCTCGTCGAGCTCGGCCACCCAACGATAGGCCTTGGAATACATGGCTGGCACCTGGTTTGACAGATAGCGGAGGAGGTCGGGCCGGCTTTCGGCAAGCTCGGCCTTGAGCGCCTCGGCTGAGCCGCCGCGCGTTGCCGCGAGCATCATGGCGGCGCCAAGCGCGGTGAAGCCCTTGGTTATACCGGCATAGGACATCTTCAGCGCTGAGGCAGCGGTGAGGGGGCCGTCGAGGACACGCACGATCAGCCCATAGTCGTTGAGTGTCGCGAAGTCCTTGGCTGCCGGTCCAGACGCATAGATTCTTGTGTTGCTGCTTCCCGGCTTTGGCGGCGGACCAATGATGCCGGCGCCGACGAAAGGGCAGCCGGCCGTGGCAATCTCGTCGGCGATTTTCAGCATCGTCGGCGGGCTGACCGCATTGCATTCGACATAGATCGGTTTCTTGTTGGCGGCCGAAAGAATGGGCGAAAGACGCTTAGCGAGCGCCAGCGCGTCGCCTGGCGGCACGATCGACAGCAGAAAATCGGCTTCCGCAAGCGTGCGCTCGTCGACCGGTCGCATGCCGGCCTCCCGTGCGCGTTTCGCGCTCGCCTCGCTGCGGCCCGCAAGCGATGTCAGCACAGTGACCTTGTGTTCGGTCAGGCGCTGGCCGACGCCGGCGCCCATATTGCCCGGCGCGATGATGGCAACAGTCGGTGTCATGAGCCAGTCACCCCGCCGTCGAGATTAATGCTTTGGCCGGTGACAAAGGACGATGCTTCGGAGGCCAGGAATAGCACAGCACCGACAAGATCCTCCGGAACTTCCGCACGCGGCACACATTGCATGGCGATAATGCGTTCCTTCTGCGCCGGCGTTACCGTCTTGCGTTCGATCTCGGTGAAGGTCGCGCCCGGCAAAATGGCATTCACGGTGATGCCGTCTGACCCGAGCTCGCGGGCCATCGAAAGGCTCATGCCCGCGAGCGCGGCCTTGGTTGCGATGTAATGCAGATAGTTCGGCCGCCCGAGCCGCACCGCGCCGGATGCGACATTGATGATACGGCCCCACTTGGCGCGACGCATGGCAGGCAGCACTGCACGCGCACAAAGAAATGGGCCGGTGAGATTGACCCGCAATACCCGCTCCCATTCTTCCAGAGGAATCTGATCGAATGGACGCATTTCAAGCGTCGAGAAAATGCCCGCGTTGTTGATCAGCACATCGATGCGACCGTATTCGTCCTCGACCACGCCGATCATTTCGTCGATCGAGTCCGGATCGGATACGTCGGTTGTGACTGCCAGCGCCTGACCGCCGGCTGCCGCGATTTCCTCGAAAACTGCAGCCGCCTTCTCCTTATTTATTTCGGCGATGACGGAGCGCGCGCCGGCCATCGCGAATGACTTCGCGAACACCCGGCCGATACCTTGTCCGGCGCCGGTGGTGATGATGACGCGATCCTTGAGGCCCGGAAACACGGCGCTCTGCAAGCCTGCGTTCATGCCGCGCCCCGCTCCAACTGCGGCAACTGTTCAAGCGCCGCGCGCGCATCCCATTGCGTCCACCACGGTTTCAGACCGAGATCGTTGGCGATAATGCCGGCACTGATGTAACCCGCACCTCCCGAAATTGCGCCACCAGGATGACCGGCAGAGCCTGCGCTATATAAATTGGGGATCGGCGAGCGATAACCGAAGTGATTGTACATCACCTGCTCGGCGTTGAAGGCGCCCATGAAGATGTCGCCCCCGCGCATGTTTATCAATTCCTGCACATATTCGCGGCCGGTGTAGACATAACGCCCGAGGATATTTTTGCTCGTCATGTTCGGGCAGTAGCGCGCGAAACATTCGACGATCTTGTCGGAGAATTCCTGCTTGAAGGTTTCGTAACTTTGCCCGCCCAAGTCGGGATCAAGCGGCATCACATGCCAGCAATATGTCGTGTGTTTTCCGGGTGGCGCCTGCGTCGGGTCAAGCAGGCTCAATGGCCCCGAGCCGAACTGTACGAGCTTTGGCACGCGGCCCGCCTGCACGTCCTGATGTGCCGAGAACAGATCCTCCATGGTCTCGGCGCCGACGCTCCATTTCAGCGAGCGGTTGATATTAGGATCGAATTTATCCGCCTTGAACCGCGGGCTCTCGTTAAGCGCCAGATGCAGGCCGAACAAGCTCCAGGCAGTATATTGAAAGCCATCAAGCTTTTTCAAAAATGCGGCCGGCAACTGTTCGCGTCCGACAAGCGTCTCGAATGTCTGATGCACATCCACTGTGGATGCCACGAATTGCCTTGCGCGTACGCTGCGGCCATCGGCCAGTTCAATGCCGGTAGCCCGGCCGTTCTCAATGACGATGCGATCGATATTCACCTGCGGCTGGAAGGTGCCACCGGCGGCGATGAAAGATTCCATCAGCCCACGGGCTAGGTTGAACGAACCGCCCTGGCAGAGCTGATAACCGCTTTCCAGATCAAAAGCCCGGATCACCGAGCCCATCGGGGAGGTTTTTGATAACGTATCCACCAGCCAGGTGCCGAACAACGACACCTTGAACAGAAACAGCAGCTGCACGTGTTCGTTCTCGAATAATTCGCGCACGACATCGATCGGCTGCCGGTTGGAGACGTCAAGGAATTCGCGGCCCAGCGCCGTTCGTGACAATAGCGTCTCGCGCTCGCCCTTTGGCAGCGGTTCCGCGTAGCGCTCAGGCAGGAAAATCTGCGCGGTGATTTTTTCCGCCTTGCGATTCCACTCGCGGAAAGTCGCGGCATCTTTCTTGGAGAAACGCCCGATATTGGCAACCGACTCTTCCAGATCGCGGCCCAACACAAGGGCGGACCCGTCCTGATGCGCCTGACCGAATTCGTAACGGGGTGTGATGTAGGTGACGCGCTCGTTCAGATTCAAATCCTTGAACCAGGGTGTCTCGCTAATGTGGAAATGATTGATCGAATGCAGATTGTGATAGAAGCCAGGCAGCGTCGCTTCACGGGTGCACAGACCGCCACCATAGGTCAGCCTTCGCTCCACCAGCAGAATGTCGAGACCGGCTCTGGCGAGATAGCTGCCGAGGATCAGCCCGTGATGGCCGGCGCCAATGATGATGCCGTCATAGGTTTTTTCGAGCGCTTTGGACAAAAGTCGAATTCCCGGCAATGGGCCCGCAATCGGGCCGTTGCGCTAAGACTGCCGGTGCCGCGGCGCGCCGGTCAATGGCCGGCGCTGCATGGCCGGGAAGCCGAAAATACCAGTGAAATCGAATGTGGCGCCAAGTCGCATCTGCCGAAATATAGTTCGCGCGGCCACATGTGGACCTTTTGACGGCTGTGCCGGTACATTAGAGTATAGCAAGGAATAGGGCCGAATGGCCTTTGGGGAGGATCACATGCGTAAGGCACTCTTGGCCGCGAGCGCTGCGCTGCTGCTCGCAGCGAGCCCGGCCGTGGCTCAGCAAAAGACAATCAAGATCGGCTTCATCAGCACCTTCAGCGGCCCCGTCGCGGTCATCGGCGAGGACATGCGCAATTCATTCGAACTCGCGCTCGATCATCTTGGCCGCAAGATGGGCGGCTTGCCGGTCGAAGTGATCTACGAAGACGATGGCTTCAAACCGGAAGTCGGAAAGCAGAAGACCGAGAAGTTGATCGAATCCGACAAGGTCGACTTCATCTCCGGTTACATCTGGTCGAACGTGCTGCTGGCTTCGCTCAAGCCGATCGTCGACTCGAAGACGTTCCTGGTCATCGCTAATGCGGGCCCGTCTCAGGTTGCCGGCGAGCTGTGCTCGCCGACTGTGTTCTCGACCTCATGGCAGAACGATCAGACGCCGCAGGCGATGGGTCACTACATGAACCAGAAAGGTGTGAAGTCGGTGTTCCTGATCGGCCCGAACTATGCAGCCGGCAAGGACATGCTTTCGGGTGTGGCCGCGACCTTCAAGGGCAAGATCGCCGGCGAGGAGCTCACCACCTGGCCGTCGCAGCTCGATTTCTCGGCCGAGCTTGCCAAGGCGAAGGCCGCCAACCCTGACGCGATCTTTGTGTTCTATCCCGGCAGGGCGGGCGTGCAGTTCCTCACCCAATACGCGCAGGCGGGTCTCAAGGGCAAAATTCCGCTCTACACCGCCTTCACCATCGACGAGCTCTCGCTGCCCCTGCAGAAGGATCTGGCGCTCGGCGTGCCTGGCGCCCAGGAATGGGTGAACGACCTGCCGAACGAGGCCAACAAGAAGTTCGTTGCCGACTACATCAAGAAGTATCCCGGCAAAAAGCCGTCGTTCTACGGTGCGCAGTCTTACGACGCTGCCAATCTGATCGCATCCGCGGTCGCCGCGACCAAGGGCAACTTGTCCGACAAAGCTGCGGTGCAGAAGGCGTTGGAAAAAGCCGACTTCAAGTCGGTGCGTGGCAACTTCAGGTTCGGCAATAACCATATCCCGATCCAGAATTTCTATCTGCAGGACGTGGTGAAGGATGCCAAAGGCGATTTCGTGCTGAAAACCGTCGCCACCATCGTCAAGGACAACCAGGACGCTTTCCATTCCAAGTGTCCAATGAAGTAATTTGGGTTAAGCCACGACGGCGGCGGCGCTTGCGCGCTGCCGCCGTTTGCTCGTCGGAACACGGCCCACTATTTCGTACAGCGCGCCATGACGCTTTTCATTGAGCAATGCCTGAACGGATTGCAGTTCGGACTGCTGCTGTTCCTGCTGGCGGCGGGGCTGACGCTGGTTTTTGGCATCATGGATCTGGTGAACCTGGCACATGGCTCGCTCTACATGCTCGGCGCCTATTTCGCCGCGACGTTTGTGGCCTGGACCGGCAGCTTCGTGTTCGGCGTTGTGCTGGCGCTCGGGGCGACTCTTATGGTCGGCATGGTGGTGGAGGTGATTGTCATGCGCAGGCTTTACGGCCGCGATCATCTCGACCACGTGCTGGGCACTTTTGGCCTTATCCTGTTTTTCGATGAATTGGTGCGGCTGATCTGGGGGCCGGAAGGACTCACCCTGCCGCTGCCGTCGTGGCTCAATACGTCCGTACAGATCCTCCCTGGCGTCGACTACTCCGCCTACAAGCTGTCGATCATCGTGGTGTCGCTCGCCGTTGCGGCATTTCTCTACGTGCTGGTGATGCGTACGCGCGTCGGCATGCTGATCCGTGCCGGCGCCAGTAACCGCGAAATGGTCGGTGCGCTCGGCGTCAATATCAAGCTGCTCTATACCCTCGTGTTCGGGCTTGGCGCAGCGCTTGCCGGCCTTGCCGGGTTGATGCAGGCCCCGATCCTCACAGTGCAGATTGGTATGGGCGAGAACATCCTCATCCTCGCTTTTGTCATCACCGTGATCGGCGGCATTGGGTCGATCCGCGGCGCGCTGGTAGCGGCTATTTTGGTGGGCTTCATCGACACGCTTGGGCGCGCCTTCTTTCCCGATCTGTTGCGCATGGTGTTGACCAAGGAAGCGGCCTCGACTGCCGCACCCGCGCTTTCGTCCATGCTGATCTACCTGCTGATGGCGATCGTGCTCGTGGTCAAGCCGGAAGGCCTGTTTTCGGCGAGCGGCAAATGAGCGGCTGGCTGTCGGTCCGCTCGATTGCGATCGTGGCCTTGGTGCTCGCGCTAGTGCTGCTGCCGGTTTATGTCGAGCTTGGCGGCAGCCGATTCCTGCTCACCCTATTCACCCGCATTATCATCCTGGCGCTCGCAGCAGTGAGCCTGAATTTGATCCTCGGCTATGGCGGGATGATGAGCTTCGGCCATGCCGCCTATCTCGGCATCGGCGGCTATGCGGTCGGCATTCTCGCGCACGAAGGCGTCTCTACGGGTTTCGTCCAGTGGCCGGTGGCGCTTGCGGCATCGGCACTGTTCGCGCTGGTCATCGGTGCGCTTAGCCTGCGCACGCGTGGCGTCTATTTCATCATGATCACGTTGGCCTTTGCGCAGATGGCCTACTACATCGTTGCCGGGCTCGCGCGTTATGGTGGCGACGACGGGCTCACTATCTACAAGCGCAGCCAGTTCGTCGCGCCAATCGATCTCTCCAACAAAGTGGAGTTCTATTACATCTGCCTCGCGCTGCTGGTTGGCTCGATGTACCTGGTCTGGCGCATCGTCAATTCACGCTTTGGGCTGGCGATCCAGGGTGCGCGCTCCAACGACACGCGCATGCGGGCGATCGGCTTTCCGACCTATCGCTATAAGCTGACCTGCTTCGTCATTGCAGGCACGTTGTGCGGGCTCGCCGGCGCGCTGATTGCCAACCACACCGATTTCGTCAGCCCCGCAATGATGTATTGGACGCGCTCAGGCGATCTCATCATCATGGTCGTGCTTGGCGGCATGGCCTCCACCTTCGGCCCTTTGTTCGGCGCGGTGGCGCTCCTGGTACTGGAGGAGGTGCTCTCCGGCATCACCGAATATTGGCAGATCATACTGGGGCCGTTGCTGCTGCTGGTGGTCCTGTTCGCGCGCGGTGGCATCGACGGTCTGCTCGGCAAGGTGCACCATGGCTGATCTGCTGCGGGTGGAGAATCTTGCCAAACGCTTCGGTGGCATCGTCGCCACCGACGATCTCATTTTGAATATCCCCGAGGGCGAATTGCATGCGGTGATCGGCCCGAATGGCGCCGGCAAGACCACACTCATCGCTCAGCTCAGCGGGCAGTTAGCGCCGGATTCAGGCCGCATCTATTTCGCCGGCAGCGATATCACGGCCGAGCCCATGCATGCGCGCAGCGCCCTCGGGCTGGCGCGCTCGTTTCAGATCACGTCGCTCTTCCTCGATTTAAGCGTGCTCGACAACGTGGCGCTGGCCGTGCAGGCCCATGCCGGCCATTCGTTCCATTTTTGGCGCAATGCGCGTCAAGAGGCTGAGCTGCGCGATCCCGCCCGTGCAGCGCTTGCGCGTGTTGGCTTGAGCGCGCGCGCCGATTTGCCGGCATCCGCGATTAGCCATGGAGAACATCGCCAGCTCGAGCTCGCGATGGCACTCGCCTGCAGGCCGCGCATGTTGCTGCTCGACGAGCCGATGGCAGGCCTCGGGCCGGAGGAATCTTCGCGCATGGTGGCAACGCTGCGCGAACTGAAAAAAGAACTGACGATCCTGCTGGTCGAACACGACATGGAAGCGGTGTTCGCGCTCGCCGATCGCATCACGGTATTGGTCTATGGAGGCGTAATAGCCTCTGGCAAGCCCGAAGACATTCGCAGCAATGCCCAGGTGCGCGAGGCCTATCTTGGCGAGCAGGAGGCAGTCCATGCCTGAGCCTGTGCTCGCACTCGAAGGCATCGAAACCTGTTACGGCCTCAGTCAGGTTTTATTTGGTGTTTCGTTCGCCATCGCACCTGGTGAGATGGTGACGTTGATGGGGCGCAACGGTATGGGCAAGACGACCACCGTACGCTCGATCATGGGACTGACGCCCACGCGCGGGGGGACGATTCGGTTCATGGGCGAGGAAATCCACAGCCTGCCGTCATATAAGGTGGCGCAGTGCGGCATTGGCCTGGTGCCGGAAGGACGGCAGATTTTCCCGAACCTTTCTGTGCGCGAGAACTTGCTGGCAACTGCGGTCAAACGCAACGGTGAGACCTGGACGCTCGCCAAGGTCTATGAGCTGTTCCCAAGCCTGGCCGAACTCGGCGACAGCATGGGCAACCAGCTTTCGGGGGGCGAACAACAGATGTTGGCGGTCGGCCGGGCGCTGATGACGAACCCGATTCTCCTGATCCTGGACGAGGCGACCGAAGGCCTGGCGCCGTTGATCCGCGCCGAAATCTGGCGCTGCCTGGCCAGCCTGAAAGAGTCGGGTCTTTCGATTCTGGTGATCGACAAGAATGTCGGCGCGCTTTTGCGTGTTGCCGACCGGCATTTCCTGATCGAGCGAGGCCGCGTGGTGTGGAAGGGCTCCTCACAAGAGCTGGCCGCGGCGCCTGAAGTGCAACACCGGTATTTGGGCGTTTAGCGCGCAGGGGCGCGCCAAATACTCAGCGTCATGCGCGGGCTTGACCCGCATCATCCATGACGGCCGTCAGCGCGAGAGAGTCTTACGCTCGTCAGTGCTTGCGGATTGGCCTCATGGATTGCCGGGTCAAGCCCGGCAATGACGACTGAGAGTCAGTCCAGTGTATCTCATTCCGCCGGTTGCAGCGGCGGGCGGCGGCGGACGAAGCTAAAGTTCGTGCCACCGAGTCGGCGGTGCAGCCGGTCGAGCAACAGATAGATGACAGGCGTTGTGTAGAGCGTGAGCGCCTGCGAAACCAGAAGTCCGCCAATAATGGTGATGCCGAGCGGCCGCCGCAGTTCCGAACCGGGGCCGCTGGCGATCACCAGCGGAAGCGCACCCAGCATGGCGGAAAGAGTCGTCATCAGAATTGGCCGGAATCGTTCCAGGCAGGCTTCGTGAATGGCGCGCTGGGGCGACAGCCCCAGCCGCCGCTCGCCATCGAGCGCAAAGTCCACCATCATGATGCCGTTCTTTTTCACGATGCCGATGAGAAGGATGATGCCGATGAAGGCAATCACCGACAGTTCGGTGCCCGAGATCTGCAAGGCGAGCAGGGCGCCCAGCCCCGCCGACGGCAGCGTCGAGATGATTGTCAGCGGATGCGCCAGGCTCTCGTATAAAACACCGAGCACGATATAGACCGCAATCAATGCCGCCAGCAGCAGCAGCGGCTGAGCGCCAACGGCCTGCTTGAAGGCCTGCACATCGCCGGCGAAATCCGCGTGAATGGCGTCGGGGACATGCATTTCGGCGACGGCTTGCTCAATTGTCGCGGTGGCATCTTCGATCGAGGTGTTGGGCGCCAGGTTGTAGGTAATGGTCACCGAGGGAAACTGTCCTTGATGGTTCACGACAAGGGGGGCGATGCCGCGTTCGATCGTCGTCACAGCCGATAGCGGCACCTGCGCATCGTTGTTGCCGGGAACATAAACTCGAGTGAGGTCGGTCGGGTCCCTTTGATAGGAGTTGTCGACTTCCAATATCACGCGATACTGGTTGCGCGGACCATAAATGGTCGAGATTTGCCGCTGCGAAAAGGCGTTATTGAGCGCATTGTCGATATCCTGCACGCGCACACCGAACCGCGAGGCCGCCGCTCGATCGATAGTAACATTGGCCTGCAAGCCTCCCTGCTCGCGATCGCTGGTGACATCGACAATGCCGGGCAATTGCTTCACGCGATCAATGACGCGCGGCACCCATTTTTGCAGCTCATCAATGTCGGCGCTCCACAGCGTGAACTGATATTGTGAATCACTTTGCCGGCCGCCGGCCCGCAGATCTTGCGCCGGGAACATGAAGACGCGGATGCCGGGAATCTGATTGAGCTTGTTACGCAGGCGGCCAACCACTTGCAGAGTGGTTAGGTTGCCTCGTTCATTGAGCGGTTTGAGGCTGATATATAAACGCCCGCGATTCACCGAAGCATTGAACGGATTGGCGCCGACCGAGGACCCGAGGCCCGCGACGGCTGGATCGGCGAGCACAATATTCATTGCCTGCTGCTGGAGCTGCTTCATCGCCTCGAAGGAAATGTCGGTCGACGCTTCGGTGCCGCCGAAGATCAGGCCGGTATCGTCCTGCGGGAAGTAGCCTTTGGGCACCTTGATATAGAGCCCGATGGTGAGCGCGATCGTTGCGGCAAACACGATCAGCATCAACGCGCGATGGTCGAGCGCGAATGACAGCGTGCGATCGTAGAAGCGGATCATGCGCGACAGCAGACCCTCAACCCGGCGGTCAAGCCAGGTGGCATCCCGGCTCGGCGGTTGACGCACGAAATAGGCGCATATCATCGGCGTTACCGAAAGCGACACCACGGTGGAAATGGCGATCGCAAAGGCGAGCGTCACTGAAAATTCACGAAATAATCTTCCGACGATGCCGCCCATGAACAGCAGCGGGATGAAGGCAGCGATCAACGAGACCGAAATCGACACGACCGTAAAACCGATCTGCTTCGCGCCGACCAGGGTGGCGCGCAACGGCGAGGCGCCGCGTTCGAGATGTCGGAATGCGTTCTCGATCATCACGATGGCATCGTCCACGACGAAGCCGACGCTGACAGCCAATGCCATCAGCGATAAATTGTCGATGGAAAAGCCGGCCAGCCACATCGCCGCGCAAGTGCCCGAGAGCGCGAGCGGCACCGTGATGCCGGCTGCCGCGGTCGGCGCTATACGCCGGAGGAAGAGAAAGACCACCAGCATCACGAGCACGATCGTGGCGGTGAGCGTCAATTGCATGTCGCGCACGCTGGCGCGGATTGTCTGCGTGCGGTCGGTCAGCACCGAGATGTCGAGGCCGGCCGGCACCCATTGCCTGAGCTCGGGCAGGAGCGCGTAAATGCGATCGACCGTATCGATGACATTGGCATTGCCCTGCTTGGTAACGATCAGAAGCACGGATGGATCCTTGTTGAACCATCCGGCGGCTCGGCTGTTGCGTACGCTTGCACGGATGGTGGCGACATCCGACAGGCGGATCACAGTGCCGTTCACAGTCTTCACGACCAACGGATCATATTCATTGGCGTCGCGTAACTGATCGTTGATGCCGATTGTTGTTGCACGTTTGGCCCCATCGAAAGTCCCGAGGGGGCCGGCCGCATTCGAATTGGCGATGGCCGTGCGCACGTCCTCCATCGCCAGCCCCATGGCGGAGAGGCGGGCCGGATCGACCCGCACCCGGACCGCTGGCTGTTCAGATCCTGCCACCGTGACGTCGGCGACGCCGTCCACTTGCGACAGGCGCTGCGCGATCACACTGTCGGCGACGTCGTAAATCGCGCTCGGGCTCATCGTCTTGGACGTAAGCGCAAGGATCAGGATCGGAGCCGCTGACGGGTTGGCTTTGCGGAACGTTGGGAGCTGCGGCATGTCGGTCGGCAAGTCGCTGAGTGCCGCATTGAGCGCCGCCTGCACATCGCGGGCGGCACCTTCGATGCTGCGGCTCAAATCGAACTGAACCGTGATGCGCGACTGACCAAGGGACGTGACCGAAGTCAGCTCGGTGACGCCGGCGATCTCACCCACACGCCGTTCCAGCGGGGCCGCAACCGTCGCAGCCATGATGTTGGGATCGGCGCCGGGCAGGCTGGCGCTGATATTGATGGTCGGAAATTCGACGCTCGGCAGGCTTGCGACGGGGAGAAAGAAATAGGCGACAACGCCGACCATGAACAGACCAGTCGCCATCAGCGTGGTGCCGATCGGCCGCCGAATGAAGGGATAGGAGAAATTCACGGCCGGCCCCGGGCCGGGCGCGCTATCCGGCGCGGCGTCGGTGGTGGGGCGGGCGCAAGTCGCGCCCGCAGGCGTTCCATGTAAAGATAGATCACCGGCGTGGTGTAGAGCGTCAGCAACTGCGAGAGCAGCAAGCCGCCGATAATTGTGACGCCGAGCGGATTACGCAGCTCCGAGCCCGTGCCTCCTTCAAGCGCCAGGGGCAGTGCGCCGAACAAGGCTGCCAGCGTGGTCATCATGATCGGACGAAAGCGCAACAGGGCTGCCTGGACGATAGACTGCTCGGGCGACATGCCCTGATGACGCTCAGCTTCGATCGCGAAATCGATCATCAGAATTGCGTTTTTCTTCACGATGCCCATCAGCAGCACGATGCCGATCAGCGCAATCACCGACAGGTCATAGCCAAACATCATTAACGCGAGCAGCGCGCCGACACCGGCGGAGGGAAGGGTGGACAGAATCGTGAGCGGGTGAATGAAGCTCTCGTACAGGACGCCAAGTACGATGTAGATCGCGATGGCTGCGGCAAGGATCAGCCAGGGCTCGCCGGCCAGCGACTTCGCGAATTCGGCGGCATCGCCGGAATAGCTGCCGGTCACCGAAGTCGGCATGCCGATCTGCTGCTGGGCAGCGCGGATGACCGCAACCGCGT
>Ga0209069_10001245_pt1 | contig 12847 bp, 9 predicted proteins | sample Str013_2_FD_187202 | JGI IMG/M metagenome (GOLD analysis project Ga0209069, IMG submission 187202) | Freshwater sediment microbial communities in response to fracking from Pennsylvania, USA - Straight Creek_MetaG_SC_2013 (SPAdes) (version 2) | ecosystem: Environmental > Aquatic > Freshwater >...
GTTCACTTCATAGGAGGCCTTGGCGGCGTCCATCACCTGATAGAAGGCCACGCCGTCCACCGTCACCATGGCGTTGTCGCGGGTGATCACTTCTTGCGATGGCACGGGGAGCACGCGCTCCATCATGTTTTGTTTATAGCCCACGCGGTCGATAAAAGGCGTGATCAGGCCAAGGCCCGGATAAAGGGTGCGGGTATATTTGCCGAAACGTTCAACGGTATAGTTAAACCCTTGCGGCACCATGCGGATGGCGCGCAGGAGGTAAAACACAACCACCACAATCAGAACAAGAACGAAAACCTCTATACCAGGGAACATTTTCAACTCCTTTTCGAAAGATCAATATAGGAACACCATACGGCAAATTCAAGGCAGATAGGATTTTATTTCAACCAGCCTTGAATTTCTTCCCTAACAAGCTTTTTCAACATGGTGATCGAACCCGGACTGTCATTCAGGCACGGCACGACGGAGAAGTTTTCGCCACCATTTTCCTCAAAGGTTTCCTTGAGGCCGATCGCTAGTTCTTCCAGCGTTTCAACACAGTCTGATGAAAATCCCGGTGAAATCATCAGCAAGTTCTTCACCCCCTGTTTGGGCAGTGCTTCTACAGTATCCTGCGCATAAGGCTTCAGCCATTCGGCTCTTCCGAAGCGGGATTGGAAAACGATCTGGGCAAAATCCTTATCCAGCCCCAGTTTCTCGCGCACCAGCCGCGCCGTCTTCTGGCAGTGGCAATGATAGGGATCGCCCTTGTCAAGATATTCGCGCGGTAAGCCGTGAAAAGCGATCAAGATCCGGTCTGGTTTCCATTTCAGGCTGGCCATGTGAGTTTTGAGCGATGCTGCAATGGCAGCAATATAGGCGGGGTTGTCAAAATAGGGTGGCACGGTGCGGATTGCCGGCTGCCAGCGCATTTTCTGCAAGGCATCGTAGGCCTTGTCCAAGGCGGTGGCCGAAGTGGCTGCCGAATATTGCGGGTAAAGTGGGAAAAGCACAATTCTGTCGCAGCCTTGCTGCTTGAGCGCGGTCAGGCGATCTGCAATCGACGGCTTGCCATAACGCATGGCCCAATCCACCACCAGCTTGCCCTCGCCAAGGGCTGCGCTGAGCTTTTCGCTTTGCCCGCGCGTAAAAGTTTTAAGCGGGGACTCATTTTTTTCGCGGTTCCAAATCTGTTCATAGGCATGGCCCGATTTTTGCGGCCGGAAGTTCAGAATGACGCCGTTGAGTATAAACCACCAGAGAACGGGGTTCACTTCGATGACGCGTCGGTCGCTTAGGAATTCTTTGAGATAGGTCCTCATGGAACGGTAGTCGGTTGCCTCAGGCGTGCCCAGGTTCAGGATCAGCAGGCCGGTTTTCGGCTGCAGAATGGGCGGATGTCCGGGCGGCAGTGCTGTCATATCAATTTCCTCTTTCGGCAATGGGGCACAACGGGCCTAGACGACGTGAGCCAGACCGCGAAAAGATGTAGAATAGGGGAAAGTTGATTCGAAGCAAAGCCTATGGGGAGGCAAAGCAATTTCTGGGACGGCAATGATATTCCGCAGCCTTGTACAGGCTTTTAAAGACTTGGTGTCTGACCATGGGGTTGGCCAGGTTTCCTATCAGCTTGCCGAAACCCGCAGTACACTTCCGGTTCTGTCCGGGTTTCACTGTTTTGCTGCGATGGCATTGGTTTTGATGAGCGTCGAATTTGTTCCGGGCTTGCTCATGGTGGTTTGGTGCCTCGGCAGTGTGGGCCTGCTGCTGGGATTGATCGGAGCTTATTATGCGCTGGGACAAGCTGACGCGCAGGGCAAGCAAGTCACATTGCTTTTGCGCTTTGGCCCGATCTTAGGCCTCGGGATTAATATTCTCTGGGGTTTTGCGGTGCTGACACTTTCACGATACACGCCCGCTTCAACGGCTGGCTTTATCGAGGTCTTGGCCTTCACAGTGGATATTATCGGACTCCTATGTTCCTTTCGCCTTCCGATCATGGCGCTGCAATTTGTTTTGGCGCCGATTGTGGTTGTGGCTCTGCGGGCGATCTTGGTTGACCAGCAAAATTTATTGATGGGCGCGGCTATTTCCATTTTCTCATTGATTGCGGCGGTTACAGCATTGGTCACATTGGATATCGGTTTTAGGCGACGCATCACGCTGGAAAACCAACACAAGCGCGATGGTGAAGTGATTCAGCTTTTGTTGAATGACTTGGGAACTGAAATTCGGGATTGGCTTTGGGAAACGGATGCTGATGGTCGGTTGACTTATTTCTCGCCGAAACTGGCAGAGGTGTTAGGCGTGGCGCCAGAGTCTCTTCTTGGCAACGCATTTGTCAGCGCGTTCTTTGGAAATTATAGTCCAGCCTTGGCCGCCAAACTTTCAGCGGGCGACACTTTGAATGAAGAATCGCTGACGACGCAAATCAATGGGCAGGAAAAATACTGGTCGATATCTGCTAAGCCGATGACTGATGGGCGCGGCGCATTTGGGGGTTACCGCGGCGTGGCGCGCGATATCACGACGCAGCGGCAGCAAGAAAATCAAATTGCCCATGCGCGCGATGAAGCTGAAAAAGCCAATGATGCCAAGTCGCAGTTCCTTGGCGTGATCAGCCATGAACTTCGAACCCCGATCAATGCCATTGTGGGTTTCAGCGAAGTGTTGAGCGCAGGGCAAGGGGAGAATTTGCCGCTTTCAGCGCGGCGCGAATATCTCGGAACAATCTTGGAAAGTGCCAAACATCTGCAAGGCTTGATCAATGATATTCTGGAGGCCACACGGATGGAACGCGGCACGCTGACGCTTGATGATCAACCAGCCGATGCGGCAGAGCTGGTGGAAATTACCGTCAAGATTGTGCGCGACCACGCCACGAATGCGCGGATCTCGATTATGGCGCGGGTGATCGAGGATGTGGTGATCATCGGGGATTTGACACGGCTCAAGCAAGTGATCTTGAATGTCTTGACCAATGCCATTAAATTTTCGCCCGAGGGCGGCATTGTGCATGTGGATATGTTGCGCGGTGCACAGGGCGATCTGGTGGTCACCGTGCGCGATGCTGGCATTGGCATTTCAACAGAAGATGCCAAACGGGTGTTTGAACCCTTCGTGCAGGTTGAAAATGGATCGACGCGGCGGTTCGGTGGCATGGGCCTAGGTCTTGCCATTGCGCGCCGTATTGCGAGGTTGCACGGCGGCGATTTGGAGTTGATCGGCGAAATGGGCGTGGGTACAGAAGCGCGTCTCACCATGCCCAGTGCTCGGGTGCGCTGGCCAAAATCAGCCAAGAGCCAGGCCCAAGAAACGGTTGCGGCCTAACACAGGTTGCGACACAATTGTCCTTTCAGATTGAGAAAGCTTGATGCCACAGCGCCGGAAGATTCCGCCATTTCTCGGAAGCCATTTTGCCAAATCGCCCAAGGGCGCACAGGCCGCCATCTTTGCGGCGCGTCATGGCACGCCCTACCGTGGAATCGACAATAAGGTTCACGCTGGCGCTGGGGATGCGTTTCGCAAAGCCGTTGCGGAAGATCATGAATGGTTTTCGCATTGGGACTTTGATTTTGATGGTCCGCTTTTGCCAGACCCAAAGTTCAAAACAGTCGATCTTGGCAATCTCGCCACCCTCCCACGCGACGGGCGCGGGAATCGTCGCAAGATTGAGGCGATGACCCGGCGCATTTTGGCAGAGGGGGCAGTGCCGATCATGTTCGGTGGCGATGACTCCGTGCCTATTGCCTTCATCAATGCTTTTTCTGGTGGGCCACCTGTCATGATCGTTCAGATCGATGCGCATATCGACTGGCGTGATGAACGCTTTGGCGAGAAGCAGGGGTTTTCCTCAACAATGCGGCGGGCTTCAGAATGTGAACACGTGTGGCGCATTGTGCAGGTTGGGGCGCGTGGGCTAGGCAGTGCGCGCGAAGAGGAAGTGAAGGCAGCGCAGGACTGGGGATCACATCTGTTCACATCGCGCCATGTTTTGAAACATGGTGTTGAGGAAATTCTGCAACATGTGGAACCCGGCAGCCAATGTATCATTGCGCTTGATCTTGATGTGCTCGACAGTTCCATCATGCCAGCTGTGGCCTATCCATCACCGGGGGGTTTGAGCTTTCATCATGTGGTGGATTTGATTGCCGGCATTGCTGCCAAAGCAAAGATCGCCGGGTTCAGCATGGTGGAGTTTGTGCCCGAGCTGGATCCATCTGGAACAGCGGGTTTTACCGCTGCGCGCATTGCCGCGCATGTGTTGGGGCATCTGTGCCGGGCTTCGCGGTGATCAGTTTTGCCGAAGCACGCAAGATGTGGGCGCGGATTGGCTTGCTTTCATTTGGTGGCCCCGCCGGGCAAATTGCCTTGATGCACCGTGAGGTGATCGACAAGCGCCAGCTGGTTTCGGAAGCGGAGTTTTTAGGGGCGCTGAATTTTTGCATGTTGCTGCCGGGGCCAGAGGCGATGCAGCTGGCGACTTATATTGGCTGGCGGCTGCACGGCCTGAAAGGGGGACTGGTGGCGGGCCTGCTTTTCATCATCCCCGGAGCGCTCACGCTTTATGTTCTGTCCACTCTCTATGTTCTATTCGGCAATCTGCCTCTCGTGGCCAGCTTGTTCTGGGGCATCAAAGCGGCGGTGTTGGTGATTGTGCTTGAAGCACTTTTGCGCGTGGCCAAGCGGGCATTGAAGGGCAGATTGGATTATGTGATTGCGGCATTGGCCTTCAATGCTTTGTTTTGTTTTGCTGTGCCGTTTCCATTTGTCATCATCATCGCGGCACTGCTGGGTTACTTCACCGCGGACAAAGTTGCCGCGCTACCACAAATTGCTCTGCCGCCATTGGCGCAAGGTGTAAAGCAAGCTGTAATTTGGCTGGCGATTTGGCTGGCACCTCTGGCGCTGATCAATCTCGCCTGGTCCGGAACAGTCTATGCCGGGCTGGGAAATTTCTTTGCTAGGCTTTCGGTGGTGACGTTCGGTGGGGCCTATGCGGTACTGTCCTATATGGGGCAGGATGTGGTGGAGGCGCATCATTGGCTGACCGCGCCGCAAATGATGGATGGGTTGGGCTTGGCTGAAACCACGCCAGGGCCGTTGATTTTGGTCGGGCAGTTTGTCGGCTTTCTTGCTGCGCAGAAAGCTCAAGGCACATTGCTTGCGGGCTTCATCGGTGGGGCGATTTTTTTGTGGATGACGTTTGCGCCGTGTTTCCTGTGGGTCTTTGTTGGTGGGCCTTATGTCGAATATATCCGCGCCAATCCGCGCTTCAGCTCGGCCTTGGCGCGGGTCACAGCGGCGGTGGTGGGAGTCATTCTCAATCTGTCGCTGTGGTTTGGCCTCCATGTCTTGTTCGGCTCAGTTGAGCGTCGTGGCGGAGCCGTGCCACTCTGGTGGCCCGATCTATCCACGTTCAGTCTTCCGGCATTGATCATCGTTCTTGCCGCTGGGCTTGCAATGCTGCGTTTCCATTGGAGCATGATCAACACCTTGGCTTTGGCGGGTGTCGCAGGCATACTATGGAAGACTCTTATTCCTTTGATGTGGACCTTATGACAACACAAAAACTTCCCCTCGTTGGTCTTCCTTCTGACACGCATGAAAAGGGCGGCTTTTTGTTTCACTCGCTGGGCGACAAATATGTGCGCGCCCTTGCTGATGTGTCTGACGTTCTGCCTGTCATGCTGCCATCGCTGATGGGGGATGCCGCGATCGCAGCGATGCTTGATCATGTGGACGGCGTTTTGATGACGGGGGCTGTCTCGAACGTGCACCCGCCGCATTATGGCGAGGCTGCAACGACAGCGCATGAACCTTATGATCACGGGCGTGATGCGACCACGCTGAAACTGATCCGCACTGTGGTTGATCGCGGCGTGCCGTTGTTTTGCATCTGCCGGGGATTTCAGGAACTCAATGTGGTGTTCGGCGGCACGCTGGAGACAGAATTGCAAAATGTTGCGGGGCGGATTGACCATCGTGGCAAGACGGATGATCCGAATATTCGCTATGCGCCTACGCATGATATTGCGATTGCCAGTGGTGGCCTTTTGGAACGCATTTTGGGCAAAAGCAAAACGCAAGTGAACAGCGTGCACCGCCAGGGAGTCAAATCTTTGGGGGCCGGCCTCAGTGTTGAAGCCACAGCGCCCGATGGCATCATCGAAGCAGTCTCTGTGAAAGGTGCCAAAAGCTTTGCGCTGGGCACACAGTGGCACCCAGAGTTCAAAGCGGCGGAGAACCCAGACTCGGTGAAACTGTTTAAAGCCTTTGGCGATGCCGTGCGCGCCCATGCCCGGGCCCGCAGCGAGACGTTTTATGGTGATGTGAGAAGCGCTTAGCTCGGCTCGCACTTATGCGCCTCAAGGAATGCAACTTCAGCCTTGCCAAAAGCTTCGTTTGGTGCGAAAATATAAATACGGCACAGACTTGATGTGATAAAAGCAACTTTAAGGTGCGTCACTCACCTTTTGGTTTGCGCTTCCATCCGTCGTGACTGTCTTTTCCGGGGTTCATTGATTCAAACAAACTTTCTGAACATCAGTTTTTCACAATTCTGAATTCGAGGAGATGAACATGGACTTTATGGCCAAGGCACAAATCGGTAAAAATGCATCTGCAGGCGCCCATGGTGGTGGCGTGCGGGGAGATCAAGTCAATCGCGGCTCACGGGTTTTCGAAGGGCGGTTCGGACGCATGTTCCGTTCACTGCCCGGAGCAGAGTTTGAAAAGGATGATCTTGTCGCGCTGGCAAATGCCATGTCGGCAGACGCTGAGAAAAATGACGATGGCAAACCCAGTGCCGCACCGGAAACGCCAGATAAAATTCAAGATGGTGAAGAAAATACCGGCATTCCCGCTGGCTATACATATCTTGGTCAGTTCATCGATCATGATATTACGTTTGATCCCGCCAGCAGTTTGCAAAAGCGCAATGACCCCGATGCATTGATTGACTACCGAACGCCGGCATTGGACCTGGATTGTCTTTACGGGCGCGGGCCTGATGATCAGCCCTATATGTATGACGCGGATGGCAAGTCGTTCATCCTCGGTGATCCGATGACGGAAACCATCGGCGGCGCTGCTGTCACGCAAGATCTGCCGCGTATCGGCTCCAAGCGCCGTGCGGTGATCGGTGATAAACGCAATGATGAGAATGTGATCGTCTCACAGCTGCAAGGCAAGTTTTTGCGGTTTCACAATAATCGCGTTGATGAAAATCCGAATATGAGTTTTGCGGAAGTGCAGCAACTGGTGCGCTGGCATTATCAATATGTCGTTTTACATGATTTTTTGCCGCATATCGTTGGCGATGCGATGATGGACAAGATTTGGCCCGGACGGAAGAAGGGCAATATTTGCGGCAATGAACCGCATTTATGCTTTTATCATTTCCACGATCTTGCCTATATGCCGATTGAGTTTTCCGCTGCCGCCTATCGTTATGGCCATTCTATGGTGCGGCCGATCTATCGTTTAAATACCAAACATATTGGTCACGGCAAACATGATGATCCATCACTCGATGGGCGCTTCTTTATTTTTGCTGGTGTTCAACAACGCGGCCTCAATGGCTTTGGGGCCTTCCCTGATCATTGGGCCATTGATTGGAGCTTGTTTTTTGATATCAATGGTTCGGGCAGTAAAGGCAATAAGGCGCGGGTTCAGCCCTCCTATAAGATTGACACTTCGCTGGTCAATCCTTTGGCATTCTTGCCAGAGTTTTCCCTTCCAGCTGCGCCAGTGGGAACGCCGCTGACACTGGGCAATCTTAAGTCCACAGAAAAAGATAATAGAAATCCAAGCAATCTGGCGCTGCGCAATCTCCTGCGTGGCAACAATATGAGCCTGCCCAGCGGCCAAGACGTGGCGCGCGCGATGGGAGAGACGCCATTGACCGACACTGAATTACTGGTTGGCAAGGCACAGCTTGAGGATGATGACTCAATGCTTGCTAAACCGATCACTGGTATTTCAGTTAACTTTGCTGGCAAAGCACCTTTGTGGTTTTATGTTCTGGCAGAGGCCAATGCCCAGTGGATGAAAGCCAAGGGAACTAAGAAAGGCAAAGATGCTAATCAAGTGCCTGTTACACTTGGCCCGGTCGGTGGGCGTATCGTTGCGGAAACCATCATCGGGTTGATGTTGGCCGATAGCCATTCGTTCCTCAACCAGCACCCAACTTGGCAACCACCCAATGCCAAGAACGGTGTCTACACCATGGGCGACTTTATCAAGGAAGCATAGTGGGCACTCATATTCGGGTTCGTCTGGAATATCTCGAGCGGTACGAAGTATCTCGGAATCAACTGTTGCGTTTCCCTCCCCACAAGGGGGAGGGAGAAGTCATTTGGGTCTGTCCCATATCATTCCGCTCTCGTGTTTGCGGTTAGTCTTCTCCCACTTCAATGCCCGCCGCCTGCGGCTGACTTTGGTTTTTGCAGGATGGGCAGCATCAAGATGATGGCGAGGAAGACAATGGTCAGGATCAGGAAAATATCGGCTATGGCCAGTGTGAACGCCTGACGGCGCACGAAGAGCGTCAGTTGTTTTAGCGCGGCAAGATCGGCATTTGAACCGAGGCGGGAGAAGGCATGGGTCATGCCTTGCAAGGTTCCCTGTGCGGTTGCGGAATTCCAATTCACGTCTTCATGCAGACGCTGCAAATGCAGATCGAAACGTTGGTTCATGGTGGTGTTGATAAGGGCAAGGCCCACAGCACCGCCGAGATTGCGCGTGAGGTTGAACAGGCCTGAACCGCCACGCAACTCCACGGGTGTGAGTGTGCCGAGCGCAATGTTGGTGACCGTCACCATGCACATCATCAAAGATACACCGCGCAGAATTTGCGGGATCAGCAATTCCCAAAAGGCCCAGTCAGATGTGATGTAATGGGCCTGCCATGTGCCGATCGCAAATCCAAAAAAGCCGCCGCCGATCATGATGCGCGGGTCGACCTTCGTCGAAAGGCGGCCTGCGATGGGGGCGGTGAGGAACATGGCCACACCGGTGACGAACATCGTCTCACCAATCATCATCGCAGAGTAGTTTTGAACACGCGCGAGGTAGACAGGGTAGAGATAGGTCAAACCATAGAGGCCAATGCCCATGGTGAAGGAAAAAATGCAGCCCGCTGTGAAGTTGCGATTTTTAAACGCAGTGAAATCCACGAGCGGATTGGCTTTGGTGAACATGCGCCAGAAGAAAACGCTGCCCGAAGTCGCGCTGATGAAAATCAGAGTGCGGATCACATCGGAATTCAACCAATCATCAGCGGCACCTTCTTCAAGAATATATTCAAGTGATCCCAGAAAGATGGCAAGCAGGATCATCCCCGCCCAGTCGAAGGTTTTGATCAAGCTGAAATTCGGTTTGTCGAAATCAATCGTGGCCCAGGTGCCGATGGTGACAAGAATGCCGGGGATGATGTTCACCAAAAACAACCAATGCCAAGAGAACAAGTCCGTGAGATAGCCGCCAATGGTGGGGCCGACTGTTGGTGCCAACGTGGCAATGAGGCCGATGATCGGCGAAATGACGCCGCGCAGCCTTGGCGGGAAAATCGTGAACGACGTGGCAAAGACGGTGGGGATCATGGCACCGCCCAAAAAGCCTTGCAGCGCACGCCAGACCATCATTTCACCGATGGAGCTTGATAGCGCACACATCAAACTCATCAAGGTGAACATGGCGGCAGATGCCACGAAGAGCCAGCGGGTGGAGAAGATGCGTGTCAAAGTTCCTGACAATGGGATCATCACCACTTCGGCGACGAGATAGCTGGTCTGCACCCATGTTATTTCATCCGCACTTGCAGAAATGCCGGCTTGAATTTCTGACAATGATGATGAAACAATCTGAATATCCAAGATCGCCATGAACATGCCGAAGACCATGAAGAAGAACGCCACGATGTGGCGCACCGGCACGGTTTGGGCCGGAGCTTGCGGGGCTTGGGTTATGGTCGCGGTGGCGGACACTTACGGTGCAGTGCCTTTGTCGCGTGTATCAATCGACACGGAAACAGACATGCCGGGTGCTAAGCGCTGCGAGACTTCGGTGGACACCAGAACTTTTACGGGGAAGCGCTGGGTGATCTTGGTGAAGTTGCCGGTGGCGTTGTCGGGTGGCAGCAATGAGAATTCAGCGCCCGAAGCAGGCGAGAGGCTGGCAAGCTTGCCTTCAAAGGTTTCGCCTTTGTAGCTGTCAACTTTGATGAAGACTTTTTGGCCGGGGTGCAAATCCGGCAATTGGGTTTCTTTGAAATTGGCAATCACAAAGCTGTGCGACACCGGCACCAGCGCCATCAAGTTGGCACCGGTCTGCACAAATTCGCCCGGGGCCACCGAACGGTTTGCGACAACGCCGTCAAAGGGGGCTTTGATCGCTGCAAAGCTGAGATCATGTTCGGCCTTCTGCACCGCCACACCTAGTTCTGCCAAGGCACTTTGCGCCTGGGTTTGATTGGCGTTCAAAATGCCGATCTGCGCTTTGGCGGCCATCACATTGGCTTCCGCGACGGTTACACCGGCGGCGGCCGTATCGCGTGCGCGGTTGGCATCATCCAAAGCTTGCTGCGAACCTGCGGCATTTTTCACCATCTGGCTGGTGCGCTGTTGGGTTTGGGCGGCGTTGAGTTCGGTGGCCTTGGCGCTGGTCAATTGTGCCTCTGCGGCGGCAATCTGTGCGCCTTGGGCGGATTTCTGTTGATCAACGGCGGCGATGGCGGCTTTTTGGGTTTCGATCTTGGCTTTGGCCAATGTCAGCGCCAGTTGATAATCGGTGTCATCCAGTTTCAAGATCACATCGCCCGCTTTGACGGCTGTGTTATTGGCAACAGGTGTTTCGATCACAAGCCCGGCAATCTTACTGCTGAGAATAGATGTATCCGCCTTCACATAGGCATCATCGGTGGACACCATGAAGCGGCCTGTGGTGAACCATTCCGTGCCATATTTCGCGGCCACGGCCAATGCGACCAGCAAAACAGCCAGCAAGATGAAGCGGCGGCGGTTGGATGGTTTTGCGGCGGCAGGTGCGCCCGCTGGGGCGATGTTCTGGGGCTTAGCTGGCATTTCATCTGGCTTGGATTTGAGGGCAGGGCTGGACATGGTGGAGACACTCTTCAAATGTTCATTTTTGCGCCGCGCCATAGCGGACAAACTGGACCGAACGGTTCGGTTTCATTTGCAGATAGCAGAGTTTCCTGCTATGAGCAATACCGAACCGTTCAGTTCAGCCATGCAGGAAACGAAGATGGAAGCCGCCACCGCCCTCAATGACAATGTCGAAACCGCCAAGCGTCAGCAGATTTTGGACGGGGCACGGCGCTGTTTTCTGGCGCAGGGTTTCGACGCCGCCAGCATGAATGACATTGTGAAGGCGGCGGGCGTTTCCAAGGGCACGGTCTATGCCTATTTCCCGTCCAAGGAAAAGTTGTTCGAAGCCATGGTCTATGTTGATCGCCGCCGTTCTGCCGAGCAGGTGGTGGTGATTGAACGCGAAGAACGGCCCATTGATGACATTCTCACGGAGCTTGGCCTGCGCATGGCTCATCTGTTCACGCAGGATGAGCAGATTGCTTATTCGCGCATGGTGATGTCTGTGGCTGGGCGCTTTCCCGCCGTGGCGCACAGCTTCTTTGAAGCCGGGCCTGCCTATGCCATTACCCGCATCGGGGAATATTTGCAGCGCAAGATTGATGATGGCACTTTGCGCGACGTTGATTCAGAACTTGCCGCGATGCAGTTCATTGAGATCGTGCAATGCGGGCTGTTCAAACCGCGGCTGTTCTCGGCCACGGACCTGTTCAAACAACGCACGGTCGAAGATGTGGTTCTGGCAGGGGTGGCGCTGTTCCTGCGCGGGCTGAAGCGCCAAGCCTGAGGGCAAGACTCCATTAACCATGTTGACGTAATTCTGGCCCATGGGTCAGTTGCGTTTCATTGCGGGGGTTGCGGCGCTTGTGCTGGTATCAGCGCATGTGGCTTTTGCGCAGAGCGTGCCGTGCAATTGCCAAGCGGGAACTGCCGCAACTGGCGGCGGCTCCACAACGGATGCCCCCACCTTCGATATTCCCGATGCCGCTGCAGCGCCCCTGCGCAAATCCGGCAAATCCATGATCGATCCCTATTCCGTCTCTGGCTATGATGACGGAGCAATCGCGCTTCGCCCGACATTGGAAATTGGTGTTGTGGCTTCAAGCAATGCCGCGCTGACAGCTGGCGGCGGCGCTGATGTGGGGCTTCGGCTTAAACCCAGCTTGAGTTTTGAAAGTGAATGGTCACGCCATGCCTGGCGCGGGTCCATTTCCGCCGAAGCGGTGAAGTTTGCGTCCACGCCGAGTGCCGACAGTTTGACGGGCACGGCGGAGACAGCGTTTCGTCTTGACGTTCTGCATACAACCCACGCCGATTTTGCTGCTGGCTTCAGCACGGTTGAAACCAATGCGGGCACAGGCGAAGTTCCGGGCGCGGCCGTGGGTGCGCGGCGCGACAGCAGCATCTCAACCTCTGCTGGAGTGACGCAGGATTTCGGCTTCTTTGAAGGCCAGGCGAAAGTGTCGGTACAGCGCAACCTTTATGGCGATGTGGCGCTGGCGGGCGGTGGCACCGAAACGAATGGCGACCGTAACTATCTCGAGCCTTCACTCTCCATGCGCGGCACGCTCGGCCACGACGGCAATGTTTTGCGGCCCTATGTGGAAGTGAGCTATGACCCGCGCCTGCATGACCAGACGATTGATCGCAACGGCGAACGACGCAACTCGCAAGGTGGCAGTGTCGCGCTTGGCGTGATGTTTGATGATGGGCCGATGTGGAAAGGCGATGTGGCGGGCAATTTCATCGCGCGC